>Ga0114949_10000024_pt1 | contig 51786 bp, 49 predicted proteins | sample N074metaG_FD_83505 | JGI IMG/M metagenome (GOLD analysis project Ga0114949, IMG submission 83505) | Deep subsurface microbial communities from Kermadec Trench to uncover new lineages of life (NeLLi) - N074 metaG | ecosystem: Environmental > Aquatic > Marine > Ocean trench > Sediment | place...
CGGCTGCAGAAGGAAGTAGATCGTGATCTTCGCTGGTTGGATGAACCGGATCATCACCTGCTTATCCTGGAAGTGCGAGGCTATCCGGAATTGTTAGCCGAGATTCCTGATCCCCCGGTACTGCTGTTCTGTCGTGGAAAACTGGAAGCACTTCAGGCTTTCAGGGTAGCCATGGTCGGCAGTCGAAATCCAACACGAATGGGGATTAAGCACGCGGAAGAATTCGCAGCCCAATTGGCCGCCATGGGCATTGCCATCACCAGTGGGCTTGCCCTGGGCATTGATGCTGCGAGTCATCGTGGTGCCTTATCCGTTGATGGATTAACGATAGCAGTACTCGGATGTGGTTGTGACCAGATTTATCCTCATCGTCACAGAAAACTCAGAGATGAAATTGTTGAGAAGGGGCTTGTCGTTTCCGAGTTTCCGTTGGCAACGCAATCTTTCCCTTCCAATTTCCCCCGTAGGAATCGAGTGGTGACCGGCCTGTCACTGGGGATATTGGTCGTTGAAGCACAGCAAAGAAGTGGGTCGCTGATATCAGCTCGCCTTGCAATGGAACAGGGTCGCCAGGTCTGCGCGATACCAGGCTCAATCCACTCAAGACAGAGCCGGGGCTGTCATGGATTGATCCGGGATGGCGTTACCCTGGTCGAGAATGTCGCCCAGTTGCTTCAGGAAATGGAGAGCCTGGCTGCATTCCAGATAGAACAGCTTAAAGGCGGGACGCTTAAGCGGGTTGAACATTCCGCCGAACGAACAGAAGTGCTGGCACAATTGGGCGCGGAGCCCGTGGTTGTCGACGCCTTGTGCAACACGCTTGGCAGGGATATCTCCGAATTGTTGGTCATACTGGTTGAACTGGAAATCGAGGGCCATGTGGTGAGTGAAGCGGGTGGCTACTGTCTTGCATGAGCGGGTCACCTGATTCGCCTTGAGAATCTGATTGTTGAAAGGATCCGGTTAAAGGGGTAACGTCCCTTTCCTTTTTCTTAACACTCTATTTTTTGGAGCTATCATGTCAACTGCATTTGTTGCCATCCTTATGGATTCAGACTCTGATCTCGCTAACATGCAGGCTAGTGGTGAATAACTTAAGAAACTCGGAGTTGATTATGAGTTGCGTATTACATCAGCTCACCGTACACCGGAAGATACCCGTGAGTATGTGCTTGATGCAGAAAAGAGAGGTTGTGAAGTCTTCATCGCGGGAGCCGGTTTAGCGGCACATCTAGCGGGTGCTGTGGCAGCGCAGACAGTGAAACCAGTGATTGGTGTGCCGATTGATTCCGGACCCCTGCAGGGCATAGATGCGCTTTTATCCACAGTTCAGATGCCCGGGGGAATCCCCGTTGCCTGTGTAGCAATAGGAAAATCCGGTGCTAAAAATGCCGCTTACCTTGCTGCACAGATTCTCGCCACCTCTGATGAGAACTTGAAGACCGCACTGCAAAAAGAACGTGCGGAAAATGCCGAGGCTATCCGCCAAAAAAATGCAGATTTGAATCTCAACTAGCGTCAAAACCGACTATGACATCGACTGGCCCATTAACTGTAACCCGGTGGCGTTTGAACCTTGTTGCCAGTCTTTTGCGCAACGAAGCTGTGATCGCCTACCCGACAGAGGGCGTCTGGGGTCTCGGATGTATCCCGGAATCAAGATTGGCTGTTTCCAGGATACTCAATCTTAAAGTGCGTTCGTGGGAGCAGGGTCTGATATTAGTCGGTTCAGATATCGAACAGTTTTCACCTTATCTTGAGGGACTTAACAACAGTTATCTGAATATCCTTGAGGACTCATGGCCAGGTCCGTTGACTTACCTGGTCCCCGATAATGGCTATTGTCCGATGTGGATCAAGGGACGACACACAACCGTCGCGCTCAGGGTCTCTGCGCATCCGGTTATTCGAAATTTGTGTGACCAGCTTGGTTCCCCCCTGGTTTCTACTTCTGCAAATCGAGCCGGGAAAAGGCCTGCACGAAGTCAACTGGAAGTGTGGCAAAGATTTGGCTATGAGATTGATACGCTGGTGCCAGGTAGGCTCGGCAACAACAAAAGTGCGAGCGAAATCCGGGATCTGGTATCGGGTAATGTCATCAGAGGCAGCAGCTAGATGGAGATTTACAAACTGGCGGTACTGGGTAATCCAATTGCCCATAGTTTATCGCCTGAAATTCATAAAGTGTTTGCCAGGCAAACGGGCATAGAGCTGAGCTACGAGCGGTTATTGGTGCCTGAAAATGAATTTCGGGCAACGGCGGACCGCTTCCTTGAAGAAGGAGGAACCGGGTTTAATGTGACCTTGCCATGCAAAGGCGATGCGTATCAATTTGCCAGCCAGTGCTCCGTCTCAGCCGATCGATGTAAAGCCGTAAACACGATTAGCGTTAACAGTCGCGGCCAGACGATGGGTGAAAATACTGATGGTCCAGGGCTGGTTCGTGATTTGATCTTTAATCGTGGCTGGAAGATAGGTAATCAGCGAGTACTGGTGCTCGGTGCTGGTGGCGCGGTCCGTGGTGTGCTCTGGGATTTATTACGGGCATCACCAGAGTTGATTCATTTGCACAATCGCACGGGGTCCAGGGCTGAATCAGTTGTCAGCACTTTAAATGTCGAACGGAATAATGATCGATTGATGGCGGTGGACTCGAGTGAATTGAGTGAAAGCTATGATCTTGTTATTAATGGCACATCTGCCGGCCTCCAGGGTGAAGTACCAGACTTGCCCGCCAGGATTCTCGGGCCTGGGACCTGCTGCTATGACATGGTATACGGATCTTCCAAAACCAGTTTCAACACCTGGTGTCGAGATACTGCTAATTGCGAGGTAGCAGATGGCCTGGGTATGTTGGTGGAGCAAGCTGCACTGGCATTTCAGATCTGGTTTCCGGAAACAGATTCACTGGATACAGCGGAAGTGATTTCCAGCTTGCGAAAAAATCTCTGATCACTATGCTGAGCGCCTTAATTCGTTGCGCCAATCTAACAAAAGAGAATAAATAATGACAAACCCTCTGATGATCGAACATGAACTTCCTCCATTTCAAAGCATAAAGGCAGAACATGTCGAGGCGGCAGTAACCAAGTTTCTTGACAACAATCGAGCACAGGTCAAAGCACTGCTTGAGTCGGGAGCTGATTCCTGGGAATCCCTGGTTGAGAAGCAGGATGAACTTGAGGACCAGCTCAATCAGGCCTGGTCACCGGTTAGCCATATGAATTCTGTCGTTAATTCTGATGAGTTGAGAGAGGCCTACAATAATTGCCTGCCTCGATTGAGTGAGTACGCAACAGAGATGGGTCAGAATCCTGAACTGTTTAAAGCCTACAGGAAAATTGCCGAATCAGACAAATCTAACAGTTTAACAAGGCCGCAAAAAAAAGTGATAGAAAATGCCCTGCGTGATTTCAGATTATCCGGTATAGATCTGGATGTAGAGAAGAAAAAACGATTTGCAGATATTAGCAAACAGCTGTCAGAAATCGGTAGCAAATTTAGCGACAATGTCCTTGATGCGACCGGCGCCTGGAGCAAAGTGATAACCAATGAGAAGGAGCTGTCAGGGATTCCGGAAAGCGCATTAAGCCTTGCAAAACAAACAGCTGAACAAAGGGGTGAAGAAGGCTACATGTTGACCCTTGATATGCCCAGCTACATTCCTGTGATGAGCTACTGTGATAATCGTGATCTACGTAAGGAAATGTATGAAGCGTTTACTACGCGGGCGTCTGATGTTGGTCCAAATGCAGGGGAGTTTGATAACTCAGAGCTAATGGTAGAGATTCTTACGCTCCGCAGGGAGCTATCGTTATTGCTGGGGTTTGAGAATTTTGCTGAAAGGTCTCTGGCGACAAAAATGGCCGATACGCCAGAACAGGTGTTGGAATTCCTGAATGAGCTAGCGACTAAATCAAAGCCTGTCGCAGAAAAAGAGATTGCAGAGCTCTTTAACTTCGCAAAGGATGAGTTCGGCATTGATGAAGTGCAGGCCTGGGACGGCCCATATTACTCCGAGAAACTGAAGAAACAGAAATATGATATCTCTGTCGAAGAATTGCGTCCCTACTTCCCGGCACCGACGGTAATTGTCGGTATGTTTGAAGTGGTCCGGCGTCTCTACGATATCGAGATTGCTGAATCCACAGGGATTGAAACCTGGCATGAGGACGTAAAGACTTACGACATTTCCAGGGACGGCAGACTTATCGCCCGTTTCTATCTTGATCTTTATGCCCGCACCAAGAAACGTGGTGGTGCATGGATGGATGAATGCCGGGTTCGCCGTATCAAGACAGATGGCAAGGTGCAGTTACCTGTCGCCTACCTGACCTGTAACTTCACCAATCCTGTGGGCGATGATCCTGCCTTGTTAACTCATGATGAGGTGGTGACGCTGTTTCACGAGTTTGGACATGGCTTGCACCATATGTTGACCCAGGTTGATTGTGCTGGTGTGTCCGGTATTAATGGAGTTGCCTGGGATGCCGTTGAGCTGCCCAGCCAGTTTATGGAAAACTGGTGCTGGCAGCCCGAAGCGCTGCAGTTTATATCTGGCCACTACCAGAGCGGGGAGCCACTCCCGGATGACCTTCTCGATAAGATGCTGAAGGCGAAAAACTTCCAGTCGGCTATGCAAATGGTTCGCCAGTTGGAATTCGCCTTGTTTGATCTAAGGCTCCACATCGAATTTGATGACAACCAGGAAAATCAGATCCAGCAGGTTCTGGATTCAGTGCGAAACCAGGTGTCTGTCATTCCCGTGCCCGCGATCAACCGGTTTCAGCACGCTTTTTCGCATATTTTTGGTGGTGGATACGCCGCGGGATATTACAGCTACAAATGGGCGGAAGTTCTCTCGGCTGATGCCTTTGCCAAATTTTCTGAGGATGGTATTTTCAATCGCCAGACAGGCGAGAAATTTCTTTCAACTGTTCTGGAGCAAGGTGGATCACGTGACGCCATGGAGCTGTTTGTCGCTTTTAGAGGCCGGGAACCAAGTGTAGATGCCTTGCTAAGGCAGGATGGTATTGCTTGACAACGGTAGTGGACCTGGCTGACTCAGTACATAGTTGAGAAGAAACACCCGTCGCTGATATAATTGGCAGCACTTTTTGAGGGAATAATGATTGTCAGGCTTTCTATTTGTACGATACGCCCGGTAGAAGCAAATTAGAGTCTTAGTCGACGATTGGAACAAGAAGAATAATTTCCAGATTAATTGCAATTCAAGTATTTTATTGATTCACAGCAGCCTGCGTGAGTTCTTGCATTATTTAACAATGGAGTTTCCTTAGATGGATAAAGTGAAGCGGAATAGTTGGCTGGTTGCCCTCGGATCGTTGCTGTTTAGCAACTTGGCGCTGGCCGATTGGTCAGGGCTGAACATGAGAGAGGGCGTGACTCAAATCAGCCGTGAGGTCTATGAACTGCATATGATCGTTCTTATTGTCTGCACTGTAATAGGCGCCATTGTATTTGGAATCATGATCTATTCCATGTTGATGCATCGTAAGTCAGTGGGAGCGGTTCCTTCTACGTTCCATGAGAGTACCAATCTGGAAATTCTCTGGACCATCATGCCCATCATTATTCTTATCGTACTGGCGGTACCCTCAACCAGGACACTTCGCTCCATGTATGAGTCTGGTGATGCAGATATCGATATCGTGGTTCGTGGATTTCAGTGGAAATGGCAGTACACCTATCTCGACGATGACCCATTGCAGGAAGTCCAGTTCATGAGTGCCATGCTCACACCAGAAGATGAAATTTATAACCGGACAGACAAGCGCGAAAACTATCTGCTGGATGTTGATAACCCCCTGGTGATTCCGATTAACAAGCGAATTCGATTCCTGATTACTTCCAATGATGTGATTCACGCATGGTGGGTACCTGATTTTGCCGTGAAGAAAGATGCGATTCCAGGTTTTGTCCATGAATCATGGACAGTGGTAGATGAACCAGGAATTTACCGCGGCCAGTGTGCTGAGTTGTGCGGTAAGGACCATGGATTTATGCCAATCGTCGTCAGGGCTGTAGAGGAGCCGGAGTATGAATTGTGGTTGGCCAAACAGCGGCAGGAAGCCAGGGAAGCATATGAAACAGTTGGAAAAACATGGACGATGGATGAGTTGATGGAACGTGGTGAACAAGTCTACAACCAGACCTGCATGGCTTGTCATCAGGTCAATGGCCAGGGCATCCCGCCTGCCTTTCCTTCTCTGGTAGGCAGTCCATTGATCACTGGGCCCATTGGCGAACATACCGACATGGTTGTCAATGGCAAAGCTGGCACTGCAATGCAAGCCTTTGGTGCGCAGTTAAACCCGGCGCAGATTGCCGCCGTTATTACCTATGAAAGAAATGCGTGGGGCAATAATAGTGGCGACATGATTCAGCCCAGCACGATTAACGACATGCTCAGCGGTCAATAGGAGATATTGATGAACGCAGTAATCGAAGAACATCACGATGACCATGGTCATGGCCCTGACAAGGGATTTATGCGGTGGGTATTAACCACAAACCACAAGGATATCGGAACACTTTATTTGTGGCTTAGCTTTATTATGTTTTTGACCGGTGGCTGTATGGCACTGATCATAAGAGCAGAACTTTTCCAGCCGGGTTTGCAGCTCGTTGAACCAGAATTCTTTAATCAGATGACGACCATGCATGGTCTGATTATGGTTTTTGGTGCGGTCATGCCCGCCTTTGTGGGTCTGGCTAACTGGCTGGTACCCATGATGATCGGCGCGCCGGACATGGCTTTACCAAGATTGAACAACTACAGCTTCTGGATTCTGCCATTTGCATTTTCGATGTTGGTCAGCACTTTGTTTATGGACGGTGGTGCACCGAATTTTGGCTGGACATTCTATGCACCATTGTCGACTGATTATGCGCCACCCAGTGTGACCTTCTTTATCTTTGCAATTCACCTGATGGGGATATCCTCAATCATGGGTTCAATCAATATCATTGTCACCATCCTGAACCTCAGGGCACCAGGCATGAAGATGATGGATATGCCGTTGTTTGTCTGGACCTGGCTGATTACGGCCTACCTGCTGATCGCTGTGATGCCGATACTTGCCGGGCTTGTGACCATGATGTTAATGGATATTCACTTCGGTACCGCGTTCTTTAATGCCGGTGGTGGTGGTGACCCGGTATTGTTCCAGCACGTATTCTGGTTTTTCGGGCACCCTGAAGTGTACATTATGATCCTGCCAGCATTTGGTGTTGTGTCAGCCATCATCCCGACATTTGCGCGTAAAAGGCTGTTTGGCTATGACTCCATGGTTTATGCGACGGCTTCCATTGCCTTCCTGTCCTTTATCGTCTGGGCACACCATATGTTTACTGTTGGCATCCCCATTGCCGGTGAGCTTTATTTTATGTATGCCACGATGCTGATCGCTGTGCCAACTGGCGTGAAAGTCTTCAACTGGGTTGCTACCATGTGGCGAGGTTCCATGACTTTTGAAACACCGATGTTGTTTGCCATTGCCTTTGTGATCCTGTTTACCATTGGTGGTCTGTCTGGAGTGATGCTGGCATTGACACCTGCTGATTTCCAGTACCACGACACCTATTTCGTCGTCGCCCATTTTCACTATGTGCTGGTGCCCGGGTCTATATTTTCGATTATGGCTGCTGTCTACTATTGGATCCCGAAGTGGACGGGAAACATGTATAACGAGTCTCTGGGCAAAACGCATTTCTGGCTATCGTTCATTGGCGTCAACGTCCTGTTTTTCCCACAACATTTTGTCGGCCTGGCTGGCATGCCGCGCAGGATTCCTGATTATGCGCTGCAGTTTGCTGACTACAACATGGTGTCCAGTATTGGCGCTTTCCTGTTTGGTTTTAGTCAGTTGTTGTTCCTGTTCATCGTCATCCAGACCATAAGAGGAGGCAAGAAAGCGACTGACCAGGTCTGGGAAGGTGCTCACGGGCTAGAATGGACAATACCTTCACCAGCACCGTACCACACATTTACCACGCCACCGAAAGACCTGGCTGAGGCGCACGGGTAGCAGGCAATGATGACTGAAGCCGGACAAGAGAAACGACTGATCCTGCGCCTTGTTGGCGTGGTATTGGGTATGTTTGCCTTTGGTTTCGCGCTTGTTCCGCTTTATGACGTCTTCTGTGAAATTACAGGCGCCAATGGAAAGACTGCGGGTCGGTACACTATTGCAGAAGTGCAGGAAGTGGATACCAGCCGTGAGATAACAATTCAGTTTTTGACTGACACCAACGCAGATATGCCCTGGGAGTTTCGACCCACCGTGCGGAAGATGGTGGTACATCCCGGGGAACTGAATTCGACTGAATTTTATGCACGCAATCCAACACTCAACAAGATGATGGGTCAGGCAATACCAAGTGTTACACCTTTTCATGCAGCGGAATATTTACACAAAACAGAATGCTTCTGTTTTGATCAGCAACAACTTGCAGGTGGTGAGGCAGTGGATCTGCCGCTTCGATTTATTATCGATGCAGACTTGCCAAAAGATGTCACCACATTGACGCTATCGTATACATTGTTTGATGTGTCCGAACAGTTTGCAGATGAACTGGCGGCACGATAGATTACGAGAGCAGTTTAAGAACAAATCTTAACGGAGAAGAAATATGGCCTCTGAAGAAACATACGAAAGCTATTTTGTGCCGCATAATAGCCATCTGCCGATTATGGCTTCTATTGGTATATTCCTGACTGTATTCGGGTTGGGGAACGTATTGAATGAGCTAAAAACTGCCTCGGATTCTTTGTTTGGCACGATCGTGTTGATGATAGGTGCCCTGGTGTTGGGTTCCACTCTATTTGCCTGGTTCAGTACAGTGATCAGGGAAAACCACGACAAGATGTATTCCAACCAGATGAATCGATCCTATGTCTGGGCAATGGGCTGGTTCATCTTCTCGGAAGTGATGTTCTTTGCTGCTTTCTTCGGTACGTTATTCTATGTCCGCGTTTTTGCCGTCGACTGGATCGCCGGTGTTGGAGATCGTGGCCCGAGTGGCATGTTCTGGCCGGATTTTTCTCCGGAATGGCCGCTGCTGAATACCCCTGACCCCTCAAGGTTTCCTGGTGCGACAGAGGTGGTGTCTCCCTGGGGATTACCGCTTGTCAATACAATCTTGCTGGTGACATCGAGTGTTACAGTGACATTTGCGCACCATGGCATCAATGAAAACAACCGCAAGAAGTTGGTAAATTTCCTGGCCATTACCGTTGCCCTGGGCATTACATTCCTTGGTGTTCAAGCCTATGAGTACTACCACGCCTACACTGAACTTGGCCTGACGCTGAACGCAGGAATATATGGCACCACCTTCTTCATGCTGACTGGGTTTCACGGTGCACACGTGACCCTGGGAACATTTATGCTGATTGTCATGCTAGGCCGGGCAATGAAGGGACACTTCAGAAATGATGATTGTTTCGGGTTTGAAGCAACTACCTGGTACTGGCATTTTGTTGACGTTGTCTGGCTAGGTCTCTTCCTCTTTGTTTACGTACTGGGAAGTTAAGAGCCGTTGAACCCATAAAGGTCTCCGTAGGGAAGCCTCTTTTGACGACACTTCTTCACCGGGCCCAGGGAGAAGTACTACTTAACTGGCCACTCCAGAACCCAAATACAACAAAGCCAAGTAGAAGTGCGGCCAGCGACACGCGGATGGCCAATAGCCAGGCAGTACGTTTTCCCCCACGACCCTGGTCATGTAACAGGGTATACAAGGCACTGCCAAGCACTACCAGGTTGGCTAGAAACAGAATGACGATGACAACTTTCAGCCACATATTTATACCAGCATATTTAGAGCTTCCGGCTATTATACTTGGCTGTGCAGGGCGATTCAGCAAGCTGTAGGTATGCCTTTAATCATGCAGCCAGGTCGAAAATTTAAATTTAACCTAAGGATCACTATTTTTTCGGTCTTCTTCTTTGTTGTATTCCTCAATCTTGGTTTCTGGCAACTTGACAGGGCGCAGGAGAAGGAGCGCATTCTCGAACGTCAGAAGACCCAGGAGGATTTGCCGCCACTTTCCTTCCGTGACCTGCCTGAAGACGTCGAATTATCAGGGTTACCGGTTCGGATGCTAGGCGAGTATGAAACAGAAAAAAGCTTCCTGCTGGATAACAGGGTGTTGAACGGCAAAGTAGGATTTGAAGTATTGGTACCTTTCAGGACACAAGAGAAACAACTGGTGCTGGTCAACAGGGGTTTTGTCCTGATGGGGCGGACCAGACAGGATCTGCCGGTGGTTCCGGATCTCACCGAATTAGATGTAACCCTCGGCAAACTGCATCTTGCCGAACCAAATCCGATGACACCAGAGGAGAGTAAGAACGTTATTTGGCCGATGATTGTACAGAGTGCTAACCCGGTTCTGTTACAGGAAATGCTTGGCGAGGAACTCTATCCCTATGTCGTCAGGCTGGCATTAGAGGATGACAATGCGCTGCCAAGATACTGGCCCCGGACACTAATGTTACCAGCCAAACACTCAGCCTACGCGCTACAGTGGTTCAGTATGGCAATAGCAATTGCTCTGGCTTTTCTATTTTTTAGTTTCAGGAAGGAAGATGACTAAACAGGCTCAATCACAGAATGGTTCAGGGCAGCAGGCTAGCAACCAGCAACGAATGAGCCGCACAAAACTGCTGATCATTATTTCCATGGCATTCGGACCTATACTGGTGGCGTACATTGTTTTCTTTAAATTTCCGGATCTGGCACCCACTTCGCGAACTAATGAGGGAACGTTAATTAGTCCACCGGTTCAGGGTGGAGAAATCATACCAGCGAACAGTCGATGGACCCTGTTGATCGCAGTGGATCAGGACTGCGACAAGATTTGCCAGGAAGTTCTGTATTTGTCCCGCCAGATTCACATCAGCCTGGGGAAAAATACGCCACGGGTCCAGCGGGTGGTGCTCACCCAGGGGGAGTTGTCCACAAGCTTTAAGACGCTCCTTGAGACTGAACATGGCAGCGCCAGGGTTCAGGACATCCAGGATAGTGAATTCGCAAATGAGCTAAAACAGGCGATTGGCGATGAATTGTTACACTCCATGGTGTTTTTGATGGATCCAAACGGCAATGTGATGATGTTTTATTCGCCTGATAAGGGCGGCAATCCGATGCTGAAGGACCTGAAACTCCTGCTGAAACTGTCTAACATTGGCTAGATACTCTGCCTGGGTGGTGCGATATTGTCTTCAATCAAGCAATGAGCAATCAATTTCTGTAAAATCTGGCAATCCTTCTGTTAATACGACTGATATAAAACTACACCTGAGAAAAGATTGAAGTGAGCGAACTGACCCAGCAAACCAGCATAAACTGGCGTGATTACTACGAAATGACCAAACCACGGGTCGTCATGCTGATGTTGTTGTGCACCCTGGTGGGCATGTTCATGGCCACAAGCGGTATGGTGCCGTTGGATATCCTGATATTTGGCAACCTGGGGGTTGCCCTCGTGGCAGCATCCGCCGCGGCTTTGAATCACCTGGTCGATGCTTCGATCGATGCAAAAATGTCAAGGACTCGCAACCGACCGATCGCGCAGGGGCGTGTCAGCAGTTTCCAGGCGACCGTATTTGTTGCCGTCACGGGTATTACCGGTATGGCCATACTTGCTTTGTTGGTTAATCCGCTCACCGCATGGCTAAATCTGGCTTCGTGGGTAGGATACGGAATTATCTATACCGTCTACCTGAAGCGATCGACCCCCCAGAACATCGTTATCGGTGGTCTGTTCGGCGCGGCACCACCATTGTTTGGCTGGACCGCGGTGACCAATAGCATTGATGGTGGTGGGCTATTGCTGGTTCTGATTATCTTTGCCTGGACCCCGCCTCATTTCTGGGCACTGGCGATAGATCGCATTGAGGACTACGCCAAGGCCGATGTTCCTATGTTGCCTGTTACTCACGGCATTGAGTACACGAAGTTCCACATCCTGTTGTATACGATCATCCTGATCATTGTCACCATCCTGCCATATCTGATAGGCATGAGTAACTGGCTGTATCTGGTGAGTGCGATCGCCCTGGGTGCTGGCTTTTTGTATTGGAGTCTTGCCATGATCTACGGCAAGAATGAACGTGCGCCCATTGAAACTTTTCGCTACTCCATTTTCTACCTGATGGCGCTATTCCTGGCACTATTGGTTGACCACTATCTATTGCCAGTTACTTACATTCCTTAATGAGCGAACAGATGGGAAGGGATAAAGGTATCCGTAATACCCTATTGTCGATTGCCGGGTTTATTTCGCTGGTACTTGGGCTGCTGGTGGCCAACTATATGTCGCAAAAAACGTTGTCCACTGATCAGTTGCGCGAGCTGGGATTTTACCGGTTCGATACTCCACGGATTCTCAATGATTTTAACCTTGTCAATGAGGCAGGGGCGCAGGTCACCCTTGATTCATTGAGAAACCAGTGGTCGCTGCTCTTTTTTGGTTTTACCTATTGCCCGGACATTTGCCCGACAACGCTCTCGGTGCTAAACGAAGCTGTTGGAAAGATGGAAAATCCACCCCAGGTTATTTTGGTCTCGGTTGATCCGGAAAGAGATACGCCAGAGGTACTGGCTAATTATATACCAGGTTTTAATCCGGCGTTTAGAGGTTATACAGGCGAGTTCGACGAGATTGTATCCCTGGCTACCCAGGTGAATGTGGCATTTGGAAAAGTGCCGGGACCTGAACCCGGTACCTACCAGGTACAGCACTCAGTAAGCATCGTGGTGATTAACCCGGATGGACATTACGCTGGTTTTATCAAGGCACCACACAACGCGCAGAATATCCAGCGGATTGTTAGTCATCTCCAATAACCTGGTTTTTTAGGATCAGGGTTGATCGGCTTAGGAAAGGCTACTCGCAAGTCGCAATAATTCCTTTGGATCTTTAAGGTGGGCACCCTCTTCACCGCTTAACAGCCTTGTTAGTGCAAATCGCGCAGATGCCACCCGTTGGAAAAAGGGTAAAAATTCACGCTCCTCATCTTCAAGCGTCCTGACGGTCTCATAACCTTCTATTAAAGCCGCAGTGCGTGCAGCATCTAGTAGGCCATCCTTACTCCTGCACCAGTCGTTAATCGTAATGGCGACATCCTGGATAAAAAAATCCTTGCAAGCATGGTAAAAGTCAATTATCCCGGTCAGCTGATCATCCTTGAATAACGCATTGTCCCGAAAAAGGTCACCGTGAATAATCCCTTTGGGAAGCGGTAGATCGCTGATTTCAGCATACTCGGCGGCAATCTTGTTGACTAGCTGAAGATCGGCAGTCTCGAGTAGATGTTGTACATCGATGATGGTCTTTGCCATCCAGTCAGAATTGTAGGGGTTGTCTCGATCAAGGTTCTTAGGCGCCAGTGTGACATGAATTTCTGCAAGTGCCTTGCCTATAATTGAACAGTGTAGCGTCGAAGTTTCAATCAGGTGATCACCCTCAAGTTTGGGTAGAACAAGCGTCGGCTTGCCGCAAAAGATCGTTGAGGTCATGCCGTCGAGTGTTTGATGTGGCGCCGGGACTGGCAGACCAAAGTGAGACAGATGTCGAAGAACGGTATTGAAGAATGGAATGTCGTCAAAAGACAGATCTTCCATGATGGTCAGGACGAACTCCCTTTCTACTCCATGTTGTTCTGTGGTAATAAAGTAATTCGAGTTTTCAATGCCTGTTTCGATAGCAGACCAGGATCTAAGTTCGCCAATCCCGAACATGATGAGGTATCGCTTTAGAGCGCTATCGGAGAATGTTGTAAATGCCGCCACGGTTTACCACTCACTTTTTTACCATTCAACGATGGTCCATTGCGGGTAGAGACTCTTTTCATGATCCAGGTCTTCAAAGTGTGCGCCACCCGCGGGAACCATATAATAGGCCCTGCCCTTTTTTGGAACGACTTTGATCATCATCAGAACGCCATTCTGGCGATATTCATAGATCGTTTTATCCTCTCCCTGCACAATTTCGATATCATCATCGTCAAAATCTTCAAGTGATGACTGTGCGAGTGTGCCGGTACAGAGCAGCAACAGAAAAAATAAATGGCAAAACCTGATAATTATTGATAAAGGTATTGCGTTCAAAGTATCGTTTGTTCTTTCCAGTGGCTGAAGACTAATCATGAAAGACGACTACCAGCTAGTATTAATCGACGGTTCATCCTACCTGTTTCGTGCTTACCATGCACTACCTCCACTGATGAGTTCCAAGGGTCAGGCGACCGGTGCCATCAAGGGAGTCATCAGCATGATCAGGAAAATGATGAGCGAATATCCAAAGAGTCACATTGCAGTCGTGTTTGATGCCAAGGGGAAAACATTCCGCAATGATATCTATCCCGAATACAAAGCCAACCGGCCGCCGATGCCGGATGATCTTCGCAGCCAGATTGCGCCGATTCATGAAATAGTGAAGTTAATGGGTCTTCCGCTTTTGATCGTTGATGATGTCGAGGCTGATGATGTGATTGGAACTCTCGCACACCAGGCCACTGAATCGAAAATGGATGTACTCATATCTACCGGCGACAAGGATATGGCTCAGCTGGTGAATGAACACATTACCCTGATCAATACCATGTCGGATACGGTCATGGACCATGAAGGGGTAGTTGCTAAATTTGGCGTTCGTCCAGACCAGATTGTCGATTATCTGGCTCTGGTCGGCGATACCTCCGATAACATTCCTGGTGTACCCAAATGCGGACCAAAGACTGCGGTGAAATGGCTGGCGGCACATGCTTCCCTGCAGGGTGTTATGGACAATGCCGATGAAATAAAAGGTAAGGTTGGTGAGTACTTGAGAGAATCACTTGAGTTCTTGCCGATGTCCTATGAACTCGCCACGATAAAACGGGATGTACCACTGGAACAGGGAGTTGAAGATCTGAAAATAGTTGATGCTGATTCGGCAGGGCTGCGAGAGATATTTACCGAGCTTGAAATCAGGCAATGGCTGGATGAGATAGATGAAGGAGTTGAAACAGAAACCCGGACCGTAGATTCATCCAATTACGATCTAATACTAACCGAGGAAATGCTCGATCAATGGATTGAAAAACTCAACCAGGCAGAGAAATTTGCCTTTGACACCGAAACAACCAGCCTCAATTATATGGTAGCCGAAGTGGTTGGAGTTTCATTTGCCTGTGTTGCAGGTGAGGCGGCCTACGTTCCTGTTGCCCATGACTATGAAGGGGCGCCGGTTCAGTTATCTCGCGAACTCGTCCTCGGAAAACTAAAACCATTGCTCGAAGACCCAACCCGCCTCATCGTAGGCCAGAATTTGAAGTACGACATGAGTGTGCTTGCCCGATACGATATTAAGCTCAACGGAATAGGTTTCGATACCATGCTCGAATCTTATGTCCTCAACTCGGTAGGGTCACGGCACAACATGGATGATCTTGCCTTAAAGTACCTTGGACTTAACACCATACATTTTGAAGATGTTGCCGGTAAAGGCGCAAAGCAACTTACCTTCAACCAAATTCATCTTGATGTCGCTGGGCCCTACGCTGCCGAAGATGCTGATATCACACTGCAACTCCATGAGGCACTCTGGCCGAAGCTGGAGGCAGTGGAATCTTTGAAGTCTGTGTTCATTGATATCGAATTACCTCTGGTGGCGATACTTTCAAAAATCGAACGCAATGGGGTTCTGCTTGATGAAGAGTTGCTAAACAACCAAAGTAAGGAGATTCACCATAGACTGATTGAACTGGAGGAGGAAGCCTACTCGCTGGCAGGAGAAGAATTTAACCTGGGTTCGCCGAAGCAATTGCAACAGATTTTCTTTGAGAAACTACAACTGCCGATTATTAAGAAAACGCCCAAGGGGCAACCTTCCACGGCTGAACCGGTCCTTCAGGAACTTGCTCTCGACTATCCATTGCCCAGGGTCATTATGGAGTACCGGGGGTTAAGTAAGTTGAAATCAACATATACCGATCAGCTACCGAAACAGGTTAATGCAGAAACCGGCAGGGTCCACACCTCTTATCACCAGGCAGTAACAGCAACAGGCAGGTTATCCAGTAGTGACCCTAACCTGCAAAACATCCCCATTCGAACAGAAGAAGGCAGAAGAATTCGTAAAGCGTTTATAGCTGACGATGGTTATGAGTTGGTCGCGGCAGACTATTCACAAATAGAATTGCGAATCATGGCGCACCTGTCAGGCGATCAGGGGTTGTTACATGCGTTCAATAATAATGTAGATATTCACAGGGCGACTGCGGCAGAAGTCTTTGGTCGAGAGCTTGAAGATGTCCTGGACAGCGAAAGAAGAAGTGCCAAGGCCATTAATTTTGGATTGATCTATGGTATGTCGGCATTTGGTCTTGCGCGACAGCTAAACATTAATCGCACGGATGCCCAGGAATATATTGATCTCTATTTTGAGCGGTATCCTGGTGTTAAAGACTATATGGAAAGCACAAGAGCAACGGCACGAGAACAGGGATTTGTTGAAACTATTTTTGGACGACGACTTTATTTACCAGAAATCAATGCCAGCAATTTTCAGCGTAGACAGGCCGCAGAGCGAACGGCTATTAATGCGCCGATGCAGGGAAGTGCCGCTGATATTATTAAGAGGGCGATGATCGCCGTTGATGCCTGGCTGGAAGAAAGTTCACTCGATGCACGGATCATTATGCAGGTTCACGATGAACTCGTACTGGAAGTGAATAAAGAGGATGTAGATTCAGTTTGTTCAGGGCTCGACAAACATATGTGCAATGCCGCGCAACTAACTATTCCATTGGATGTCGAGATTGGTGTGGGTCCGAACTGGGATGCTGCCCATTAATTTATGAATTTATTACAAACTCTTTTGAACTTATCAAAAGTCAACCTGTCTGATCTTATAAGTTAAGCAGTACTCTTCGGTGATTTTCCCCCAAAAAACCGAAGTTCCGGGCTCTGGTCATCCTCCCCAACAACTTTGACCAGGGCCCGCTCTTTCCCGTCTCCTTACTCGTTGCTTACTAATTCAGGATCTGCAAGCCAGTCCGACAAAAGCGCCGTCAGCGTTTCCAGCCCCAGCGGTTCGGTAGATGAGAATAGTTGGATCGAGACATTCTCAGGCAGGGCATCACGGGTTTTAAACAACGATGAATTCCTGGGTCCCCTTTTTAGCTTGTCGGCTTTGGTTAATAGAATATGCATTGGCATTGCCGCGGACTGACACCAGTCAAGCATCATTTCATCAAAGTCCTTGAGTGGATGCCGTATATCCATCATCAGGATCAGACCTCTCAGGCATTCCCGATTTCTTAAGTATTCATCGAGATGCTGGTGCCAGTGCTCTTTCAATGCAGTGGGCACCTTTGCGTAGCCGTATCCCGGAAGATCCACCAGGCGTTGATGTCCCGAGAGTTCAAAAAAATTAATAAGCTGGGTTCTGCCAGGCGTTTTACTGGCTCTTGCGAGCTTCCGTTGTCGGGTGAGGGTGTTGATGGCGCTTGATTTCCCCGCATTTGAACGACCACAGAATGCAACTTCCGCACCGGAATCCGGTGGACACTGGTGAAGTTTGGCGGCACTTTTGAGAAAGGTGGCACCGTTAAAATTAATCGTGTTTGGCGTCATTGGTTAGAGATTGATATATAATGCGGCGGTTATTTTAACATCGCCGCTGGAAAAATCGGCGGAAATGTACACCCTGGGATCTTCAGTGCCTGGGATTGGCTTAGAGATGGGAAGTAATTCAGGAATAATCCGGAATGTTTAGACTGTTAATTGGAATCGCACTGGCCTTATACACGAGTATCGCTATGGCAGATGGCAACGCAAACCATGGTGGCGATCTGGTCGCGGTTTGTGCCGCCTGCCACGGCCAGGATGGGAATAGCCCGGCTGGAGCCTTCCCAAGCATTGCCGGTCAGAATTCAAGATATCTCTTGAAGCAGATGCAGGAGATCAAGTCCGGCGAGAGATCTTCACCCTTGATGACTGGCCTCCTGGATGCAATGAGTGATCAGGATCTGGAAGATATCGCGGCCCACTATGCTCGGCAAAAAGCTAAACCTGGAGTGGCAAAGGCTGAACTGGTGGACCTGGGTGAAGAAATCTATCGTGCAGGTATCAAGCGCAAGAGCATAGCGGCTTGTACCTCCTGCCATTCACCCATCGGCCAGGGTAATGGACCTGCTGGTTTCCCGGCGCTGGCTGGCCAATGGCCTGACTACACCGAAGCGCAATTGAGGGCATTTCGCTCAGGAGAGCGTACCAATGATGGTGATTCAAAAATGATGAGGATCACTGCCATGGACCTGAGTGATAAAGAGATAGAGGCCGTGTCTTCCTATATCTACGGGTTGCGGTAATGATTCGTGTTCAGATGCGGTCCAATCAGGATACGAAAGGAGTTTTTGTGCGCAAATTAATAGTTATTACCGCATTGCTCGCACTAACAATGAGCCCTGTTGTTATCGCTGAAACAATTGAGTACGAGGAAGGTACTCACTATGTTGAGCTACAGGTGCCGCTGAAAACCTCAAATGAGAACAAAATTGAAGTCAGCGAGTATTTTTCCTATGGCTGTCCGCATTGTTATCAGTTTGACGCCGCGATAACCGCCTGGCATCAAAGTTTACCCGCAGATGTTGAGTTTAAACGAACCCCGGCGATCTGGAACAAGGACTATCAGGTCTATGCACAAACCTACTATGCTGCAGAGGCATTAAAGGTGATTGAAAAGTTGCATACCCCGCTGTTTCAGGCGATACACGAACAAAGAAAAAGATTAAATGACCCCAAGTTAATGGCCATGTTTTTTGCCGAATATGGCGTTGATCCGGTCGACTTCGCAAAAGTTTATAACTCCTTTGGCGTGCGGGCCAGTGTGCAACAAGCCGAGGCTAAAGGCCGTGCCTACCGTTCTGGTGGTGTTCCAGCCATCATTATCAACGGTAAATATCGTATAGAAAGCAAGATGGCGGGTAGCAACAGCAATATGTTGAGAATTGCCAGTTATCTTATTGCCAAAGAAAGAGACTCAATGGGGAGTATGAATACGGGGTCAGGTAAATAGCCTGACCCGTTCAATTTCGCGCCCCGCTCAATATGAAAAATGAGACAGGTTGGACGACTGAAGAAATCAGGCGTACTGATGAAGTATTGCTTGGTTGTTCGGCAGACGAGATTAACAGGCAACTACCGCAGCGCATTAGCCATGGCATCCTTAAATGGGCCGACTCGGTGCCCGATCAGGCAGCGGTTATCGCCGGTGATACTACCCTCACCTATGCAGAGCTGCGCCAGGTAGTTTCAGAGGTAAAACATTACCTGATTGATAATGAAATCCGACCTGGTGACCGCGTCATGCTGGTGGCAGAGAACAGCGTTGTACTGGTCGCTTTTTTTCTGGCGTTAAGTGAAATTGATGCTATCGCTGCGTTGATCAACGCCCGGCTGTCTTCTCCTGAGCTCAGTGCTATACGAGCCGATTGCGCTCCGCGGATTGTCGTCTATGCGACTTCAGATTCTGTGGATGCAGCGAAACATGCGGTGGCAGACAACTGCATATCGGCACAGTTCACCTTTGGTGAGGTTGCCACCACGAGCAAGGCTGATACTGTGCCGTTTGAAACAAGTGAGAAGGGTGTCGACCAGATTGCCGCCATGATCTATACCACGGGAACCACAGGGTCGCCCAAAGGGGTGATGCTCACCCACCAGAATCTTTCCTTCATTGCCTTTGTCTCTGGAAAATTGCGTGGCATAGGATCAGGCGACCGAATTTACTGTGTGCTGCCAATGTCTCATGTCTTTGGGTTATCTGCAGTGTGCTGTTCTGTGTTATTTGCTGCTGGTTGCGTCGATCTTGTTACCAGATTTGACGCCAAAGAAACCTTAAGGGCGCTGCGATGCGGTGGTGTGGTCGGGTTTCTGGGTGTGCCCACCATGTATGCCTTGATGCTCGAGCAACTGGGGGACGAGGAATGGCATTCTGAACAATTGCGATTCATGTATTCCGGTGGAGCGCCGCTGGATCCTGATTTAAAGAACCGGGTCCAAATGACATTTGGCATGCCACTTCATAATGGCTATGGTCTGACGGAGACTGGTCCAACTATCAGCCAGACACGGCTCTATGCACCTCTGGCCAACTGCTCTGTGGGCTTTGTGTTACCAGGAATTGAAACCAGGATACTCGGTGGCAATGGTAATACCGTGCCACCAGGGGAAGTCGGTGAATTATGGGTCAAAGGTCCGAACATCATGAAAGGATATTTTGGCAAGCCCGAGCTCACTGCTGAAGTGTTGGTAGAGGGTTGGTTCAATACAGGTGACAGGGTCTTTGAAGATGGTGATGGGTGTATCAACATTGCGGGCCGCAGTAAAGAGCTCATTATCCACTCCGGCTTTAACGTCTACCCTCCGGAGGTAGAGGCAGTGCTTAATTCCCATGAACAGGTGGCAATGAGTGCTGTAGTCGGACGGACGGTACCCGGCAATGAGGAGGTTGTTGCATTCGTCCAGCCTGTCCAGGGTCAGACCATAGATATTCCAGGTCTCATAGCCTACTTACGAGAGCGACTTACCGGCTACAAGGTTCCCGCAGAGGTCAGGCTGGTTTTGGAACTGCCTGCTGCATCATCAGGGAAAATTCTAAAGCACCGGTTGTTGCAGCTATTGTAGGTTTAAGCGCATCTGTTTAGCCCAGAGACCCCTGTTTTATATGGGTCAATCGCTGATCGCAGGCTCACCCGCTACCGACTCAGGTAGTCCCTGGTTATTCATCGCTTCGCGTGCTTCATCCACCCTACGTTTCAGATCCTTGCCGGGCTTGAAGTGCGGCACATATTTTCCTGGTTTATATATGCCTACTTCACCGGTTTTTGGATTTCTGACTGATCGTGGCTTTCGATAATGATTGGTAAATGTACCGAAACCCCTTATTTCGATACGTTCACCGTCTGCGAGGCTCTCTGACATGATCTCGATCATGGTATGAACCGCCAGGTCCACATCCCGGCTGGTTAGTTGATCGAGCTTGTCTGACATGCGTTTGATCAGTTCAGATTTGTTCATGATGCCCGCGACTATTGATCTCAACTTCTATATTACGAATATAGGTTTAATTATCAATACCTTATAGTAAGAAACTAAAGTATTTGCTTAATATTATAACTTTGATAAAGTAGGGTTCTCAGACAAAGGCTTAAGACCCGCGCAAAGACATCTGGACTGGAGTGTCGCTGTGTTTGAAAAACGGCTAGAGAAAAAGAACAAAGGCTCTTCCCTCGACCCGGGCCTGGGAAATTCTGGTGTGAAACTGGCAAATGATCGAGCCCGCGCTAACAAGCAACGTGCAATAACCGAGTTCCCCGCACTATTAATTAGTAAGCCTGCAACATAGCCCTCTGTAAGCCACAGTTTAAAAGCCTTCTGGCCAAGCGAAAAATTTCACTGCAACATTGCGTGTTTTGCATTAGTCAAGTGACTATTCACGGGTAGAAGTTTCTTGATCGTTGAATCGTTAGCTGGTTTCGCCTAGAATTCGCCATGGCGAAACCCACCGAACTCTTCCAAATACCTCAAATCATGCTCCTGCATGAAGTAAGACCAGAGTGGTCTATGGTTTTTCGGCGCTCGTCCTACAGATTCTCTTCAAACCTGAATAACACTTTCCATACCGATACCTGTATGGACACAGCCTATGGAGTTTTTGATGGCAACGATACTTAGCGACACTTCCCGAACCTTCAGTGAATATTTGTTAATCCCGCGGTTAACCCGCAAGGATCAAAGCGCTGACCTGGTGGATTTAAGCTGCCCGTTATCAGCAGTGGAAAACGGTAAGAAACCACGATTCAGTATTAATATTCCTGTCGTTTCAGCTTGTATGCAGTCAGTTTCAGGTACAGACCTCTCGGTTGCACTGGCCCGGCAAGGCGGATTGAGCATGATTTTCTGTTCCCAGCCCATTGAGGCACAAGCTGACATGGTTCGGCAGGTAAAGAATCATAAAGCGGGTTTCGTTACCAGTTCATCAAATGTCACACCGCTAACCACCCTGAGGGAAGTGATTGACCTGATGGAGGAGTCGGGTCATTCAACCATTCCCGTCACTGGTGATGGAACCGCCACCGGTGTGTTGCTTGGCTTGATTACGGATCAGGATTTCTGGGAGTTTGAGGATAATCTCGACAATAGTGTAAAGCAGCACATGACGCCTATAGAGAAGGTTATTCATGGTCTCGAGGGTATCAGCCTGCGGGAAGCGAACAACCAGTTACACCAGAATAAGAAGGATTGTTTACCCATTCTTGATGCAGCCGGAAGGTTAACTTCTCTCGTATTCAAAAAAGATTATGTTGACCACCGTCGTCACCCGCTTGAGTTGCTTGACGACTCAAAACGGTTGTGTGTCGGCGCCGCAATCAATACCCATGACTATGAAACACGCGTGCCGAAACTGATCACGGCCGGAGCGGACGTCTTGTGTTTTGATTCGTCAGATGGATTTACCGAATACCAGTTCGAAGGCATTCGCTGGATTCGAGATAACTTTGGCGAGGATGTTGTCATTGGCGGCGGTAACGTGGTTTCTGCAGAAGGCTTCGACTATCTGGTTGAGGCTGGCGGGGTTGATTTCATCAAAGTTGGCATGGGTGGTGGTTCAATCTGCATTACCCGGGAGCAAAAGGGCATCGGTCGGGGTCAGGCTTCTGCATTGCTGGATGTCGTTGAGCGCAGGGATCAGTATTTTGCTGAAACTAAACGCTATATCCCGATTTGTTCAGATGGAGGACTGGCGAATGACACCCAGATAGTGATTGCACTGGCGATGGGCGCCGACTTTGTCATGATGGGTAGATACTTTGCCATGACGGAAGAGAGTCCTACACCTAAAACATCGATCAACGGTCAGATGTACAAACCCTACTGGGGCGAGGGAACTCATCGGGCACAAAACTGGCAGCGATACAATGATGGTATGGGTTCAAGGAAGATGATGTTCGAAGAAGGCGTAGATGCCTACGTTCCGCTGGTCGGACGTTTGTCGGAGGTGCTGGAAACCACGCTCTACAAGATACGAAGTGCCATGGTAAATGTCGGTGCGGATTCACTCGATCATTTTCAGGAAAGCGCTATTCTGACGAGAGTATCAGAGCAGTCGGTAGTTGAAGCGGGCACCTCGTCTGTATTCCAGTTTTCCAGAAACAGGGATTTTGAAGATGCTGACTGGGGGACCAGCTAACTTGTGGTCATTACGACTTGAGTTATAATGCGCGTCGTTCTTAACCCAGTTCAGAAATAGAAGATTTAGGCGAATATGCATAGAGAAAAAATCGTGAAGAAGTTTGGCTTGGTAGCAATAGCCATTGTCGTTGGCTGGAATTTCGTTGCGATTGCCAATCCCCGGGAAGATGCGGTACTTGAACGCATCCAGAAAGCCGGTAGTGTTTGTGTCGAGGGTGAAGAATGCGTCAAAGAAACCGCTGTGTCTGAAATGGTTGCCAGCGACGGAGGTGACGCAGAAGAAAATTACAATAAGACCTGCTCCATCTGCCACAATATCGGCGTCGCCGGTGCCCCGAAATTTGGTGATACAGCCCAGTGGGAATCACGCATTGCCAAGGGGATGGATGTACTCTATGCAAATTCGATCAATGGGCTTCCTCCCGGTATGCCTGCCAAAGGGATGTGCTTTGACTGTTCTGACGATGATCTCAACGCCATTGTCGATTACATGGTTGACGCAGCCAGGTAATTTCAGCGTTCCCTGAGCTTTTCCTAAGCCTTCCCTAAGCTTTCCTTGATAGCCAGTCCGGATTAATAAAGGTCAGCTAACGATTGCCCGGTTTATTTTAAGACCTGGTAACGATCCAGGCGCCGGAATCCCAGTGCCTCGGTAAGGTGATGGGTTCTGATGTTTTCAACATCTTCAAGATCAGCAATAGTCCTCGCCACTTTTAGAATTTTGTAATACCCCCGAGCAGACAATCCCAGCTTCAGCATAGCCTTGTCCAAAAGCTTACTATCTGCAACATCCAGCTGGCAGAAGGCTTCAATACCTTGATTATCGAGGTGTGCGTTGAGTCGTCTGGATCGGGCTAACATTTTTGATCTGGCGCATGACACTTGTTTTATCGCAATATTGTGTTGATCCTTGTCGCCTTTTTGTGATGGGTCTGACAGGGCGCCAGGGGGTAACGGGGGAACATCTACATGCAGATCAATCCGGTCCAGCAGTGGTCCGGACACTCTGCCTTTGTAGCGTTGAATCTGGTCATTGCTGCAATTACAACGATCAGTTTCATCACCATGGTAACCACAGGGACAAGGGTTCATCGCCGCCACCAGCTGGAATTGTGCGGGATACTCAACTTGTCTGTGGGCGCGGCTGATGATGATTCGGCCAGATTCGAGTGGTTCCCTGAGTACCTCAAGAACAGGTCTGGTGAATTCAGGCAGCTCATCGAGAAAAAGAACGCCGTTGTGAGCGAGGGATATTTCACCCGGCCGTGGGGGATTGCTGCCACCCACCAGTGCGACCGCTGAGGCAGTATGGTGAGGAGTCCTAAATGGTCGGCGCGACCAGTTAGCCGTTTCGAACGGATATCTCGATACTGACCATATAGAAGCGACTGTCAGTGATTCTTCCAACGACATGGGTGGCAGCAACGAAGGTAATCTGCTGGCCAGCATCGTTTTTCCAGTGCCAGGTGGCCCGATAAAAATGATGTTGTGTGCACCGGATGCTGCGATGACCAATGCCCTCTTAGCGAAAGACTGGCCGCGGATATCTGACAGGGAGTGGATGAGTTCATGGTCTCTTGTTGGCGAGCCCTGGCGCGCAATATCAAGTTTCCGGTTTCCCGTAAGATGTGCGACTACCTGAAGTAGTGAATCCGCTACCAGCACGTTCGGGGAATCAGCCAGAGCAGCTTCATGTTCATTTTCTCTCGGGACAACGATGAGGCGTTCGCTACGTGAGGCTTGAATGGCCGAAGGAAGTACGCCGGAGATTGATCGTATTTCTCCATCAAGCGCAAGTTCTCCGAGGAATTCCATTTCAGCCATTCCTTCCGATGGGATCTGGTCACTGGCTGCAAGAATAGAGAGCGCGATTGCAAGATCATATCGCCCTCCTGATTTAGGCAGGTCGGCTGGTGCAAGATTAATCGTGAGTCTTCTGTCTGGAATATCAAAGTTGGCGTTTTTGATAGCTGATTTAACCCGGTCCTTAGCCTCCTTAACGGCCGTTTCAGGCAGACCTACTATCTGTATCTGCGGTAGTCCTCCCAGGACATCGGCCTCGACGGTTACTGCAGGTGCTTCTATGCCAATTTCGGCCCGGGAATAGGTAGAGGCGACAGCCATGAGTCTCGTCAGCTATTTGGATTGTGACTAATTTACTCGATCTTCTCGTTCGAAACGCCCGGCGAATAACCATCAATGGTGTGCGTCATCTGCTCTCAGTAACAATTGTCTTTTCGCACCACTAAAGTGCACCATTGAGCCTGAATATGCACTATATCAGTGCTCTTAAACCGGCCAGACACTCTCTTGTAACTCCTAACTGGCTGATTTAACACCTAATTATTAACTTGGCACGGTCAATGCTCGGGATAAGTCGGAAGTGAGGACGTTCGCTCCTTGCAACAGCAATAATGATTACAGTTGGAGAAGGAAATGAACAAGCTGATAACAGCATTGATGGGAAGTAGTTTGCTTGTAGGGTCGGCAACGGTATTTGCGCTTGAGATTAGTGGTAACGTGGCATTGGCTACTGATTATATTTACCGGGGAATCTCACAGACAGATGAAGAAGCTACCATCCAGGGTGGATTCGATATTGAAGGTGAATCAGGACTATACGTCGGAGTCTGGGCTTCGAATATTGCTTTTGATGGTTCGATCGAAATTGATGTTTACGCCGGATTTGCAGGCGAATTTACGGAAGACCTGGGGTTTGATATAGGCGCCTTGTATTATGAATATCCGAATGATCTTGGTCCAAACCATAGTAGTTTCCAGGAAATATATGGGAGCCTAAGCTATAAAGACCTGACTGTTGGCGTGAACTATTCCAGCGACTTTTTCTTTGAGTCAGGTTCTAGTATCTATGCCTATATTGACTATTCGTTGTCATTACCGAATGACTTTGGTCTGGCCTTTCACTACGGCGATCAGTCAATTGATGACAATGACACTTTTGGTGCCCCGGATTACTCTGACTATTCTGTTAGCCTGTCTAAAACCTGGGCAGATATCGATTTTGCGTTAACCTGGTTTGATACCGACCTTTCTGCAAACCAATGTTTTGGCGGATCGGATGTTTGTGATTCCAGAGTCGTTTTTGGGCTATCAAAGAGTTTGTAATTTAGTTACATTTGTTTTATCAAATATAGCGTGATCCTGATTTAGGGAGAAAGTAAATGAAGTTAGTCACAGCAATTATCAAACCGTTCAAATTAGATGATGTGAGAGAAGCATTGTCTGAAATATCCGTCCAGGGTATGACGGTAACTGAAGTAAAAGGTTTCGGGCGCCAGAAAGGTCACACCGAATTGTATCGAGGCGCAGAATACGTCGTCGACTTTCTGCCCAAGGTAAAGATCGAGGTTGCCATTGCAGATGAATCGCTTGATTCTGTAATTGAAGCAATCACAAGTGCTGCGAATACGGGCAAGGTTGGCGATGGCAAGATCTTTGTCAGCGCACTGGATGATATCATCCGTATCCGTACCGGTGAGACAGGAGGAGAAGCCGTATAGCATCTTCTGAGTAGCTCAACCACTTGTTTTACCGGAAAGGCACCGATTGGTGCCTTTTTTTGAAGTCATTTTTTTTGTATCGTAGTTCAATTACTGCACATTCCTCTTTATAATTCAGAAGTTGTGAGAGATTGCACCCGAGCTGAAGACGAGAAAATTCCATGAAATATCAAAGCACCCGTGGTGGGGTATCCGGGCTTGGTTTTAAAGAAGCCGTCATGATGGGTCTGGCCACTGACGGTGGACTGCTAGTGCCACAGGAGATCCCTGATGTAAGCAATAAGCTGAGCGAATGGACCGGGCTTAGTTTTAAGGAAGTTGCCCTGAATATCATGTTGGAATACATCACTGATATTCCCCGCTCAGACCTTGAGCAGATCATCGGCCAGAGCTATGCGATATTTGACCATGAGAAGGTCACGCCAGTAGTTGAGGTGGGAAATATACATTTGCTTGAGCTTTATCATGGACCGACCCTGGCATTTAAGGATATCGCCCTGCAGTTCGTTGCTAATCTCTTCGAATATATTCTGGATAAGGAAAATAGACACCTGAACATTCTAGGCGCAACCAGTGGAGACACTGGCAGTGCGGCAATAGAAGCCGTTCGTGGTAAGTCCAATATCAATATCTTCATTCTTTTCCCGGAGGGTAAAACCAGTCCAACCCAGGAAAAGCAGATGACCACAGTACTGGATGAAAATGTATTCAGCATTGGCATTCAAGGCAACTTTGATGATTGTCAGAACCTGATTAAGAGTATTTTCAGCGATCTTCCTTTCAAAGAAGAGTATCAGCTGGGTGCTGTCAATTCATTCAACTGGGCTAGAATTCTTGCCCAGGTGGTCTACTACTTTTATGCCTGGTATGAACTGGACAAACCCGAGGCGTTCGATGTAGCTGTGCCAACCGGGAATTTTGGTGATATTTTTGCGGGTTACCTGGCCATGCAGATGGGATTGCCCGTTCATAAATTGATCCTTGCAACCAATAGCAACAATATCCTGGAGCGATTCTTTAATACCGGTAACTACCAGCGAGGGGAAGTGCACACTAGTGAAAGTCCGGCTATGGATATACAGGTTTCCAGTAATTTTGAGCGCTACTTGTATTACAAGTTAGATAGAAATGGTAAAAAGGTATCGGACTTTTTTGATAAGTTCTTGCAAGATGGCAATGCAAAACTGGATTTTAATACAAGAAGTTTTGATGAATCCTTTATTGCCGGGTCGGCAAGTGATATTGAGACTCGTGATACCATCGCCAGCATCTACCAGGAATATAACTACCTGGTTGATCCGCACACGGCAGTTGGCATCCATGTCGGCAATCAACACAGAACCTCTGGAATACCACTACTCTGCTTATCTACTGCACACCCGGCAAAATTTGAGGATGTCATTCGTCGTTCAATTCCGGATCTTGTTCCACATCACCCGACTCTGGATGCGCTGGAAGGAAAACCGACGAAGAAAGAAACACTTGATTCGGAAGTTGATGTGATAAAAGCATTTATCAGAAAGCATTCGCGACATTAAGGGCAGGTTTTGTATTAACCGGCACTTTCCTGTCCATGGCCATCATGACAGGGACTATCTTCACTGATCTTTTCAAGTAGTCGGTCGATCGCTTCAGGTAGATGTCGTATTTGATCGATGTGTTCGTCAGCAGATGTCTTGCCAACCTTATCTTTGTCAGGATTCTTGACCCAGACGGTATGGAGCCCTGCTGCATTAGCGGAATCTATGTCCAGTACCGGATCATCGCCGACATAGACCATCTGGTGGGGCTGCGTTTCTGTGTGTGCAAGTGCCTTGTGAAACAGATCATGAGCCGGTTTTGGGGCGCCAACTTCTTCCGCCGAGAAGGCAAAGCTGAAGTGCTTGTCTAACCCAAGAAGCCTGATATCCGCGTTACCATTGGTTAGTGCACCAAGCAGGAATCTATCTGCGAGTTGTTCGATGGCTTCCATCGCCCCTTCATAAAACTCGATTTTGTTTCGGGCGATGATGAATACCTTCATTGCCCGGTGAGATAGATCAGTTGCTGTGGATTGCTCGATGCCACTTAGTTGTATTGCATGTTCGATGATTTTCCGCCTGAGTTCAGTGATCCTGTTGGTGAGGTCAGGCTCGTGTTCCAGTACTTTATTACGTAGCGAGCGCATTTCCACAACATTATATTTAAGGTGCGGCACCTCAGCCTGCAGCCAAAAATTCAGCTGTTTCTCTGCATTGATGAGGACGGGTCGATTATTCCAAAGCGTGTCATCAAGATCGAAAGCAATTACCTTAATCATTGTCTGCTCGTGATCATGGTTCATCCTTGGGAGTGACAGTTAAATCGTCTGGAATTTTTTTGCTATGGGCTCTGGGGTGAGCTTTATCATAGACTTCAGCTAAATGTTGAAAATCCAGATGGGTATAAATCTGTGTGGTGGAGATGTCTGCATGGCCCAGCAATTCCTGTACGGCTCTCAGATCACCACTTGATTCAAGCATATGGCTGGCAAAGGAGTGACGGAGCATGTGCGGGTGAACATTACCTGCTACATTTTGGCTTCGGGCTAAGTGCCTCACTCTCGATTGCACATTTCGTGGGCTGATTCGATTGCCTCTCTCGCTTAAAAACAGCGCATTTTCATCATGAATGTTCTGGTTCTTGCCTGGTAGATGTTCACGAACACCCAGCCATAGTCCTAAGGCCTCCACGGCGTGTGAACCAACGGGAAGAATACGCTCCTTATTACCTTTGCCGGTGACCCTGATTGTTTTCTCATCCCAGTCTATGTCAATTAGATTGGCATTAGTCAGTTCGGAAAGTCTGAGGCCGGACGAATAGAAAAGTTCGAGCATCGCGACATCCCTGACAGTATGCCATTTTGAGCTTTTAACATTGAGTAGTTGTGCAACCTGGTCTGTATCAAGTGTCCTCGGCAATTTTTGCGGTGTTTTCGGTGTGGAGACAGCCAGTGCAGGATTCTGCTTAACCAGACCCTCCCTGGCGAGGTAGTTAAAAAAAGTCCTGATAGAAGACAGGCGGCGTTGCTGGGTCTTACCGGAAATACCTTCCCGGTGAGCATCGGCCACAAACTGGCGGAGGTGAAAATTGTTTAATTCCTGCCAGGTGGCAATGTCCTGCTGGCAACAAAATGCAGATAACAATTTTAGGTCGTGTTGATATCCCTGAAGTGTATTTTTTGAAAGATGTCGTTCGTGATCAAGATGCTTTACAAATTGATCGATATAACTTTGTAAAGAGGGGGAGCTCATCGTCACATTCTGGAACTTATTGGTGCTTCAGGTAAATATGCTTGGGCAACAGCTTCGCCAATGTATCCGCGATAAAGCCAATAAACAGTGTCCCCATACCTGACTGGAAATAGTGGGCATCTTCGCTACCAATTGCGAGCAAGGCAATTTGTCGATTCTTGCGAACAGATAGTACGGCAGCAGACCTTACCGATTCACTCTTGTGACGAAAAAGGAAGTCTTGTTCCGCTGGCCTGAGAACACCAAGGGTTGGCTGTTTTGCCCTGATCAGGCTGCCAATGAATTCTTTTGCCGCCATTTCCGATACGGTGGTTGTGAAATGGTTAATCTGGTGTGGAGTGTCGCTGAAGATGATGAGGCTGTAGGCCTTACAGTCAAAGTCCTGTGTGAAGCTGTTTTCCAGGGCTTTAAAAAACTGATCAGAATCCTCAGCGTCTATCAGGTTGAGTATCAGGTTTCGGCACTTGTCGAAGATCTCATTGTTCTTGTTAGCGGATTCGACAAATTCGTCCAGCTTTTTGCGGGTATCAATGTTACGTTCACGCAACAGAGCAACTTGCTTTTCAACCAGCGAGATTGCCTTGCCATTTTGATGCGGTAGTTCCATCCTCAGCAACAGGTCATCCCGGTCTGAAAAAAATTCTCGATGCTTGTCGAGGTATTCCGCCACCATGGAGCCATCAATTTTTTTCTCTACGTTCTTTCCTTTTGCCTGTGCCGATGATTTTGTCATATCTGTAGCCGACCCTCGTATACTCTGCAAGCTGGGCCTGATTGCTCGATGTCTGAATTGTCTCCCCGCCAGGAGATATTGAGGACGCCACCCGGCAGGGTTACCTCTACCTGGTCATCAAGCAATCCCTGTAGCCGGCCAGCGACGACAGCGGCACATGCGCCACTACCACATGCCCTGGTCTCACCCACTCCCCGTTCGAAGACCCGAAGGTTGATTTTGTTGCGTGATACGACCTCCATAAAACCCGCATTTACTTTTTGTGGAAACCTGGGATGATTTTCGATTAGTGGTCCAAGCCGATTGACCGGGGCTTTTTCGATGTCCCTGACGGTTAGCACCGCATGGGGGTTACCGATATTGATCACCGAAATACAAACCTTTTCATTCTTGTCACATCCTGGATGAGTCGGTAAAGAAGAGTTAAGTTCCAGCTCGTACTGGATCATGGAATGATCCGCAATAAACGGAATTTCTTCAGGCGCGAGTTTTGGCGGCCCCATGTTGATGGTGATATTGCCATCCTTTTCTAACTTGCACTTGATCAGCCCGGTATTGGTTTCGATGGTCACTTCCGTTTTGGCTGTCAAGCCACGGTCACGGATGAAGCGCATGAAACAGCGTGCACCATTTCCGCATTGCTCGGCTTCTGATCCGTCCGTATTAAAAATTCGATAGCGAAAATCCACATCAGGGTTCAGAGGTGGCTCGACAAGCAGAAGCTGATCGAATCCGATTCCTGTTCGGCGATCCGAGAGTTCCCGGATCTGTTCACCTCGTAGATGAATATTCTGAGAGATGAGGTCGAGGAGCACGAAGTCGTTACCCAGACCGTGCATTTTTGTAAATCGAACTAACATAGTGCTTCTAAGGTTACCGGTGGGTTTTTTTATTGCAAGTGACTTTTTACCAAAAGCCTCTTCATCTGGCGCTTTAGTAAAAACCAGAAGGCAGGGTACTTTCCAGTCGCAGCTGGTCGGCGATGGTTTCCCTTCTCCGGGCACAATAACACTGATCACCAGACACGATGACTTCCGCAGCGCGGTTTCGGCTATTATAGTTTGAGCTCATGCCGAATCCGTAGGCGCCAGCCGAATGTATCGCCAGCAGGTCTCCTTCTTTGACGGACAAGAGTCGATCCTTGCCGAGAAAGTCGCTGGATTCACAAACTGGACCTACGACGTCGACAGTCTTTAATTCACCGCCCGTTTCAGCCACTGACTCTATCCGTTGCCACGCCTGGTACAGGGCGGGTCGAATCAGGTCGTTCATTGCCGCATCGACTACCACGAAATTCTTGTCACCGTTTTCTTTGAGGGTTGTTGCCCGCGTTAATAGAAGGCCTGCATTACCAACAAAAATCCTGCCAGGTTCAAAGAGAAGTTTCTGTGGCCGGTTACCCATGGCTTGCAGAATAGAACTTGCGTATTCCTCGACATCGACAGGCGTTTCATCGTCATAGGTAATGCCCAGGCCGCCACCAAGGTCTATATGGGAGAGGCTGATATTTATCTTTTCAAGATCATCCACCAGCTCGAGAATCCGAATCATCGTGTCTGCAAAAGGCGATAATTCAGTAATCTGCGAGCCAATATGAAAATCTACACCTTCAACTTTTATGCTATCAAGCCCATCAGCTTCCTGGTAAATTGAAACCGCTTCAACCATCGGGATACCAAACTTGTTTTCCTTTAGTCCCGTTGAAATGTAGGGGTGTGTTTTTGGATCAACATCGGGATTAACACGGAGTGAAATTCGTGCAGTCTTATTCGCTGTTGTCGCCAGCCTGCTCAATAATCTGAGTTCAGAAACCGATTCCAGGTTAAAACAACCAATACCGACCTCCAGTGCAAGATTGATCTCCCATTCCTGTTTGCCAACACCGGAAAACACAATCTTTTGAGGTTTACCACCGGCCTCCAGCACTCGTTGTAATTCGCCCCCGGAAACAATATCGAAACCCGCACCCATCTGCGAAAACAAGCCTAAAACTCCAAGATTAGAGTTCGCCTTCACCGAGTAACAGATCAGGTGGTCATGACTGCTAAATGCATTGTGAAAATTCTGGTAAGCATCGACGATTGCCTTCTTGGAATATACAAAGGTTGGTGTTCCAAACTCTTCGGCGATCTGTTCCAGGAGTACATCTTCGGCGTGAAGGGTTCCATTCTTGTATTGAAATACGCTCATGACGGGTGGCTGCCTTCTTTGGCTTCTTCCTTTTTAGAAGATTCCGTAGCAGCGGGACTCGTTGTCGGTTCGTCTTCCTGCAACGCTTTATCGGGCAAGAAAAGGGGACCCTTCTGGCCGCAGGCGGAGAGTATCGAAATGCTGAACAGAATGATTAGTAGGCGCATATCAGGTAGTTATCAAAGCCGTGCAGTATACTTGAGCCTGTGATTTAGTGAAAACGGAACCTGTTTATGCAAGATCGTGAATACGACGAGATTGTCGAAAACCTTTTCAACGCGATTGAAGATGAAGTCGATGAACTCGAAGCCGACGTAGATGTAGATTCGACAGCTGGCATGCTGACGCTTGAATTTCCTGACGGAAGCAGTATTGTGCTGAGCCGTCAGATCGCAAATCATGAAGTCTGGGTAGCTGCGAAGTCAGGCGGCTTTCATCTCTCGTTTGATGGTAGCCGCTGGGTTTGCGGGACAACCGATGAAACCTTCGCAGAATTGCTAAACAGGGTATTCACGGAACAACTTAATCAGGATATTGATGCATTCGGGTTAATATAGCCGGGACCTCTGTCACGCTATTCTTTGTTTTGCCCGCTCAATGGCCGCTGTTACCTGTTCTGGCGCCGTACCCCCTAAATGGTTCCTGGAATTGACCGAACCCTCAAGGGTTAGAACCGAATACACGTCTTCACAAATAGTTTCAGATTGAGACCGCAGTTCATCCAGTGATAGCTCAGATAAGTCCTTACCGGCTGCTATGCCCACGGCAACCAGTTTGCCGACAACATCATGGGCGTCACGAAACGGGATCCCTTTTCTTACCAGGTAATCCGCAAGGTCTGTAGCTGTGGCGTAACCCCTGAGTGCAGCATTCCTGAGATTTTCTTTCTTCGGTTCAATTGCCGGGATCATATCCGCGAAGGCGGTGAGGCAATCCAGCAGTGTTGTAACTGTGTCGAAAATAGGTTCCTTGTCTTCCTGGTTGTCCCTGTTGTAGGCCAGCGGCTGGCCTTTCATTAAGGTAAGTAGTGATGTCAGTGAACCGAAGACTCGGCCAGTTTTACCACGTACCAGCTCCGGCACATCAGGATTCTTTTTCTGCGGCATGATGGATGAGCCGGTGCAGAATCGATCCGGGAGTTCAATGTAGTCGAATTGTGGCGAAGTCCAGAGAATGAGCTCTTCAGACCAGCGTGACAGGTGCATCATAATCAGGCTGCCTGCCGCCGCGAATTCTATTGCAAAGTCCCGGTCGCTGACGGCGTCCATTGAATTTTCTGCGATCCCGTCAAAGCCCAGCAGTTCAGCTGTCAATGTACGGTCAATTGGGAAGCTTGTACCGGCTAAAGCTGCGGCGCCTAGAGGCAAGACATTGACCCTGTTCCTGCAGTCCTGCAATCGGCAATAATCTCTGTCGATCATTTCAAACCAGGCCATCAAATGATGGCTGAAGAGCACCGGTTGTGCGACTTGCAAATGGGTCAATCCTGGCATAATGGCATCAATATTTGCAGCGGCAAGATCCAGGATACCCGTCTGCAGGTGTCTTATCTTTGCCGAGATCCGGTCAATCTGGTCTCGCAGGTAAAGCCGAATATCTGTGGCAACCTGGTCGTTTCGGGATCTGCCGGTGTGAAGGGTTTTACCAGCATCACCTATTTGAACGGTGAGTGCATGTTCGATATTCATGTGAACATCTTCAAGACTAACGGACCATTGGAATGTACCGGATTCAATATCCTTCAGGATTCCTTCCAGCCCGGACTTTATTAAAGCCAGCTCGTTATCAGTGATGATACCCACACGTTCGAGCATGGTAGCGTGCGCAATTGATCCCTGGATGTCATAAGGCGCCAGTATCTGGTCAAACTCAACAGATGCGGTGAAGGATTCGACGAATGCATCTGTTGCCTCGGTGAATCTGCCATCCCATGGTTTTTTCGAATTATCTGCCACCGGTCGCTCTTTTCGGCTTGAAAGAGGCGAGATTATAGCAGTATCCCCCTGGCTACAGGCATAATCAGGATTATCAATACTAAAGCTAATGGCACTCCAGTTGATCGAAAAATCAGAAGAAGACTTTTTCCTGCCAGACCTCTGTGAAGCACAGAGTATTTTGTTTCTCGTGCTGGTTGCAGAACTGCTGGTATTTGTCATGGTTCTGGCAAATTCCAGTTTTGTTGATTTCAGTTGGGTGGACCTTGGTCTTACCTCGGTGTTCGTTCAGTGGCTGGTGCTGTTGTCAGCTGCAGTCTTGTGCAACCTCAGACCTTTTTTAATGAGTCTGGCAACGGTACAGGCGACGATGATTGGTTACGGACTCATCATTTTTCTGGCGCTGGTGTTTAGTATCGCTGTTGAACTGTTTCTGCTGGGCGATACTTCCTGGGGCACCTTCCAGACAGGGCATGTGGTGAGAAATATACTGGTGACCGCCGTTATGGCAGGTATCGCTTTTCGATACTTCTTCCTCCAGCACCAGCTTCGGCGGCAGGAACAGGCAGAATTGAACTCAAGGATTCAGGCACTGCAGTCCAGAATTCGGCCACACTTCCTGTTTAACAGTATGAACATCATAGCCAGCCTGATCAGTATTGAACCGGAAGTAGCAGAAGAAGTGGTCGAAGATCTGTCGGTGCTGTTCCGTGCAAGCCTCAATGATATGAGTGACCGGCCTGTTCCTCTCAAGGAGGAACTTTCTCTGTGCGAAAAGTACGTTCACATTGAGTCACTGAGGCTCGATGACAGGCTGACAGTTGAGTGGCGAGTCAATGTGGATACAGCAACAGTAACCATCCCGTTACTCACCTTGCAACCGCTACTTGAAAATGCGATATATCACGGTATACAACCGTTACCGGATGGTGGAACCGTCACAGTCACTATTTCTAAGGACAATGGCATGCTCGAAATCGTCATCACCAACCCAGTCGCTCGTGAAGATCACTCCTATGAGCATGGCAACAAAATGGCGCTTGATAACACCAGACGGCGCCTTGAGGCTGTCTATGGGCTAAGTGCATCGGTGACAACTCATCAGGACGACGAAGTCTTCACCACACGAGTCAAGTACCCGTTGCCCGAAGATTCCTAGAGCGCCGAGCCAGGCGTTTTCACCTGATTAACACTTGAATTTTGTGACAGAGGTCACAGAATGGGGGTTAGACGGGCAATTATCGTTCAATTTTGTGCGCTAGGTCACAGTTTTGCGGTTAGAAAGGAGTAATTTCCTTAATAACGGAAGGGTTTACCGCAGTTCAAACCTTCCAGAAGTGAGAACGACCGAAAATCGAGCCAATAAATAGAAAGATAACCAATGAGGTAACCCAAAATGGATGGGCGAACTGAAATGAAAGTGATAGTAGTAGATGATGAGAAACTGGCCAGGGAACGATTGACCAGGATGGTTGCAACACTTGCCGGATTTGATGTTGTCGCTGAAGCCGCGTCTGGCGATGAGGCTATCCATAAAGTCGTGCAGTATGAGCCGGATATTGTACTACTGGATATACGTATGCCTGGTTCTGACGGTATTCAGGCCGGGGCGCAATTAGCTGCCATGATAAATCCCCCCGCGGTTATCTATTGCACTGCATTTGGTGAACATGCCATAGAGGCTATAGATGTGAATGCTTCCGGTTACTTGTTGAAACCCGTGCGAAGGGAAGCACTGGCCGAGGCACTCACTAATATTGGGCGAGTCAACAAGGTCCAGAGGATGTCAGTCACCGGGCTTGATTCAAGCGAAGACGAGGTCAGATCAAGAACCCACATCTCTGCAAAGACCCGTCGTGGCATAGAGCTCATTCCCCTGTCTGAAGTGAGGTTCTTCCAGGCCGATCACAAGTATGTGACTGTCCGTCATGATAAGGGCGAAGTGCTGATCGATGATACCCTCCGGGATCTGGAAGGCGAGTTTGGCGACAAGCTGGTTCGAATTCATCGTAATGCTCTGGTGATGATGGATCATCTCGAAGCACTCGAACGTGATTCTACCGGGCACTATCAAGTCAGGATGCGTGGCGTGGAACAAAAGCTGGATGTAAGCCGCAGGCACGTCTCTGGTCTGAGGAGGCTGGTGCAAGCTTTATAGATTCGAAACCAGATCAGCATTTCCTGCCGGGGAGTCAAGGCGACTTTCTTCTTAACGGAGTCTTTTATGAAAAGCTTCGTTACGAAGGGGTCGCCTTTTTTGGTGCCAATCGGTACTGTTACACTTTCCTTACCAGAGTATTTTATCAGGGCGTTTTTTATGCGCTGTTCCGGGCTTGGCCAATATGACTGACAAAATCCGAATCGCGACCAGGGAGAGTACCCTCGCCTTATGGCAAGCTCATTTTGTTCGGGATGGATTGTTGGCGGCATTCCCAGAGCTTGAAATTGAAATTGTCGGCATGACCACAGAGGGTGACAGAAATAAGATTTCACCCCTTAGCGAAATTGGTGGTAAAGGAGTGTTCGTTAAGGAACTGGAGCAGGCTCTCTTTAGTGGTGAAGTAGATATTGCTGTTCACTCCATGAAAGATGTACCTTCCGAGATGCCTGAGGGACTATCTATCACGGCCATATGTGAGAGAGACGACCCCCGCGATGCCTTTGTTTCCGTGGCGTACAAGCAATTATCCGATGTGCCGGCTGGTGGCCGTATTGGTTCCTCCAGCCTGAGAAGAAGGCTGCAACTAAAGGCTATTTATCCACATCTTGATTACATTGAACTTCGCGGCAATGTTGATACTCGTTTACGTAAGCTCGATGCAGGCGATTTTGAAGGTATCATTTTAGCGAGCGCGGGTCTCAACAGACTTGGCCTGGGGAATCGAATTGGCGAACATATATCCCCGGCCCATTGCATTCCGTCTGCCGGCCAGGGTGCCGTGGGAATTGAAAGTCGGACCGATGAAACCTTAATCGTTAACCTGCTGCAGGCGATCAACCATAAACCCACTGAGCTTTGTGTCCGAAGCGAGCGAATGGTGACATCGAGACTTGGCGCCACTTGTAATCTTCCCATCGCAGTTTTTGCCGAGATTAAGGATGGTGAAATACACCTTAGTTCATTTGTTAGTAACCTTACAGGTTCGCGAGTATTGAATGTCAGTCTCAGTGGACCAAAAAGTGAGTCTTCGAAGCTCGCTGGGGAAGTCGCAGATGCGTTGTTGGCAAAAGGCGCAGCTGAATTGATTCAGAGTTCAGAGCGATCCTGAGCCAATGAAATCGAGTCATTGTGTTCTATTGACCCGGCCCTCGGGTTTTAATGGTGGATTACAGGGTTTACTTCACAAGGCTGGAATCAGAAGCCTTGAAAAGCCAATGCTGGAAATCAAGAGCCTAGTGATGACTCCTGCAGCAAAGAGGCTTGTGATAAATCTAGACGAACAGGATCTGGTGATATTTATCAGCAAGAATGCGGTGACCAGAAGCATTTCTGTACTTGAAGAATTTTGGCCACAGTGGCCTGCAATATCATGGTTTGCCATTGGCAGAACGACGGCCCATGCGCTTGAGTCTTATGGAATAAAAGCAACCTATCCTGAGAAGGCAAGTAGTGAGGATCTATTAGCCTTACCAGAACTTCAGGAAGTTGAGAATTTGAGGGTGATGATAGTGCGGGGTCAGGGTGGTCGCGAACTCATGGCAAAGGAACTCGTCAACCGGGGAGCAAGGGTTAGCTACCTGGAAACCTATACACGAATTGGCATCAAATATGGTGAATCATTAGCCAGTGACCTGCATGATCAGCGGTTAGACATTTGCGTAGTGACCAGTCTGGAAGGGCTGAACCAGTTGTTGATCTCACTTAACAGAGCAGAACTTGGTAAACTTCATCTGGTAGTACCCTCAGGCAGGATTGCAGCCGCCGCAGGCAATCAAGGCTGGGCTGGCGTGTCGGAAGCGACAGGTGCTGATGATGACGCGTTATTCCAGTCAATACTGAAAGTCACATTAGTCATAAAGCCGGAATGAAGTTGTAGCACAATAATCGCGGGTGAATTAACGAATGACAGACGAGTCGACTAAAGACGAGCTCAAGAAAGAACACACAAAAGAGCTTGGGCGAGCGACCGGAGAAGACGAAGAAGAGCCTCAGGCAGGGTCGAGTAACCCCGCGGAACCGGATGATCGTGATGATCAGTTAGACACCGCGTTTGAGCGTCTGGAGAAGCGAAAAATCAAAGAAGAGGCTGAGCCAGCTTCGTCAATTACCGGAATCCTCGCCATGCTGCTTGCCCTGGTAGCCATTGGCATTGGCAGTTTTGCGGTGTACACACTCTACCAGCCCAGGGACAATAACCCACTGGAAGCTCTCGCCGCCGAGATGTCGAGTAATCTTGCCGTTACCCAGATGACACTGCAGGGCAATGCTGATGAATTAGCCCTTCTCACCGGCCGCCTCGGTAGTATGGAAGGCAGGCAGTTGGAAGCGCTTGCTCGGTTTAAGAGTAATTTTGAATCAAGGATAGCAGACCTGCAGGCTACCACGGGTACCAGAAGCCAGGATTGGATCATTGCCGAGGTTGAGTACCTGCTAAGAATGGGCAACCAGGCTGTGCTTATGGAACGTGATCCAGAAGGTGCACTTGCCCTGTTTAAAGCTGCTGACAGCATTGTTGCTGATACCGAGGGGTTGACTGCTTTCTCACTTCGCCAGGCAATGGCAGCCGATATCGCCAGCCTGGAATCTGTGAGGATGATTGATACGGAAGGAATTTATCTGCGTCTGTCAGCCTTCGCGGGCCAGGTTACAGAGTTGAGACAAGCTGAGCACAACTACTCACCCCCTGAGGCTGCAACAGACTTCCCCATCACATCTGAAACCACATTCTTCAACCGGTTGTGGAATTTTGCTCTTAAGGCTAGTCGCCGAATTGCTTCACTGGTCGATTTTCGTCGTGACCAGGTAAGAATTATGCCAATCCTTCCACCTTCTGAGGAGTACTTTCTTCAGCAGAACCTGATCCTGAAGCTTCAGGTGGCGCAGATTGCTTTGCTTAAAAGTAATCAGGAAATCTACTCGACCAGCCTTAAAGAATCCATTACCTGGATCGCTAGGTATTACGATCCGGAAGATACAGTAACCATGTCCATTAACGGTGGTCTCGAAGCACTTCTGGCGATCGATATACAGACGGAGATGCCAGACGTGACTGCATCTCTTCGAGCAGTGCGCGAATTGCTCTCAGCTTTTCACCAGTCGGAACCGGCTCCATGAAGCGCTCGTTGTTGGCAATCCTGGTTGTCGTTGTTGTTGCAGGATGGATCGGCACACTGATCTCCCGTGATCCGGGATATGTGCTGATTTCCTATGATGGTTCAAGTTTGCAAACCAGCCTGTGGGTTGCGCTTGGCTTGCTCGGTGGACTCGTTGTGGCTCTTTACTACAGCCTGAGAGTCTCGAAGTTCATCATCAGTAGCGAAACCACGTGGCGCGCTTGGAGAGGCGATAAGAAAAAGGGACGCTCCTTTGACCTTACAGCTAAAGGAATGAAGCTCTTCAATGAGGGCGACTTTGAACGTGCAGAGAGATTTCTTGTAAGTGGTGCGGAAAACAATTCGCAACCAGCGGTGAATTACATTGCGGCTGCAAGGGCTGCGGATAAACAAGATAAGTTAGACCAGAGAGAGCTTTACCTGCGAAATGCCGAAGAAGCGGACGCCAGCATCTCCCAGGCCGTCGCCATTGCCGCTGCCCAGATGCGCGCGTCAAGAGGTGAATGGCAGAGGTGCCTGGAGATACTCGCGCCACTCAGATCATCTGATGTCGTTAACCCGATACGGCAGCAGGCGTTGCTCGAACTCAAAGACTGGAAGAATCTGCTTGAGTTATTGCCATCGGTGAAAAAGCGAAGCACCGCTGAAGCCTTCCTTGAGCTGGAAAAAAAAGTAGTACTTGGCAGGCTCAATGAAGACGGACTCACAGATGATAGCCTAAAAATTGTCTATAGAAGACTATCCGCTGCGACGAAGAATGACCCGGATGTGGTCCTCGCATACTGTGCAGCAAGCAATAGTGATCAGGAGTCAGAGGCGGTACTGCGCCGTGCCATTAAAGAAACCTGGCATGCTGCCCTGGTACAACAATATGGTGATCTAGGTACTGAAACGCTGCAAAAAAGGTCGAAGCAGGCACATGCCTGGTTGAAAAATCACGAGGATGATGCTGCGCTTCAGCTCTGCTTAGGGAAAATTTTTCAGGCGCAGGGTGATCGATTAAAAGCGAGTGAGGCATTTGAGAAGAGCCTGGCGTTTGAAAATTCCCGGGAAGCTAATGAATTGCTGGCTGGCTTATTGGCTTTTGAAGGGGAATATTCAAAAAGTAATGATCATCTGAAGTCGGCGTTGAATCTGAGTCGGAGCCGTTAAATTATCTGCTAGACGACCTTTATTAAGTCACTCCAGCAGGTGCCCTGACAGCTAACTCTCTGATCGTGGTGCATAAGAAAATATATCAGAGTACATATTCCCCTCGGGCATCCCCCGCTCAACAAAAGAATCAAGTGTTGCATACACCATCCCCGGACCGCCACTGACATAAACTGTGACATCGATAAGCGAGTCAAATTCCGAAAGTACAACATCTCCCACCAATCCTGTTCTGCCCGCCCAGTTCGGGGAGGTTTCAGGTTCACTGACAACGGGAATGTAGTGGAAGTTCTCGTGCTCTTTCACCCAATCGTTGAAGAGATCACTCAGGTACAGATCCTTGTCAGCAATAACTCCCCAGTACAGGTATACAGGTTTATTAATCCCTTCTGGCAATAGAAACTCGACAATACTCTTCATCTGTGCGACACCGGTACTCGCGGCCATGAGGATCAAGGTATTTGCTGGTGCAGTCTCTAGAAAGCAGTCACCTTTTGGGAATTCGATTTCGATGTGAGTGGGGTTGCTGTCCAGCAGACTCTCGATTTCAACAGAGTCTTCTGAATCTGGAGTAGGCCGAATATGTAATTCGATTACTCCTTCTCGCCCAGGTGAATTAGCGATGGAAAATGGACAGCTCTTGCTCGGCAAAGTCATTTCGAGATACTGGCCAGCCTTGAAACTGGTGTCTATCGAATCCGGCACCTGTAACAGGATCTGTCGAGTGTCTTCGTTATAGTATTCGATTGATATTACAGGGCAATTGACTCGGGTCATAAAGCTAAACGTCCGGCGCGATATTAAACACTAATGAAGAGAGCATCCGTTGAGGATGACTTCCAGACTAGTACCGAGCGGTTAATTTCGCTTCATTGAAGAGAAAAACTCTTCGTTTGTCTTTGTTTTCTTCATGCGGTCCAGCAAGAATTCAATTGCAACAAGATCATCCATCTCGTGCAGTATTTTCCGAAGTATCCAGATCTTCTGAAGCTCCTCTTCGCTCATCAACAGATCTTCACGACGAGTTCCTGAGCGGCGAATATTGATTGCGGGGTAGACCCTCTTCTCCGCAATCTTTCTTTCAAGGTGTAGTTCAAGGTTACCTGTGCCTTTGAATTCCTCATAAATGACTTCATCCATTTTTGAACCTGTATCGACCAGGCAGGTCGCTATAATGGTTAAGCTGCCACCTTCTTCGATGTTTCGCGCTGCACCAAAAAATCGCTTGGGACGTTCCAGTGCATGTGCATCTATTCCACCGGTTAATACTTTGCCGGAAGCAGGTATGACGGTGTTATATGCACGGGCCAGGCGGGTGATCGAGTCCAGCAGGATAACCACATTAGCCTTATGCTCAACCAGGCGTTTTGCCTTCTCGATAACCATTTCACAGACTTGTACATGGCGTGAAGGCGGTTCATCAAACGTACTCGCGACAACTTCACCCCGAACTGAACGCTGCATCTCTGTGACTTCTTCAGGTCGCTCATCAATGAGCAGAACAATCAGGTGAACCTCTGGATCATTGCGCACGATGGACTGGGCAATGTTCTGGAGGATAAGAGTCTTGCCTGCTTTCGGTGGTGACACGATAAGGCCGCGTTGACCTTTTCCGATCGGAGAAGTCAGGTCGATGATCCGCGAGGTGAGATCTTCTGTGCTTCCGTTTCCTGCTTCGAGTCGGAGCGGTTCATCAGGAAAAAGTGGCGTCAGGTTTTCGAATAGAATCTTTTTCTTGGACTCAGATGGATCGGTGAAATTAATCTGGTCGACCTTTAGAAGAGCGAAGTATCGCTCACTATCTTTCGGAGATCTGATCTTGCCAGAAACGGTGTCCCCGGTTCTTAAGTTAAATCGCCTGATCTGGCTGGGGGAAACATAAATATCATCTGGACCAGCTAGGTAAGAACTATCAGCTGATCTTAAAAATCCGAATCCATCCTGCAAAATTTCCAGGGTACCATCGCCATAAATTGCTTCACCACCCTTTGCATGTTTGCGAAGGACGCTGGCTATTATTTCTTGTTTACGTGAACGTCCCAGGTTGTCCATACCCATCTCATGGGCGATGTCTAGTAATTCTGGAATTGGTTTTGCTTTTAGATCAGTTAGGTTCATTGATTTCACTTGTATTGGAAGGAGTAACGCTGTGGCGTCTATTTTTGTGTTGGGCTTTTTATAGGATGTTGGAGATAGAAAGAGGATGAATTCGATGCAGGATCGAATGGTTAGTGTTTCAAATAATGATTAGTTTGTAAAAGTACTCGTAAAAAGTTCGGAGTTTCTGCTGTTTTGAATACTTACTATAAGCTGAATACTGCAAAAATGATGTTTTTCGCGCTACTTGTCAACAATTATTTTGATTCAATGCCTAAATATTATTTACGAGGACTCATTGATTATCGATTCAGTTTAGCGAATAACCGGTTGGATTACTATCCAGCCGGTTGTTTAATCAGGTCGAAAAATGTTGTCGGTCAAGTGCCAAACTGTCGTCTTGTTAGTGTTGAATCTATTACATATTGCTATCAAGAAATGCGGTTAGCTGGGATTTGGAAAGCGCGCCAACTTTCGTCGCTTCAACAGCACCATTCTTGAATAACATCAAAGTAGGAATACCGCGAATGCCGTATTTTGGGGGCGTCTGCTCATTTGCATCGATATCAAGTTTACAGATCTTCATTTTACCATCATATTCTGATGCAATTTCTTCAAGTACAGGTGCGATGACCTTGCAAGGACCGCACCACTCTGCCCAGTAATCTACAAGAACTGGAACATCAGAGTTAAGTACCTCTGCTTCGAAGGTGTCATCAGATACATGACTGATTTCTGCCATTTTGGAAAGTCTCCGGAATTTGCCTGGGAAATGAGATTGGTATCCTAAGCCGGGATGAAAGAATTCACAATCAATAAAATTCACTTTTGCAGTGAACGGGCAACTCGTTTTGCAAAGTAAGTGAGAATAGCGTCAGCTCCAGCGCGTTTCATGGCTAGTAACGACTCATTAATCACTTTTTCGTCCAGCCAGCCATTTTCGATGGCTGCCATGTGCATCGCATATTCGCCACTCACCTGATATACAAAGGTTGGCACTCTGAACTCGTCTTTAACCCGACGAACAATATCAAGGTAAGGCATGCCCGGCTTAACCATGACCATATCCGCACCCTCTGCAATATCCAGGGCAACCTCGTGAAGGGCTTCATCACTATTGGCAGGGTCCATCTGGTAGGTGTGTTTGTCACCTGAGCCCAGATTGGCGGCTGAGTTAACGGCATCTCTAAAAGGACCGTAGTAGGCCGAGGCGTATTTCGCTGAGTAGGCCAGTATTTTCGTATTCACAAACCCATTGGCTTCAAGTGCCTGTCGAATGGCGCCAATTCTTCCGTCCATCATGTCAGAAGGGGCAATGATATCAACCCCTGCCTCGGCCTGGCTGAGCGCCTGTTTGACCAGGGTGTCGAGCGTAAGGTCATTGGCGATATACCCATTTTCATCCGGGATTCCATCCTGCCCATGGCTCGTATAGGGGTCCAGGGCGACATCTGTCATGATGCCCACTCCAAGATCTGCCGCCTTGACGGCCCGTACCGCTTGCTGGGTCAGCCCGTCCGGGTTGAAGGATTCTTCTCCCCGCTCTGTTTTCTTTGCTGCCGGAACCACGGGAAAGAGAGCAATAAGCGGGATACCGAGCTCGCTGATTTCGGCGGCTTCCTTAACCAGGAGGTCAATGGTCAGGCGTTCAACTCCGGGCATGCTCGGCACTGCCTGTCTCTCGTTTTCACCTTCAATGACGAATACCGGATAAATCAGGTCATCCACCGTGAGCCTGTTCTCCTGCATCAATCGACGGGAGAATGGATCCGTGCGCATTCTGCGCATTCTGGTTTCTGGAAACTGTCTTTTCATGGAGACTCCAGCAGGAATAAAGCGCGCAAGTATATCTCAATATGCAAGGCGAAAAGTGAAATTGACAAATTGTCATTTTATTTGACAGCAATGTGGAACGGGCGTTTAATGGATTGACAAATTGTCATTCCCGGTTACCCCGAGCAGATACAGCTGCCTGAAACAACAGCTCAGCATCGGCAAGCAGATAGGTCGTTCGAAGTAATTTATGTTGGAACAATCAGCCGTCACACCCATTTCATCTCTCGAAAAGTTGCGTCAGGGCGCGCGCGAGGTATTTGTAGAGCAGGGCTACCACAACACCCGCCCGCAGGATATCGCCCGGAAGTCTGGAGTTGCCAGCGGAACGTTCTATATACACTTTGCCGACAAAAAGGCAGCCTTTCTGGATTTTGCAGAACAAGCTCAGGGTGAGCTATTGGCGGAATACAGCACCAGGCTGGAAGGTGTATCCGGCCGTCGGCAACGTTGGCGGGTGATATGTAACACGATTATAGAATTTGCCATCGCTAATCCAGGGCTGCTTCAGGCAGCCTTTCTCGACCCGGTTTTCATTGCACCTAACGACGAAAATGCCTGGCGGTTATATGATCGCATGGGACACTTCGTCGACCTGGCAATCAATGATAATGACAACATGGCGGCGCCTGATTATGACTCAGAGCTCATTAGCCATGCGCTCTGTGGTTTGTTAAGGCAGGCAATGGTTTATGCATCAAGAAAGAAACTGGACAGGAAAAAGATGATTGATGACCTCAGTCTGTTTATCGACAGGGGTCTGGGTCTTGATCAGGACAGTATCCCAAACAATGGAGAATAAAAAATATGGCGAAAGTCGTTTACACAATCGATGAAATTGAAGCAGAGCATGACTATGCGACTCCGCATATTGAATGCGGGGTAAAATTGCATGGTGGGTTTGCTGAAGATGGTACCTATATTTCTCCCAGAACTCGAAATCGCTGGGAGGCTGTCAATCATTGGCACCAGCAGCTAAAAGATCGTGGAGCGGATATCGTCGAGGCATCCACCGAGCTGCTGACAGAACCAAACTTCCCCAATGTGCAGCAGCAGATTTTTCTACTGAAAAATGGGATCGACCAGGGTTTCTGGAATTCTTTGACAATTACAGGTCTGATCGAGGCAAGGGGCAAGGCATTGGCAGAACTTAGCCCGCCAGATTTCCAGGACATCATTGTTGAAGATATCAGCGAAACATCACTTGCTCACATGAGTAAAGGGTTGTTGACCAGTCATGGCTGGGATGAAGGTGGCAATCCAGCGACCGACATCGGTGGTCATGATGTGATGTGGTATACCGTTCGGGATCTGGTGTATGGAAAAGACAGTTACCCTATCCCTGTACCACCAGCGAGCATCGGTCGTGAAAAAGAAGAGCGGGAAATGCTCGAGATTCCGGTTCAACACGAAATGCTCATTTCCTTCCTGATGAATTTGTTGATGATTGAGGTTCGCGCGGAACGCGCTTTTGATTTCTATGAGCAAGTATTGAGTAGCGATGAAGTATTTACCGATCGAAGAAAGGAAGGTAATCACGCGGCTGAGCTTGTTGATCGAATTCGAAGAGATGAGTCTGTGCACGTCGCCTGGCTCAGAGCTGCAATCTCTGAGTTCAGAAGTTTTACCATCAAGACAGTTGATGGCAGGGAAGTCAGTGGCGCCGAGATTCTCGATCCGGTTTGGCAAAAACAGGTTCATTGGCACACCGTTGAGATGCATGAGGCTAACCGGCCAGCCGCAATTGCAGAGATGAAGAAGACAATACTGGCGACCAGGGATGGTGAATCGGTATTTAGACAATTTGAAGAACTGGCCGCTGCCTGATCAATTCAGGTTAGTGGGTTGTACAGAAATATAATCCGGGAGTTGTTATGAAATTTGGTATTTTTTATGAGCATCAGTTACCCAAGCCATGGGCTGAAGGGGCTGAACAAAAGTTATTCCAGGACGCGCTCGATCAGGTCGAGTTGGCAGATAAACTGGGAATTGATTATGCCTGGGAAGTTGAACATCACTTTTTGGAAGAGTATTCCCACTCCTCATCACCTGAGATATTCCTGGCGGCAGCATCCCAGCGAACTAAAAATATCCGGCTGGGCCATGGTATCAGGCAGGTCATTTCGAACTATAACCACCCTGCAAGAACCGCGGAATGTATTGCCACGCTGGATCTTGTTTCAAACGGCAGGGTAGATTTTGGTACCGGCGAATCTTCAGCCATTTTAGAACTTGGTGGTTTTGATATCCCGGTTGCAAGTAAGCGGGAACAGTATCTCGAAGCGACAGAGCAAATTTGTAATATGCTGGCGATGGAACCGTATCCGGGTTTTGACGGAAAGTATTTCAGCATGCCCTGCCGGAACATTGTGCCAAAGTCTGTACAAAAACCTCACCCGCCAGTATGGGTAGCCTGCTCAAACAGGGAAACGATCAAGATGGCTGCGCGGCTTGGAATCGGGGCTCTGACATTCGCCTTTGTTGACCCGTTGGAAGCACAACACTGGGTGGATGAGTATTACAATATCATCAAGAGTGAAGAATGCGTGCCCATTGGCCATGCGGTCAACGCCAACATCTGTATGGTCACCAGTTTCTCCGTGCACCAGGACAGACAGGTGGCGATTGAACGTGGACTTGAGGGGTTCGAATTTTTTGGTTATGCACTGGGTTCTCTATATGTATTTGGTGAACATAAACCAGGGCGGACTAACTTGTTTGAGGAGTTTAGAACCCAGCGGAACAAACGATTAGAAGAAAACCCGATCGAGTTTACGAAAGCGCTAACAGCTGAACGGGGTGGTATCGGTACGCCTGATGATATGCGGGTTCACTTGCGGAAATTTGACAAGGTTGGTGTTGACCAGGTCACCTTCATCCAGCAGGCCGGTATGAATAAGCACGAGCATATCTGTGAGTCTCTTGAACTCTTCGCCAAGGAGGTCATGCCGGAATTCAAGGAAAGGGAAGCCGAGCGAGTTGCCAAAAAAGACGAAGAGCTTGCGCCGTATATTGAGGCAGCAATGGCAAGGAAAAAATTCCTGCCCATGCCCGATGACAAGGATATTCCTGTATTCCCGGCACTTGGCCGTTCAATCGCTGAGGGTAAAAATGACCCCGGTAAGCAGGCCGCCGGTTAGGACGAAGTCGGGGTGCAAGCGGTTAAGGTTTAACCTCGTAATACATATTGCTCGGATCCTTAAAATCATGTTCGGTAAAGTGGGTAAATCCCGCGTCAGTCACCATTTCTCTGGCGACTGCGGGATTAAATCCCAGCGTGCCAAGACCGGCGCCGCCAGGCTCTGAAAGTGCCGAGGACATACAGGCGGAAACCGAGAACCCGTAAAACATGGCAAGGAATGGGTTTCTCATATTCTCCTTGAAATCAGGGTGGCTGCGAATGTCCTTTATCAGCCAGGTTGCATCATCTTTCAATGCCTTTTTTATTGAGCTGATGACTTCGCCAGGGCGGGTCATATCATGCAGGCAGTCAAAGGTAATCAGGAAATCATAGGTTGGCGTTTCAGGTAGCGCCTCTCCACCGGCAGTAAATAATTTCACATTAGTGAGCCGTAACTCATCGACCTTTTTCTGACAGCGTGCGATAGCGTGGCCACTAGGATCGTAGCCGTGGAATTCTGAATTTGGAAATGCCGTTGCCATGGCGATCAGGGCGACGCCTCCGCCACAGCCGACATCTGCACCAACGGCGCCCTTTTCCAGTTTCGCCAGCACACCCTTAAGCGCCGGAATAATATTCGGTACAAATTCCTGTTTAGTCCATGGGCCGAGCATTCGCTCTGTCCTGTGGGCAGCATTGGGACCCAGGTCTTCATAGGAAAGCCCGATGCCTGTTTTAAATGCGACAAGTAGTTTGTCAATGGTATCTGCTGGTGTTCCTCCAGCGAATGCACCCGCAGCAAAGGCAAGGCTGCCCTCTTCATCAGCGAGTACCATGGAACCCTCTGGTGATAGTTCAAAGTTCTCGCCGTCGTTGGACTGAACCAGCCGGGCTGCAGCCTGCCCACGCAGCCATTCCAGTAGCCAGCGTTCCTTGAGTCCCGTCTTGTCAGCCAGATCGGATGCAGTCATTGAACCTGCCCCGTCCATCGCCTTGTACAGGCCAAGGCGGTCACCGAGCTGAATTAACATAGAAACCATTTCGCCTTGCTTGTACCCCCAGACCGTTCCGGTAAATTTTCTCAATTCATCTGCGTCTATTGCTGTTTCACTCATCCTGGTTTCCTGATTAAAAGATTAGCTTGACCATTGTTTTGCCGGGCGTGTTGTAAAGTCTGTTCTGGTATGTCATCGACTATCTATCAAGCCCCTGACATTTTCAAGTTCAAAGTCATTCACGGGCAATGAAGGCACTAACAGAGTCCTTCTAATTCAGAGTTCATCTCAAGCCACTGGTTTTCCACTTCGCCTATCTGCGTTTTCAACTCCAGTTGATCCCGGATCAGGTTTTGCAGATCTGATCCATTATCAGCATTGTAAGATTCTGGTGAGGACAACTGCATTTCGACTGCATCGAGTTTTCGGTGTAGACGCTCGAGTTGCTTTTCCACGGTGTTAATTCTGGTTTGGAGTTGCCTGGTCTTCTTGTGATCCTGATTTTTTTGCTGGGTCTTTCCCTTTGTCGGTTCCACGCCAATTGCTGCGGCGCTACCTTGTCCCAATGCCCAGTTTCTGTAGTCTGACAGGTCTCCATCGTAGATTTCTATTCTGCCTTCATCGATGAGTAAAAACTGATTCACGGTATTGGCGAGCAGGTGCCGATCATGGGAAATGACAAGTAAAGCGCCTTCAAATGACTGCAGGGCAACCGTTAGAGCCTGCCTCATATCCATATCCAGATGATTGGTGGGCTCGTCCAGAAGTAAAAGATTTGGCTTTCCAAAGGCGATAATTGCCAGTGCCAGGCGGGTCTTTTCACCACCGGAAAAGGTGGCTATTTTTTCTTGAACCTTGTCTCCCTGAAAGTTGAAACTACCCAGGAATGTTCGGATTTTTTGTTCCGTGCATTTTTTGTCCAGGCTCTGAATGTGCTGGAATGCGGTCTGATCGAGATCCAGGTCATCGACCTGGTGTTGGGAAAAATAGCCAGGAGTCAGGTTCACACCCTCTATCCGCGATCCGGCGAGCAAAGGTATCTCACCGGTAAAACTCTTTATCAGTGTCGATTTACCAGCGCCATTGTGACCAAGCAAACCCAGGCGGTCCCCAGGGTGGAGGCTCAGCCTTACCTTGCTGAGAATGGGGTGATCGTATCCAAGGTCAGCCATCTCAAGCGTCAAAAGCGGATCAGAAGTTTTCTCCGAAGCAGGAATTGAAAAATGAAAAGGAGAGTCTATATGTGCAGCTGCAATGACTTCCATCCGTTCCAGAGCCTTTATTCGACTCTGTGCCTGCCTTGCCTTTGTTGCCTTGGCCCGGAACCGGCGAACAAAGTCCTGCATATGGGCGATTTCTCGTTGTTGCTTGACGTAATTGCTTTGTTGCTCAGCAAGTCGAGCGGCCTTTAAGACTTCAAATCGCGAATAGTTACCGGTAAAGAGCTCAATGGTCTTGTTGTGAAGGTAGGCGATATTCTCAACACATTCGTCTAGAAATTCACGGTCATGGGAAATTAGAAGCAGCGCACCAGGATAGCGTTTGAGCCAATTGGATAGCCACATGATGGTATCAAGGTCCAGATGGTTGGTTGGCTCATCGAGTAGCAATAAATCTGATGGCTTCATCAAGGTACGGCCAAGGTTTAATCGTATCCGCCAGCCACCGGAGAAATCTTTCACAGGATGCTCAAATTCATCGTGCTTAAAGCCAAGGCCGACCATTAGCTGTTCAGCCCGGGCCCGGGCGGAGTATCCATCAATCGAATCCAGCTTTTCATGAAGATCCGCCAGATCGTGATATTTTTCCTGTTCTTCGATTAACTTGATTTGTTCCTTAATTCTGGTGAGCTCACTGTCACCAGCAAGAACATAATCGATTGCCGCCTGGCCGGTCGCGAGAACTTCCTGTTCCATATAGGCAACCCGCAGGTCAGAAGGGAAATCCAGGTTGCCAACATCTGCTTCCAGCTCGCCTGTGATCAGCTTGAAGAGACTCGTTTTCCCCGCACCATTGGCACCAATCAGCCCGACTTTTCGTGACTGGTGAATTGTGAATGAAACCTGTTCGAACAGCAGTTCGGTTCCCCGCCTTAAGGCCAGGTTTGTGAATGAAAGCATGGAAGTGGAGCATTGATAGGAAGCGGCCAGTATAGCAAACAAGGGACACAAATTTTTCTGCAGCGCCTTGACTGGCACTGGCCGGCACTGGCTGGAATAGAATTTCCCGGGGGATTGGAGCACGGGGTTACTTGACTTTTTTCCTGCCCACAGGTTAATTGTGCGGTGTTGAAATAATCAGGGTAGGCCGGTAGTGGTCAAGTTGTTGGTTATCATTGTTGTTGTCGCGGGTGTCGGGTTGTTCCTTGTAAAAGGACACGATGGAAAGCC
>Ga0114949_10000031_pt1 | contig 47852 bp, 43 predicted proteins | sample N074metaG_FD_83505 | JGI IMG/M metagenome (GOLD analysis project Ga0114949, IMG submission 83505) | Deep subsurface microbial communities from Kermadec Trench to uncover new lineages of life (NeLLi) - N074 metaG | ecosystem: Environmental > Aquatic > Marine > Ocean trench > Sediment | place...
TTCAACTTGCTCAGACTGCGGAAATCCAGAATCAATTGGGGGAGAGCGTAATCTGGTGCAAGCTCCGCGAGCACGTCTTCCGCGGTTGACGGTTGGCCCTTTGGCGTCTTGCGGATGATCGGCAGCTTCAATTCCTCGAACAGAATTTCCTGGAGTTGCTTCGGGGAGCTCAGGTTAAACGGATGACCGGCAACTTGATGTGCCTCGATTTCGACTGCAGCCATTTTTTCCGCGAATTCCGCGCTAAGCTCGCCCAGCAAATTGGCGTCCACAAGCACGCCGTGCTCTTCCATACGCCCCAGCACCGAAAGCAGCGGTTGTTCGATCGTTTCATAAACTTCGGCCAGCCGGCCCGTGGACTGCAATTGGGGCCATAGGGTCCCATGCAATCGCAGTGTGACGTCCGCATCCTCGGCGGCATACGGCGCGGCCTGATCAATCGAAACTTCATCGAAGCGCAATTGTTTGACCCCTTTGCCGGCCACATCCTCGTAGTGAATAGTTTCCTCTCCAAGGTATTTGCGTGCGACCGAATCGAGATCGTGGCGCGTCGCCGTGCTATCCAATACATATGATTCCAGCATCGAGTCGTAGCGCATCCCGGCAAGAGTTATGCCGTAATTCGACAACACGTGGGCATCATATTTCAGGTGATGACCGACCTTGTCTTTTTGCGGGTTCTCCAGCCACGGTTTCAGACGTTCCAGCACGGCTTCCCGGTCGAGTTGCTTCGGAGCATCGGGATACGAGTGAGCGACCGGAAGATAGGCAGCATCACCGTCAGCTACCGCAAAGGAGAGCCCGACCAATTCAGCCTCCATGTAATTGATGCTCGTCGTTTCCGTATCAAATCCGGTCAGCTCCGCGGTGTCTATTTTCTCGAGCCATTTTCCGAATTCTTTTTCATTCAGAATCGTATCGAAAACACGCTTTTTTACCGGCGCAGTGGTCGGTGCGTCGGGCAGGGTATCCAGTAATCGTCGAAGCTCGAGTTCCTCGTACAACCCACGCAAGATCGCGATATCGAGTTCGCCGGGCCTGAGCGACTCGAGTTCGGTATCCAGATCAAGATCGATGCGTATCGTTGCCAGGTCTCTGGACAATAGCAACATATCGCGATTTTCAGCGATTCTTTTTGCTAGGCCGGCGGCGCCGCGCAAGGGCAATGAAGCGACCGAGTCGAGGTCGTTCAAAATGTCATCGATATGATCAAAGTGTTCGAGCAACGCGACGGTTGTTTTGGCGCCAACTTTTGGTACGCCCGGAATATTGTCCGAACTGTCACCGACCAGGCCGAGATAGTCGATGATCTGGTCGGCACGGACTCCGAATCGTTCGACGACACCTCCGAGATCCGTCACACGCGGTGTGCGGCTCGGCCCCCTGGGCATGGTGTCGAGCAGCGAAACGTTTTTGTTAACGAGTTGTGCCATGTCTTTGTCACCCGTCACAATCGTTACATCGAGGCCCTGGGCGACGGCCTGTGTCGTCAGTGTGCCGATCACATCATCAGCCTCAACACCGTCGATTTGAAGGAGCGGCCATCCATTCGCCTTTACGGCCGCGAGCAAGGGCTTGATTTGCGATCTCAAGGTATCGGGCATCGGGGGCCGATTGGCCTTGTAATCTTTAAACAGTTCATCTCTAAATGTTTTGCCAGGCGCATCAAATACAATGGCTACATACTCGGGGCCATGCTCGCGCATTAGTTTGTTGAGCATATTCAGAACGCCGTGCACGGCGCCGGTGGGCTGACCTTCAGAATTGGTCAGCTCAGGCAATGCATGAAAGGCGCGGTACAGGTAGGAAGACCCGTCGACCAGTATGAGCGATCCGGACAATGACTTGGCAGACAAGTTTTTGCCGGAGGAAATTTTTCCCGAGGAAATTTTGGAGTTCGCCACGGTTCTCAGTTTGAAATGCCGACGGGCTGCTCTTTGGAATCCAGTTCTGAGTTCTGTGCTTCGACGGCGTCTTCTTCCGCCTGGGTTTGGGCCTCCGGAAAATAGAGGTCGCCTTTGAGACCGCAACCCACCAACGGCATTGCAAGTCCTGCCAGAATCAACGTCAAACCCATCGGAATTGAGATCGGCATCGGTTTAATCACCAATTTCCGGGTCATCCTCTTCACCTGTTTTCAATTCGTCGGCGACGCGCTGATACGCTTCCCGAAAACTCAGGCCTTCCTCCAGAACAATTCTATTGGCGCGGCCCGCCGCATAGATGGATGAATCCAGAATAATATTCTCCTGAACAAACTCCAGGCCGCCAATCAGATGCGTCATGATGTCAGCGGAATCACTGGCCAAGTCGATGGCGTGAAACAACGGTGCCTTGATCCGCTGCAGGTCACGCTGATAACCCGAACCGAGTTTGGAGGGAATGCTCATGATTTCAGTCAGGTTACCCAGCATGGTAGCGGTCGCGCTTCGCACAAGTTCAAGAACATCCGGATTTCGTTTCTGGGGCATTATTGAAGAACCGGTGGTCATTGAATCCGGCAGTTTAACGAATGAATACTCCTGCGTATAAAACAGCAAAAGATCCGATGCCAGCCGTCCGAGGTCCTGCATCAACATACATAGCTCGAACACAAATCCGGCTTCCGCTTTGCCCCTGGAAAGCTGCACGGCCGTGACCGGTTCATGGACAATATCGAATCCCAGTTCATCCCGGGTCGCATCGCGATCGATCGGCAATCCGGGCGTACCATAACCGGCCGCACTGCCAAGCGGATTTTTCGACAGGCGTCGTCGGCTGGCGGCTATACCCCGCGCGTCATCGCGCAGTTCGGCGGCAAATCCATTGGCCCACTGGTGCACTGAACTCGGCATCGCCTGCTGCATATGTGTATAGCCAGGTAGCGGAGTGTCCGCTTCCCGCTGACCGATAGATTCCAGGGCATCGGCTACTGCGTCGGCCGATTCCTCCATCGTGTCGGCCGCATCGAGCAAATACAGTCGCACGGCAGCGAGCACCTGATCATTTCGGGAACGACCGAGGTGAATGCGTTTGCCGGCTTCTCCGATTTTATGTGTCAGCCGCTTTTCAAGTGCCGTATGCACATCTTCATCTTCGAGCTCAATTTCCCATTGGCCCTCGGCGTGAGATTTTGCCAATTCGGTTAGCCCATTGATTAGCGCCTTCAAATCGACTTTGGAGAGCAATCGCTGTCGGTGCAACATGTTGGCATGTGCAATTGACGCCCGAACATCGTACTCCACAAGCCTCTCATCTAAGATGTGATCCTCTCCGGCGGTATAGCGAAGAATTTTTTCATCCAGGGGCTCGCCCTGGTCCCAAAGGCGTCTCATGTCTGCGCTCCCGGAACTTGTTCTGCAGGTGACAGGGTATCGATGTTTTCTATGACCAGGGTGCCAGTGCCTTCATTCGTGAAGACCTCCAGCAACAGGCTATCCGGCAGTTTGTATGAGATCACATGTACCCGGCCAACCGCGCCTTTAATTGCGGCTTCAATCGCCGCGGCCTTGGGTAACATGCCCTCCGCCAGTGCGCCGCTGTCTCGGAGTTTCTGTAACCCCGCGATATCGATATACGAAACCAGAGAGGATGGGTTGTCGCGATCCTCCAAAATACCTGGCGCATCCATCAGGAGAATCAGCTTCTCCGCATTGAGTTCGGAGGCGAGAGCCGCGGCGACCGTATCCGCATTGATATTCAGCAGGGTGCCAGCCGCATCGGCGGACAGCGGACTTACAACAGGCATGAACCCATTGTCGAGCTGAGTGCGTAGCACCTCTGCGTCGACTGAAATCACATCGCCGACAAACCCGTAATCGACGGGCCCTGCATCGTGCCCTTTTACATCGACCGGAGGACGCTTGACGGCGCGAATCAGTCCCGCGTCAACACCGCTGATGCCCACCGCCGGCAGGCCGAGGTCCCTGCACGCGGCGAGTATTCGTGTATTGATTTGGCCGTTGAGCACCATCGCCGCAACCTCGAGCGAGTGCTCGTCGGTGACCCGTCGGCCCTCTATGAATTGAGTGGGCAGGTCCAGTGCCGTGGCGAGCTCCGTCGACTGGGTGCCGCCACCGTGTACCAGTACGACCCGAATCCCAACCTGATGCAGGATCGCGATCTGCTCGACCAAGTCACGGGTCGAACTCCGGCTGGCAAAAATTTCGCCGCCGGCTTTCACTACGAAGACTTTCTTTTTGAACTTGCGTATATAGGGCGCTGCATGTTTCAACGCCGCTACGACAATGTCCCGGTTTTCGGAATGAGCCATGACTAAGTTCTCTTGACCAGCATTCGATGCAATACGGCCATCTGGGCGACTAATCGATTCTGCGCTTCCTGAATGACGACGCTTCTTGGTCCATCCAGAACCTCATCCGCGGCTACAACACCACGACGCACGGGCAGGCAATGCATGAATCGACATTCCTTGGCAGTCGTTTGAAACCATGAGTTATCGACACACCAATGATCGAGCTCGGTCCGCAGATCCTGATCCTTTACCCGATCGCCATAGTGGCGGGTCGATGCCCAGGACTTCGCATAGATGACATGCGCACCCGAAAGGGCTTCATTCCGATCATCTGTTTCCTGCAATGAACCGCCGGATGATTCCGCGGCCTGCCTGGCTTTTTGCATGATCGAGTCCGGCAATGCAAAACCGTCCGGGCGCAGGATGGTCACATCCATGCCTCGCATCGCGGCCATGTGGATTGTTGCCGCCGGCACTGCCAAGGGCAATGCACGGGGATGATACGCCCAGGTCAGTACAAATTTACCGCCTTTTTTAGGCAGCTTAAGATCATCCATTGTCTTCCAGTCCGCAAGACTCTGGCACGGGTGATGAATGGCTGATTCCATATTGATTAACGGAATTTTGCACAGCTCGGCCATCTCATCGTACTCTCGATCCGCCAAATCATCTGCCAGGTTCCGCCGTTCGGCAAACGCACGAATACCGATGACGTCGGCATAGGACGCAATAACCGGTACCGCTTCGCGAATATGCTCCGCCGCCACACCGTCCATAACGATGCCGGGGCGTGTTTCGATACCGTGAATCGACATATCAGGTGAAATGACGAAAGAGCCACCACCGAGTCTGACCATCGCTGACTGAAAAGATGCCAGCGTTCTTAAGGATGGACTCATAAACAGGAGAGCCAGCACTTTCCCCTCGAGGGCGCGTGGCTCCGGATTCGTTTCCAGCCGGTTCGCGAGCGCCAACAGGTCTGCAATCTCCTCGTGGCTCAAGTCTGCCAGGTCGTTAAATTTTTTCATCATGTTTTTCCCGGTAATGCCTCTGAAATTTCCGCGAGGCTGTCGATTAGTGTTTCTATATGTTGTCGCTCAAGAATTAACGGAGGCAAGAGACGGAGCACCTTCGGGTCTGCACTATTTCCGACCAGGATATTATGCGCTAACAGTTCCTTTTGTATGTCTGCCGCGTTTCGTCGGCATCGCAGGCCCAGTAAAAATCCCTTGCCCTGAATACTTTCCACGGGACCGACCGGACAGGCTCCGGAGATTATCTGTGACAGTTCGCGAACATTATCCATGAGGCCCTCTTTTTTTATGACATCGATGACTGTCTCGACCAACGCGCATGCAATCGGCCCGCCCCCGAAGGTGCTGCCGAGGTCACCGGGGCCCAGGGATTTAGCGATTTCATCGCCGACGATGATGGCAGCGCACGGGAATCCACCAGCGATCGATTTTGCCAACGTCAAAATATCGGGCCTGATCTCGTAGATATCTGCCGCGAAGGGCTGGCCACAACGACCCATCCCCGACTGAACCTCGTCCACGATCAGCAGAGCGCCATTTTCTGCACAAAGTCTTGTGATTCTCTGGACGAAATCGACATCCAGATCATAGGCTCCGCCTAATCCTTGCACCAATTCGATGATGACCGCGGCGGTGTCTCCGGATATGAAATCGGCTACCGCGCCGGTTTGGTCACGCGGAATAAAGTCCACGTTGAAAGGGGTATCCGGAAACCCGTACCATTTTTTCTTCGCACCCCAGGTCACGGCGCCGGCCGCCGCCGTTCGGCCGTGGAAGCCGTGCTCTAACGCGATGACCTGCGAACGTCCGGTGAGTCGACAGGCGATTCGCAATGCGTTTTCATTCGCTTCCGAACCGCTGTTGACGAAGAATACGTAATTCAGACCGGCTGGAGCGAAGTCCGCGAGCGCATCCGCCGCCCGTGCCCGGACTTCGAGAGCCACCGCATTACTTTGGAAGAACATCGATTCGGCCTGGGTTTTGAGGGCCCCCAGCATCGCTGGATGACCGTAGCCCAATGCTGCTACGGCGTGGCCACCGTAAAGGTCCAGAATTTTTCTATCGCCACACTGGAGATATACGCCATGAGCGCTCGTCGGTTCGATCGCCAACTGGCCGTATACCTGTAGCAGGTGCTGGGCTTCGTGTTCTCTGGCGTTCATCGGCGCTATGTCCAGGCAATCGCGGGAGACAAAAGGCCCGCCGTTTCTGCAAACCCGAGCTGCCGGTTCATCCATTGCACGGCGCCGCCGGCGGCGCCCTTGACGAGGTTGTCGATGACGACCAGTAGCACGATCGATTCACCGTCGGAAGCCACACCGATGTGGCAATAGTTGCTGCCGATCACATCTTTTATCCGCGGTGCGACGTCCTTGACGATGACGAACGGACAATCGGAATAAAAATCAGCCAGGGCATCGTGTACCGCGTCTTCGGTCCACTTCGATTTCAACCGGGCCTGCATCGTGACGTGTATTCCCCTCGCAAACGGACCGGAGTGAGGGACGAACCGGAGTGCGGGCCGATGGCCGGTTACAGATTTACAGATATTCACCACTTCCGGGCTGTGACGATGTGCAAGCGGTTTGTAGGCGAACAGGTTCGAGTGCCGCTCCGGATGGTGCGTGCCCGCGGCCGGTGTTTTGCCAGAGCCGGTGCTGCCGGTAATGCCGCTTGCGTACAAATCGGAATCCGCAATATCGAGTTTCATGAGCGGTACGGCAGCCATCAGCAGGGCCGTGGCAAAGCAACCGGGGTGACCTATATGGGGTCGATCAGTGTCGGGTAAATGTTCCGGGACCGCGCTCGTGAAGCTGCTGAGTAATTCCACGGCGCCATGTGGCTGGCCGTACACCGCTTCATAGACGGCAGCATCGGCATATCGAAAATCTGCGGAAACGTCGACGACGGTTATATCGCAGCCGGATTTTTTTGCACGCGTAATGAATTCGGCCACCAGTGCTGCGCTGGCACCGTGGGGTGCCGCGGAGAATAATGCCAATGGCCCGGTCTGCAGTAATCCCAACATCTGCAATTTGGTTCCGAAACAGGCCTGAGCCAGGCCGCCCTGAAGATTGGGGAAAGTCGCGCCAATCGGTTGACCGGCCTCGCTTTCAGACATGACGCCAATCACCTCCAGGTGCGGATGCCCGGTGAGCAGGCGAAGCAATTCGCCGGCAACGTAGCCGGTTCCGCCGAGCACAATTGTTGGGATGGCTGCTGTCATAACTGTTCTCGATTCAATTCTTTCCCGCCTCACTAAGACGCAATACGTTGGCAACGACGTCGCCCAGTTCGACCCCGTGGGTCACCGCATTAACGGCGGGTAATCCGAGTCGCTCGACAATCAACTCTTTGCCCACGAGGTTGTCCGTCGCCGGCCCGGTAATAATATGCGGCTCGCAATCGAATTCTTCCCGCAACAATCGCACGCCACCCCAAGCCGCGACCGGATCATTCGCACACAGGACGATGCACGAGATCGAATCGCGAATGCCCTGGTCCCGCAGGATCGCTTCGACGCCGTACGCGCCGAGTAAACCGTCGCCAAGTTCGAATACGATGACGTCCGGTTTCTCGGCCGCGAGTTGATTCAGCATCATGCGCGTGACGGGCGGCCCATTCTCCGATGTCGTCGTAACGACGCCAAAGTCGGTAAAGATCGATGTATTCCGGGCACCCGCATCTTCCATTGCCAGGATATCCCGTCGCAGAGAGACGCCAGTCGCCTTGAATGCATCGACCGTATGGCCCAGGTGTCGCAGTCGGCTGATGATCGCACTGGCTGCTGCGGTTTTGCCTGAATTCATGCTCGTGCCCGCCAAAACAACGACCGGGACCCCGATCGTATCTATAGTTGCATTGACATCAATCTTGTTCTTGCCGACTCGGGCCGGTACGCCAATGCGTTCGCCGAGGTAGGGAAAGCTGAGGACCGTTCCGAGAATTTGTGCGTCGAACGGTTGTCCGAAATTCGCGTTGATCGAATCGCAAATGCCGAGTACCCCGCCGATATTGAGCACCTGCACTGTATCTCCAGGTATCAGTTTCTCCGGGAGATGGCCTGAATAACCGAACAAGGCTTTCCGATGGCCGAGGGCGCCGACGATAATATCGCCCTTTCGGACCTTGGCCATTCGTCCACTCGTCAATTCCAAAACGTTGTACGAGCTTTTGCTGTTCAGAATCTGCGCCGCGACGAGCACACCTTCTTCGCAAGGAATGTCGTCGCTGACCTGTAACTTTCGGTGCAGACCCTGATCCTGAGCGACGGACGCAATCTTGTCTGCGATGATCGTTTTCATGATTCGTAGGTGCTCCGCAAATCAGAGTTTGTCCGCTGCGCTCTTTCCCGCTGCGCGAGTCTGGAGCATCCCGGGAAGCGACAAAATTTTTGAGAAACCCAACGCGTCGGCGGCTGTCCATTCACCGGCGGCCTCCCCGTAGACGCCTGTTGTCGCCGCCATCAACGAATGCGGGGAGTCAACGCCTTCGACGAACACACTACCCGGGCGAAACTGCAGTTTTACCTCACCGGTGACGTAGCGCTGTGACGAATTCAGCAGGCTCTCGATATCCACACAAACCGCATCCAATTGTTTTCCCTCGTGAATAAAATCACTATAAACTGCTGCAACCGAATCCTTGACGCGCGTTTGCAGCGCCGTCAGCGTCAGCTTTTCCAGTTCGCGATGCGCGGTCAGTAGCACTTCCGCAGCGGGCGCCTCAAACGCGACCCGACCTTTTATTCCGAGTACCGTATCACCGACGTGAATACCGCGACCGATACCGAAAACAGCCGCCTTGCGCTCCAGCGCCTCGATCAGTGGGACGGGCGCCATCTGCTCGCCATCGAGGCTGACTGGCACACCTTGCCAAAATCCGATGGTATGGGTTTCCGCTGCACGAGGATTATTCATCGCTCCGGCGGACAACTCCCAGGCGTGTTCCGGAATCGACTCCTTCGAGTCGAGTGTCTCAGTGCCGCCGATCGACACGCCCCATAGACCACGATTGATTGAGTAGTCCGATCCCTTCGACGGAATCGGCAGATCGTGATCTTGCAGGTATTTGATCTGTTCCGAGCGCACGAATGCCTGGTCTCTGACCGGTGCGAGGATCGTCAGGTCCGGATTGATGGTCCTGAGTGCGACTTCGAAACGCACCTGGTCGTTGCCGGCGGCGGTGCAGCCATGGGCGACCGTGTCGCTACCGCGTTCGGTCGCAATTTTTGCGAGCAGCGTGGCCTGTATGCCTCTTTCGGCCCCGACACAGAGCGGATAAAGGTGGCCACGTCGTACATTCCCGGCAATCAGGAACTTGATGACTTGATCGAAAAATACTTGTCGTGCTTCGACCAGCACATGCTCCCTTGCGCCCAGCGCCATCGCCCGTTCTTCCAGCGCATGCGCCGCATCCGCATTGACGCCGCCGGTATTAATACACACGGTCACGACCGGGCGTTGATAAGTATCCCGCAGCCACGGCACGCAAAATGAAGTATCCAGTCCACCAGAAAACGCGAGGATGATGGGTGAATCCAGGGGTGATTTCATTGGGGTATTCATTGTAAGAACCTGTATCGAGCCGTTAGGCATTAAACCGTATGCGTAACTTCGCGACGAGCCGGCGTTGATCGGCAACGCTTCGGGTCGCGACAAAAATGGTGTCATCACCCGAAAGCGTGCCGACGATTTCGGTCCACGCGGACCGGTCCAAATAAACTGCAACCCGCTGCGCGGCGCCGACCGCTGTTTTCACAACCGTCAGGTTTGCGCCCGCTGTCTGTATATCGCGCACGAAGCCGCTCGTGCCGGTCAGTGCCGGATCGTCCTGTGCATCCGGCGCCTCCGGCTGCGCGTAGCCCGAATCCAGTTTGGATACCCCGAGTTGCTTCAAATCGCGGCTGACGCTGGACTGGGTCGCTTCTATGCCCTGATCCCGCAGTATTGCCACCAGTTCCGTCTGGCGCGTGACGGGTTGGTTTTGCAGGATATCCAGGATCGCCGCTTGCCGTTTCTGGCGCGATTCAACTTCCGCCGGCATTTTATTTAATGCACATAAAAAAAATATGATGCGCATATTATCAATATAAACCGCGATGTCAAGAATTCACCGCCCGTAAACGCCAAAAAACAGGTCGATGCGGTGTCTTTGCTACTATCCGCTGATTTTTACCGGCTGAATTTGACGGCGGAGGGAAGAACGAGCGATGGAAGAACTGGAAACTGTTGAGCTGGAGACCGGGGCGAATCCACAGGCTGCGGTGATCTGGTTGCACGGATTGGGTGCCGATGCGCATGATTTCGAGCCGGTCGTCCCAATGCTTGATCTGGGGCCCGGACGCCCGGTTCGTTACGTTTTTCCGAATGCGCCGCAGCGGCCAGTGACCATCAATGGTGGTAGGGTGATGCGCGCCTGGTACGACATTGTGAGCATGGACCGGGCGGCACAGGAAGATGCGGTCGGCATAGGCGCCAGCGCGGCGGCCGTCGAAAACCTGATCGTGCGTGAGATGAGCCGGGGGATCGACTCGCGACGCATTGTAGTGGCCGGATTCTCACAGGGCGGAGCGATTGCACTGTTCACCGGGCTGCGTCATGCCGCGCCGCTAGCGGGCGTATTGGCACTGTCGACGTATTTGCCCTTGGCGGATCTTGTCGTCAGCGAAGCATCATCTGCGAATGCCGGGTTACCGATATTCATGGCTCATGGCAATGCCGACGATGTCGTGCCCATTAACTTTGCGCGGAATTCGCGGAAAAAACTTGCGCAAATGGGCTATGACCTCCGCTGGACGGAATACTCGATGCCACACGCCGTGATTCCCGATGAAATCGAAGACATCAGGACCTTCCTGATGCAGGTTCTTGATTAAGCCAGGTATCGATGAGCCGGTAGGCGATCGAGAATCGCGGCGGAAGCACAACGGCACCGTTCTGTATTTCTTCCCGGCTCAGCCATTTCGCCTCCGCCAGTTCGCCATCGTTCAGGCGAATCTCATCGGTTAACGCTTCGGCGTGATACCCAATCATGAGCGCGGAAGGAAAAGGCCACGGCTGCGAGGCAAGGTACGCGCATCGGCCGACGCGTATATTCGTTTCTTCGTGAACTTCGCGCCGAATCGCATCCTCGAGGCTTTCTCCCGGTTCCACAAATCCCGCGATCGTGGAAAAACGTCCTTCCGGCCAGAGCAATTGCCGGCCAAGAAGACAGCGATTCTGATCGTGGACGAGGACGATGATCGCCGGATCGAGGCGCGGAAAACTCCGATCGCCGCAGGTTTGGTTTTCGCAAATCATGACGAAACCGCCGTCGCCCGATCGACTGGCCGTGCCGCATATTCCGCAATAACTATGCCGTTTTCGCCAGCTCACCATGGCTTTGGCGTAGGCCAGCAACCCCGCATCCATTTCGTTAACCATCGTGGTCAGGTCACGCAACCCCAGAAACTCACCGTGTGCTGCGAGCGGCTTTTTTTCGTTGCTGTCGAAAGGCACTGCGAACACGAACCGGTTTTCAAATTCGCCCAGGAAAATCGCTTTCTCGGGTTCGTCCGATAGCATGGGCATCTGCGTTTTATCCAACATCGCCGGGCGGTCATCAACGATTAGACAGCGACCCTGCCACACTGGGAGAAAACCGGTATCGGGATGTGTGAAGGCATCGATTAATGATTGCCGGTTCGCTCGTATTTCGGCGAGGCGATCAATGTAGTTTCCGGAATAAACGATTTTTTTGTCAATCATCAGGGATTATTCTAGTCACTTGGCTAAAGACGTTTCATCTGATTCCGATACTAAAACCGCGTGCCCGGATATTTCCGCGTCGAGCGGTCGCCAGGTATGGCGGATTACGCAATAAGTATCTGACAAAAAAGCCCCGCCGAAGCGGGGCTGAGTACGGTAGTACTTAGAGGAAGTCTCAATGCCAGGAATAAGGGGTTCGCCAGCGGAGACTTTCTTACCGCCCGGTTCAAATTGAACGCACTGTCAATCAAACCGGTACGATTAACATAACACTAACTTGCATGCTCGAACATCACCCAAATGGATGAAAAATGGTTAAAAAGGAGAGCCAATTTATTGGCTCTCCGGCGCCCAGTTCGCCCGCCGGTTGCGCATGCAAAAATCCCGTTATCCTTGGTTAGCCCATCGGTAACGAATGGCTAACGAATCGCTACGCGGAGTTGCTGGTGCATGCGTGATCCTTCAATTCGCACAACGGGCATCGTTGATAGTCCAAGGCGTATGTATCCTGAACATAGGGACCGCCACAAATATCGCACCATGAGAAATAAAGTTCATGGCTCTCGCTCAACGCGTGATAGAGATTCCATGCCCACTCGAATGACAACTGCGGATCGGGATACAGTTTTAAATAGGCCTCATAGGCCTGGCAGAGCCGAAATCCCAGTGTAACGTCGTCGCAGCTGCGCGCTCGCGAAACCCGCCGCTGCCCGTTCAAATTGAATACGTTACAGAACAGGTAGAGACAAGCGAGTAGCGTCGCCTCGCTCTGTTTTCTGGCGCTGCTGACGAACCGACCAATTTGGCGAGGTGATTTTCCCCGTTGCCGGCGAATTTGACCCCCGTCCTCATCCCGAAAGTAGGTCGTGTAGAGTTTCCGAATCCGGTCTTCAGTAAATCCGGTACAGATACGAATTGTTCCGGTCCGGGCCTCATGCCCGATCATCCTCATGGCCAGGTCGAATTTCTCCAGCTCTCCCGCGTATCGATTGTCGGTCACGCGCATTTTTATTCCCCCCTGTTTTGCAATAAATGCCACCCAGACCCCAAAACTTGATTAAAAGTACGTTTTCTGGTCTCAAGAAACCATATATAGTACTCCATCCGAAGAATAACTGGAGAATTCAAATGCGATGCAAACCCCCGGATACTCGTTTCTACGCAGAATTGCGTGACCTCAACACCGGATTTCTGGCCCTTATCACGGATCCCGACCTGACATGGCACGGACCGTTGTTCGGACTGGATGCTGGTGTAGCTGCCGCCATCAGGGCTCTTTCGAAAACGCAGCAGGAATTCATTGCCGGCATACCGGGTCCGTTGGTCGAGTTCGAGACGTTGCTGCCGCCGAACCGGGTCGCTGATGCGAGCCCGGAGTCTCGACCCGCCAACGGTCGCTGGTTGGAGTCTGCCCGGTTGTTTTCCACGGAACTGATTATGTATTTGTGGCAAATGGCGCGGCAGGATCGTTTAGCGGCAGCTCTGTGTTTTGGCCCCGAGTCGGGGCGAGTCAGTCGAATGGCAGATATGAGTTTTCGGGAGATACAGGATTGCGCAGGTCCGGCTGTCTATCAGCTCAAGGCCCGATTCGCCCGTCATTCGAGATTTTGGCCGGATTTGATTCGGGCTGCACGCAGTGCCGACCCGGAATTTCAATACCTGTCTCGACTCAGCATCATCCCGTTGGCTTTGGCCCAGGGCAGCGCCCTGGTGCGCTAGTGAGTGGTTAACACGCCCATGTGGCTTGGATTGATGAACAGAGCGATGCACAATGCGCGCCCATGCATGCATTGTCAGTTCGCAATTTGGTCAAGGTCTACCGCAACGGTGTGCAGGCACTTCGCGGGATCAGTCTGGACGTTACCGAAGGCGATTTCTTTGCGCTCCTGGGACCCAATGGTGCTGGAAAAACCACGGCGATTGGCATTATCACGTCACTGGTTAACAAAACAGCCGGAGAGGTCCGGGTCTTCGGACACAGTATCGATAACGATCTGAATGCGGCAAAGGCTTGTCTTGGTGTTGTCCCTCAGGAGCTCAATCTCAACACCTTTGACCGGGTGTTGAACATCGTCGTCAATCAGGCCGGATTTTATGGCATTCCGCTGCGCCAGGGACGTAAGCGGGCTCAGGAGGTTCTCGAACAACTGCAGCTTTGGGACCGGCGGAATGAAGTGGCTCGGGACCTGTCGGGCGGTATGAGGCGTCGACTGATGATTGCGCGTGCGCTGGTTTCCTCACCGCGGCTTTTGATTCTCGATGAGCCAACCGCTGGCGTGGATATCGAGATTCGCCGTTCAATGTGGCGGTTTCTCAAGGAGATCAATGCAAACGGTACGACGATCATACTGACAACTCACTATCTCGAAGAAGCAGAAAAGCTGTGTCGCCATGTGGCAATAATCGACGAGGGCCGTGTGATTCAACACCATCCTATGGCCGATTTTCTGCGCACATTGCAGCAGGAAACCATTTTGCTAAACACCCGGGACCCTCTGCCGGAAGTACCGACTTTGAATGGTTTCAAGGTCACTCGTAACAATCCGCACGAACTGGAGGTCGAGGTGCCGCGGGAACGCGACCTCAACGAATTGTTTTCATCTCTTACCGCTGTGGGCATTCACGTGACAAGCGTGAGAAACGAGACCAGCCGTCTCGAGGAGTTATTTTTCAATCTGCTGGAAAACAAGGGTTCTTCGACTCGGGATAATCAGGTCTAGTCGATGAGTCTGGAACAGCAATTGATCAGTTTGCTCACGTTGGTTCGCAAAGAAGTCGGCCGCGTGATTCGAATTTGGCTGCAGACGATCGTTCCACCGATTATTACCATGTCTCTCTACTTCGTTATTTTCGGCAATTTGATCGGCCAGCGTATTGGTGAGATGGGCGGATTTGAATATATGCAATACATCGCGCCCGGGCTGATTATGATGTCGGTGATCACGAATTCCTACGGCAACGTTGTGTCATCCTTTTTTGGCGCAAAATTTCAGCGGCATTTAGAGGAGATGCTGGTCTCACCGATGCCGACTTACGCGATCATACTCGGCCACGTTGCCGGTGGAATGGTCCGTGGCCTGATGGTTGGGGCGGTCGTGACATTGATCGCGCTGTTTTTTACCGAGGTGAAAATCGCCAATGTGTTCATCACGCTTAGCGTGGTTGTGCTGACTTCCGCAGTTTTCTCGCTCGGTGGATTGGTAAACGCAATTTTTGCCAAAAAATTTGATGATATTTCGATTATTCCGGCATTCGTGCTTGCCCCGCTCATTTATCTGGGCGGAATTTTTTACTCTATCTCCTTATTGCCACCGATCGCTCAGAAAATATCCTTGTTGAATCCGATTTTGTACATGGTCAATGCGTTTCGTTATGGAATGCTCGGCGTGTCGGATATTGACATCACCCATGCATATATCATTATTCTTACATTCGCCGTCGGACTGTTCGGCGTATGCATGATCTTGATCAAAAAGGGGGTTGGTATACGGGAATAGAGTATGTGTGGTCGATTTGCCTTTCACTCACCGAAGGAGGCGATAAACCGTGTTTTCGGATTCGATTTCGCGTTGGAATATCAGCCTCGTTACAATATTGCACCGTCGCAATATATCCTCGCGTTCCGTCATAGCGGCCAACAAACTTCTGGCATTGCCTCGAATTTCTCAATTGAGCCGGTCATGCTGCGCTGGGGACTTGTTCCGTCATGGGCAAAAGACCCCGGGATCGGCCAACGAATGATCAATGCGAGACGCGAAACTGTCGATCATAAACCGGCATTCCGAGCAGCTTTCCGGCGCCGCCGATGTGTAATTCTCGCGGATGGGTTTTACGAGTGGCGCAGGGCCGAAGATCGAAAAATTCCGACTTACATCACGATGAAAAGCGGCGAGCCGTTTGCAATGGCCGGACTCTGGGAGCACTGGGAGGGCGGAAGCTCGACGTTGCTGACTTGCACAATTATCACGACTGCGGCCAATGACGTCCTTGCGCCGGTGCATGATCGCATGCCGGTCATATTTTCGCCGGAAAATGCCGCGCACTGGATCGACCCGGGCAACGATTCGAGAACCGGATTGCAGCAACTTTTAGACACGCCAGACAACGATGTCTTACATTACTGGGAGGTGGGTCGGGATGTGAATAATCCCCGAAATAATGGCCCGAACTTGATCCAGCGACTCCCGATGGCTGCCGACGGAACTATTGCCGGTCCAGCGTAAATCGGTTGCCCTGATGGTTGAATACGACTCCGGTATTCGTAATTCTTTCAACAGTTGGACCTTCCTCCAGACGATCGCCCTCACGGTATTTGCTCATATTGACAAAGATGAATCTCTTTTCCGCTTGTCCGGCATAGACATGGATATCGATATGCAGCGGTGACAACGATAACTGACCAGACTGTATTAACTGCTGCATGCTCGGAAGGTTGACGGGTTCGGGCATGGATTCAGGCCGCGTCGCAGGCGTTGTCCTGTCAGCCGCCGGGTTTTCGGCGATGGCTTCGGGAATGACGGGCTCCGCAGCCACGACAACGTTGGCGGCCGGCGATGCAAGCTCAGCGACGACCGGTTGTTCCGCGGACATTTCAACGGCGGTTACAATTTCTTCTGCCCGATCAATCGGGGGCCGTGCGACGAGTCCTGAGGCTGGCCCGTAAGCCGATTCGCTGGTTACACTGACGTCGCGTGAATCGCCAATTAACACGTAGGCGATAACGATCAGGTTTGCCGCGAGTATTGCGATAAGAGCCGGCGCCCAGATGCTGCGCTTTTTTTTATTGACGTGATATTGAGCATCCGCCAGACTCGGGGCTGCCTGACGTTGTCTTTCCGTTTCACTCTTTCGCAATGCGTCCAGAATAAAAGACATAGGCCGCTCAGTTCGCGCGAATCAAAGTCGGTCGATCGACGTAGGTTAGGTCGGTATTGATCGCGATCTGGGTTTGGTAGCCGACGACGCCATCGACACTCAGACGCTGTTCGCGTTGATAATTTCTGACCCGTGCCTCAAGTTCGCTGTCGAAAAGTGTCGAACTCATCGGTAAAATCGGTTTGCCCTGAATTTCTGCCAGGCTTTCTCGAAGCCAAATTACACCCCGATCGCTCATTCCCGGAACGAACTGCGTAATCGGACTGTTTTCCGGTCGCCATAACAGCAAGTAGTTGCCAAACCAGGAGTCGGTCAAATCGCTGACGGAGACCGAGAAATTTTCGCCGGCAATGGAGACCACTGCGTTCGTTTCGTTAAGGCCAGATAGCACGACTTGGTGTTCCCGGCCTTCATAGTCTCGCAGCGAAAAAATCACCGGACGGTCCAACCTGCGTACCTGCGCCAGAGATCCACTCTGCATCAGGCAATACAGCCCATATTTTTCCGCCTGTTTGCATCCGGCAACGAGTCCCGGGATGTACTCGGCGCCCCAGAATCTAAACAGGGTTTTGAACGCGTCCGCAGTACTGGTCGCCGTTCTATTTTCCTCGAGTAACGTCGCGATACTCCGTTCCTGGGCCGAATTACCCTCCAGAAAGGGTTCACTCAGGCCGACGTCTCCGGAGGTCACATCACGGGCGGCGAAATCAGATTGGGGGGCGCCGTCAACCGGCGGCATGAGATCAGGAGTAGCCGGCGCTGCTTCGACCGGATCAGATGCCGCGAGCGTTTCTGAGTCCGCTGCACGGGGTGAACGAAGATGTGACCATTCGGACCAGGCCCAGCTCCCACCGAGCGTGATCGCAACGATTGCCGTAACCAGGGCTCCGACCCGCAGCCAACGATACCAGGGCGAGAAGGAAGCGGGTTTGCGACCGAGCACCTCGGCCGCGGCTTGGCGCAGCAACTTCGGCGTGACTTCGCGGACTTCCTGGGTAAAGGCGCCGAGTAGCGCCCGGTCCGCGATGACATTGATCCTGCGCGGCACACCGTGTGACAGGCGGTAGAGCTCTCTTTTTCCGGCTTTGGAAAAAATGGGTCCCACGGCGCCGGCAACCTTGAGCCGATGATCGATATAGACCTGCGTTTCGTATTGAGACAGCGGTTCCAGGTGGTATCGTCCGGTCACACGCTGGGCTAACTGACGCATGTCATTCCGCGCCAGAATTTCACGCAACTCCGGTTGACCGATCAATATGATTTGTAACAGCTTTTGTTTGGTGGTCTCCAGATTCGTCAGCAAACGGACTTGCTCAAGCACATCGAACCGAAGATTCTGTGCCTCATCGACAATCAGAATCGTTCGGCGTGCGCGGCTATGATTCTCCAGCAGGTAGAGATTCAGCGCGTTGACCAGCGCTTTTATGCTGTTCGCTTTATCAGGCAGCTGAACGCCAAGTTCCTCACAAATCGTACTTAGAAACTCGTTCTTGGAGAGCTGTGGATTCAGAATCAACGCAACATCTGCGGTATCCGGAAGCTGTTGCAGCAAGCTTCGGACGAGAGTCGTTTTCCCGGTGCCGACTTCACCAGTAAGCTGGATAAATCCACCACTTTCCCGGACGCCGTACATCAGGTGCGCGAGCGCCTCGGTATGCCGCTCACTCATGAATAAATAGCGCGGGTCCGGAGATATCGAAAATGGCTTTTCGTTGAGCCCGAAGAAGCTCGTATACATCCTATGCTGGCGCCCTGAATCGTTGCATGTATTCTATCAGGACCGGCGCAGCACTATCAGCCTCGCCAGTGATTGCAGACCTTCGGCCGGTGTGCCGAGATTGTTCAGTGTACCAAGCGCCTGATCGAGCAATTCATCGACTCTTTGATGTGCCTGATCCATGCCAAATAGAACCGGATAGGTTGCCTTTCTATGGATCACGTCCGCGCCTTGTTGCTTACCGATTTCGGCTGTGCTGCCTGAGATGTCCAAAATATCATCCCGGATCTGAAAGGCGAGGCCAAGGTAATCGGCAAATCGCTCCAGAATATGCAAAGTTTCCGTAACGGCGACCGGCGGGCAGTAGGCCGCAGACAAAATGCTGGCGCGGAGGAGGCTGCCTGTTTTCAGCCGGTACATATGTTCGAGCTCCGCCGCATCCAGACGACGCCCTTCTGCTGCAATATCCAACGCTTGACCGCCGGTCATGCCGTTGGATCCACAGGCTTCGGCCAGCAACGCCATCAGTTGGGCCTTCTGCGCCGGAAACGCCTCAAATTGGGGCGACGTTGCCAGCACGTTAAAAGCAAGAGGCTGCAGCGCATCGGCGGCAAGTATCGCGGTCGCTTCGTCGAATTCCCGATGTGTTGTTGGCGTACCCCTGCGAAGGTCGTCATCATCCATGGCGGGCAGGTCGTCGTGAACCAGCGAAAACGCGTGCATTATTTCGACGGCCGCCGCCGGTGCATCCAGCATTTCGACATCGACCTGCAACATTTCACCGGTTGCGTAGACAAGTAATGGTCGAATACGTTTCCCGCCGCCGAGAACTGAGTAACGCATTGCTTCGTGTAAACGTCGCGGCTCGACGCTTGCATCGGGTAACGAATTCGACAGGGTTTTTTCGACCCTGTCGATGTAGTCAGCGGCCCGTTCCTCAAATGACATCAAATCTACCGAAAATCCGTTGTTCGCTTGTGTTGCGTTGTTAGCATAGTGGGTCTTGCGGCGAAGGCCAATCCGTTGCTCGTATCTCAGTCGAGGTCGCAGGCTATAATATCGGCTAAAGTTTTGAAGGACGCTACGTATGCGTGCATCGGCAATCGCCCATCCCAATGTTGCCCTGATCAAGTATTGGGGTAAACGAGAAACGGCAGCCAACCTCCCAGCGGTTGGTTCCTTGTCAATAACGCTTGGTGGGTTGAAGACTGAAACCACGGTCGAGTTTGATTCGAGCCTGAGCCAGGATATTTTGATTCTGAACGGACAGGAAACCCCGTCAGAGCAAGGGCGCCTGGTGGCATGCCTGGATGCGTTGCGCGCGCTTGCTGATGAGTCCGTCCATGCGCGGGTAGAGTCACGAAATGATTTTCCGACGGGAGCCGGGCTGGCTTCATCGGCTTCGGGCTATGCGGCTTTGGTCAAGGCCGGTGCTGCAGCGCTTGGCCTGGACTCGAACGATGCGCAGTTGCTTGATATTGCGCGTATTGGTTCGGGTTCAGCGCCACGATCGATGTTCGGCGGAATCGTGCTGCTGCAGAACGATGATAACGGCACTACCTGTGAGCAATTGCTGGACCCGGCCGACTGGCCCCTGGAGGTCATTGTTGCCGTCACGACTGAAGCCGGCAAGCCGGTGACTTCGCGTGATGGAATGGAGCAGAGTCGCCTGACGTCACCCTATTATCAGCAATGGATAGCAACCCATGCCAACGACCTGGACAGGGGCCTCGAATTCGTGCGCAACCGCAATTTCAGTGAACTGGCCGAATTGGCCGAGCACAACTGCCTGAAAATGCATTCTGTCATGTTGACTACGAAACCCGCGTTGATGTACTGGTCTCCGACGACGGTGGCATGCATGCATGCAGTCGTTGAATTGCGCAGCCGGGGGGTACCCGTCTTTTACACGATAGATGCCGGGCCGCAACTCAAAGCAATCTGCCTGCCGGAGGCGGCACAGATCGTGTCAGCCGCCCTTGAGAATACTCCCGGTGTTTTACGGTTAATCAGCGGCGGATTGGGTGCAGGAGCAGTTGTCGTCAATGGCCCGCAACGGGTGTCTGCCGATGCCTGAGGCATCGGCCCCGGGGAAACTCATCATCGTTGGCGAGTATGCCGTGATTGAAGGCGCGCCCGCGATCGCGACGGCTGTCGATGTCCGGGCCAGAGCAACGGTTTCAGGTTCCGGAGAACGAGACAGTATCCTGTTCGATGCGCTCAGAGAAAAAGCTTTTCACTTTCATCTGGATAGTTTTAAGGGCTTGCACTGGCGTGACCAGTCACCCGGAGCCAGGGGAACGATTCTGGAGGCTGTATTCGCCACGTTCCGTGAACGTCTGGTAGGCGAGGCGGATCCGAAATTGCGTTTTAGCATCGATACCGACTCATTTTATGCCGAGACGCACGGATCAATGGCCAAGCTCGGTCTCGGGTCCAGTGCCGCCGCGCTGGTCGCGCTTGTCGGCGCGTTCATGGGCGCTGTCGGCTGGACCTCAAACGACGCTGAAATGCTCAGCATATGCTGTACCGCGCATCGAAAATTTCAAGGGGGGCGGGGCAGCGGGATTGACGTCGCGACCGCATTGACCGGTGGTGTCATTGGTATTCGACCTGGCGCATCGGACGCGGCCCCAACGGTGACTTCACTCGACTGGCTCGACGGGTTGTTAATGCTGCCTGTCTGGTCAGGGTTGAGTGCTTCAACGCCGGAATTATTAGACCGTTTTAATCACTATCGCGACCGCAATCCGGATGAATTCAAAAACCACATCCAGCGGTTGAAGAGGCTCGCGGAGGAAGCAGATCAGGCATGGGTCGATCAGTCCCTATCAAATTTTCTCGCGGTATTGGAGGCTTACGATTCGGCATTGCGGGCCATGGATCTTGACGGGGCTATCGGAATTAATACCGATACTCACGATGTGCTCCGCGGTCTGAGTGCTCGACACGGAGCGATCTACAAAACATCGGGTGCCGGCGGCGGTGATTTCGGCATTGCCCTGACTGATTCTCCCGATGTCTTTAAATCCCTCAAGGCTGCTTTTGCGGACAGCGGCTACCTAGTTTTGAATGATTCACAGAACGTCGATGGATTAACGGTTATGGACCGGACCCGCTCGGAATTCAACGGCGCATAAGCCAGGGGCATTAAATCCCGGTCGGTTCGATTAACGACCTGATTAAACAATGGGGCGATAATCTGGAATTACTGAATGTACCGGTAGTACTCGATGCCGGCGTCTTGAAAAATCGGGGTAATTTCCGATCCGACGCGATCCACGACAAATTCATTGCTTGGCGCATAGACCAGACCAGCTGTTTCGCCCCGGTCCCGAAGCGCCAGGTATTGATCATGAGAAAGATCGATGCTCGGTTCCAGCGACTCATGAAAACAAACAGATTCTGTCGCTGACTGCCAACCGGGTACGATGCGCATCGGAATTGCGTCGGCCGCATCGCCACTGCCATAACCCACTAGCAGCACTTTCTTATTTTCGAGAGGTACATTTGTTGTCCGGGCGTCTTCCAGCCCGGCCGCCAGCCATGCCGGTAGTGCCGCCGTGTAGAGATTACCAAGCTCAAGCATGTCTTCAGCTCCAAGCTGAATTTTATTTCGCACAAAATTTTCGAACGCGTCGCTGTGGCGAAAGACTTTCAGCACACTTAGACTACGTGGGAAAATTTCATCGCTGATACGCTCGCGAACGCCAAAGGTTGCCAGGTCGGGCGCTGGATGGACTTCGCTGATGAAGTCCTCCAGCTTAACGTCAGCAGCGATGCAATAACTGTTGAGCTCGTCGAGCGCTTCTTGATCTCCGTCTGCCAATGCAAACAAATAGGCCATGCCCCACCCTGTTTCGGGCATGCGCTGGTAGGGCCGATGCATGAAAACGGCCTCAACCGATCGCAGATTTTCGATGGGGCTCAACTGATCCTTACGGTACATATCCTCGAGAGCGCGTTGCATTTCATCGACATAGCAGCTTGTCGAATACTTTCCGTTGTAGACTGGAATATCGACGAAGTCCGGACTCGCGCCCGTGCCATTTCGGTTGATCAGAGGTTTGCGAAAGTCCACGCCCCGGTAATCGGATGCTGTACCGGCTTGGCGCAGATCAATGGATGCGATACGGGGGTCTGTAGTCAGCAGCATTGCGACTGCACCGGCGCCCTGCGTGGGCTCACCGCTGCTGCCGCGCTCGTACAGGGCTTTATCGGCACAAACGACAATTGCGACCGAGTCCGCTCCGTCCATACCGAGAAAACGCAACGCATTTTTCAGGCCGTAAATGCCGCCGAGACAAGCGTGTTTGAACTCGGGCACTTCACAGTTTCTTGATAAGCGCGGGAACCCCAGGCCTGTTAACGCTTGATCGACCATGCCCTTGACGATAATTGCGCCCGCGGAATTATCAGTGCTGGACTCGGTGCCTAATGCAAGATAGCGCACCTTTCCGGGATCAATATCGTAGTTCTTGATGAGCCGCAACACGGCATTTGCAGCCATCGTATAGACGCTTTGTTGCGGGCCGAGTAATCGAAACCCGGTGCCGACAACCTTGCGGATTTTTTCCCATTCAGCACCGGTCCATTCGCACCATCGCTGCAGGTCCACCCGGTAGGGTGGCAGGTAGAGGGAGATCCCGCTGAGTCCAATGGTATTTTTGCTCATCTGCATTTCGTCTGTAGAGAAATTCGGTTGGCTGGGCTTATTCTACCGTTATTGTGACGATGTTAGACACAACCGGTGGGTCATGGGGGATATGTGCCCAATCCCCAAGGACCAGCTGTAACGTATGCGTGCCTGGTGTGAGCTCTATTGAGGCTTCGGTTTGTCCTTTGCCGAAGTGATAGTGTTGCTCGTCATTCGGAACGGGGCCGGTCATATCCGGCAGTCCTGTGTCAATGATCAGGTGGTGGTGGCCGGAATTTTCCATGATTTCGCCGGCTGGCGCGACGGTGATACCGCTGATGCCGAATTTGACCGTCACCGGGGAATTTACGATTTCGCTATTTTTCGGGCTAATTATGAATACGACAGCACCCGGCGCTGAGGAAGTTCTTTGATTGTCTTCTTCGATTGCTGGCCGATCACCACCACAGCCCTGTAAGACCCAAGTCATTGTAAACAAAATGATTAATTGAATAATTAGTCTCATTGGCTATTTCCGCCGGATCCGTGAAACCGCGATGGTAACCGACCGCAGAGGCGGTGTCATGAAAGCTCCGCTGCACCAGGTCAACTGGGCTCAGGCTTTGTGTCTGGCCATTTTCTTCTTCTTCGTGGTGAGTTTCTTCTTGGTTGCCTTCTTTGTGCGGGCCGCCCGCTTATTGGTTTTGGAGCCTAATTCGGTGCTGTCGAAGTCATCGACGGCAATAAGTTCCATGACCATGGCGTCCAGATCTCTTAATTGTCGGGCCTCTTTCGCGGTAAGGACGCCGGCATGTTCGCCCATATCAATTTTGCCCAGCGGATCGCTTGTCGTAATCACACCGGCTTTAACGGCATTCCTGAGCTTCTCTTCCAGAGCACTCGCTGCATTGGTCGCTTCGAGCGCGGTTTGCAGCAGCCCCAGCGGATTTCCGGGCTCCGGGGTACTGTATATGCCGGCACATAATCGGGCCCTGGATTCCGTCGGATGAGTAATCAGGTCGGCGATCTGGCGGCCTAATTCGTCTGAAGGCGCAGAGTACATTCGTCCGCGCGGAAAAATCAGCAGGCGCAAGCCGGCCGCAACAAGCCGGTTCGGGAAATTCCGGAGAAATCCGTGCAGCTGTTCCTGAGCCTGGTAAAGCAGGGTCCTGCAGGCCCATTCGACGAGCGGCTGATCGGCATCCGGCCGACCCTGATTATCGTAATGCTTCAGTACCATGCTGGCGAGATACATGGAGCTGAATACATCGCCAAGCCTGCCAGAAAGCGATTCCCTGCGTTTCAGCTCGCCACCGAGTGTCAGCATCGAGACATCAGCCGCGATTGCAAACGCTGCGCTGTACCGATTGATGTGTTGGTAATATCGCGCCAGCGGACCGGATACTGGCACGCCGCTGAGCCTTGCATGTGTCAAGGCCAGGAAAAATGAGCGCGCTGCGTTGCTGATCGCATAGCCGATGTGCCCAAAAAGATAATGATCGAAATCCCGCAGACTTTGCTCATAGTCACTGTTTGTCGCGGCCTCTATTTCTTTGAGTACGAACGGGTGGCAGCGAATGGCGCCCTGACCAAAAATAATCAGGCTGCGGGTAAGAATATTTGCCCCCTCAACCGTAATCGCGATCGGCAGAGCCTGATACGTCCGGCCAAGGTAATTCTTTGGCCCGAGCATGATGCCTTTCCCACCGTGTACGTCCATCGCATCGTTGCTGACTTGCCGGCCTAATTCAGTGCAATGGTATTTCAAAATAGCTGAAGGCACTGACGGCTTCTCACCGCGGGCCAGGACAGAGGTTGTGACGCTCACGCCGGCGTTGATGATGTACGTATTGCCGGCCATTCTGGCCAGCGCTTCGCCGACTCCCTCGAAGCGGCTAATCGGCAAATTGAATTGACTGCGAATTCGTGAATAGGCGCCGGACGCATAGGTCGCGGCTTTAGCTGCGCCGGCCGCGTTAGCCGGCAGCACGATCGCGCGTCCGGCGGCCAGTAATTCGACTAACATTTTCCAGCCCTGACCCGCTCGCTCCGGGCCGCCGATAATGCAATCGAGCGGGACAAAAACATCTTTACCTTGTGTCGGTCCGTTCTGAAACGGGGTATTCAATGGAAAATGACGCCGGCCGATCTTGATTCCATTGAGGGATGTCGGAATCAGACCGGCAGTTATGCCGTATTCATCTTTATCGCCGATCAGGTGATCCGGATCGTATAGTTTGAAGGCGAGGCCGAGTACGGTCGCGATCGGGGCCAGCGTGATATATCGCTTGTCCCAATTAAGCCGGATACCGATAATTTCTTTTCCGTCGAATTTTCCCTTGCAGACTATTCCGGTGTCCGGTATTGCTGACGCGTCTGATCCAGCCCTTGGTGCGGTCAGCGCGAAGCACGGAATTTCTTCGCCGCTGGCGAGCCCGGGAAGATACCGGTCCCTCTGCTCCTGGGTTCCATAATGCAGCAGGAGCTCAGCGGGACCCAGTGAGTTCGGGACGCCTACGGTGGAGGCGGCTACGGTGCTGCGGCTGGCCAATTTCGCGAGCACTGCCGCAACGGCAAATCCCGAGAACTCGAGACCACCGTATTCCTTTGGAATGATCATCGCGAAAAAACGATGTTTCTTTATGTATGCCCAGACCGGTTCCGGCATGTCCGCCAACTCATGGGTAATCTCCCAGTCGTTCAGCATCTCGCACAGTTCATTGGTCGGGCCATCGAGAAAAGTCTGTTCCTCATCCGACAACTCTGGCGCAGGCATGGCCGTGAGTTTGCTCCAGTCTGGACAGCCGCTGAACAATTCACCATCCCACCACACGGTGCCCGCTTCGAGGGCCTCCCGCTCAGTGTCGGACAGGGATGGCAGTATGGCGCGAAAGAGTTTCAGAAGCGGAGCCGTGATTCGCTCACGGCGAAAATCAACGAAGTTTAAAGACACGATTCCGGCGAAAATCAACCAAAGGAACAAGACCCATAACCCATAACCCACACCGAAAAGGCTATAGGCCAGCAGGGTAAAGCCCAGAATAGTGGTTGACGCTTTTAAATCGACACGTTTATAGGCGAGAGTTAAGCCGACCGCGATAATGACGAGCGACCAAAGTAGCCATAAAACAAATTCAGACACTACATCAGGCCTTTAATTCATCCGTTAAATGTGTGTGATCATTATGCCTGCATTAAGCAAGCAGATCGGCGATCGTGTCACGTTCTTCGCGTAATTCAGCATCGCTTGCATCCATACGCGCTCGGCTGAATTCACTGATTTCAAGATCCTGGACAATTTCGTAACGTCCCTGTGAGCAACGGCAGGGATAGGAGTAAATCACTCCGGGTTTGATGTCATAGCTGCCATCCGCCGATACCGCCATGCTGACCCAATCATCCCCGGCAGTTCCCAAAGTCCAGTCACGCATGTGATCTATCGCGGATGAGGCTGCCGAAGCTGCGCTCGACATTCCGCGTGCTTTGATGATTGCTGCGCCCCGTTGCTGTACGGTCGGAATAAAGTCATCCGTCACCCAGGTTTCGTCGACCATCTCCGTCGCGTTGCGATCGTTGATAGTGACGTGGTTAATATCCGGATACTGCGTGGCGGAGTGATTACCCCAGATGATCATGTGCCGTATTTGATTGACGTGGCTTTCGGTCTTTGCTGCGATTTGGGCGAGCGCCCGATTGTGATCCAGGCGGGTCATCGCAGTGAAATTCTCTGGATCTAAATCCGGTGCATTTGTTTTGGCGATCAACGCGTTGGTGTTTGCCGGATTACCCACGACCAATACTTTCACATCAGAATGGGCGTTATCGTTCAGTGCTTTGCCCTGGACTGAGAAGATTGCTGCATTGCCCTTGAGCAGGTCCGAGCGTTCCATACCGGGACCACGTGGCTTGGCGCCGACCAGCAGTGCGTAGTTAGTATCTTCGAAGGCTTCGTCGACCTGATTCGTCGCGATGACGCCGTCTAGCGTTGGAAAGGCGCAGTCTTCGAGTTCCATTGCGACGCCCTTCAACGCATCCATAGCCGGCGGGATTTCGAGTAATTGCAAAATGATGGGCTGATTAGCTCCGAGTAATTGTCCGGACGCGATTCGAAATGCCAACTGATAACCGATCTGCCCCGCAGCACCGGTAATCGCTACTCTGGCAGCTTGTGTCATTGTAATTTCCTATTAATGTAACTGATGGTGGAGAATCGTCAGTTTAACGACCATCCGATGTTGGCCCCGAACTGACCCGGTTAACCGACTCGATTAATTGATCAATTATTATTGGCCGTTTTGTAGGCGCGAATTTCTTCGTTGAATTTCGCCGCCATTTTTTCCATCGCATCCACGGCAGCGTTATGCCGCTGCACGTGCAAGGCCTTTGCGTCCGGCGTTTGTTTTTCTGGATTAGTGGCTTCTTCGCGATCAAGACAGTCAAAATAGTCTTCCATTTCCGCCATGAATTGTTTCACCAGTGTTTGCCCGTTAACCATCTCGTCATTGGATGCTGTGGCACCATCCGGCACTGAAACTTCTTCCGGATAAGGGCAAACAGCATGTATCGGCGAAACAAAAAATATCGTTGTCGCAGCAATCAGGAGCAGATCAAGTCTTAACATACATCGGTATCCTGGCAACGAATGAAGGTGATTGCGACAGATCCTTAACATTGCTCGAGGGGAGTATTTCTCAAGTGGCGTCATAGGCAAGCATTGGTCTGGGTTCGCAACGCTTTATTATTGTCGCGAAATTATGCCCCACATGCGAAGGATTTGGCACAGTCATGTAAAATATAAGCAGGTATTTACCGAAGTCGCCAATAACCTACTGATTACTGAGCAGATTTACTGCATGCTTGGTGCGCGTGAAAATAATTGTGACGCCGTTCAACCCACCTAGATTATTGCGCTGGCCCCATGTCCAATGTGTTCTGGCAAGCTCGTCGTTAAGACGCGCCCGGATCATGCGGACTTCGGCTGTGATGTGTGCCAGCAGTGAGGATCGTGTTGTAGATTGTGGCGAAGGTGTGCGCCTCCTGTTACACCATACTCCGCCTAACGGTAATGCGCGTGGCCAGGTGGCTGTACTGATACATGGGTGGGAAGGCAGCGGGATGTCAACGTATATCCTTTCGGTGGCGTCCAACCTCTGGAACGCCGGATACCGTGTGATCAGATTAAACCTCAGAGATCATGGCCGCTCTCACCATTTGAATGAAGGGCTTTTCCATTCCTGTCGGCTGGCTGAAGCGGCCGGTGCCGTGCAATGGGTTCAGGAGAATTTTCCGAATGACAGGCTCGTGCTGGGTGGTTATTCGCTGGGTGGAAACTTTTCTCTGCGGATTGCCGCGGTCGCCGAGGAATCCGGACTTAAAATTGAGCGTGTTGTCGCTGTTTGTCCGGTGCTGGACCCGAAAGAGACGCTGACCGCCCTGGACCTCGGGTTTCCCGTTTACCGCGCCTATTACATTCGCAAGTGGAGGCGCTCACTGACGCGAAAGAAAGCGGCGTTTCCCGATTTATATGATTTTTCCGAATTGCAGAGTTTCGCCTCCCTCACGGAAATGACGAATTATTTCGTGCAGAAATATACGAAGTTTAAAAATCTGGATACATATCTGAACGGATATGCCTTGACGGGCGATCGGCTTGCCAATCTCAAGGTGCCTTCCCGAATTCTCCTGGTTGACGATGATCCGATTATTCCGGCGCGGACTCTTGAGAATATAGCGCGGCCGGACTCGTTACAGGTAGAAATAAGTCCGTACGGCGGACACTGTGGATTTATCAGCGGTTACAGGCTTCAGAGCTGGTTAGATGACTACTTTCCCGACGCATTTGATGAAAATCATGATTTTGCGATCGATCGGAAACACGAGATGTGAGTAGCCGATTCGATCTGCGAATAAAAGCACTCGCCTCGGAGGATTACGCTGCGTCGATGCGTGGTGGTCGTTGTGGAATCGAAAAAGAAAGTTTACGGGTTACGCCGGACGGCTATATCGCATCGACACCGCATCCGGCTAAATTCGGTTCGGCATTGACGAATCGGTACATTACGACTGATTACTCGGAAGCGTTACTGGAGCTTGTAACTCCGCCCTTAGGATCATCCTGGGAGGTCATTCAGTTTTTATGTGGAATCCACCAATTCGTATATCAGGCCCTGGACGAAGAATTGCTGTGGCCGGTCAGCATGCCCTGCATGATCAGGTCCGAGGCGGACATCCCGTTGGCAAACTACGGTTCATCCAACATCGGTCTGATGAAAACAGTATACAGACGGGGACTGGGGTACCGTTATGGCCGCTATATGCAGGCGATCTCGGGAATTCATTTTAATTACTCGCTACCCGACTCGTTTTGGCCGCTTTATCAGGAGGTAGAAAAGTCTGCCGATGACATAAAAGATTTTCGATCAATTGCATACCTGGCGCTCGTGCGAAATGTCAGACGGCTGGACTGGCTCTTGCTTTACCTGTTTGGCAGTTCACCGGCCGTATGCAAAAGTTTTCTAGCCGGCGCCGAAACACCTCTTGAGGAGTTCGATTCCGGAACCTTTTATGGCAGGTATGCCACGTCACTCAGGATGAGCGGGATCGGTTACCAGAATAGTAATCAAGCTGCATTGAATGTCTCAGCTGATAGCCTGGATGAATATATTCACGATTTGACAAACGCGGTTCGTACGTCGAATTCCGAATATCAAAAAATCGGTGTCAAGGTCGACTCCGAATATCGACAATTGAACGCTAACAATTTACAAATTGAAAACGAGTACTACAGCGTAATTCGGCCAAAACGAGTCGCAAAACGTGGAGAGTGGCCGACCGAAGCATTGTACCGGGGTGGTGTGGAATACGTCGAATTGCGCGCTCTGGATGTCAGTCCATTCGATCCGGTCGGCATCAATCAAATGCAAGTCAAGTTTCTGGAGGTATTCTCGATATATTGCCTGTTAAAGGACAGCCCACCGATCGACCGGGTCGAGCAACGGGATAATGCCCATAATCATGCATTGGTCGCCGGACAGGGTCGAGCGCCCGGATTGGAGTTGCGAAGACATGGCTCCACGGTTTCTCTGCAGGACTGGGGACGAGAAATTTGCGAAGAAATGCGTTTGGTCGCGGAGCTACTGAATTCTGATGGCAACGAGGGTTATATCGATACAATTAGCGCGCAGTTGAACGCGATCACGGATCCGGAGCAAACTCCGTCGGCAAGATTGATATCGGATCTGCGTGAAACACAGCAACCCATGTTCAAGTACGGTATGCAACTGAGTCGAACCTATGTCGAATATTTTCAGGATCTGGCGATGGACATAGGCAGTTATCAGGAGATGCTGAAAAAAGAATCCCTGGAGTCGGTGGAGCGTCAGGCTGCCATTGAGTCTCAAGACAAAGTTAGTTTTGATGAATACTTGGAAAGGTATTTTGCCTGATTCGGAAGGCAAGGCTCGGTTGCTTTGTTTCTAACGGGTTTTTTCAGGCCAGTGCCGCGGCCGCCAGATCTTTGAAAGGGATATCAGTGTCGGCCAGAATTTCCGGTTCCAGCCTCGAGCCGTTTGCGATCAATTTTTTGGATAACATGAATTCCCGCGCGCTGTTCACCGCATCGACCGCAATCAGCAGGTCGCCCTTCATGTAGAACGCGGCGAATGAGCGATCTTTTGGGTCACCGCGAAGAATGACTGAATCATGGTCACCGGAGAGACCGACGATTTGCAATTTGAGGTCATACTGATCTGACCAGAACCAGGGAACCTGGACGTAGGGATGTAGTTTGCCACACAGCGTTGCCGAAGCGGTTTTGGCTTGTTCTTGAGCGTTGTGTACCGATTCAAGTCGAAGCCTGCGGCCCAGGATGTTGTTGGGATGATTCGTGCAATCCCCGATCGCCAGGATACAGGGGTCACTCGTTCGGCAATACTCGTCAACAATAATTCCGTTATCAATTTCAAGACCGGCCGTTTCCGCGATTTCGACCGTCGGTTGGATACCAATGCCTACGATTACCATATCGGCCGGCAACTCGCTCCCATCCGGTGATTGCAGGGCCTCCACGCGCTGGTCTCCGATCAGGGTGCTGGACGGATCTCTGCCGCAGCGTATGTCGACTCCAGCTTCGCGGTGAACCTGCGCAAAAAATTCGGACACTTCCGGTGCCACTACACGACTCATAACCCTGTCAGCCATCTCGACGACCGTAACCGACAGGCCGTGGGTGACCGCGACGGCCGCCACTTCCAGACCAATGTAACCTGCTCCGATGACGATTATTTGCGCACCGGGTTGAAATCCGGCCCGTATTTTGAGGGCATCATCGATGCCGCGCAGATAGTGAATGCCCTCCAGGTCGCTACCGGGAATGTCGAGTTTGCGCACCTGGCTGCCAATTGCCAGAATTAACCGATCGTAAGACAGCCGGTCTCCGTTACTGAGTACAACTTGCTTCTGCTCACGCTGGATCGTCTCCACCCGCGTCGATAGCCGTACTTCGATGTTGTGTTCGATATAAAAACGCTCGTGTCTGAGCATCAGCCGCTCGAGTTTCAGTTCCCCGGCGAGGAATTTTTTCGATAAAGGGGGTCGTTGATAAGGTAGATAGCGTTCCTCCCCAACGATAACGATACGACCGGTAAAACCGTCATGTCGCAGGGATACGGCCGCTTGTCCGGCTGCATGCCCCCCACCGGCGATGACTACCGTATCCGGCATCTGCTTGAATCGGTATTTCGCACGTGGGTCACCTGTATTTTTCGTTGCGGACGTTTTGGCTCCTGTGCGACAGCATTATACTCACAGCTTCGTCTAGTTCGGGAGTGCGAGGAACCTGCGATGGCAAAAGCGATTCAAATCGATCAGTTTGGCGGCCCGGAAGTCATGCAGTGGCGTGAAGTCGATTCCCCTTCAGCCGGCCCGGGGTCAGCGCTGATACGGCATGAAGCTGTTGGACTCAATTTCATCGATACCTATCATCGTTCCGGATTGTATCCACTGGATTTGCCGGCTGGGCTGGGCACCGAGGCGGCTGGAGTCGTCGAGAAGATTGGCGAAGGAGTGGAGCTGATCGCGGTTGGGGATCGGGTCGCTTATGCCGGTGTGCCGCCTGGTGCTTACTCTGAGTTACGAGAATATCCGGCGGACCGGCTCGTAAAAATTCCAGAGGCCGTGTCGGCTAAAACCGCCGCAGCCGCAATGTTGAAGGGATTGACCGCATGGTATCTGTTAAGGCGAAGTTATCGTGTGCGATCGGGAGACCCGATTTTACTGTACGCGGCAGCCGGAGGCGTAGGCCTGATCGCGGCCCAGTGGGCGGCAAGTCTCGGGGCTCGGGTGATCGGTGTCGTGAGTACGGACGAAAAAGCCGTTCTGGCTCGGGATAATGGATGTACTGACATTGTCCGGAGTGGCGATCCCGATTTCGTGGCCCGAGTCCGGGAAATCATGGGTGGTCAGGGCGTCGCGGCGGCTTATGATTCGGTTGGCAAGGACAGTTTTTTTCAATCGCTGGATTGCCTGCGGCCGCACGGCACCATGGTCACATACGGCAACGCGTCCGGAGCCGTGGAACCTTTTTCGCCGCTCGAACTCGCACGGCGTGGCTCATTATTTCTGACCCGGCCTGTATTGTTCGATTTTCTTCGCGAGCGCGCTGATCTGCAGGCTGCGGCCGGTGAACTTTTCGGCCTGATCGAATCCGGCACGATCAATATTCAAATCAACCAGACCTATCCACTCAAAGATGCGGCCCAGGCGCATATCGATCTGGAAGCTCGCAAGACAACCGGCTCGACAGTTCTGATTCCATAAGCCGCACGAGCAGGGCGTGGATCTCTGGTCGGCATGCCGAATTCCATCGGTGATCGATTTGCAAAAAATCAGACCGGTGTCACGGGCCAGAATATCGGCAGCAGAATCATGACGACGACGAAGATAACGAAGGTCAGTGGCACGCCGAGCTTGATGTAATCAGCGAAGCGGTAACCGCCCGGACCCATGACCAGGATATTGGCCGGATGCGATATCGGGCTCGTAAAACTCGCTGACGCGGCCATCGCGACCGCCATCATCGCTGTTTGAGGTTGGATTCCCATCTCTGCGCAAGCGGACAGCACTATGGGTGACATCAATACGACCAGCGCTGCTGTCGGAATGATCATCGTTGCGACCGACGTGATTCCATACAGGCCCATGATTACGGGCCAGGGGCCGAACCGCCCGAGTCCGCTCATGACTTTTTCGGCCAGATATTCGGCGGTGCCGGTTTCCTGCATCGCAATCCCAAGCGGCAACATGCCGGCGATCAGAAATACGGCGCGCCAGTCGATCGCCTGGTAGGCCTGTTCCATCGTCAGGCAGCGGGTCAGCACCATCAGTGTCGCCCCGACAACAGCGGCGATCGAAATGGGCATCAGCCCAATGAGTACGGAAACGACGACCCCAAGCATTATCATCGTGGCGAGCGGGGCTCGGCGGGTATCGGCCGGCGGTATGCTGACCGGAGTTACGACGAGAAAATCCGGATCGTCGTTCAACAATGCGAGCTTGGATCGTGGCCCGACAAACAGTAATGCGTCACCATGTAAAAGCGTGAGGCGGTCGAGATCCGAACGGATTGCCTTGCCTGATCGCCAGATTGCAACCAGTGCCAGGCCGAGTTTTTCGTGAAAATTGACGGACGAGACGGACTTGCCGGCCAATGGAGACTGTGGTGCCAGGGTCGCTTCCAGGGTCGCCAGACGATCAGACTCGAAAATATTCGTGTTAGAGGCCCAGTCATCGCGTATTGTCAGTTCCTGTAGTCCGACGAGCACGTTCAAATCCTCGGTTCTTCCCTGAAGCAGCAACAGGTCGCCACCAAGAATAACTTCGTCCGGTTCCGGCATGAATTGCAAGACGCCCTCACGGAAGGTTGCCAGCAACCGGAAATCGAACGCATCACCGATTCGGCTCTTGGCCAGAGTCAAGCCTCCCAACTTTGAGTCATGGGGCACGCGCACGACAAAAATACGTTCCTGAAGTCGATACGTATCGGTCAGGTCATCCTCGGTCGCGATCCGTATTTCGGCGAATTCGTTACTCGCTTCGAGGTCGGGAACCAGGCTTTCGCCGCCTTGCAGGAGCAAGCGGTCGCCGGACCGTATCGGCGTATAAGCCAGGTTGACACGGCGAACCAGTTTGTCGCGTCTGATAGCGATGACGTTCGCGCCGAACCGGCGCCGAAATTCCTGATGGTGCAAAAGATCTTTCACGAGAGTCGAATTTTCAGCCACTGTGGCCTCAACCAGCTGGATTTGTCCCGACAGCAAGGCCTGAATCAGAGGCGCCTCGCGTTCGATGACCAAATCGCTCCATTGACGCATCTCATTGAATCGGTCGAGACGACCCTGCACCAGGAGCTTGTCGCCACCCTGCAATACAGTTTTTCGCGACGGCAACGTCATGATGTTGTTGCTTCGATCGAGGGTCATGACAATTAATCCGGCGGCAGAACTAATACGACTTTCTGCCAGTGTCTTGCCGACAAGCACCGAGTCGTGAGGCACAGTCATGGAGAAGGTTCGTTCCTGTAAGCCATACTGGGCTCGCAGGTTACGTTGGCTGCGCTTTTGGGACTGGGAGGCCGGGTCTGTCTTCGGAAGCATCAGTCGGCCTACGAACGTAACAAACAGAGTGCCAGCAAGCATCGCTCCAATGCCCACGGGCGTGAAATCGAATAATCGAAACGGCTCATACCCGCCTTGAGCCAATGCGCCGGCGATCAGCAGGTTGGGGGGCGTGGCGATCATTGTCGTCAGGCCGCCTAACAGGCACCCGAAAGCAAGCGGCATGAGCAATCTAGATGGCGGGACTTTCGTGCGCCGCGCGATGTCGACGACGACCGGTAACATCAGCGCGGCCACTCCGATGTTGTTCATGAATGCCGATAGTCCGCCCGCAGTCAGCATGATGACGATAACGAGGGGCGCTTCCCGCCGTCCCGCCAATCTCATGACCTGACGACCGAGAATATTCGCGATTCCGGTTCGGGTCAGGCCCTCACTGAGTATGAACATCGCCCAAACGGTAACGACTGCGGCGTTGCTGAAGCCCGAAATAGCTTCATTCGGCGTGACGAGGCCCGTCAGAGAAAGCGTGCAGAGAACGAGCAGCGCAATGAGGTCCATTCGCAGGATTTCGCTGATGAATAACACCAGGGAGACGGCGAGAATAACCAGGACCAGTACGATTTCGTAATTCAAAATGACCTTAACCTGACGGAAGCAATAAAATTAGGCGGCTTCACGGGGTCTTATAATGCATTCACGCGCAGAGTTGTAGCGATCGTGTCCAAAATCTACGCAGCGCCGTAGCCACCGCCCCCAGGTGTCTCGATCACCAATATGTCGCCCGCTTCAACTGCCAGTTCGTCGACGCCGGCCAGGTGCTCATGGTCGCCGCTTTTCCGAATCACAAAGTTTGCGCCCCGCTTTCCAGGGTCTCCACCATCCATCCCGAACGGCGACACCACGCGATTGTTGGACAGAATCGCCGCATGCATGGACTCCAGAAATTCAATCCGGCGGATGACCCCATCTCCACCTCTAAATCGTCCGGCGCCACCGCTACCTTTACGGATCGAAAACTCCCGTACGAGAATCGGATAACGCGCTTCCAGCACCTCCGGATCGGTCATTCGCGAGTTTGTCATCTGCGTATGAACGGCATCGGTTCCATCAAAGTTTGGCCCGGCACCCGATCCGCCGCAAATAGTTTCATAGTATTGATAGCGGTCGTTTCCAAAGGTCAGGTTATTCATCGTGCTTTGTGAGCTGGCCATAACTTTTAACGCGCCGTAGAGCGCGTTCGTTACGCATTGAGAGGTTTCAACATTGCCCGCTACCACTGCCGCCGGATACTCGGGATTCAGCAGGCTGCCCTTTGGAATATCGAGCTTCAACGGTTGAAGGCAACCTTCATTGAGCGGAATATTCGCGTCGATCAATGTTCGAAAGACAAACAAGACCGCAGCACGGGTCACCGCGATAGGTGCGTTCAGGTTGGAGTCGCTTTGCCGTGAGGTGCCCGAAAAGTCGATCAGTGCTTCGCGGCGATCGTGATTTATCGATATTTTTACCTGTACACGCTCTCCACCGTCCAATTCGCATATAAACTCGCCACTCTCCAGGTTGTCGATTGCCGATCGTACGGATTCCTCGGCGTTGTGTTGAATGTGCTGCATATAATCCAGCACCGTGTCGAGGCCGAAGTGGTCCACCATCTTTCCGAGCGCCCGGGCACCTTGTTCGTTGGCCGCAATCTGTGCGCGCAGGTCGGCTATATTTTGCTCCGGATTGCGCGCTGGGTGGGGCCCGTGGGTCAGACGATCAACCAACGTCTGTCGATGAAAATGATTGCCGGTCACGAGTTCAAAATTTTCGAACAGTACGCCTTCTTCATGAATCGTCCGGCTGTGAGGTGGCATTGACCCGGGCGAAATTCCACCGACATCGGCATGGTGCGCTCGACAGGCGACCAGAAACAGGAGGTCTTGGTTCTTCGCATCGAATACGGGTGTAACGACGGTGATGTCCGGAAGATGGGAGCCACCGTTATAAGGTGAGTTCAGCAGGTAGACGTTTCCTGATTTGACACGATGTTCCGATTCCGCAAGCACGGCCCGGACCGTGTCGCCCATGGCGCCGAGGTGGACGGGGATGTGGGGGGCATTCGCAACAAGATTGCCCTCACGATCAAACAGCGCACAGGAAAAATCCAGGCGCTCTTTGATATTGACCGAATGAGCCGTATTTTCGAGTACGGCGCCCATTTGTTCGGCGACATTCATAAAGTGGCTGTTAAAGATTTCCATCATGACCGGGTCTGCCGTTATCCCGGTCTGCAGACCTTTGACCGCAGCCCGTTTCGCGGACACCTCCGCAGTCATCGCGATTTGACCGCTTGGATCGACGCTCAGATTCCAGCCGGGGTCCACGACAATCGTAACGGTGTCGTCGATAACGATTGCCGGCCCCGCAATCCTGAATTCATCATCCAGGGCTGATCTTTTGTAGACCGGAGCATCACGCCAGTTTCCGTCTACAAACAGCTTCGTTTGTTTAATCGGTGCAGGTGGGTTCGAGTGAATCGAGACAAATTTCTGAGCTGCGATGTCCCTGCCGGCACCGCCGGTAGCCTCCACACGTAACGACTCGATATGCAGTTGCTTGCCGGTGAATCGAAAGCCGTAGCGCTGTTGATGGGCATCCTCAAAGGCCTTGTTGATTGCCGGTATTTCATCCCAGGCGATCGGCAGCGCAGTATCCGAGCCCGCGACTTTGATGTTAAGGGTCGTCCGCAGATCGCATGATTCGATCGGTGCGCCTTGGCTGACCAGTGAGTCACGGCACTGGATTGACAGTTGTTCAATAGTCTGTCGGAGCGAATCGAAATGGCTTGCATCGAGAGGCGCTTCGATCGTTTTTTGCCGGTAGGTTCGCAGTCGAGCCATACCGATCCCGTATGCCGATAAAACACCGGCGAGCGGATGAATCAGAATACTTTTTATGCCCAGTTGATCGGCAACCCGACAAGCGTGTTGTCCACCCGCGCCACCGAAGCAACACAGCGTGAATTCTCTGGGATCATGACCGCGCTGAATTGATACACGTTTGATCGCGTTCGCCATGCTTTCGACCGCAACGCTGACAAATCCTTGAGCAATCGTCTCTGGTCGCATGCTTGTATTGACCGAATGATCGAGGCGCTTCGACATTTTCTCGAACTGTCGCACGACCTCATTACGATCGAGCGGCTGATCGCTGTCAGGGCCGAAAATCTTCGGAAAAAACTCCGGCAAAACGCGACCGAGCATGATATTCGCATCTGTTATTGTCAGAGGCCCCCCATTCCGATAGCTCGCGGGTCCTGGATTGGCACCTGCAGATTCTGGCCCGACCTGAAACCGGCCGGCATCGAACTGCAAAATCGAACCGCCCCCCGCGGCGATCGTATGAACGCGAATCATCGGTGATCGAATACGCACTCCCGCAATTTCGCTGTCGGTCACGTGCTCGAATTCACCCGCGAACAACGAGACGTCGGTCGAGGTGCCGCCCATATCGAATCCGATCAACCGGTCTCCTCCCGCATCACGAGAGGCCGCAACCATGCCAACCACGCCGCCGGCCGGCCCGGAAAGTATGCTGTCCTTGCCGCGAAACATATGCTCGTCGACCAATCCACCGTTACTTTGCATAAACAGGAGCTGCGACGGGATCAGGTCTTTGTTTTCCAGATTTTTTTTCAGGCCCTCGATGTAATGGCGCAGCACCGGTGATAAATACGCATCTGCGACGGTTGTGTCGCCGCGGCTGACATATTTTTGCAGTGCGCTGACTTCGTGCGACATGGAAACCTGGTCGAATCCAATCATCCGGGCGAGTTCTCCGACGATCAACTCATGGTCGGCGCGCAGGTACGCGTGCATGAAGCAAATCGCGCAGGCGCGATATCCATCGGCATGGAATATACGAAGCTTTTCCTCAAGTTTTTTCGTGACAATCGGTTCTTGTATGGTGCCATTTGCAATGACACGCTCAGGCGCCTCGACGACTTCGCTATAAAGCGGTTCCGGTAGCACGATTTGGCGGGCAAATATATCCGGCCGGTTTTGATAACCGATTCGCAGTGCATCTCTGAAGCCACGGGTGACAATCAGAATCACGGGATTCCCGCGGCGTTCCAACAGTGCGTTGGTGGCAACCGTGGTGCCTATCTTGATCGCGTCAATTTTCGTGCCGGCGTAATCATGTCCTCCATGGCTCGCCACCAGGATTTCATCGATACCTGCGACCGCCGCATCGCGATATCGCTGAGGATTATCCGACAGTAGCTTGCGTACTTTGATGGCACCATCCGGCGCCTCGCCGATGATGTCGGTAAAGGTGCCACCGCGATCGATCCAGAACTGCCATCCCTTATTTGTCATTTATTCCTTCGCACGGATGAGCGCTATGAGCTAATGTAGCATGCTCGAATTTCTCGGTAATGAGCTCGGATTCTTGGGCAAAAAGCGAAATTATTTTTATCGGCACATTTGGAATACGGTTGCTTCTATTCCGCCGGGCCGCGTCGCCAGTTACGGGCAGATCGCGAAACTCGCGGGTATTGCGAATGGTGCCCGCCTGGTTGGCTGGGCCCTTCGAGGCGCGCCTGCGGATATCGACCTGCCCTGGCACCGTGTCGTCAATGCGCAGGGCAGAATTTCAATTCCGGCCACTGATCCCGCGCATGGTGAGCAGGTGCGGCGATTGACCGCTGAATCAGTGCAGGTTGCAGGCGGTTTTATCGATATGTCGCGGTACTCGTGGTCGCCTGACCTCGATGAACTTGTTTGGGGACCGCCCTCATTTGAAATGGCCGAACGAACGGAAATCGTCGGTGAATAAGGTTTGTTTTTCCCACGGCCAGGAAAGTGGTCCCTGGGGAACAAAGATATGCGCGATGGCCGACGTTGCGGAGGCAGCCGGTTGGGCCGTTGAATCGATTGATTATCAGGGCATGCCTGACCCGCAGACCAGAGTCGAAAAATTGGTCGCCTGGTGTAAGCAGGAGGATGAGTCGCCCGTTTTGGTGGGCAGCAGCATGGGCGGGTTCGTCGCGAATTCGGCTGCATCCCGGATCGGTGCGCTGGGCCTTTTCTTGTTGGCACCTGCCCTATATGTGCCCGGCTATGAGGAGTCTATGCCGGAACACCCGTCCTGCCCCACGCTGATCGTGCATGGATGGAGGGACGATGTTGTGCCGTGGCAGGGAAGTGTCCGTTACGGATCCGAAACCGGTGCCGAGCTGATATTGGTCGATGGCGATCACCGCTTGACGGCGAATATCGATATGATCAACCGGTTGTTGTTGGATTTCCTCGATGAGTTAAAGGGTGATCGATCACAATGAAATATTCGTTGCTTATTCTGACTGTCGTTCTCGTAAGCTGTGGGGGGAATGAATCGGCTGAAATAAGTCGAGACGACACAGTATTTGATCCGATGGTACAAACGATGGATCAAGCCAAGGCCGTAGAGCAGTTGTCGGCCGACCGGAAGCGGAAGCTGGATCAGGGAATCGAGGCTTCCGAGTAGCGCCAAATTATTCGGAGGTCAGTCGTCGAGATTTTGTGTATACGCCACTAACCCGGTGAGCGTCGGATGTTCTGCAGTAATCAGAAAGGTTGGAATGGATTCGAGGTAATTGCCATACCGGCCTTTGGCGCAGAAACGCCGGCGGAATCCCGACGCAGCAAACTTCTCGGTGTGCCTTGGAATGATTCCACCGCCGATATAAACGCCGCCGAATGCTCCTGCTGTAAGGGCGAGATTTGCGGCAACTGTACCGAGCAGACGAAAAAACATCTCAAAACTTTGTTCGGCCTCGGGGTTTCCGCTTTCTGCCAGTAGGGCGATTTCAGCAGCATCCCGTGTTTCACACCCGTGCAGCGCAGAATGCAACAGACTTAACCCGGGGCCCGAAATCAATCGTTCCGCGGAGCAGTGACCGAATCGCTCGCGAATTTGGGCGATTATCATTGCTTCCCGATCATCCGATGCGGCCAGCGTGACATGCCCACCCTCTCCGCTGATGGCCTTCCACGCCCCGTTCACCGGCACCAGCGTCGCAACCCCTAATCCGGTCCCTGGCCCAATAACGGCCTTGGGCTTATCCACTAAAATTTCGCCTGATCCAACCTGAAGTAACGCGTCGCCATGCAGTTTTGTCAGTCCGTTCGCGAGCGCTTCAAAGTCATTCAGAATATCGAAGTGCTGCAATTCCAATTGTGCCTGCAATTGACTGGATGAGAATTGCCAGTCGATGTTAATCATCTTAACGGTGTCATTTCGAATCGGGGCAGCGACTGCGAGCACTCCGCGATTGGGACGATGGTCCGGATGGAGTGAATCCAGATAACTTTTGAGAAGCGTGGTGAGGCTCGCGAAATCACCATTCGAAAAAGTCCGAATGTTCTGCAGGCTGGTGGCGGCATTTGAAATCGCGCACCGCGTATTCGTTCCCCCGACGTCGGCAATAAGATATTTCATGAAGCGAGACGAATACGCTCTCTGGTTTTTAACAGCGCGTCTAAGAACCGCGTTCTCCAAGCTGTAATATCATTCTTTTTCAATATTTCGATCATGCCCTGATGCCGCTCCTGCCGTTCCCCCAGCGGCATCGTCAACGCCTTGTGAATATTGTCGGCTACGCTGTCTACGTCATAGGGGTTGATTAACAACGCATCCGTGAGTTCCTGTGCTGCTCCGGCCATTGTTGACAGAACGAGCACACCGGGATTTTCGGGATCCTGTGACGCCACGAATTCTTTGGATACCAGGTTCATGCCGTCACGAATCGGGGTAACCAGGCCGACACTCGCTTCACGAAAGAACCCCATGAGTGTCGACCGATCAAATGCTCTATTCAGATAGCGGATGGGTACCCAGTCAATATCGGCAAATTTACCGTTTATTCGACCGGTCGCTTGTTCAAGGTTGTTGCGAATATCATCGTACGCGCGCACTCCGGACCGGGTGGTCGGGGCGATCTGAATAAAGGACACTTTGTTTCTGTGCTCGAAGTAATTTTCGAATAGTGTTTCTATGGCATCGAACCGATGCTCAAGCCCCTTGCTGTAGTCCAGTCGATCTACACCTATTATCAGATCTTGATTATGCAGGTGGCTGACCATCCGTTTTACGCTGTCTCTTTCAACGGATTCCATGGCCATTTTATGGCAGTCCTCGACATTAATGCCGATAGGAAACACATCCGCCCGAGTTCTACGACTAGGGTCCTTTTTTCGTCGATCGGCACGCTCAATGCCGCCAATATCTTCCTGAGCCACAGCCTCATTAAATGCGCGCAGGTCCGAAGGTGTATGAAACCCGACGACATCATAAGCGCATAGAGATCGAATTAGCTGCCGGTATACTGGTAGAACCCGAAGCATCTCGATGTCGGGGAACGGAACATGCAGAAAGAAACCTATGGGTTGAGTTACGCCGGCCCGTCGCAACTCAGACGCAAGCGGAATTAAATGATAATCATGAACCCAGATGACGTCGTCGGGCTGCAATATCGGTAAAAGCTTGCGCGCGAATAGCGCATTTACCCGTCGATATTCGTCATATTCCCGCTGGTCGTAGCGAAAAAAATTGAGCAGGTAATGGCATACAGGCCAAAGTGAGGTGTTGCTAAATCCGTTGTAATAGAGGTCGTAAGAGCGCTGATTCAAATCGATCGTGGCAAACGTGACGTTGCCCGCTTTCTCAAAATTGGGATCACCGGGTTCACCGTGTGTGGTATTGCCATTCCATCCGAACCAGACACCACCGTATTCCTCAAGTGCCGACATAACTCCGACAGCCAGGCCACCGGCCGACTTTGGGTCGCTCCTCGGACTCGCGACCCGATTAGATACTGCAACCAGCCTGGTCAAAATGCTTCCTCCCATGAACAACTCAGACGACGTGCCGCATTGATTATTCCAACCATGCTATATGTCTGAGGGAAGTTGCCCCAAAGCTCCCCGGTATTGGGATCAAGATCTTCGGAAAGCAGGCCAAGGTCGTTGCGACATGCAAGCATCTTTTCAAATATCTCGCGTGCCTCATCCTTACGACCGATTGCGGCTAATGCATCGATATACCAGAAGGTGCAGATATTGAATGCATTTTCAGGTTCGCCAAAATCGTCAGCTGAACCGTACCGCATCAGATGGTCTCCGCGGCGGAGTTCAGTTTCGATTGCGGCAACTGTGCTCAAAAAACGTGGGTCCTCTGCGGCTAAAAACCCCAGTTGATGTAGTAACAACAAACTGGCGTCCAGTTCCGGGCGACCGAAGCTTTCTGTGAACGCTTTCTTTTTGTCGTCCCAAGCATGCTTGCATATTTCCGCATGAATTTTATCGGCGGTCTTCCGCCAATGTTTCGCGCGATCTTGCACATCGAGTTTGCGCGCAATTTTTGCAAGACGATCGCAAGCAGCCCAGCACATCACGCTGGAAAACGTATGCACACGTTTTCTGCCGCGATATTCCCAGATACCAGCGTCAGGCTGGTTAAAAAGCAAAGCGGCCTGTTCTCCAGCGGTTTCAAGACTCCGGAAGTTGTCGGCTGTTCCCGGATCGGCAACTCGGCTGTCAAAAAAGTGCTGGGTTGCCGCGAGGACTATCGCACCATAGACGTCATTCTGTGTTTGTTCGTAGGCCTGGTTGCCGACTCGTACGGGCCCCATGCCGCGGTAGCCCGGAAGGCTGTCCACCGTTCTCTCTGTCAGGTCCGCCCTGCCAGTGATGCCGTAAACCGGATGTAGTCCGGTCCCCGCCTCAAAAGCGACATTGAGAATATAGCGGAGATAGGCGCCCATGGTCTTGGTTGCGCCAAGGCTGTTGAGGCCCTGGATTACGAAATAACTGTCCCGTAACCAGCAGTAACGATAGTCCCAATTTCTACCGCTGGCCGGTGCTTCCGGAATAGAAGTCGTCATCGCGGCGATGACTGCTCCCGTGTCTTCAAACGTGCAAAGCTTTAAGGTAATAGCGGCTCGAATTACTGCATCCTGCCATTCGTAGGGGATCGCAAGGCCGCGCACCCAGTTCTCCCAGTAACGCTTGGTCTGGCCAAAATGCTCACGGGCAAATTTGTCGACGGAATCAGGAATACTCTCATCCGATCCGATGATCAGATGTTTGCTCTCAGTTAATACAAAAGCGTTCTCTTCACTGATAGCACTCAATGACACATCCGTTGTCAGACGGATCGTCATTGCCGGCAGGATATATCGAATGTGATTGCTGCCCTGCGTGATGCTTGGTAGCTGGGCACCATAATCACCCGTGGGCCGCATTAAAACCCGCATTCGCGGCCAGCCCTGAATCGGTGCAAGTGAGCGAATCTGCATGACTGGATGATAGACACGGCCAAACAAATGAAAACGAGGCGCAAAATCTGTAATGCGCACTGCATTGCCGTGTTTGTCGTAGAGCGTGGTCTGAACAATCGCAGTATTGCGTATATATGATTGTTCCGCACGTTCGAAATCAATGAGTTCGATCTCAAAGATCCCTTGTGCCGGAGTCTGATCCTCAGGCATGAGGAGACTGCAGAACGCCGGATCACTATCGAATTGAGGCAGACAGGTCCATACCATTCTGCCTCGGTTATCTATCAACGAACCTATTTGGCAATTTCCGATCGCGGCGAGGTTAAGGGATGACAAGAACTACTCCTTACGCTAAACAGATTCGCGATCTATTCTGGGTGTGCCAACGGATCCAGCCAGGCGCGAACCGCATCAACATCTTTCAATTCATAGCGAGCTGCAGATGCCGGGTCTTTGGCTCCCACTTTAACCGAGTAACCATTCATTTGATTAACCATTCGAAAGGCGTCTTCATCGGTAACATCATCACCGATAAAAACCGGACGTCGGCCTGCGAACGGCGGGTTGGCCAGAAATTTTTCGACGGCTGTGCCCTTATTCGCACCATTTGGGCGAATTTCGAGCACCATTTTGCCATCCTGAAGAATGAAATCCTGATCGAGGTCTTCATATATCGTTCGTAACTCTGTCCGAATCAAAGATTCCCGGGCCGGAGACTGACGATAATGCAAAGCCAGGCTGCTTCCCTTGTCTTCCAGTACCAGGCCGGGGTCAACTCTCGCCAACTCGACTATGCGTCGGCGAACAGCCTCCGGAATACTCGATGATTTCTCGGAATGAGTCTGGCCCGCCTGGTCCCGGTGTTCGATCCCATGTACCCCAGCCATCGGCAACTGTAATGGTGCCAGCAGCGCATCTAAGTCGGCAATCGATCGGCCAGAAATAACCGCGAGGGCTCCATCGAGGCAGTCATGGACCGCTTGTATCGTCGTTAGAAGCGTGGCCGGAACGTGAATAAGATCAGGCCTTTCGGCGATATTGACCAGGGTGCCGTCGAAATCCAGGAACACCGCGATAGGCTCGGCCGCATTTAGTGTGGGTGCCGCAGGCATTGAATCACGATAGCGCGGGCCGTGGAAAATGTAACGTGCATGGCGCACGTGGGTTGATTATGTAGCCGACGGGTTTGATGTGTTCAATGTAATCGGGCCAGAACACAAACATTGTGCGCATCGTGCCAGGCTGAAAGAGGCGTCCCTCTTTTCTTTGTCGCAGTGCCGGTCTCAGACGAGTCGCCAGATCAATCGATCGGGGCCGATCAGGCATTCAGATCCGGTATGAGCTCACTTTCTATTTTTGAGATCATGTCTTTGAGGCGCAATTTCCGTTTCTTCAGACGCCGAATGCGCAGCTGATCAACATGGGGGATTAAAGAGAGTTCGGTTATGGCTACATCAAGGTCTCGATGTGCCAACCGCAGCTCTTTGAGCTCGGTGCGGCTGCCAAAGGCGTGGATTACTACGTTTTCCATTGGCTTCGTTAATTAACTCCTCGAATTATGAGTCAAAATTTGAATGAACAGTCCGATGCAGTTTAATTTTTCTTGGCCGTTGACCGCGGGGCATCACGATGGGTACGACAACAGGTGTGACCATACAATTCCGGCACCCCGAAGGTCTGCTTTTTTCATTTCAAATATGCCCTTCACCCTGCGGTGGTAGACCAAGTTATTGTAGCAGGATCGTGATGCCTTAGGCAGCGAATTATGTCTCGTACGGTTCGATCAGGTGCGCCCAAGGTAGTCCGTCCAGCGCATCGACTGATCGCCGAAAACCAGGAAAAAAGGATTTAATACCTCTGGCTTGGTGTTGTAGAGAAGCCGATGACCTTCAAGATCAATCACCGTTCCGCCGGCGTTTTCCACGACTGCCTGAGCCGCGGCGGTATCCCATTCCGAGGTCAGACCGAGTCGCGGATAAATATCGGCAGCGCCTGCCGCAACGAGGCATAATTTCAGTGAACTCCCCATCGAAACCATGACATGTGGTCCTAACGCGTTAACGTATTTCTCCAACGCAGCGCTGGCATGGGATCGGCTACCCACAACCCGAACCGGCCTTTGGGCCGGCTGGCAAACGGTGATAGGCGTTCCCGTTCCACCGCCTTCAGCAAGGAATGCGCCACCACCGCTATAGCCGTAATAGTCCTCGCCGGTCACCGGAACATGGACCACGCCAAGAACCGGCTCGTGGTTCCTGATCAACGCAATATTGACGGTAAACTCTCCATTGCGCTTGATAAATTCTTTGGTACCGTCAAGTGGATCGACCAACCAGAATTCTTCCCAGGTGGAGCGTTCGGAAAAGGGGATTGTTCCGGATTCCTCGGACCAGACAGGAATATCGGGCGTCAGCTTTTCGAGTGATGTCTGAATGACCTGATGTGCCGCCCGATCTGCCGCCGTCAGCGGTGAATTATCATCTTTCGTTTCCACATCGAAATCTGAATCGTAAATTTCAAGAATTTCCTGTCCCGCCACACGGCCGATGGAAATCACAGGCTCGATAAGGTCTACTAAATCAGACTGCATGGTTCATAATATTTGCTGATGGTAAAGGTTAGAGTACTGCTCTGAACGGCTCAGTATAAGTCAACACCAGTTTGACTCCATTGATTTGAAATCCATTGTCTAATGCTTGATTGGCGGAAATACGAGACCATTCTTCTGGATATGGACGGCACCCTCCTGGACCTCGCATTCGACAATTATTTCTGGAGGGAACTCGTGCCACGTTGCCTCGCTCGGTCTCGCCAGATGAGTCAGGACAAGGTTCGCGCAGAGCTTTTCGAGCATTATGCGAGCAAGCAAGGCAGCCTCGATTGGTATTGCCTGGATTACTGGACAAGACAGTTGGATCTGGACATCAGGGCGCTGAAAAACGCCTCAAGCCAAAGAATCCGCTTTCTTCCCGGGGCACGGAAATTCCTGACGGCTATTACCGGAATGCGAAAACGCATGGTCCTCGTGACGAACGCACATGCGGATACCCTGGCAGTGAAAAAGGGCGTCACCGGCCTTGAGCGGTATTTTGACCTGTTTATATCGTCTCACGAATTCGGGCGCGCCAAGGAGCAGGCTGAATTCTGGCCATTATTACAATCTCGCATCGAGTTCGATCCGGCAACGACATTGCTCGTCGATGACAGCCTCCCCGTACTGGATGCGGCGGTTGAATTCGGTCTTCGCGATATCGTGGCGGTAACCCGCCCCGACTCCCGGCAACCGCGCAATTCACCCGGCGTACATCGCGGAGTTAACGATGTTGTCAGCTTGATTTAGATCCACCCGGGTTACTCCGGCCGGGGCCACCGCGTCTGTGCCGACTTTTCCCGGGCCGCTGGCTGGATGACCGCGGCCGCTCACCGCCTGCGCCCCGCTGGCCGGCTCGAGAGCGTGGCCGCCGTGCGGGTTTTTTAATCGTCGGCAGTTCCTCGGCATTAATCGTGCCCGCCGGAATTCTATGCCCGATAAAATCTTCAATTTCAGGCAGCGTGAACGCGTAGGTTTCACAAGCGAAACTTATTGCGTCGCCCGAGGCACCTGCGCGCGCTGTGCGCCCTATCCGGTGAACATAATCCTCCGGATCCTGCGGAAGATCGTAATTTATGACATGACTTACATCGGGAA
>Ga0114949_10000033_pt1 | contig 46983 bp, 50 predicted proteins | sample N074metaG_FD_83505 | JGI IMG/M metagenome (GOLD analysis project Ga0114949, IMG submission 83505) | Deep subsurface microbial communities from Kermadec Trench to uncover new lineages of life (NeLLi) - N074 metaG | ecosystem: Environmental > Aquatic > Marine > Ocean trench > Sediment | place...
TATGGGTATGGGTATGGCCCCCACCCCTATTATTATGGTGGCTTCGATACGGGCGATATTCGGTCTTACGCCGTCTATAGCCGGTATCTGGAAATGGAAATTGCCTCGGCCAACAACGCCTTGACGAACCTGTATGAAAGCAAAGTGATCAGCGACGGCAAGAATAAGCGGCTGGAAGAGGTGATGCCGTATCTGGTGGAATCCATGTTTACCGATTTTCCCGGCCCCAGCGGCGTCACCCGCGAGGTCGTGCTGGAGCCTACCAAGAACGCAGGCAGTTATTAGAAGCTGCAACCGAACCTTTGTGATTTCTGTCCAATTTGATAGGCTGAGTGCGGTTTAAGCAATCGGTTACGCATTTATGAGTACAGAAATGGCCGCAAAGGCAGACGCCCCGCAGAAAGACAGCCGGTTTCTGGTTGTTGTCGATAACACGCCAGAATGTCGGAATGCCTGGCAATTTGCCGCTCGACGGGCGCACCATGTGGGTGGCTCTGTCGTGCTGGCGCATATTATTGATCCCCCCGATTTTCAGCATTGGATGTCTGTGGAAGACGTGATGCGCGAAGAAGCGCGCCAAGATGCCATGGAAGTGTTGCGTGCGGTTGCCGTCCAGATTGAAGATGACATCGGACCCCGGCCGGAATTGGTGGTCCGTGAAGGCAAGGCAGCAGAACAAATCTTGCTGATGCTCGAAGAAGACCCGTCGATTCAATACTTTGTGCTGGCTGCGGGGTCTGAAAAAGAAGGACCAGGCCCGCTGGTAAATACGTTTTCAGGCAGTCTGATCAGCGCTATGCCAATACCGGTTGTGATTGTGCCAGGCCATCTGTCACTGGACCAAATCGCTCAGATAGCCTAAAACTCCACCGCAAAATGCCTTATGCCTTGAATTTATGCAGCGCGAGGGGCATATAATTAGACGAAATTGGTCCACTTTGGAGCACACTATGTTTATCGAAACCGAACAAACGCCAAATCCGGCGACCCTGAAATTCCTGCCTGGCCGTGATGTGCTGGGCGATCGCACGGCCTATTACTCGCAGCGTGATGCTGCGGCGAAGTCACCGCTGGCCCTGCGCTTGTTTGATGTGGATGGCGTGGCGGCTGTCTTTTTGGGGTCTGACTTTGTCACGATCACCACAGATGGCGCCGACTGGCAGGACCTGAAGCCGGCCATTTTGGGTGTCATCATGGAACATTTCACCGCAGGCTTGCCGGTGATGGAAGCTGATAGCGCGCCGGCTGCATCAGCCCATGCAGATGATGGCGACGACAGTGAAATTGTCATCCAGATCAAGGAGCTGCTGGACACACGGGTACGCCCCGCTGTGGCCCAGGATGGTGGCGATATCGTTTACGAACGGTTTGAAGACGGCGTGGTTTACCTGCATATGCAGGGGTCCTGCGCTGGCTGCCCCAGTTCGACGGCAACCTTGCAATACGGCATCCAGAACCTGTTGCAGCACTTCATTCCTGAAGTCACCGAAGTTCGCCCCGTTTAAGATCCTTCAGCTGCAGAGAGAATATTTTGAACAAGCCTCTTGATGACGCGGCACTGGATACGCTGTTCCGCGATGCCCGCTCGCAAAATAAATGGTTGGACAAGCCGGTGTCAGAACAGTCGCTGCGCGATCTGTTCGATCTGATGAAATGGGCACCCACCAGCGCCAACAGCTTCCCGATTCGGATTGTTTTTGCCCATAGTCAGGCTGAAAAAGACCGCCTGGCAACTATGGTGCTTGAAAGTAATATCGAAAAGGTCAAAGGCGCCGCGGCCGTTGCGATCATGGGCTATGACACGCAATTCTTTGATCATCTGCCAGATCTGTTCCCGCATGATCCAACCGCACGCAGCTGGTTTTCTGATGCACCCGACCTGGCAGAAGCCACGGCATTCCGTAACAGCTCGTTGCAGGGCGCCTATCTGATGATGGCCGCGCGGTCTATGGGCCTGGATTGTGGGCCGCTGTCAGGGTTTGATATGGATGCGGTGGACGCAGCCTATTTCCCCGGCGGCACCATCAAATGCAACTTTTTGTGTGCGCTGGGCTATGGCGACCCCGAGGGTTTGTTTGATCGCAGCCCGCGCCCCGATTTCGATAAATTCTGTACTGTTCTGTAATGGTAATGGTGCACCACTCAGGGTGTCACCAACGCTTTAGGGACATGTTTCATGATCACCCTGGCCTTTGATACGGCCATGGGGGCTGGCTCTGCCATTGTTGATGAAGATGGCGCCACGCTGGGACTGCAGCGAGAGCCAAATTCACGAGCCTTGGCTGAACAATTGGTGCCGATGGTCGAGGCAACGCTTGATCAGGCCGGGCACAGCTATTCCTCTGTCGACCGCATTGGCGTAACAACTGGCCCTGGCACCTTTACGGGCATGCGCATTGGTATGGCCGCCGCGCGAGCGATGGCCCTGGCGGCTGGCAAGCCCCTTATCGGTGTCTCGACATTAGAAGTCGTCGCGCAACAGGCGGCGGACGATCACGTACAGGCCACACAAATAACCGCTTGCTTTGATGCCCGCCGAGGCGAGGTATACCTGCAGATTTTCAATCAATCGAACGGCCAGCTTGCTGCCGCGGCAGAACCGGTAGTTCTGTCTGTGGATGATGCTCTGGCGCAATTGTCGTCAGTGCCCGGGATTGTTGTGGGCACCGGCAGACACCTAATGGCATCGCTGGATCATCTGCAATACCTCGACGGGTATGACCAGATCGACCCCAAGACACTGGTCCAGATCGTGCGGACACGTCCTATTCCCGCCGAGATGCCGCTGCCTTTGTATTTGCGGGCTCCGGACGCAAAATTACCGGGCGGCAAAAGCCTGGAAGCGTCATGAGCCAATTGTCGGCACCGCCAATCAAGATCGAAAAGGCAGGCCTGGCATCAGGGTCGCTGTTGGAGGCTCTGCATGCAGCGGCTTTTTATCAACCCGGTGACGAAACATGGACCGCTCGGGCGTTCTCAGATGTCTTGAACGCCATCGGCTCTTTTTGCTTGGTGGCGATCCATCAGCAAGCTGACGCCCAAGACCCATGCGGATTTGCTGCCTGCCGGGTTCGGGTGCAAGAGGCCGAATTGTTGTCTTTGGGCGTGACCCCGTCTTTTCGCCATCAAGGCATCGCCAAATTGTTGATCGAACGCGTTGCTGCCGGGTGCCGACAAATGGGCGCGCGCAATTTGTTTCTGGAGGTTGCCGAAGACAACCCCCATGCGCAACAATTGTACCTATCCATAGGATTTGATGAAGTTGGCACCCGCAAAGATTATTACCAACGCCTGAACAACCAACGGGTGAACGCCCAAACCATGCGTCTGGTGCTGGATTAGGCGGCCGAGTCGTCGCCAACCTGCAAAATCAGTCGATATTGCCTGGAATCGGGGATGGTTTCTTCCTCTGAAGACTTGGGCAGTTCATCCAGTGACAGTAAAGCATGGCCATCAAGCGTGAGCGCCTCTGGCAGGTTTTCAAGCGGTTCGCCCTCGGACAGTAATATCTCAACTATCTGGCTAGGCTGGCATTTTTCCAGGAACAATCGTGCTTTGACAAAGGTCATTGGGCATAAGTCATGGGTAATATCCAAACAATCGGATACTTCAATACTATTGTCCTGTTCGTCCAACATTTTCTTTAATACTTATTGTTGTTGCAAGTTAATGACTATATAAGCTGCCCGGAACATGAAAACCACAATTTACTGATGGAAAAATAATGGAAAATGACAACGACGACTATGTAGAACGCAGCGAACTACTTGCGCTGACCTCAGATATTGTTTCTTCGCATGTATCCAATAATAGCATCGCCATGGCGGATGTGCCGGGATTGATCGAACAGGTCTTCCTTTCCCTTGAAAAGCTGGGGTCGCCAAAAGCAGAACCCGCAGCAGAACGCCCCAAACCAGCCGTCCCCATTCGCCGGTCTGTCCTGCCTGACTACATCGTCTGCCTGGAAGACGGCAAAAAGCTGAAGATGCTCAAACGTCATCTACGCACGGCTTATGATATGACCCCTGACGACTATCGTGAACGTTGGGGCCTGCCCGCTGATTACCCGATGGTGGCCCCAAACTATGCGGAACAACGTCGGACCCTGGCCAAGAAGATTGGCCTTGGCACCCAGCGCGGCAAGCGCAAAAAATAAAACTGCTGTCAGCCCTTCCAGACAATCTATCAAAATTGGTCAGTTCTCGGGTCAATTTGATTCTAATTGAGGTGGAAAGCCTCTAGAATAGGCCTATGCCAGACAGAATCGAACGATTGTGCATTGAAAAGGGAATGCGAATGACGGATCAGCGCCGGGTTATCGCCCGTGTGCTGTCGGAATCCGCCGATCACCCTGATGTCGAGGAAGTCTTCGATCGCGCCGCCAAGATAGATGACAATATCAGCATCGCGACGGTCTATCGAACGGTCCGCCTGTTCGAGGAAGCGGGCATTCTGGAACGCCATGACTTTGGCGATGGTCGCGCCCGCTATGAAGAACGCAGCGAAGTGCACCATGATCATCTGATCGATGTGCAATCTGGCCGCGTCATCGAATTCAACAGTGATGAAATTGAAGCGCTGCAGGAAGGTGTCGCCCGTGAATTGGGCTATCGTCTGGTCGGCCATCGGCTAGAGCTGTTTGCCGTCAAAATCGATTGCGAGGATGACGCATGATCGAGGCTGTGTCTTGAGTACAGTGCGCGCCTGCTTCAGCCTTATTGGCCTGCTGTTTTGTGTGTTGATCATCATCCCTGTCCAAACAATTATGATCCCGATTGGCGGTAAAAAGGCCTCGCTGGCGCCCCGTCTATTTTTTGCATCCCTGTCCCGCATCTTTGGGATACGGATCGACATTATCGGCCAGCCAACCACCCTGGCACCCACTCTCTATGTTTCTAACCATATATCTTGGCTGGATATTTTTGTATTTGGTGGCATTTTGCGCGGGTCTTTTGTGGCGCGTGGCGACCTTAAGGGGTGGCCAATATTTGGCTACCTGTCGACGCTGCAGCAAACGGTATTTGTTGATCGCGACAGTCCAGTGCGCGCCGGTAAACAGCTGGACCAGCTGAGCGAACGGCTGCAGGCAGATGACAGCCTGATCTTGTTTCCCGAAGGGACCAGTAGCCCGGGCACCAAGGTGTTGCCCTTTAAAAGCAGCCTTTTTGCGGTGGCAGAAAGGTGGACCGAGGACCGCCCCCTTTATATACAGCCCATGTCACTATCCTATACGGCCATCAATGGCATGCCGCTGACGCGACATTATCGTCCCTATGTTGGCTGGTATGGGGACATGGATTTACCGCCTCATTTTTGGCAATTATTGAAATTGGGCCGGCTGACCGCCACCATTGAATTCCATGATCCAATTTCGACCACAAACATGACATCTCGCAAGAAGATGAGCGCACAGTGCCAACAGACCATCGCTGCCAGTGTCGAGCGGCTGCACGGCTGGGACCGGGCGGCCTAGGATGGCTGGACCCCTTGACCATAATATGCCGTATAATGGGCCATGCTTGACTCCCCCCGCGCTGGTGATAGGGTGCCGCGCCTTGGGCCAGTATAGGCTGGCGGAAACTGCTTTTAAGACCAGAGAATTCGATCATGGGTAAACGCCTTTATATAAAGACCTATGGCTGCCAGATGAATGAGTATGATTCGTCGCGCATGGCCGACATCCTGATCCCGCTGGGCTATACGCTTAGCGAGACGCCTGCGGATGCTGATCTGGTGATTTTGAATACCTGCCATATTCGTGAAAAAGCGGCAGAAAAGGTCTATTCCGAAATTGGCCGGCTGCGCTTGTTGAAAGAAAAGCGCGCTGCAGATGGCGGCGAGATGATGATTGCCATTGGCGGCTGTGTCGCCCAGGCGCAGGGCGAAGAAATCATGCGACGAGCCCCTGCGGTCGATATGGTGTTTGGTCCGCAATCCTATCAGGCTCTGCCAGAGCTGATCGAACAGGCCAAACTGGCCCGCAATGGCAAAGTGTCAGAGCGCCCTGCCGCGATGGATTTTGCCGCGGTAGACAAATTTGACCGGCTGCCAGAACAGACATCTCCGCAGGGTGTCAGCGCTTTTCTGACCATTCAGGAAGGCTGTGACAAATTCTGCACATTCTGTGTTGTGCCCTACACTCGGGGGGCCGAACATTCGCGCTCTGTTGCTGAACTGATCACAGAGGCCAACCAGATCATTGCTCACGGGACGGCAGAAATTACCCTCTTGGGCCAGAACGTGAATGCCTATGCCGGCGATGATGGCACAGGCAATCCGGCAAGCCTGGCGTCATTGATGCACGAATTGGCCAAGATCGATGGCCTGCAGCGCATTCGCTATACAACGTCGCATCCGCGCGATGTCGATGATGCCTTGATTGCCGCCCATGCAGATATTCCGAAAATCATGCCCTACCTGCATCTGCCAGTACAAAGCGGGTCGGACCGAATACTCGAGGCCATGAACCGTAAGCACACGGCCGATGACTATCGCGCCATTGTCGCGCGCCTTCGTGCGGCGCGGCCCGACCTTGCGCTGTCCAGTGACTTTATCGTTGGCTTCCCAGGCGAAACAGACGAAGACTTTGAAGCCACGATGCAATTGGTGCGCGACATAACCTATGGCAGTGCCTATTCATTCAAATACAGCCCGCGTCCGGGCACGCCTGCATCCGACATGGATGATCAGGTCGATGAGGACGTCAAGTCAGCGCGCTTGCGTATTCTGCAGGACGAACTTGGGCGTCAACAGAAAGCCTTTAATGAAAGCCTGGTTGGTACTGTGCAATCTGTGCTGTTCGAGAGGCCCGGTCGCCATGCCGGTCAGTGGGTTGGTCGCAGCCCCTTCATGCAAGCAGTCAGCGTCGACGGTGCCGAAGCTGCGGGCATTCAGGCCGGGACGCTGTGCGACGTAGAAATCACTGGCACCTACGCCAATAGCCTGGCGGGAAGGTTGGTCAATTTAGGTGATACGGTGGCTGCAGAATGAGCAAAGACAAGAACAATGCTTCGATCGTTCTCGACTTTGATGACAATGCAGTCCTCCCCGAACTTTTTGGCGAACACGATTCGCATCTGGCGTTGATCGAAGAGCGACTGGACGTGTCGTTGTCGTCGCGCGGTAATCGCGTGTCTGTGTCCGGCGCAGTAGAAGACGGCCAGCTGGCCAATAACGTACTGCAGATGCTGTATGCCCGGTTGCGTGACGGATTGCCCGTTGGCACCGGTGATGTCGAGGGCGCCATCCGCCTGGCGCGGGCCAATACCCGCGACAGTGCCGAGATCGCCCGCGGCAAAAACGGCTATGCCGTCCACACCAAGCGCCGCACCATCACGCCGCGCAGTATGCAGCAGGCGCAGTATATTGAACAAATTCGCACCAATCAGCTGATTTTTGCCATTGGCCCTGCGGGGACAGGTAAAACCTATCTGGCCGTTGCCGTGGCGGTTTCAATGTTGCTAGACGGGTCTGTCGAACGGTTGATCCTGTCGCGCCCAGCGGTAGAGGCGGGGGAAAGCATTGGCTTTTTGCCAGGTGATATGCGCGAGAAGGTCGATCCTTATCTGCGGCCGCTCTACGATGCCTTGCACGACATGATGCCCGATGTTCAGGTTGAAAAGCTGCTGTCCAACGGCACCATCGAAGTCGCGCCCCTTGGGTTTATGCGCGGTCGGACCTTGTCCAACGCCTTTATAATCCTTGACGAAGCACAGAACACGACACCCATGCAGATGAAGATGTTTCTGACGCGGCTTGGCGAAAATTCCCGCATGATTGTGGCCGGTGACCCCACCCAGGTTGATTTACCACCCGGGGCAAAGTCTGGCCTGCAGGATGCCACAGATATTTTGGGTCGGGTCGACGGTATATCGATGGTTCGATTTGGCGAATCAGATGTGGTGCGCCATCCCTTGGTGTCCAAAATGGTCCAGGCCTATAACGCCCGGGACAAGCGGCTGGAAGCAGAACGCAAGAAACGCCGGGACAAACTGGCGCGCGAAGCGGCCATACCACCGTCAGTGCCATCTGAAGAGTAATGATGTTGCAGGTCGCGATCAGTATTGAAGATGACAGCTGGCAAGACCTCGCCACCAACGTCACTTCACTGTGCGAATCTTCGCTGACAAAGGCTTGGCAATCACTGGACGACCAGTCTGGTTCAGAAGCCTGGGTCAGCATATTGCTGACAAACGATCAGCAGATGCAGTCCCTCAACAGCCAGTATCGCAATAAAGACAAGCCGACAAATGTGCTGTCTTTTCCATCACCCGAGAATACGGCGATGTCAGAAGGTGAAGGCCATGTACTGGGTGACATTGCATTGTCGGCACAGACCATTGTTCGAGAGGCGGCAGAACAGTCCAAAACTGTGCCGGATCATCTGGCGCATTTACTTGTCCATGGCCTGCTGCATCTTTTGGGGTATGATCACGAAGTTGACGACGAGGCTGCTGTGATGGAACAATTGGAAATTGATATTCTGGCAACCATGGATGTTCCCAACCCTTATGGTCACATTCTATGATCGGGCCCTATGACCAGACCCAACAGCGGACAAACCCCAAAATGAATGACAATGGATCATCGCCAGACGCCACAGCCTCTGCCGGGGGCACGTCTTCCCTGGCGCGTTGGGCCGGCAGTTTGATGGCTAAACTTCGAGGTAAAGAGCCGTCGCTGCGGGAATCCCTGGAAGATGTCATTGAAGAACACGGCGACGACAGGGGCGACCTGACCAGCGAAGAGCGCCTGATGTTACTAAACATCGTGTCTCTGCGAGAGCTGGATATCAGCGATGTGATGGTTCCCCGTGCAGACATTGTGGCCATCGATATCGACACGCCATTTGACGAAATGGTGCAAGTCTTCAAACAGACGACGCATTCGCGATTGCCCCTCTTTCGAGATACTTTGGATGATGTCATTGGCATGGTGCACATCAAGGATGTCGTGGGGGCACTGGCGGGCGAAGGTGCCGACAAGGCACCGCCGCGTATTGCCGATATCAAACGACGGGTCTTGTTTGTGCCGCCATCGATGGAAGTGATCGACCTGCTGTTGAACATGCGGATTAACCGCATTCATATGGCCCTTGTGATCGACGAATATGGTGGTACCGATGGTTTGGTCACCATTGAAGATCTGATCGAACAGATTGTCGGCGAAATTGAAGACGAACATGATGAACAAGCAGGCCCCCTGATCAAACAACAGCGTGACGGCGTGCTGGACGTGGATGCTCGTGCCGCTGTTGCCGATCTAGAGGCGATGATCAACGTGGACGTCTTGTCCGATGACCAGGACGAAGAGGTCGACACCGTCGGCGGCCTTGTATTCACCCTCGCGGGTCGAGTGCCGGTGCGTGGCGAAGTTATCGCCCATGAAAGCGGCATCGAATTTGAAGTCATCGAGGCTGATGCTCGGCGGTTAAAACGCCTGCGCGTGCGGCTGTCGAAAGACACGTAATGAACGCAGTGCCTTCTTGGCTTGCAGCCCGTGTTGCCTGGCAAAAATGGATTCTGATATTGCTGGCCGGCGGTGGCGTCACCCTGGCATTGCCGCCGATCTATGCGGTGCCGGTTTTGTGGCTGAGTTTCCCCCTTATCATTTTGATGCTCGATCAGGCAGAGCGGCTGCGGACTGTCATTTGGTTGGGCTGGTTGTTTGGGGCCGGCCACATGCTGACAGGCCTTTATTGGGTAGGTAACGCGCTTGAAATTGCCGGGGCGCCGCCCCAACTGGCAGTGCTGCTGCCGTTGTCGATGGCTTTCTATCCCGCGGCTGTTGGCGCGCTGTATTGGTATGCCAGCCGGTGGCTTGTGGCCCGGGGATGGCTGTCTTTGATGTCGGTGCAGGCTGGTTTTTTGTTTGCAGTTTGCTGGCTGGCGGGGGAATGGCTGCGGGGTAATCTGTTCACGGGCTTTCCCTGGAACTTGGTTGGCTATAGTTGGGCATTCTCTGATGTGATGTCCCAGGCTGTATCTCTGTTTGGTACCTATGGCCTGTCGCTGCTGACAGTCTTCATAGCTGTCCTGCCTCTGACCCTGATCAATCGTCCGGCAAAGTCGCTGTCGACATGGGGTGGTTTGGTCATGGCTTTGGCGCTGTTGGCGGTGCAATTTGGCTTTGGCTATGGGCGTCTCGCCGATGCAGGGCCGACGCAATTTCACGATATCCGCGTCCGGTTGGTGCAAACGAACATTCAGCAAAAGGACAAATGGCGGCCCGATCTGAGGACCGAAAATTTCGTCAAACATCTGATGCTCTCGGAAAGGCCGGGCGGCAAGGACATAGACCTTTTGGTCTGGCCTGAAACGGCGGTGCCTTACTATTTGGACGAAGATCCCTATCGGACTGTCATGATGGGGCGAATTATTAAACCTGGTGGCTTCATTGTGACCGGGGTGCCAAGACGTGAAATTTTACCCGATCGGTCCAGGCGTTTTCTCAACAGCCTTTTGGTTATTGGCGCGGATGGCGCCGTTCGCGATACCTTCGACAAATTTCATCTCGTTCCATTTGGCGAATATGTCCCCTTCCATGATCTGTTGAAGAAATTAGGGATTGAGAAATTGGTCGAAGGGGCAGGTGATTTTTCGCCGGGCCAGGGTCTGCAGTCAATAAATTTGTCCGGACTTGCATCCATGAGCCCTCTGATCTGTTACGAAGTGATCTTCCCTGGTCAGGTAATTCCCGAAGGTCCCCGACCAGACTTTATTATGAACGTGACCAATGACGCATGGTACGGACGGTCATCTGGTCCGTATCAGCATTTGATGATCACTCGGTTCAGGGCTATCGAAGAAGGGCTTCCCGTGCTGCGTGCGGCAGGAACCGGCATATCGGCGATTATCGATGCCCATGGCCGCGTGGTCCAGAAATTGGGATTGCACAAAGCGGGTATTGTTGACGGGATGTTGCCTCAAGCCGTTGTAGTAACGCCTCTTTTTGGGGTTTGGGGAAATGCAATTGTTCTCGTATTTGCCCTGCTGCTGGGCCTGCTTGTGGTATTGGTGGGAAGGTTCTCTACCGTCAATTCACCCCGTACAGAACGAGTCGCTTGATTCTCTGGCAGTGTGGTCCTAATGCTGTTGCCTAGGAAAAGGCAACAATCACCTCAATTATATTTGTATGTCGCTCAGAGTGCCGCTATCGTGGCGCGGATTATGATGCGGTCTAATAACGGGAGAACATAGGGTGGAACACAAACCCAACCCGGTCGATGTACACGTAGGGAAACGCCTGCGCGAACGCAGGTCAGTTCTGGGAATTACGCAAGAGAAACTGGGGAAAGAGCTGGGGCTTACCTTCCAACAGGTTCAGAAATACGAACGCGGTGCAAATCGGGTCGGCGCAAGTCGCCTGTTCCAATTGTGCCGTATTCTCGAGGTTGCTCCTCAATATTTCTTTGACGGTTTGTCGTGGAAGAAATCTTCCCCGGCGCCAGGCATGTCCGATGCAGATCAGGTACTCTTCAATGGTGAGAAAGAAATGACCCGAGAGGTCATGAAGCTCGTCCAGGCCTTCCGGAAAATTCCTGGCGAGAAAGCCCGCCAAGGCATCATTGATCTGGCGAAAGCACTGGCTGCCGACGCCAAAAAGTAACGCTCCTCTGGGCATGTGACGCGCCCATACTCCTTGTCGAATTCTATATGTAGAATTCTTTATATAAGGAAACCTTTATGCTTGTCCGGTATAGGGGGCGCTGGTATATACGGGCAACGCCCGTTCAGCGCTGGCTTGTCCATGCGTGTTGAACTTGGCTGTTGAACGCCTGCCCATCTTGGTCAGGTTCGATGACAGGAGCAAAACTTGGCCCGCCAAGACTATCAATTTACCAGTGAATCTGTTTCTGAAGGCCACCCCGATAAAGTCTGTGATTTGATTTCCGACTCTGTGGTGGATGCCTATCTTGCTGCAGATCCCTTGTCGCGCGTTGCGGTGGAAACACTGGTGACCAAGCAAAAGATTGTCCTTGCCGGTGAAGTGCGCGGGCCAGACCATGTCCTTGCCGAACTGGAATCGATTGCTCGACAGAAAGTTCGGGAAATCGGGTATGAACAAATCGGCTTCCATTGGCAGAGCGCCGATGTGCAGGTTCTGGTGCATGGCCAGTCTGTTGATATTGCCCAGGGCGTCGATGCAGGTGAAGGCAAGGATGAGGGCGCTGGTGATCAGGGCATCATGTTTGGGTATGCCTGTCGCGAGACGGACTCTTTCATGCCTGCGCCAATCCACTATTCCCACAAAATCCTACGGGATCTGGCCGCCGCTCGCCATGATGGCCGCGCGCCAGAACTGGGACCAGATTCCAAAAGCCAGGTCACAGTGCGTTATGAAGGTGGCAAACCCGTGGCGGCTGCCTCTGTGGTCGTTTCCACCCAGCACAGCGAAAACTTGTCGCAGGGTGACGTCGAAGCCCTGGTGCGCCCCTATATTAATGACGCTCTGCCCGATGGGTGGATCACCAATGACACGGAATTTTTCATCAATCCGACCGGTCGCTTTGTGATCGGGGGTCCTGAGGGTGATACAGGCCTGACGGGCCGCAAGATTATTGTCGACACATATGGGGGTGCTGCCCCCCATGGTGGTGGCGCATTTTCGGGCAAGGATCCGACCAAAGTTGACCGCTCTGCTGCCTATGCCGCGCGCTATCTGGCCAAAAATGTCGTTGCTGCGGGTCTGGCAGACCGCTGCACCATCCAGCTTTCCTATGCGATCGGTGTGTCCAAGCCGTTGTCGCTCTATGTCGATTTGTTAGGTACGGGATCGATTGATGAACGCAAGTTGGAAACGGTGTTGATGGACATCATGGACCTGAGCCCGCGCGGCATCCGCGAACATTTGCAGCTTAGTCGGCCTATATATGCCCGTACGGCTGCTTATGGCCATTTTGGCCGCGCGCCGGAAGATGATGGAGGGTTCAGCTGGGAACAATTGGACCTCGTTGATGCGCTTCAACAGTCCATCGGCTAATCTGCGAACATCATGACCAAGACGCCAGTATCATGACCAAAACGGATGTATCAGGGGAGAAACCCCGACCTCATCGACTCTACGGACGACGCCGTGGCAAGACAATGTCGCCGTCGCGGCGCGCATTGGTCGATGATGTATTGCCCAAGTTAATGGTGCCGACACCATCCGCATCGGGCACACTGACGGCCGCGGATTTGTTTGATCCCGCCCCTGGGGCGCTTTGGATGGAAATCGGCTTTGGTAAAGGCGAGCATTTGGCCTGGCAGGCCGGGCAGAACCCGGATGTCGGGTTTATCGGGGTTGAACCCTTTGTTAACGGGTTGGCATCTTTGATCGACGAAATCGATGGTAAAGATGTCAACAATATCCGCCTGTTTGATGATGATGCGGCGCTGGTATTGCAAAGCTTGGCCCCGGGTTCTCTGTCCCGGGTGTTTATCCTGTTCCCGGACCCGTGGCCCAAGGCGCGCCATCACAAGCGACGCTTCATTCGGCCTGACAATCTGGACCTGATCAGCGATGCCATGGGTGAAGGCGGTGAATTGCGCATCGGCACCGACCACGCCGACTATGGCAACTGGATATTGCGACAGATGAACCGGCGTTCAGACTTTGACTGGCTTGCCGAATGCCCGGCCGATTGGCGGGAACGGCCCGATGATTGGCCGCAGACCCGATACGAGGCCAAAGCTGTCCGCGACGGGCGCTCTTCGATCTATTTACGCTATCGCCAAAACGGCCTGTCCAGGGGGCCTTGAAAATTTTGTTGAATTTGGTATAGTGCCCGCTCTCTTGACATAGTCGGCAGGGGCATTTGCCTCACCGAAGAATTGGCAGAGTGGGCTTTTCGCCCGCTCTTTTTGTTTATAAGGGCCTTATTGGCCTTTGGTTTATACGGGCCTTATTGGCCTGGCAGGAAACGGCAGGCGACATGGCGAATCTGGCAGACCCAGTCCGCGATCTGATCGAACCGACCATCGAATCGATGGGGTTCGAACTTGTGCGCGTGGCGTTCTCGGGGGATGTGCAGACGACGCTGCAAATTATGGCGGAACGTCCCGACGGGACCATGACCGTCGAAAGTTGCGCCCGTATCAGCCGCGCCGTCTCTGCGATTCTCGATGTTGAAGACCCCATTGCCGGGGAATATAATCTCGAAGTCAGCTCGCCGGGGATCGATCGCCCCCTGGTAAAGCTTAAAGATTTTGTACGGTTCGCCGGTCATGAAGCCCGTGTTGTGATGTTGTCTCCGGTTGACGGGCAGCGCAAGTTCCGGGGCCAGATCATGGATGTCCAAGATGACCATGTGCTGCTGGCCAATAATCACAGTACATACAGCTTGGCGCTCAACGATATTTCGTCGGCTAAACTTGTCCTGACGGATGAACTGATAGACGCCCATATGGCTGCGCAAGCAGCCGCCAACGACAGCCTGGCAGCCCAAGAGGCCGCGCCGGCACAAGAACAGCAAGACTAAAGGAGCACGCGATGTCCAGTGCAGTGAGTGCAAATAGATTAGAGCTTCTGCAGGTTGCAGATGCGGTTGCACGTGAAAAACTTATCGACAAAGAACTTGTCATCGAGGCCCTGGAAGAAGCCATTCAGAAGGCGGCCCGATCTCGCTATGGTATGGAGCACGACATTCGCACAGTGATCGACCGCAATACCGGCGACATTCGCCTTTATCGCGTGATCACAGTTACCGAGGCCGAAGAAATCGAAAATGAATCGGCGCAGCTGACCCTTGAACAAGCACAGGCGCAATATCCGGATGAAACCCTCGAAATGGGTTCCGAAGTCCGTGAAGAATTACCGCCGATGGATTTTGGCCGTATCGCCGCGCAGACGGCCAAGCAGGTCATCACACAAAAAGTCCGTGATGCTGAACGCGAACGTCAGTATGAGGAATACAAAGACCGGGCCAACGAAGTCACCAACGGCATCGTCAAGCGTGTGGAATATGGCAACGTCGTGATCGATTTGGGTCGCGCCGAAGCTGTGATTCGCCGTGATGAGGGCATCCCTCGCGAAAACTTGCGTACCGGTGACCGTGTGCGCGCCTATATCTTTGATGTCCGCAACGAACCACGTGGTCCGCAGATCTTTCTTTCACGAACGCGTCCTGAATTTATGGCCGAATTGTTCGCCCAGGAAGTGCCAGAAATTTATGACGGCATCATCACCATCAAGGCCGTGGCCCGTGACCCGGGCAGTCGTGCCAAGATTGCGGTGACATCCAGTGATTCAGGCGTCGACCCCGTCGGCGCCTGCGTTGGTATGCGCGGCAGCCGTGTGCAAGCCGTCGTCAACGAATTGCAGGGTGAAAAGATCGACATCATCCAGTGGTCACCAGATGCGGCCAGCTTTATCGTCAATGCCCTGGCCCCGGCCGAAGTGCAAAAAGTTGTGCTGGACGAAGACAATCAACGCATCGAAGTTGTTGTGCCCGATGATCAGCTGAGCCTGGCCATTGGTCGCCGTGGCCAAAATGTACGCCTGGCCTCGCAACTGACGGGCTGGGTCATTGATATTCTGACCGAAGCCGAAGAATCAGAGCGCCGACAGACAGAATTTATCGAACGGTCCACCATGTTCACGGAATCGTTGGACGTCGAGGAAACCATTGGTCAGCTATTGGTGGCTGAAGGCTTTAGCCGACTGGAAGAAGTCGCCTTTGTTGCTTTGAACGAAATTGCCATGATCGAAGGATTTGACGACGAAATTGCCGAGGAATTGCAGGCCCGTGCTGTTGCTGCCCTGGCCCAGCGGGATGCCGACTTTGACGAAGCCCGCAAAAGCCTTGGCGTTGTCGACGACATTGCCGCCATTGAAGGGATCATCCCGGAAATGCTTGTTGTGCTGGGGAATGCCGGCATCAAATCTCTTGATGATTTAGGCGACCTTGCCAGCGATGAACTGACCGATTCTGAAGAGGGTATCTTGAAGGAGTTCGACCTTGGCGAAGAAAAGGCGAACAAAATCATCATGGCGGCTCGGGCGCACTGGTTTGATGATGAAGAAGACGAACCAGCCGTGGTTGAAGACGAATCAGACGAAACACCTGTGGTTGAAGACGAATCAGAGGTAGATGCTTCTGACGACTCCGACGTCGTAGCGGAATAAGGATGTCTCCTAGGTGCACAGAGTGGAACCTTCCCATACGCCGACTCGTCGGTGTCTTGCCAGTGGCGCCTCGTTGCCACAACGCGAGCTTGTGCGCTTTATCGTTGGGCCTGACAGCCAAATAGTTCCTGACATTGCGGGCAAACTGCCGGGCCGCGGCCTTTGGGTGACGGCGCGCCGCAAGGACGTCGAGATGGCCTGCGACCAAAATCTGTTCAGCCGGGCGGCGCGCGCGCAAGTGATTGTGCCGGACGATCTTTGTGATTTAGTCGGCAAATTATTGCGCCGGAATTGCCTTGGACTCATTGGGCTCAGCCGAAAAGCCGGCGAGTTGATCACCGGATTCGAGAAGGTAAAAAGCTGCCTGGGTGCAGGCCAAGCGGCGGTGCTGATCTGCGCTGCGGATGCAGGGTCAGACGGGCGTGAAAAATTATTCAGATTTGCCAAAGACTTACCCAAAATTCAGGCGTTTTCTTCGGCGGAACTCAGTGTGGCGCTTGGCCGCGAGAATGTGGTGCATATCGCACTAAAAGATGGCGGATTGGCGCATCGCCTAGTAAAAGAGGCGCGCCGTTTGGAGTCTTTTGAATATGAATATGAAACTGCGGGCGTGTCTGGCGATGGCCAGGCACAAAACTAAGGTAGGAAAAGTATGAGCGATTCGACAGATAAGGGCAAAAGTAAGCTGACCCTGTCAGGGCGGAAGACACTTCAATTGAAGAAGACTGTCGATGCAGGACAGGTGCGTCAGAGCCTTTCTCATGGGCGCGGCAAATCGGTGGTCGTCGAGCGCAAGCGCCGTCGAGTCATCGCCGTCGATACCGATGAACCAATTGTCGAAGAAGCACCGGTTGAAGCAGTCGTCGACGCACCCGTCGTCGATGAAGTTGCCGAAGGCCCCAGCCATCTGACTAACGAAGAACGCGCTGTCCGTGCCCGAGTTCTGGACGCAGCCCGCAAGCAAGCTGTCCAGAAAAAGAAGGACGACGACGCTCGTGCAGTTGTCGAAGCCGAAGAACGCGCCGTTCAGGAAGCGGAAGACGCAAAACGCAGGGTCGAAGAAGACCGCGTCGCTAAGGAGAATGCTGATAAAGAAGCCGTCGAGGCGAAAGCCCGCGCCGCAGAAGAAGCCGCAAACCCAACGAAACCAGATGCGGCCCCTGAACTTGTTCAGCCGCCCGTCATCAGAGAAGATGCGCAGCGTCCACGACGTGAGGCCGCTAAGGCCGATGATGGGGCCAAACGTGCACGCCCTGTGGAACGGCCCAAGTCCAAGCCAGCCTCACGGTCAGAACCACGCCGCCGCGACAAGAAGCTGACGATTGCCCGTGCGTTGGATGACGGTGCCGAAGAGCGGCAACGCTCGCTCGCTGCCGTGCGCCGCGCCCGTGAAAAACAACGCGCTGCGATGCGGTCCACCAAAGAATCGCCCGTCAAGATCACCCGTGATGTGATTGTGCCGGAAGAAATTGCTGTTGGCGAACTGGCCAATCGCATGGCCGTCCGTGGTGCCGATGTGGTCCGCGAACTTATGAAAATTGGGGTAATGTCGACGGTAAATGATGTCATCGATGCCGATACGGCCGAACTTATTGTCACAGAAATGGGCCATCGTATTACCCGCGTGACCGAGGCTGACGTTGAAAGTGACCTGTTCACTGGCAAAGATGATCCTGCCGATATGGTTACCCGTCCACCGGTTGTGACCATCATGGGCCACGTTGATCACGGCAAGACATCGCTGCTTGATGCTTTGCGGTCAACCGACGTGGTCGCCGGTGAAGCCGGGGGGATTACGCAGCACATTGGCGCCTATCAGGTGGCATTGGCAACGGGTGCCCAGATCACCTTCCTGGATACGCCGGGCCATGCCGCCTTTACGGCCATGCGCGCCCGCGGTGCCCAGGCGACAGATATTGTTGTGCTGGTCGTCGCCGCTGACGACGGCATTATGCCGCAGACTATTGAAGCGATCCAACACGCCAAAGCAGCTGACGTGCCGATTATCGTTGCTATCAACAAGATGGATAAAGCAGGCGCTGATCCTGACCGTATTCGCCAGGAATTGCTGCAGCACGAGATCGTCGTCGAAGAAATGGGCGGCGATGTGCTGAACATTGAAGTTTCTGCTCTGGAGCACACCAACCTCGACAAATTGGAAGAAGCCATCAGCCTGCAGGCCGAATTGCTGGAACTGAAAGCGAATCCGGACCGCAGCGCTGAAGGCGTTGTTATCGAATCCATGCTCGACAAGGGGCGTGGTTCTGTTGCAACAGTCCTGATCGCCCGCGGGTCTCTTAATATCGGCGACGTTTTCGTCTCTGGCCCTGAATGGGGCCGCGTCCGCGCCATGTTTGACGACAAGGGCAACCAGATCAAGACGGCTTTGCCGTCGCAACCAATTGAAGTGTTGGGCCTGAGTGGCACGCCTTCAGCGGGCGATGACTTTGCCGTGGTGGAAAATGAAAACCGGGCTCGTGAAATCTCTGACTATCGGATGCGCCAAAAGCGTATCAGTGCGGGCAGTGCGGCCCCTCGTGCGTCGTTGGAAGCCATGCTGGAGCGCCTCAAGACCGACAGCGTTTCTGAATTCCCCGTGATTATCAAAGCTGATGTGAATGGGTCTGCCGAGGCAGTTGCAGGTGCCCTGAACCAAATGAACACAGACGAAGTGGCCGTGAAGGTCGTCCTCAGCGGTGTCGGTGGCATCTCAGAATCTGACGTGACCCTGGCGCGATCTGCCGGTGCGCCGATCTTTGGGTTCAATGTTCGGGCCGGGGCTAAGTCCCGTCGTCTGGCCGATGCAAGTGGCGTTGAAATTCGATATTATTCAGTGATTTATGACTTGGTCGACGACGTTAAGGCGACCCTGACTGGCATGTTGGCGCCCGAGATCAGAGAAACCATCATTGGCACCGCCAATGTTCAGGATGTGTTCGCGGCCGGCAAGGGCAAGGCTGCCGGTTGTATCGTTGTCGACGGTGTCGTTCGTGCTCAGGCCAATGCGCGGCTGCTGCGGGACGATGTTGTTGTCTATACCGGTGAAATTGGCTCTGTGCGTCGCTTCAAGGATGAAGTCAAAGAGGTTAATGCCGGGACCGAATGTGGTATCTCGCTGGTTGACTTTAACGACGTCAAATCAGGCGATGTTATCGAAATATACACTGTGGAAGAACGCGCCCGCACGCTCTAGCCACCGGGTCACCGTTTACCACTGAATTAGATCATCATCGAATAGGGTAGAGCCATGGATAATCGATCAGGCACGCCACGCAGTCAGCGCCAACAACGCGTTGGCGAATTGATCCGACATGCTGTCGCTGATGTATTGCTGCGCGGTGAAATCCGCGATCCTGTCATCTCTGAGATATCGATCACCGTCACAGAAGTGACAGTCAGCCCTGATTTGAAGACCGCTCTGGCCTGGGTCATGCCCCTTGGTGGCAAATCCATGGAAGAAGTTGAAGAGGCCCTTAATCGTTGCGCCAGCTATATTCGGGGGCAGGTTTCCCATGCGGTTAGTTTGAAATTTACACCGCGCCTTAAGTTCAAGATTGATCAATCCTTCGATCAGGCAGATGAAATTGCAACCTTGCTGAACAGGCCTTCAGTCCGACGCGATCTGACCGACGGGGATGATCGCGACGAAGGCGGCCTGCCAACTGGCAGCTAGGTTCATGGCACGCAAACGCAAGGGACGCCCCATTCACGGCTGGCTTGTTCTCGACAAGCCGCTTGGCCTCAGTTCCAACCAGGCCTTGGGGCGCGCGCGGTTCTTGTTACAGGCGGCCAAGGCAGGCCATGCCGGGACGCTGGACCCGTTGGCAACCGGCGTGTTGCCACTGGCCTTTGGCGAGGCGACCAAGGTGGTATCCTTTGCCATGGATGGCACCAAGACTTATCAATTCACCATCGCGTGGGGTGAAGCCCGCAACACCGATGATTGTGAAGGCGACGTCACTGCAACATCTGATGTGCGGCCTGACGCGCAGGCGATACGCGACATTCTGCCGCTGTTTACAGGCACTATTTTGCAAAAGCCGCCAGCGTTCTCTGCCATCAAAGTCGATGGCAAGCGGGCCTATGCATTGGCGCGCGCAGGGAACGCACCGGATTTGCCGCCCCGCGAGGTCCAGATAGACCGATTAGACCTAATCAGCGCAGAAAAAGACCACGCGCGCTTTGAAACTGACTGTGGAAAAGGCACTTATATACGGTCTCTGGCGCGGGATATGGCAATAGAACTGGGGACTTGCGGGCACATATCCGTGTTGCGCAGAACCCGGGTAGGCCCCTTCGACGAATCCGCTGCTTTTTCGCTGGAAAAGCTAGAGGAATTAAGCCATAGTGCGCCGCTTGAAAAAACCTTGCTCCCTTTGGAGACGCCCCTGGACGACATCCCGGAGGTCGCCGTAATGGAAAGCGAGGCAATACGTCTTCGATTAGGACAGGCAATCCGAGTACCCCAGCAGATGCAGGGTGAGGTGTTGATCACCACATCTGGAACGCCGGTAGCAATCGGAATGCTGGAAGAAGGCGTTTTACGACCCAAAAGGGTCTTTAACTTATAGACTAGGAGAACTCGATGTCGATTACGCCTGAACGAAAACAGGAACTGATTAGCGAATATGCGACCAACAGTGGCGACACTGGGTCCCCCGAAATACAGGTCGCTATTTTGACCGAACGGATCGTTAATCTGACGGAACACTTCAAGACGCACAAAAAGGATAACCATTCACGCCGTGGGCTGTTGAAAATGGTTAACCAACGTCGTCGTCTGCTTGACTACGTCAAAGCAGTCAACAACGAGCGTTATACAACGCTTATCCAAAGTCTTGGCCTCCGTAAATAGGTTGAAATTGAATGACGCCGCACCCATTTGGGGCGGCGTTCTTCGTTGGTGCATGTGCACCCTGTGGGCAACTGGCTGAACGTCAGTCCCAAAACCCACATCTAATCGAGCGACCCAGGATGGGTCGTGTAAAAGGGCAGACCGCATAGGGCGGTTTGCGGAACAGGAAACAGAATATGTTCGATGTATATCGTAAAGAAATCGAGTGGGGCGGTCGTACGCTCTCTCTGGAAACGGGCAAGATTGCCCGTCAAGCAGATGGTGCCGTGTTGGCACAATATGGCGACACGGTCGTCCTCTGTGTGGTTGTGGCTGACAAGAAGCCCAAGCCTGGGTTGGATTTTTTCCCGCTCACAGTGAACTATAATGAAAAATATTATGCGGCCGGCAAAATCCCCGGTGGCTTCTTCAAGCGCGAAGCACGGCCGACTGAAAAAGAAACGCTGACGTCTCGCCTGATTGACCGGCCTATCCGGCCTTTGTTCCCCAAGGGGTTCAAAAACGAAACACAGGTACAGTGTACAGTACTGAGCCACGATCTGGAAAATGACCCCGATATGGTTGCCATGATTGGCGCCAGTGCGGCGCTGACCATTTCCGGCATTCCCTTCATGGGGCCCATTGCTGGTGCTCGGGTTGGTTATGCCGATGGCGAATACATCCTCAACCCAACTTTGGAGCAACTGGAAACCAGTGATCTGGATCTGGTCATGGCCGGCACTTCCGACGCCGTGCTGATGGTTGAATCAGAAGCGTCTGAGCTGAGCGAAGAAGTGATGCTGGGTGCAGTGATGTTTGGTCAGGAAAATTCTGCTCCGGTGATCAATGCGATCATCGATCTGGCTGAACAATGTGCCAAAGCCCCTTGGGAGCTGACCACAGACGAAGGCGCGGCCCCTCTGTATGAAAAAGTCGCAGCCCAGGCTGCTGATGATGTTGCCGCAGCCTATTCCATCGTTGAAAAGCAGGCCCGTGTCGCCAGGATTTCTGAAATCCGCAGCGCGGTGATTGACGCTCTGTCGGACGATGAAGACATCACCCCGCAAAAGGTTGGCGAGCAATTCAAGGCCCTGGAAAAGAAGGTCGTTCGTGAATCGATCCTCAAGACCGGCAAGCGCATTGATGGTCGTGACCTGGAAACAGTCCGTCCCATCGTTGCCGAAGTGGGCGTTCTGCCCCGCACCCATGGTGCGGCCCTGTTTACCCGCGGTGAAACACAGTCCCTGACCGTGGCCACCCTGGGCACTGGCGATGATGAACAGTTCATTGATGCTTTGTCGGGGACCTACCGCGAACGCTTTATGCTGCACTATAACTTCCCACCTTATTCCGTCGGTGAAACCGGCCGGTCGGGCTTTACGTCTCGTCGTGAAGTGGGCCATGGCAAGCTGGCATGGCGTGCAATGCGCGCTGTTTTGCCGTCGGCTGAAGATTTCCCCTACACCATTCGATTGGTGTCAGAAATCACTGAATCAAACGGTTCCAGCTCTATGGCCACTGTTTGTGCCTCGTCTCTGGCCCTGATGGATGCGGGCGTGCCAATTACGCGCCCCGTGTCTGGTATTGCTATGGGTCTGATCCTGGAAGACGAAGGTCATGCGATCCTGTCTGATATTCTGGGTGACGAAGATCACCTGGGTGACATGGACTTCAAGGTTGCTGGTACCGAAGTTGGGATCACATCCTTGCAGATGGATATCAAGATCACCGGCATCACCAAAGAAATCATGGAATCTGCTTTGGAGCAGGCCAAAAGCGGTCGGATACACATCCTTGGTGAAATGGCCAAGGCCCTCGATACGGCTCGTGACGAGCTAAGCGGCAATGCGCCGCGCATTGAGACGCTGCAGATTGCCCGCGAAAAAATCCGCGACATCATTGGTACAGGCGGCAAGGTCATCCGCGAGATGGTTGAAGTCACCGGCGCCAAGATCAATGTTGAGGACGATGGCACGGTCAAAATTTCATCTTCCGACCCCGACGCAATTCGTGCGGCGCGCAAGATGATTGATGATATCGTTGCCGAACCGGAAGTTGGCGTCATCTATGATGGCAAAGTGGTCAAGACGGTCGACTTCGGCGCATTTGTTAACTTCATTGGCAATCGTGATGGTCTGGTTCACATTTCCGAACTGACAGGCGGGCGCGTTGCCAAGGTCACGGACGTGATCAATGAAGGTGATATGGTCAAGGTCAAGGTCTTGGCGATTGATGATCGCGGCAAGGTTCGGTTGTCCATGCGTGTTGTTGATCAGGAAACTGGCAAAGAACGCACAGATTCCGACGAGTCCTGATCGGCTCGCTAATCCAATCTGGGCGTCAGATGCCACAGGGTACCTGACGTCCCGACACCCAGGAGATACAGCAGGGAATGTTGAAAGCTCTCAACGCTGTCAAAATATCAGGTAAGGAAGTCTTGCCCCTTGTCGAAGGCGGTAAAGGCATCTCTGTCACCCAGGGCGTGAGCTCTGGTGCTTGGGCCGCAGCCGGTGGCGTCGGCACGGTTTCGCTAGTAAACCCTGATTATTATGATGAAAGCGGCGACGTCGTCCCGCAGGTCTATCATGGCAAAACCCGGGTGGAACGCCATGAAGAACTGGTAGCCTATGCGATCAAGGGTAGCATTACCCAAATTCGTGAAGCCTATGAACGGGCCAGTGGCGAAGGGCGTATTCACGTCAATGCCTTGTGGGAAATGGGTGCGGCGCAGCGCATTTTGAATGAGGTGCTCGACAAGACTCGCGGCCTGGTCAATGGCGTCACGTGCGGCGCGGGCATGCCCTACAAATTGGGTGAATTGACCGCCAAATATGGCGTTCACTATTATCCGATTGTGTCGTCAAGCCGCGCGTTTAGCGCTTTGTGGAAACGAGCCTACAAAAAGGTTTCTGAATGGCTTGGCGGTGTGGTCTATGAAGATCCGTGGAAGGCTGGCGGTCACAATGGCCTGTCGAATTCTGAAGATCCGCTGGTGCCTGAAGACCCCTACCCTCGGGTTGTCGCCCTGCGCCAAACAATGAACGCGGTGGGCCTGCAGGAAGTGCCGATCATCATGGCCGGTGGTGTGTGGTATATTCGTGACTTCGAACATTGGCTGGACAATGAAGAAATCGGTCCGATCTGTTTTCAATTCGGTACCCGGCCGTTACTGACCGTTGAAAGCCCCATTTCCGAAGCCTGGAAAAAGCGCCTGATGACTCTTAAGGAAGGCGATGTGCGGCTGCACAATCATAGCCCCACCGGGTTCTACTCTTCGGCAATCGATACCCGCTTCCTGCGGGAACTCGATGAACGGGTTGAACGCCAGGTCGTGTTTTCTAATGAGGCGGATGAATTGCGCTCGGTACCCCATTCACTGGGCCCCCGCAAAAAGGATGTTTATCTGACGGCTGAAGACAAAAAAAGCGTCGAAGGCTGGATTGCTCAGGGCTTTACCGAAAACATGAAAACCCCGGACGACAGCCTGATTTTTGTCACCAAAGACAAGCAGGCACAAATTCGTGCAGACCAAACAGGTTGCATGGGTTGTCTGAGTGCGTGCAAATTTTCCAATTGGTCGGATAGAGAAGGAAATTCCACAGGCCGCAAGGCAGACCCACGGAGTTTCTGCATTGAAAAGACCTTGATGGACATCTCTCATAATGGTGAATTGGAAGACAATCTCGTCTTCGCGGGACACGGTGCTTATAATTTTGGGCTCGACCCATTCTATTCCAACGGTTTTGTGCCGACGGTCAAAGAATTGGTTGATCGCATTATGGCTGGGGACTAGAATAATCCCAGCGCGCTTGACTTTTCAGCCGCGAATCTGGCGTCAGATATCCCCAATTCTAGCGTCAAATATCAATGAATTAGGACGGATACGACATGACGAAACGCCCCTATGCACAAGCATTGAAAGTCATTCAAGATGTTGGCCTTCGACCAACGCGTCAGCGCCTGCTTTTGTCGAAGTTGTTGTTTGAACGGGGTGAAGATTGGCACGTCACTGCCGAGTCCTTGCACGAAGACGTCCAGAAATCTGGCGCCAAAGTTTCGCTGGCGACCATCTACAACACGCTGCACCAATTTACCAAAAGTGGCTTACTGCGAGAAATCGTCGTTGATTCTGGCAAGGCCTATTTCGACACCAATACGTCTGACCACCATCACTTCTATGATGCCCGCCTGGGTGTGCTGGAAGACATCCCCCATGATGAAGTGACATTGGTGTCGTTGCCGGCGGCCCCAAAGGGCAGTCGTATCGGTCGCGTGGATGTTATTATCCAGATAGAGAAGTTCTAAAAACAACCTGTTAGAAGAAAAATTGGAATACCTCCAATCGGGTGGTTGACGCTATTGGCGCACGCCTGCATAGTGGTTTTACATTGGGTTTTGTAAGCTTCAGCTGTCGGCGCTATTTCATTGACAGATTGGGCACCCAAGGATGAATAACTAGACTAAGGAGAATCCCCATGGCCCTCGAAGGCACGCAAACACTAGAAAATTTGAAAGCCGCTTTTGCTGGCGAAAGTCAGGCCAATCGTCGTTATCTGTACTTCGCACAAAAGGCTGATGTCGAAGGCTATAACGACGTCGCCGCCGTCTTCCGGTCCACTGCAGAGGGTGAAACAGGCCATGCCCATGGCCATCTGGAATTTATGGAATCTGTTGGTGATCCTGCTACGGGTAAACCCATTGGCTCGACCACTAATAATCTGAAGGCCGCCATTGCTGGCGAAACCCACGAATATACAGACATGTATCCTGGGATGGCCAAGACTGCCCGTGAAGAAGGCCAGGACGAGATTGCAGACTGGTTCGAAACACTGGCCAAGGCCGAACGCTCTCACGCGGGTCGTTTCCAAAAGGCACTCGACACGTTGGACGACTAATACGCTATGAGAAACGGGTGCATGCCAGCCGGTGTGTGCCCGTTTTTTATCTGGCAGGGGTTCAGTTTCGCGCCCTGCCAAACCCACCACTATCGAGCGCGCGAAATCAGAGGGTACACACCATGCGTGAAGGCAGTTTAGAGGCGCCTGTCAGGCATCCGCTGGATTGGCAGAATCCAGACTTCTACGATAACGACGCCCTGGATGATGAACTCCGCCGGGTTTTCGATATCTGCCATACCTGCCGACGTTGTTTTAACCTCTGCGATTCCTTCCCGACGCTGTTTGATCTGATCGACGAATCACCAACCATGGAACTTGATTCTGTAGACAGCGCTGGCTTCAAATCGGTTGTCGATGGCTGCACCTTGTGTGACATGTGTTTCATGACCAAATGTCCCTATGTGCCGCCGCACGAATTTAACGTCGACTTTCCGCACTTGATGTTACGCGCCCGCGCGCAGGAGCACACGGAGGGTAAAGGCAAATTTTTCCCTGGCCAATTGGCGAAAACCGACCGCAATGGCAAATTGATGGGGACTTTTGCAGGCTTGGTCAATTGGGGTTCCAGGCTTGGCAATTCGTTGACCCGCCCCCTGGTCGAATGGGTCGCAGGTATTGATCGCAACGCCTATTTGCCCAAATTCCATCGCAAGACGTTTAAAGATTTATTCAAGGCTAACCCCGCGCCTGTGGTTGCCGAAGCCCCGGCTGCAGGGCGCAAAGTCGTTTTGTATGCGACCTGCTTTTCCAACTACAACAACCCTCATATTGGCACCGCTATGCAGGGCATCCTGGCGCGCAACGGCGTCGAGGTTGAAGTCGTCTATCCGGGTTGCTGTGGCATGCCGCAGTTGGAACAAGGCGACATCGCCCAAGTGGCTGCTAAAGCTCGCGAAATATCCGCCGAGTTGAAGCCGTGGATTGAAAAGGGCTATGACGTCGTGGCCCTGGTGCCATCGTGCACTTTGATGTTTAAGTTCGAGTGGCCGCTTATAGTCACCGATGATCCCAATGTAAAATTGCTGTCAGAATCGAGCTATGACGCGGCGGAATATATTGTCGATATTGCGCGCAATGAGGGCTTGGCTGAAGGCCTGCAGCCTTTGGATGGCGGCGTGGCCATGCACCTGGCTTGTCACGCGCGCGCCCAAAATATGGGACCCAAAGCCGTCGAGATGCTTAATCTGTTGCCCGGTGCTGATGTAACCGCGATCGAGCGATGTTCTGGCCATGGCGGGTCTTGGGGCGTGTTGAAAGGCAATTTCGAAACCGCGCTCAAAGTCGGTAAGCCGGCCGCCCGTGCGGCCATGATCGAGGGCACAAAATTTGTCGCCAGTGAATGCCCGCTGGCGGCCGAACATCTGGTACAGGGTATCGAGCGCCTGGGCAAAGAGGGCGACAAGATGCCCGATCGGGCCTGGCACCCCATCGAGTTGATGGCAAAATCCTACGGCATAGAAGTATAGACAATCATGACAGACACATCCCCGCGCCAGATTACCCGAGACGACATCCTGTCGATGGATGACTACACCGCCCAGCGGTCCGATCGCCGCACAAAGCTGGTGAAAGAAAAGAAGAACCGACGCGTCGCCGTTGGCCCCGACGTCATGTTCTATTTCGAAAGTCATGGCACCATGTGGTTCCAGATCCACGAGATGCTGTATATTGAAAAAGGCGGTGAAAACCAGATTGCCGACGAACTTGCGGCCTATAACCCCTTGATCCCCCAAGGGAATGAGCTGGTGGCCACGATGATGATCGAAATAGAGGACGAAGGCCGCAGGGCGCGGACCTTGGCGCGCCTTGGCCACATTGAAGACCAGATATTTCTGGTGGTGGGGGACGAAGAAGCCCGAGGTGTCCCCGAGGAAGACACGGATCGGACCACCGCTGACGGTAAAACTTCTGCGGTGCACTTTATTCATTTCCCCCTCACGCCCGCGATGGTCGATGCGTTCAAGTCGGGCACGGGTCAGGCCATGTTGGCGATAAGGCACGAAAATTATCAGCACATGGCTGGCATTTCACAGGCGGTTCGAGAGGCGCTGGCCCCAGACCTCTAGGTCTAGTCGAACACTTCGTCCGCGTAGACACCCCACAGGGATGATTTGGGCACCCAACCCTCGTCGCCATCGACACTGACAAGGCACCAATTAATCTGGCATTCATCGACTGTGGCGTAGACGCCGCGTTCGGCGCGAATGACCATGATTGACAGGGCATCGGGCAAGTCCCGAATTTCGGCCCAGTCGGCGGTGACAATGGTCGTGCGCTTGCCCACCAACAATCGTTTGTGCATCCAGCCTATGGCCCCGTCAATGTCACGGACCTTGCGCCACGATTCGTGCTCTTGCACGATCTCCAGCGGCAGGCCTTTTTTTTGATATACCCATGCGATCGGGTGGGTTTGCCTGGGCCCCACACGCATATTGGCTTTACTGACACCCAGCGATACAAACCTGGGGACTAGGAAACCGGATGAACCGATCATCCGATCAGTCTCGGTTGCGGTGCCGGCTTCTTGGGCCGATGCGACGGGTGCGACAAATGTGATTGCGCCGACAATCAGACTGACAGCGGCCAAAATTTGCAAGCTACGGGCGATATATGGCTTTTTGATGCTCATGTCCTAGATGTAAGGGCCGTGGCCCCTTTTGGTCAACCGCGCAAAGCCAATTGGTGTGGAAAAACAGTCTGATTGAGTGTCCCCTTTCAGACCGATTGCCTATAACATGGGGACTTGTCCCGTAAGCACTCACCCTCGTTGGAGACTTGGATGGCAACTGCTAATCCCAAAGTGATTGTGACACGCAAATTGCCCGACATCATTGAAACGCGGATGATGGAGCTGTTTGACACGACGCTCAATCCAACTGACGAACCCCTTAGCCAGGACCAGCTGATCGAGGCGGCCCAGCAGGCCGACGTGTTGGTGCCAACGTTAACCGACAATATTGATGCCCGGGTCCTGTCGCAGGCAGGGGAAAACCTGAAACTTATTGCCAATTTTGGCACCGGGACCGATCACATCGATGTCTCCGCGGCCCAGGACCAGGGTATTACCGTGACCAATACACCCGGTGTGCTGACCGAAGATACAGCCGATTTTACCATGGCACTGATCTTGGCCGTGCTGCGGCGGATGTCTGAGGGCACACGGGTATTGCGTGGGGGCGAGTGGAAAGGCTGGGCGCCGACGGCCATGTTGGGGCACCGCGCCACCGGCAAGCGCCTGGGCATTGTTGGCATGGGTCGGATCGGCCAAGCAGTTGCCCGTCGTGCCCGCGCATTCGGCATGTCGATCCATTACCACAATAGAAACAAGGTGTTGCCAGAGGTCGAAGAAGAACTGGAAGCCACCTATTGGCAAAGCCTGGACCAGATGTTGGCCCGCATGGATATCGTCTCGGTCAATTGTCCGCACACCCCGGCGACTTTTCATCTGTTGTCAGCCCGGCGACTGCGTCTGATGCAGCCCAATGCCTATCTGATCAACACCGCCCGCGGCGAGATCGTCAACGAAGACGCCCTGGTTGCCATGCTAGAGGCGGGCCAGTTGGCAGGCGTTGGCCTTGACGTGTTTGAGCACGAACCCGCGGTAAACCCCAAGTTTCTGGCCATGGATAATGTTGTGCTGTTACCGCATATGGGGTCTGCAACCCTGGAAGGTCGCATCGATATGGGTGAAAAAGTCATCATCAATATCAAGACCCATGCCGATGGTCACAACCCGCCGGATCGGGTGCTGGAAGGGCTGCTTTAACGCGGTTCAGACAAACAGCGACTGACCATTTGTATCGGTCGCATTCAGATAGGTGACAAAACCACCTGATTCCAACGTCAGGTCTGTCCGCAAATTGTTTACCTTCAATTCGGCCTGGACCAGGGCAGTTTCACAAACAATCATTCGTACCTTCAGATCTTGGCAGGCCGTCAATAGTTCATCCAGGCTAGCAACCCCCAACGACAAATTGCGGGCGTCTTCATCGGGTGGTGAATAGTTTTCGGTCAAGATGGCCACGGCCTCGCCTGCAAACAAGATGGTCACCCTGCGGCCAATCGCGGCAGCGGCGCTGGCCATGATCAGGCCATAATGGATGCGGCCAAAAGCACCGTCGTGGATGACCAGCGAAAACGATGCCGTGTCGCTCACGAAATTGTCTCAGACTCTGGGTCATGCTCGGGGTCATGCATGTGTTGGCTTAGGTCCGTGATGCTGGCTTGCGGCCCACACAGGGCGCATTTAGGGTCGGGCTTCAGGCGGATTGTGCGGATGCGCGTCGACAGGGCATCATAGATCAACAGACGACCGGCCATGCTTTCGCCAATACCCGTAATTTCCTTAATGACTTCAACGCCTTGCATAGATCCCATTACCCCTGCCAATGCCCCTAGAACACCGGCCTCGGCACAGCTGGGGACAACCCCTTCTGCGGGGGGTGCGGGAAACAGACAGCGATAGCAAGGCGCGTCGTCAGCGCTGAACGCCTTGAAGGTCGATAATTGCCCTTCGAACTGCCCGAGGGCGGCAAACACCAACGGCACGTTGGCCAGATGGCACGCGTCGTTGACCAGAAAGCGGGTGGCAAAATTATCTGACCCGTCGGCGACGATGTCATACTGGCTGATAATCTCCATGGCGTTGTCGGCATCCAGGCGATCATCATAGGTGATGACCATCACATCGGGGTTCAGAGCGGCGATGCTTTCGCGGCTGCTATCGACTTTTTTTCGTCCAATGTCGGGGGTCGTGTGCAGAATCTGGCGCTGCAGATTGGATAGCGACACTTCGTCATCATCGATTATGCCAATTGTCCCAATGCCCGCGGCCGCCAGATACATCAATAAAGGGGACCCAAGGCCGCCCGCGCCGATTACCAGTACTTTGGCATTCAGCATTGCCTGTTGGCCGGCACCGCCAATATCCCGCAGAATAATATGACGGGCGTAGCGCTCTATCTGGTCGTCAGTGAAATCCATCAAGCGTGTCGTCTAGAGACCGTCAAACAAGGCCGTGCTCAGATACCGTTCGGCAAAGGACGGGATGATGATCACGATGTTTTTACCAGCCATGTCAGGTCGCGCGCCCACTTCAACGGCTGCGGCCACGGCAGCACCCGATGAAATGCCGACGGGGATGCCTTCCATGCTTGCCAGATTGCGGGCAAAGGTAAAGGCGGTTTCGTTGCTGATGGTCAACACTTCGTCGATCAGCTCTGTGTTCAGGATACTGGGGATAAAGCCAGCGCCAATGCCCTGGATCTTGTGCGGCCCCGGTTCGCCGCCCGACAGGATAGGGCTGTCTTCGGGCTCAACGGCGATCATCTGTACATCCGGGTTGCGCTCTTTCAGCACTTCCCCAACGCCGGTGATCGTACCGCCTGTCCCGATGCCCGAAATGACGGCATCGACCTTGCCTTCGGTGTCCGCCCAAATTTCCTCGGCAGTGGTGATGCGGTGGATCTGCGGGTTGGCAGAATTGTCGAATTGTTGTGGGATGACGGCGTTGCCAATTTCTTCTTTCAGCTCTTCTGCGCGCATGATGGCCCCGCGCATCCCCTTGGCAGCAGGGGTTAAATCCAAATCTGCACCCAGTATCAGCAACATTTTTCGGCGCTCGATCGACATGCTTTCCGGCATCACCAAAATCAGGCGATAACCCCGCGCAGCACAGACGAAAGCCAGGGCAATACCCGTGTTGCCCGACGTGGGTTCAATAATGGTGGTGCCTTCCTTAATCGCGCCGGCGTCTTCCAGGGCATCGATCATGGCGACGCCAATGCGGTCTTTTACAGAGGAAATGGGGTTAAAGAATTCAAGCTTTGCCAACAGGTTGGCCTTGTTGCCGTGTTCGACGCCAATCTTGTTGAGGCGCACAAGCGGCGTGTTACCGATGGTCTCTGTTATCGAGTCGTAAATTTTGCCACGACCGGTGGTGCCCGTCTTGGTTACTGACATGGTTTTCCCCTTTTCTACGTCACTGCTACGTCACTAGAATCGCCTGATAGGCTATTAAAATCGTATCCGACTATGCCCTTGTGGACATCCTAAATCGTAAAGTCTATGCGCTCTTGCCCGGCGCGGCCCAGACCATTGGTGCGGGCCTCTGTGCACAAATCATGGACAGTAATAGCATCTAACTTGGCCATCATCGCGTCGTGCAAATCGCTCAGGATCGGCTGTACGACCTGTCGGCCAATGCTCGATTCGGTTTCATAATGGCCAGGCTCACTGTTGGTTTCCAACTCGCCGATCACACGGACGATGTCGCCGGCGGTGATCCGGCGGCGCTCGCGTGCCAGCAAATAGCCACCCCGTGGTCCGCGTACGCCCTTCAGGATGCCGGCCCGTACCAATTGCTGCATCACCTGTTCCAGATAGCGCTGGGGGATGCCCTGGCGCAGCGTAATTTCTTTCGACTGCACCGGTTCTGACCGCGCGTTATAGGCAATGTCGACCACGGCCTCGAGGGCATAAAGCGATTTGCGGGACAGCTTTAACATCAACTGCCCCCCGTGCCTGTGGACCCAAAGCCACCAGCGCCGCGTTCGGTTGCTGGTAAATCGTCCACTTCGACCCAGGCGGCTTGAACCACCGGGGCAATGACCATCTGGGCGATGCGGTCTCCGCGATTCAGTGTCACGGTCTCAGAGCCCAAATTAATTAGAATAACCCCCACTTCACCGCGATAATCCGCATCAATGGTGCCAGGCGCGTTCAACACACTGATGCCCTTTTTGGCAGCCAAGCCCGATCGGGGCCTGACCTGGGCCTCAAAACCTGCGGGCAGCGCAATGGCAATGCCAGTGGGGACAATCTGTCGGTCGCCGGGCAACAGCTCAATCGGCTGGTCGATAGCGGCCAACAGGTCCATCCCCGCAGCCAGGTCGCTTTCATAGCGTGGCAGGGGCAGGTCTGCACCGTGGCTTAGGCGTTTGATAGCAACGGGTTGGCTCATGACTTGGCCTCGCCCTTGGCCTCGGGTGCAAAATGCTGGGCAATACGTTGGGCCAATTGCAGGCCGATGGCTTCTTTGGTGCCTTCTGGCCAGTCCTCGACCGCGCCGTCCGAGATCAAGTGCACAGTATTATTGGCGCCGCCCATGATGCCGGTGGCGGGCGACACGTCATTGGCGACGATCCAGTCACAGCCTTTGCGCCGGCGTTTGGCCGTTGCATATTCAACGACATGGTCGGTCTCGGCGGCAAAACCGACGACCAGTTCGGGCCGCATATCGCCAGATTTGCACAGGCCCGCCAATATGTCGGGGTTCTCTACAAGTTCCAGTGTTGGTGGCGGACCACCGTTCTTTTTGACCTTGCTGGTGGTCTCGTTCGCCACATACCAGTCGGCAACGGCGGCGACGCAGACGGCAATGTCAGCGGGCAGACTTTCCTGGCAGGCAGCCTGCATTTCGCGGGCTGACTGGATGTTGATTATCTTGACACCCGCAGGGGGTGACATATTCGTTGGGCCCGACACCAGGGTTGTTCGTGCACCCAATTGGGCAAGCGCCCCGGCAATGGCATAGCCCTGGCGACCGGACGAATGATTGGCGATATACCGCACGGGATCGATGGCTTCCCAGGTCGGTCCTGCGGTGACCAATGCATGGCGACCGCTCAGCGGTTTGTCGGTGGTGGGTTCAGCTGCCTGGTTCAAAAAAAAAGCTGTAACAGCGTCGACGATCGCAGGAACCTCGGACAGGCGTCCGCTGCCGACCTCGCCACAGGCCAGATCGCCGGCCTCGGGGCCAATTTGTGTGATGCCGTCGCCGGCCAGTATGGCGACATTGCGTTGGGTGGCCGGGTGCTGCCACATCTCGACATTCATGGAGGGGCAAAACATGACGGGCTTGTCGGTGGCCAGAAGGGCGGTGGTTGCCAGATCACGGGCATGACCATGGGCCATACTGGCCATCAGATCGGCCGTCGCAGGCACAACCAGCACCAGATCAGCCTCACGCGACAAACGGATATGGCCCATTTCGGCCTCGTCCGTCAGCGAGAACAAGTCCATATAGCATTTGTCGCCGGTCAGGCTGGAGACACTCAGTGGCGTGATGAATTTGGATCCACCTTCTGTCAGGATCGCCCGTACGCTGGCACCCTCGTCCTGTAATCGCCGGATCAGTTCCAGGCTTTTATAGGCGGCGATTCCACCACCAATGATCATCAAGATGCGTTTGTCGGTCAGCATGATGTGGCCGGATCCTCTATGTTAAGTGGCATAAATTAAGCCGAATTTTGGAGTCGGGGGCCTAATCTAAGGATATTGGCAGAATTTACAAATAAAATGTGTAGTTAATATAGTGGGCGCACGCCTCGTTGTAGAATCCGCAGGGGGCGCTAAATCAGGTCAGAAAACATAAAAATGGCCAGAAGTACGGCAATAATCCCGAGAATGACGGTCTGCGCTTTTTGCCAGCGACCCTGGCGACGCGACAGAATGTTGGTGGTGTCAGGATGCAGCCTTATGCCGTCTTGGGTCATGGATTTGACTTGTTGTTCGGCCTCCTCAGCGATCAACGGCAAATAGCGGAACAATTTGATAGCCGAATCAAGGCCTTCTTGCAGCAGGGCGATCGGGCCCATATTGGCTTCCATCCAGTCGCGGATGATGGGGGGCGAGACGTCCCACATATTAATGTCTGGGTTCAGCGAAACAGACAGGCCTTCGACCATGGCCATGCTTTTTTGCAACAACAACAGATGCGGCTGGGTTTGCATCTCGAAACTTTCAGTCACTTCAAAAAGCTGGGCCAGCATGCGGCCGAAGGACGCTTCTTGCAGGGGGGTGCCCGCAACGGGTTCACCAATGGCGCGCAAGGCCTGCTCAAACTCACCAACGTCCTTGTGACGGGGCACATATCCGGCCTCGAAATGAATTTCGGCAATCCGGCGGTAATCGCCCGTATGGAAGCCGCGCATAATCCCCGCCAGATATCGGCGTGACCGTTTGTCCAGGCGGCCCATGATGCCAAAGTCGACAGCGACAATGTTGCTATCCGCATCAATAAACAGATTTCCCTGATGCAGATCAGCGTGGAAAAAGCCATCACGCATAACCTGCAACAGCAGATTGCGCACCACGCCTGTGCCCAGGGCCGCCATATCGTGGCCAGCGGCGACCAGCTCGTCGCGCTTGTTGATGGGGATGCCGTCAATCCACTCGGTGGTCAGCACGCGTTTGGATGTGCGGTTCCAGACAATGAAGGGCACGCGAAAGCCAGGGTCGTTGGCGGTGTTCTCGCGCAATTGGCTGCCTGCTGCGGCTTCGTGTTGCAGGTTCATTTCCTGGCGCACCATGTCTGCGAAGGCGTCAACCACGTCGACAGGCCGCAGGCGGCGCAGGCTGGGCACGCGCTTTTCAAGAATTTCGGCAACCCAGCGGAAGGTCGCAATATCGCGGGCAAAAGCCTCTTCGATATTGGGGCGCAAAATTTTGACGGCGACTTCTTGCCCGTCATGGGTGGTGGCCTTGTGCACCTGGGCGATGCTGGCGGCCGCCACCGCATCGGTCGTGAACGTCGAAAACAGTTCTTCAATGGGGGCTTCAAGCTCTGCTTCGATGATCTGGCGGGCCTGATCTGACGGGAATGCGGGCAGCCGATCCTGCAATAGTGTCAGCTCATTAGAGACATCTTCGCCCACCAGGTCAGGACGTGTCGCCAGAATTTGCCCAAATTTGATAAAGCTGGGTCCCAGCGATTCCAGGGCCTGCGTCAGGCGTTGGCCGGGGGACTTGTCCAGGTCGCCTGATCGGCGGCTGAACAGCGTCAGGACATAGATACCCCGGTGCAGTAGTGGCGACGGAGCAATCACGTCCAATGGGAACATGGCATTGTACCGCGCCAACGTGCGGGCAATGGTAAACAGCCGGAAGAAGTGTTTTATGCCGCTGAACATAGGGGGCCTATATACGCCGGGCAGAATGCAGGGTCACCAGGCCAGCGCTCATGGTCCGGTGTTCCACTCGCGACAGGCCCGCTGCCTTGATCATGTCGGAAAAGGCGTCTGGCTTGGGGAATTGGCGAATGCTCTCTACCAGATATTGGTAAGACTCGCGGTCCCCGGCGATGGCCCCACCAAGAAGCGGAATAATTTTGAACGAATAAAAGTCATAAGGCTTTTGCAGCAGCTCGGCCTCGGGCATCGAGAACTCAAGGCACATAAAACGGCCACCTGGTTTCAACACCCGGTAGGCCTCACACAGCGCCTGATCGATATGGGTGACGTTGCGAATGCCAAAGGCGATGGTATAGGCGTCATAGGCAGCACTTTGTGCGGGCAGCGCTTCGGCATTGCCAACAACCCAATTGACCCCATCCATTCGGCCATTGTTGAGCGCCCGGTCGCGGCCCTCGCTGACCATCGCCTCGTTAATATCGCAAACTGTCACATGGGCCGGTGCCTGGTCTGGCTTTAGGTCGCGATTGGCGCGCTGCAAAATGCGGGTGGCGATGTCGCCCGTACCGCCGGCGACATCTAGCACCTGCATGCCAGGGCGTGGGCTCAGCCAATCCATCATGGCAGACTTCCACAGACGGTGGACACCCAGGCTCATGGCGTCGTTCATGACGTCATAACTGCTGGCCACAGACGAAAAGACGCTGCGCACGCGTTTGGTCTTTTCCTGCCCTGTGACATCCTCAAAGCCGAAGGAATATGTGTCGTCGCCCTCGGTGCCTTTAGAATCAGATGCCTTTTGGTCATTTTGGTCTATCATGGGCGGCACCATAGACCAGGGTTTGCCCCTGCACCAGCAAAGTCGACACCAATATATGATGGAATTTCCTACAAATGCCTGAGCTTCCCGAGGTCGAAACCGTCCGCACCGGGTTGGAACAATCGTTGGTGGGCCGCCGGTTTGACCGGGTTGAAGCGCGTCGCCCCGATTTGCGGTTCCCCATTCCCACCGATCTGGCAACAAGACTGCAAGGCCATCGGGTGCTGCGGGTGAACAGGCGCGCGAAATATCTTCAGATCATCATTGATGATAATTCTGCCGACCGAACCGTCGTCATCTTGCATTTGGGCATGTCGGGTCGGGTGAATCTGATGCCAGCGCCGGACGCCGGGCCGCACGCTGATCTTCTGAAGCACGATCATTTGGTGTTCGATCTGGATGATGGCGCGCGCATGGTCTTCAACGACCCCCGGCGCTTTGGCTTTATTGCCTTGTCGCGGGAATCTGCGCTGGACGACCATGATTATTTCAAAGACATGGGGCCCGAACCCCTGGGCAATGCGTTCAATGCCGAAATATTGTCCCAGGCCCTCAAAGACAAGGACACGCCCATCAAGGCGGCTTTGTTGGACCAACGGGTCGTCGCCGGTCTGGGCAATATTTATGTTTGCGAGGCGCTGTATGATGCGGGCATTTCCCCGAAACGAAAAGCCAGGACCGTCGCTGGCCTTCGCGCTGACCGCCTGGTGCCGGCCATCAAGGATGTATTGCAGCGGGCAATAGCCGCTGGCGGGTCCACTTTGCGTGATTTTGCGCAATTGGACGGCCAGTCTGGATACTTCCAGCATAGTTTTAGAGTCTATGGCCGAGAGGGCGAGGCGTGCTTATCTCCTGGGTGCGACAAAGTGGTAAAACGAATCACTCAATCTGGCCGGTCGACCTTTTATTGTTCGTCCTGTCAGCGTTAAATCAAAACTGATAGAACAGGGCCATGAGACATACCGTAAAAACATTGTTGAGCGTCACCGCTGTCTTGATAATGACCGCTGCAACGATGGCTCAATCCATTGATAACCGCCCCAGTGATAGGCCCCAAGTGGCAGGTATTGAAGGGGTATTTTTGATGCCAGGCTTGCAAGAGCAAGAAGGTGAGGCGGTTGTCTTTGACAAACCCGGGGGCCGCATCATCGAAGCTCAGGCGCAGGGCATGGTGACTGCCCGGGCTGTTGATGTGTGGTATGCCCAATCGTTGAAGGCCAATGGTTGGAAGCGGTCGAAACTAAGCGGTCAATATTTCAAAGATGGCGAGATGCTTCGTCTTGCCATCCAGGAAAATGGCACGGGTGTCACGCTTCGATTTTCTCTGGCGCCGCGGGACTAGACCTACATTCAGCGAATCCTGTTCTTGAAAATGGGGCCAAGCTCTGCGACAACCCTTGCCGGAATTTATGAATTGACCTGAAGGCAGGTCAAAAGTCAGGAGAGACGCATGTCCTACGAAACGATTTTGTTGGAAGAACGCGGCGCCGTTGCGCTGATTACACTGAACCGCCCGAAAGCGCTCAACGCGCTGAACAAACAGTTGATGGATGAACTGACGGACGCCATTCGCCGTATCGAGGCTAATGATGCCATTGGATGCACCGTGATAACCGGCAGCGAGAAAGCCTTTGCCGCGGGCGCCGACATCAAGGAAATGCAATCTAAAACCTATGCAGACGTGATGATGGAAGATTTCATTACTGCCAATTGGGAAGAAGTGTCCCGCACCCGCAAGCCCGTCATTGCCGCTGTTGCAGGCTATGCCCTGGGTGGTGGTTGTGAATTGGCCATGATGTGTGACTTTATTCTGGCAGGCGACAATGCGCGCTTTGGTCAGCCTGAAATCCAGCTTGGGGTTATTCCCGGGTCTGGTGGTTCCCAGCGTCTGACGCGCTTTGTTGGCAAGTCCAAGGCAATGGAAATGTGCATGACCGGCCGAATGATGGATGCCGAAGAAGCCGAGCGTGCGGGCCTTGTCAGCCGAATCATCCCGACTGAAGACCTGGTGGAAGAAGCCATGTCGGTCGCCGCCAAGATTGCTGAGTTGTCCCGTCCTGCCCTGTTTGTGCTGAAAGAATCGGTGAACCGGGCCTATGAAGTCCCCATGGCTGAGGGCATCCGTTTCGAAAGGCGCGTGTTCCATTCCCTGTTTGCTTTTGATGACCAGACGGAAGGCATGGAAGCCTTTATTGAAAAGCGGACGCCGCAGTTTAAGAACAAATAGGCCTCACTAAACCCGGCAGGGGTAAAAAGGTCGAATCCTGTAGTTGACGGGGCTTTTCCCAGCGTCTATAAGCCCCGCGCAACTAAGGTTTGAATAGGAAAAGACAGACATGGCTAACTCGCCCCAGGCTAGAAAGCGCATCCGCCAGATTGAACGCCGCACCGCTGTAAATACAGCCCGGCGCAGCCGCATTCGCACATTCGTCAAGAATGTCGAGCTGGCCATTGCGGGTGGCAATGCTGATGAAGCGCGCGAAGCACTTCGTCTTGCCCAGCCCGAAATTATGCGCGGTGTGCACAAAGGCGTCGTTGCCAAGAAAGCTGGCTCTCGCAAGGTTTCTCGCCTGAACCGTCGCATCAAGGCTCTTAGCGTCTGATTATTCGGTCGGGCATGCCGACCGACCTGGTGACTATTTAAACCTGTCTGGTTTTCGCCCGACGGGTTTTTTGATTCTGGCCCATGGCGTATTTTTGATTATGGGGGTTTTTGAATATGCAGTGTCGAATCGCTGAAGTTGTTGGCGCGAATCAGGGTGATTGCATGATGATTAAAGAATCGACAGGTCGGTCTATGGTCCAATCTTTTTGCTCAGACGTGCAAAACTGACTTGCATTTCCGATTGTCCGTGAGTCCACGGAGTCGCCAAAACTACATCTTGTGGCTAAGCAAACGATGACCGCTAGGCCGACACTTTTCTGAACAATAATGCGAATGCAGTATTGCCAGTCTTTGATTCTTCGCGTAATGCTGTACTTGCCTGTGGGGGGTCAGCGATATGCTGAAGAAAGACAACAGCAAGTAAAAGCCAAGTAAAAATGTCATAAAATACTTGCGTACTGCTTAAGCTCATCACATTGGCCAGTTTTGTTCTTCAAGGGTCCTGTTGGATACTTGAAGATATTTGAGTGTTTAGAGCGGGAGCCGGGGTGGCCATGTCAGATTATGCGGGGGATCTTTCACCAGTCGAAGCGTGGGCGCTATTGGAATCAGACCCTTCTGCCACTTTAGTTGATGTACGCACTCAAGCCGAATGGTCTTATGTCGGCGTCGCTGATCTGAGTTCTCTAAATAAAAATCCACTTTTCATAGAATGGGTCTCGTACCCGGACGGGCGAATCAATTCGGAATTTTCTGATCAACTTACCGCGTCAGAAAATAGCCAGGAAAGCGCCATTTTGTTTATGTGCCGGTCTGGCGTGCGCTCGGCCGCCGCCGCCGGGCTGATGACAAGCAATGGCTATGGTCAGTGTTACAACGTCTCTGAAGGGTTTGAAGGCGACCCCGATACAGCGCGTCATCGTGGCAGCGTCAATGGCTGGAAGGTCCGGGGTTTACCCTGGGTCCAGCAGTAGGGAAGGCGCGATGACGGATAACGAACAAACACGTCAACCCCATATTGACCTTTGGCCACGCGTTGTGGCCAAGATGCGCAAGGAATACGGCGATTCTGTTTATAACAGTTGGCTTCGGCCTTTGGCAGCGGTCTCAGCAGACAGCAAACGCATCGTGCTGGCAGCGCCTACGCGGTTTATGAGCGACTGGGTGCAGTCCCATTATCTGGGCCGTCTGTCAGATTACTGGCAGGCCGAAGTTGGTCGTCCCATTAGTGTAGAGCTGATCGTTAATCCCATTGCCGCCAAAGCTGCCCAGCCATCTGCAGCCAAAGCTGCCCAGCCTATTGCAGCCAAAGCTGCCCAACAAAACACCGAATCTTCTGCGGACCCGCATCAGGTCATCGATGGGCTGATCGCACCGCAGCCATCTGCCGCACCCGCCATGTCGTCAGCCAGAGCAGGCAGAGCTAATCTGTCGCCGGATGATCTGTGCGCACCCATCGACCCGCGCTATACGTTTGACAGTTTTGTTGTCGGTAAATCTAACGAATTGGCCCACGCAGCGGCCCGCCGGGTTGCCTCGGCCGAAAATGTCCAGTTCAACCCGTTGTTTATTTATGGCGGCGTTGGGCTTGGCAAAACGCATCTGATGCATGCCCTGGCCTGGGAAATCCGCCAGCGCAATCCGGAACGCAAAGTGCTGTATCTATCGGCGGAACGGTTCATGTACCAATTTGTTCGGGCCTTGCGCTTCAAGGACACGATGGCCTTCAAGCAACAGTTCCGTTCCGTGGATGTCCTCATGGTGGATGATGTGCAGTTCATCGCCAACAAGGACGCGACACAAGAAGAATTCTTCCATACTTTCAACGCGTTGGTCGACCATAATCGCCAGGTGATCATCTCTGCAGACCGGTCACCATCGGACCTGGAGGGGATTGAAGAACGAATCAAGTCGCGCCTTGGTTGGGGCTTGGTGGCAGACATCCATCCAACAGACTTTGAATTACGCCTTGGTATTCTTCAGTCCAAGATGGAGCAGATGGCCAATGTGAACATCAATGACGAGGTGCTTGAATTTTTGGCTCGCCGCATCACGTCGAATGTGCGTGAGCTTGAAGGGGCTCTTAATCGGGTCAGTGCCCATGCGTCTTTGATGGGCAAGGCCATGACTCTGGATTTGACGCGCGAAGTTCTGCAAGACCTGATCCGCGCCAATGATCGCCGAGTGACGATTGACGAAATCCAGCGGCATGTGGCGGACTACTTCAATGTTCGGCTGGCGGACCTTTTGTCAGCCCGACGCGCGCGCGCCGTGGCCCGTCCCCGCCAGGTGGCGATGTATTTGTCCAAGCAGTTGACCGCTCGCAGCCTGCCCGAGATCGGCCGTAAATTCGGTGGTCGCGATCACACCACGGTCATGCATGCGGTTAAACGTATTGACGAGTTGCGCGAAATCGACTCGGCTCTGGATGATGATCTACAGCATCTCAACCGTGTTCTGGGCAACTAACACCCGCATCGATTCCCAATTCAGTTTCCGCGTCAATTTCTGCTCTTCACGCCCTTGGGCGCGATAATTTGCGTTGTGCGTTTTTGTGCTTAAAAATGGTGCAGAGTTGGGGGAAGTTTGCTAACATCTGATCCCGGATAAAGATCGCAAAATCGCGCTCATTTCGGGAGGGAATGAACAGCAATGTTTATTCCCAGAAAAACCAAGTATTGGAAGGCCTTAATGGCTTTTTCAGGAAGAGCAACGGCGATATTGAAGCAATGAAACTGACTATTGAACGAGCAGCACTCCTGCGTTCGCTGAACCACGTGCAAAGTGTGGTTGAACGGCGCAACACAATTCAGATTTTGTCCAATGTTTTGATTGAGGCTGCCGACGGCCGGCTAAGCCTGACAACCACCGATATGGACCTTGCCATGGTCGAATCTGTCGAGGCAGATATTGCCGAGTCTGGTGCGATCACGACACCCGCCCATACGCTTTATGACATTGTTCGTAAACTACCAGACGGGGCACAGATCGCGCTGGAGTATGATGGCGCCGAACAAAAGCTTAGCCTGGCCTCTGGTCGGTCGCGTTTTGTCCTGGCCTGCCTGCCGCGCGAAGAATTCCCCGTCATGGCCGAAGACGACATGCCGCATAAATTTGTGCTGTCTGCGCAAGACCTCAAAAGTCTGATCGACAAGACGCGGTTTGCCATCAGTACCGAGGAAACCCGGTTTTATCTGAATGGCATCTACATGCATGTGCCCGAGGCTGACCCGCAAGCGCTGATCGCCGTGGCGACAGATGGCCATCGCCTGGCTCGCGTACGCCTGCCATTGCCAGAAGGGGCAGCCGATATTCCGGGTGTGATTATTCCGCGCAAAACAGTCAATGAAATCCGCAAACTACTGGATGAATTGGACGAGCCAGTCCAGATCTCTCTGTCAGAAAGCAAAATCCGGTTCGAAATCCCCGGTTCTGTTCTCAGCTCCAAACTGATAGATGGCACATTCCCCGATTATGATCGGGTGATCCCCAAACAGAATGACAAAGACCTTGAGATTGATGCCCATCTGTTTGCCGAGGCCATTGACCGCGTGTCGACCATTTCCAACGAAAAATCGCGCGCCGTGAAACTGGTGGTCGATACCGACCGGGTGACCTTGTCTGTGACCAGCCCAGACAACGGGTCTGCCACTGAAGAAGTCGCTGCCGGCTATACGTCAGAGACCATCGAGATCGGCTTCAATGCACGTTATGTGCTTGATATCATGGGGCAAGTAAAGGGCGATACGGTGAAAGTTTCTTTTGCTGATGCGTCGGCCCCAACATTGGTGCAAGACAACACGGACGATACGGCCCTGTATGTTCTGATGCCGATGCGCGTTTAGGCGCCAATGGGATGCAGTCTGCCCAAATCGAAGGCTCAGCACCCCGGGAAGAGGGTGTGACAGTGCCACCAGAAACACAGTTGCCAGAAACACGGGCGAATGATCATGCCAACCCGCGACCCGATGCGGGGCGTCAGGCCAATGCGGGGCGTCAATCCAATGCGGGGCGTCTGGCTGTGTCACGACTGATGGTCACCCAATACCGCAATTACGAATCGGCAGTGCTGGACGTTCCGGCCATGCCGATTGTGTTGTGCGGGCCTAATGGCGCGGGCAAGACCAATATCTTAGAGGCTATATCTTACCTGTCCCCTGGGCGCGGTTTGCGCGGTGCCAAACTGGCCGATATCGGCCGCCGAACTGGCGATATTGTTGGTGCCTGGTCTGTGGCGGCGACGCTTGAGACACAATCAGGCTCGGTAAAACTGGGCACCGGTATTGAGCCGCGATCAGCCTCGGACGACGACGATAGCACCGAAGGCGGCAATGATCGGCGGGTCGTGCGCATAGACGGCGAAACGGCCAAAGGCCCGGCGGCACTGGCGGACTTTATGCGCCTGATCTGGCTGACCCCTCAGATGGACCGCCTGTTTGTTGAAGGGGCGTCATCCCGTCGTCGGTTTTTGGATCGACTGGTGCTGGGCTTTGACCCGGACCATGGCAAACGCGTGTCAAAATATGAACGGGTGATGCGCGAACGCAGCCGGCTGTTGCGCGGTGGTCAGGCCGACCAGACGTGGCTGTCTGCTCTTGAGGCACAGATGGCCGAAGGCAGCGTGGCCATTGCAGCGGCCCGTCGCGATGTGGTTGCGCGGTTACGTGGGGCGCTGGCGGCGGGTATTGGCCCCTTCCCCAGCGCAGATATGACGGTGCGCGGGGACGCCGAAGATCTGTTGGTTGATCATTCGGCTGTGGATGTCGAGGCTAGTTTACGAGACCAATTGAGCCGATCACGCGGCACAGACGGCGAACGGGGCCGCACACGCGTTGGCGCCCATAGGGCCGATTTGGAAGTTATCCATCTGGAACGGCAAATGCCTGCAGGCTTGTGTTCTACGGGCGAACAGAAGGCGGTGTTGATTGCGATTATCCTGGCCGATGCGCGCTTGCAGGCCATGCAGCAGGGCTCGCCCCCCATTATGTTGCTGGACGAAATCGCCGCGCATCTGGATGAGCACCGACGAGCAGCCCTTGTCGAAGAAATTTTGGATCTGGGTGTACAAGCCTGGATGACAGGCACGGATCGGACGCTGTTTGCAGCGCTTGAAGGCCGTGCCTGCTTTATGAATGTTGTAAATGGCAAGGTGACCCCTGCAAATGACTGACAAAACAGAAGCTCAGAAAACCGCAGCAGACGTTGCGGTGGAAGAATATGGCGCCGATTCCATCAAGGTCCTTCGCGGTCTTGATGCGGTGCGCAAGCGGCCGGGCATGTATATCGGCGATACCGAAGACGGCTCTGGCCTGCATCATTTGGTGTTTGAAACAACAGATAACGCGATTGACGAGGCCTTGGCGGGTCATTGCGACGACATCCAGGTGACCCTGAATGGTGACGGGTCTGTGTCGGTGTCTGATAACGGTCGTGGCATCCCGACCGATATCCATCAGGAAGAAGGCGTGTCCGCAGCCCAGGTAATCATGACCCAACTGCATGCGGGCGGGAAATTTGATTCCAATTCCTACAAGGTCTCAGGCGGCCTGCATGGGGTGGGTGTCTCTGTTGTGAACGGCCTGTCTGAATGGCTGGAATTGCGTATCTGGCGTAATGACAAAGAGCATTTCATGCGCTTTCGGGAAGGCGAGCCAGAGGAAGATCTCAAAGTGGTGGGCCCGGCCAATGGCCGCAAGGGCACAGAAGTTCGGTTTAAGCCGTCGCTGAATACCTTCCCTGACATCACCTTCGACTTTGATCTGTTGGTACATCGCCTGCGCGAACTGGCATTCTTGAATTCTGGTGTGCATATCACGGTTAGCGACCATCGCCATGCCGAACACAAGGTTGTTGACCTGTATTATGAAGGGGGGGTTTCGGCCTTCGTGACCTATCTGGACCGCGCCAAGACGGCCATCCATCCGGGGCCATTGTCGGTGATTGGCGAAAAAGACGGTATCGTTGTCGAGGCGTCGCTGCAGTGGAATACGTCCTATCATGAGAACGTGCTGTGTTTTACCAACAACATCCCCCAACGGGATGGCGGCACGCATCTGGCGGGCTTTCGCGCTGCCCTGACCCGCACAATCAATACCTATGCTGCATCCAGCGGCATTGCAAAGAGGGAAAAGGTCTCGATCACGGGCGACGATGCCCGCGAAGGGTTGACCTGTGTCCTGTCTGTAAAAGTCCCCGACCCGAAGTTTTCGTCTCAAACTAAAGACAAATTGGTATCGTCTGAAGTACGGCCGATTGTTGAAAGCCTGCTGAACGAAAAACTGGGAGAATGGTTGGCCGAACACCCCAATGAAGCCAAAATCATTGTCGGCAAGGTGGCTGAAGCTGCGGCTGCGCGTGAAGCCGCCCGCAAAGCGCGCGAACTGACCCGTCGTAAGGGCGCGCTCGATATTTCCAGCCTGCCCGGCAAATTGGCCGATTGTCAGGAACGTGACCCGGCCAAGTCTGAGTTGTACATCGTCGAAGGTGATTCGGCGGGTGGATCGGCCAAACAGGGCCGTGACCGCGGCTATCAGGCGGTGCTGCCGCTGCGCGGTAAGATCTTGAATGTTGAGCGCGCCCGGTTTGACCGGATGCTGTCGTCGACCGAAATCGGCACTATGATTACAGCGTTGGGCACCGGCATTGGCCGCGACGACTTTAATCTGGAGAAATTGCGCTACCACAAGGTCATCATCATGACAGATGCTGATGTCGATGGTGCCCATATCCGGACTCTGTTGCTGACATTCTTCTATCGCCAAATGCCAGAGCTGATCGATGCGGGCCATCTGTATATTGCCCAGCCACCGCTTTATAAAATTTCTCGTGGCCGGTCAGAGGTTTATCTGAAGGACGAAGACGCGCTCGCCGACCATCTGATCGATTCTGGCATCGAAGACGCGGTGCTGGAAATCCATGATGGTAGCCAGATGGCGGGCGCTGATCTGCGTGAATTGGTCGTCAAAGCCGCGCGGGTCGAAGCCCTTATCGGTCGGATTCCGCCGCGCTATTACCGGCCATTGATCGAACAAATGGCCATCGCCGGGGCCTTCAACAGCGATGTGTTGTCCGATACTGAACAGGCGCAAGATGTGGCAGATTATGTCGCGACCCGTATGAATATTGTGTCAGACGAATTAGAGCAGGGTTGGTCTGGCCGCCCTGGCGAAACGGGAGGCCTGGTGTTCGAACGAGAATATCGGGGCGTGATCGAACAATATGTCGTTGATGCCCAATTGTTGGATTCTGCCGAGGCGCGTGCGCTTGATGGCCTGGCAGCAGAATTGCAGGCCCATTATGCGCGGCCTGCAACATTGCGGCACAAGGATGATAGCTATAAAACGTCGTCTCCTCTGGAACTGTTGAAAACCATCAAAAAAATTGGCGGCAGGGGCATTGCAATACAGCGGTACAAGGGACTGGGTGAAATGAACCCCGATCAATTGTGGGAAACGACCCTGGACCCAGACGCGCGGCGCTTTTTGCAGGTCACGGTTAGCCATGCGGATACAGCCGATGACATTTTCTCGAAGTTGATGGGCGATGTGGTAGAACCAAGGCGCGAGTTCATTCAGACGAATGCGCTGAACGTGGTTAATCTGGACGTCTAAGCCCTTGGTTGCCAAAGGCAAAAAGCCCACGCCGAAAAAACCCGCAAAAAAGAAGCCGGTCAAGAAAGCAGCCAGCCCCAAAAACCGTGTTTGGCCCCTAAAGCGTGTTTGGCAGTGGGTCCTGGCGGTGGTCTTGTGGGGTCTGTTGGCGCTGGGTGGGCTGTTGGGTTATTACGCCTTCACCCTGCCTGATGTCGA
>Ga0114949_10000034_pt1 | contig 46729 bp, 37 predicted proteins | sample N074metaG_FD_83505 | JGI IMG/M metagenome (GOLD analysis project Ga0114949, IMG submission 83505) | Deep subsurface microbial communities from Kermadec Trench to uncover new lineages of life (NeLLi) - N074 metaG | ecosystem: Environmental > Aquatic > Marine > Ocean trench > Sediment | place...
AGGCTGGCCACCGCGTGATCGACAATAAAGTCCAGTGTGGGCAGGTCCGGGTCGCCTATGGAAAACAGGATGACATCCTCACCCGCAGCCTGTAATTCGCAGGCCTTATCATGCACCCCCCAAAGTGTGGAAGTGTCTACTGCCATCCTGTCACTGGCACGGCTAAATTTCATATCCTATTGGCTCTGGATTAGGCTATCGAAAGGGTGGGGGATTCTACCACCCTCCCATGGTGTGAGATAGACATTAGAAAGTTGCCGGTGGGTCAAGTTCTGAATGGCGGCGCGGTTGGAAAAGTTCTCGTATCCAATCATGTAGATTATGCCGGGGTCCGAAGGTTCTTTGAAGACAATGGACACACTGAAAATACGCTATACTTGAGTGCTATCACAAACTGAAGCCACAGCGCTTGCCCCTATTTGCCGAACAAGTTATCTCGCTCCCCCTAAACCCAGGACGCTCCGGGCAACTCACATTCTGGCCAAACTGGCTGACTACAGAGCAAGCTGACGGTTATCTGCAGAGCGCACTTTCCACTATAGTCTGGCAATCTGACACTATTTTTATCGCGGGGAAATCGATACCCATCCCGAGGTTGCATCGCTGGTATAGCGAGCCGGTAATCGAATACAAATGGTCGGGCATAAAAATGCAGGCGATTCCCTTTCCTCCCTGCGTGGCACAACTGCGATCCAATCTCGAGGAGGAAACCGGCATAGATTTTAACAGTTGTTTGGCCAATCACTACCGTTCAGGATCAGACAGCGTGGACTGGCATGCGGACGACGAGGCAATCTTGGGACAGGAACCTGTTGTCGCCTCGGTAAGTCTGGGGGCAGAGCGAATATTTCAGTTGCGCCATTGCCAAACCCGGCAGCGCTTTGACCTGTCGCTACCGCATGGCTCCCTGTTGTTAATGGGCCCGGGAATTCAGGAATACTGGCAGCACAAAATCCCGAAGACCAAATATTTGCAGCAATCCCGCGTAAACTTCACCTTTCGGCAAATACAGGTTCGCGAATGAGAACAATGCACGATGAGACACTTATTATTCCATCACAATAAGCTTGCCCGAGGCGACCAAGTCATCAATTATGCTGCTGAGTTCCGCGCCGGGCTCGATGCCGAGGCTCGCTAAATTGACGTCGCTAAGTGTGATTTCCTGATTCACCCTGCCCGCGTCGCCCAACTCGCCGCTGCCTGTGCCTGCCAGTTCGACCGATAGCAGCACGTCAGTGGCTGGATTTTCGCTGTCAAAAAGTGCGGTTACACTGCGATCGCTGGACATAACTACCGTACAGCCACCATTGCCGCTACAGTCGCCGGACCAGCCGACGAAAAACTGGCCCTCGCCAGGGTTCGCCGTCAGTACGACTGCCTCGTTTTTGGTATAGGCCTGGGAGCAGTCTTCGGGACAGGAAATACCCGCAGGAGAACTGCTGACTACGCCATTGCCCTCGGTGTTTACCGACAAGACAGTTTCCGGCACGAGATCGGTAGTAAAACTTGCCGTAACCGAGCGGCTGCCGGACATCGTTACAGTGCAGCCACCCAGGCCGGAACAGGCTCCTCCCCAACCCGAAAAGGTAGATCCATTCACCGCGTTGGGACTCAGTCTTACCGTCGCCGCGGTGGCGTAGCTATGGCCACAATCTGGCTGGCAGTTAAAGTAACACTCTGATTAGTGAAGTAGGACTGGCTGCAATCGCCCGGACAGTTGATTTTTTGATCGTCAGTGGTGATGCTACCCAAACCGCTGCCCGCAATCTGCACGGACAGCAGCCCTCCGCTTTGTGCCGATGTGCTTGCGGCACCCAGTGTGGCGGCTGCGATGATGAACGAAGAAATGGCATATTTACTGAATCTTGAGCGGAGGGAAGGCGAACCGTTCATATAATAAATTCCTTTTACTAGTTCTGTTTCCGGACCGGAAAAACATGCCTGCAATAGACCGGAACTCAACAGCATACACCAATAATCAGTCAACCTTGGTGGAGACCTCTGCCAGAGTTGGTAAATGCTAAACAAGCATATCCTATGCAGCTTTCCTGCCGGAAGTCCAGAGGTTGATTCCCTCAAGGGGCTAATGTAGTGGCAAAGGTAATGGCCTGTAACGCTGGGTCTGAGCGAGTGCTACAGAAAAATGGTTTTCATTTTATGAGCTGTGTACTATCTTTAAATAGGGCAGGGAAATTGAGGCGGAGTTCTTTGTTAAAGAGAGCGCACATAGCAAGCATAACCAGAGCAGATGTGCCTACCGGCCGCAGGTGTTGTGAGCGTTATAGGGTTGGTACAGTGGCTGTTCTCGACCCAGGAGGGATTTTTTGATCAAAAAATTTCCAAGAAATTCAATATACTTACTCTGTATCACCTCGAAAATTTCAGGTTGATGCTTATATTAACTAGTGGGAGGTTCCAGCGTGAGTAAATATCGAAACAGTCTACCCCAATTGTATGGAAACTTGTTCTTGACCGATGCTGGGTTGGAAACCGATCTGATATTCAATCACGGCATTGAAATTCGAGAATTCGCAGCTCACACACTCCTGCCGGATGCGCGAGGTCGGGAAGCAGTAGCCAATTATCTCCGAGGCTTTCTCTCCCTTGCGAATCAATACGACACAGGGTTTGTGCTAGATAGTCAGACATGGAAAGCACACCTGCATTGGGCCAAAGATCTTGCGTCAACCGAGCGAGAGATGCATAGAATTAATCACGACGCCATTTCGTTTATTGCGGGATTACGTGACGAGTTTTCCGGGAATAGCAAACCTATAGTTCTGAATGGAGTAATTGGCCCTAAAGGTGACGCATATGCTCCCGAAGCTAAACTGGCAGCAAGAGAGGCTGAGAAATACCATGCCAAACAGATAGGGTGGCTGGCCGAAACTGAGGTAGATATGGTAACGGCGTTGACCTTCACACAATCGGATGAGGCTATCGGTGTTGTTCGGGCGGCGCAATCAACAGGTTTACCCGTAGTGATTTCTTTTACGGTCGAGACCGACGGGAGGTTACCGACAGGCCAGCCACTGAACGAGGCCATTGGCGCGGTCGACGCTGCGACGGATAGTGCCGCCGCCTATTTCATGGTGAATTGCGCTCATCCCGATCATTTCTTTGATACGTTCGACGACTCAGATTGGGTGCGCCGCATCCGTGGACTGCGCTGTAACGCATCGCGATTGAGCCACGAAGAACTAGATGAATGCGAGGTACTCGATGACGGCGATCCTGTGGAACTCGCTAATCAATATAAGGTGATCACGAGAAAAATGCCTTGGCTAAACGTATTCGGAGGCTGCTGCGGCTCCGATTTGCGCCATGTCACCCAGATCGTAAAGGCAGTTAGTGGCTAAACCCAGGATTCGCTACCGGCCTAATTTATTCTTTCTTTTGGAGCTGGCCGGGGTCGCCCAATAACCAGCGCATGAACTCGTTCGCTGCGCTCATCGCGCTCGGCTACAGCCGCGCGCCTTATGCGGGGTTTATAAGTACGTGAAATGAATGAGTACGGAAGCTGCAAGTGTAAAAATATCGAGATTCATTGGCAGGTGATCGATCTCACCCTTGTGCCGAGAGCGTGTCTGTGTAGTTATTGTATATCCAAGGGAGCGGCGTACGTTAGTAAACCCCACTCCAAGTTTGAGGCCACCATTCATGATGACAATAGCTATAGTAAAGTCCAACACGGGTCAAGGAGCGCCATATTCCACGAGTGTACAAATTGCAAGATTGTTGTCTTTGTCACGGCAGAGATAGGCGGTGAAGTATATGGCGCATTAAATGCAAATTGCCTCATCAACAAAATGGGCTTCTCAAATCCAGTGTCAACCGATTTTAGTACTGAATCTGGTGCAGAGAAACGAGAAAGGTGGCGTAAAAACTGGTGCCAGCCGGTACTGATAAAAACCCAAGGCTGCTAGGCAAGTGAAGGCAGCGGATGCTATGCACCGCTGCCAGCCTCTGCTTTAGTGGTAGATGCGTACAATCACTGGCGGATTTCGATGCCTTGGCCGCTGCCTCAGGACAGAAACTCAATCCAATCCAACGCCCGGATTGGGGCCCTGGCCCCCTACGAAGTACGAGGCTTCGATCGCATCGTTCGCCATTGTCAGGCGAAAAATAACGTCATTGTCCTGGTGCATGCTAAGGGTTTGTTGGGGACTGAGTCCTAACAATTCAGCCACCATCACTTTGCCGATCATGCCGTGTGAGACGATGGCAATGTTTTCCTCTGGGCGCCGCTTAATATCGTCCAGGAATGGCCGGCTTCGTTCTATCATATCGGGATAGTTCTCACAATTGGGGCCGCGATAGTTGAAGCGATCTGCCTCCAGGGCTTGCCAGTCGTCTGGCCATTTCTCCTTCACCTCGGCGTAAAGATAGCCACTCCAGTCGCCGGTGTCCCATTCCATGATGCGCTCATCAAAGGTGGTGTCGAGATTGAGATGACGATTGATAATCTCTGCGGTCTGTCGGGTTCGATCGAGAGGCGAGACGACCAGCGCCTCGATACTCTGAGTGGCAAGGAATTTGCCATTGACGTCTGCCTGGTCGCGACCGGTGTCATTTAAATCAGAATTCCACTGGCCCTGCATTCTGGCAATGGCGTTCCATTCCGTCTGGCCGTGTCGAACAAAGTATAACTGCTTCAATTGAACCCCTGTGATGCGTGATGATGCGAAAGCCGCTAAGCATACCAGACCTGAAGTACACGGGCAGAGCCCGCGCTCTCTGGATTGGGGATGATGAAAGCGGCGTCGTTCTGGTGCCGATTGGAGAACGCGATGAACATGTCCGGCAATTCCCGGGCCAGTACGATAATCCTTTTACTCTCACTCATGCGCTGCCTCCCTCAGCCCTTTTCTATCAGGTCTGATGATATGTCCGCAATACATTTTACACACATCAGAACCATGGCAATGACAATCTCTCGCTGAGCGCCAAGATTTAACCATACGCGGACCATTTCAGCGATTGTCGAGTTTGGGACTTTTTCACCGTGAGAGACTGGCAAGCTAGATGCTATCAGATACCAATAATTTGAGATAAATAGCGTGCTCGCCCGGTGAAATACGCACACGGGGGAAAGTATACTTTATATAAGTTACAATAAGTCCATCAGTTGGAAGTCTGTATGAGTAAACCAATACTGACATCAGCCACCGAATAATCTTGAGGGTAAGACAGTGACAGCAATACAAAATGAAACCCAGAATGACATAGCCGGAATGTTGAAAGCCGCCCACGACAAACAGCGCGCGGCCTATCTGGCCAACCCGGTGCCAAGCTACGCGCAGCGCAAGGAAGATCTGCTCAAGCTCAAGGCGATGATCAACGACAATCGCGATGACATCATTGCCGCTATCAGTAGTGACTACGGTAACCGCTCACGTCATGAGAGTTTGTTTGCCGAGATAATCGCTGTTACCGATGGCATTAATAACAACATCAAACACCTGAAAAAGTGGATGAAGGTGCAAAAGCGCCACGTAGATATCGGCATGTTTCCCGGGGCGAAAAATCGCGTTATTCCACAACCTTTAGGCCTGGTTGGCATTATCGTGCCCTGGAATTTTCCAGTAAATCTGACCTTCCTGCCCCTGGCGACCGCTTTTGCCGCCGGCAACCGGGCCATGGTGAAAATGTCCGAAAACTCCATTCACTTAACTCGCCTGTTTATGACGTTGGCCAAAACGTACTTCCCCGAAGACAAGCTGGAATTTTTTGAGGAGACCGGCGGCGTGGGTGTTGAGTTTTCCCAGCTGCCGTTTGACCTGATTATGTTTACTGGTTCCGGGCAAACCGGCAGAGCTGTGATGGCTTCAGCGGCAAAAAACCTGTGCCCGGTAATACTCGAGCTGGGTGGCAAGGCGCCGGCGATCATCGACCAGAATTACAATCTGGCCAAGGCCGTAGCGCGCATCATGTTTGTGAAGCAGTTCAACGCGGGACAGATATGTACCAACGTAGATTACGTGTTCGTGCACGAAAGCCAGAAGACCGAGTTCGCCAAACTGGCCGAAGACTATGTCAGCACGCATGTACCAGACATAAAGAGCAAAGACTACACATCCATTATCGACGATAGGTCTTTCCAGCGACTACTGGACACCCTGGATGATGCTCGCAGCAAAGGCGCCACGGTGATCAACCTGTCGGGGGAGCAACAACCTATCGCAGAGACACGAAAATTTCCGCTGCACCTGGTGATGGATACCACCGAGGACATGACCATCCGCACCCGGGAGACCTTCGGTCCGCTACTGAAGGTAATGACCTATGATGATCCGCAGGAAGTGGTCGAGTACGTCAATGCCAATGACCGTCCCCTGGCGCTATACCCCTTTACCAACGACAAGGCACTGGCTCAGATGTATATCGACCGCATCATGTCGGGCGGGGTCACCGTGAACGATGCATTGTTCCATGTGGCACAACACGATATTCCCTTCGGCGGCGTAGGCGCCAGTGGCATGGGCCATTACCACGGCTATGAGGGCTTTGTGGCTTTCTCCAAAATGCGCCCGGTGTTCTACCAGGCCAGTTTCAGCCCGATGAAGTACTTGCAACCCCCTTACGGAAAGTTTGCTGACAAAGCCTACGGCCTGATGGTAAAAATGAAAAGCTAATTCAGCTGGTGGGGCAGAGGGAAGAACAGTTCAGCCCAGCCCAGGCCGTCGCCACAGAGACAAAAAAAGGAGTTTGGTGTGCGCGCTATTTTCGTAGTTTTGATCATCCTGCTGGCGGCTTGTGGTCGTCAGGAATCAACGCAAGAGGGCGCTGCGCCCCAGGAGGCACCGCCATTCACTGCGTCGAAAACTACACTGCCGGATACTGACTGGTCTTCCCACGGCCTGGACTGGGGCGAACAACGCCACTCCGGCCTGGCCCAAATCAACGTGGAAACAGTAAAAGACCTGGGCCTGGCCTGGTCCTTCGATATGTACACCCAAAGAGGTGTAGAGGCCACGCCACTGATGGTGAACGGCACTCTATATGTCACCGGTAGCTGGTCCATGGTGTATGCACTTGACGCAATCAACGGTGAGCTAAAATGGTTTTACGACCCGGAGGTTGATCGCGCCTTTCTGGCCAAAGGATGTTGTGACGCAGTTAACCGAGGTGTTGCCTACAGCGATGGCAAGGTGCTGGTGGCCACCTATGACGGTCGCCTTGTCGCCCTGAATGCCGAAACCGGCAAAGTGATATGGGATGTACAAACCACAGACCGCAACAAACCCTACACAATCACCGGTGCGCCACGCATAGCCAAAAACATGGTCATAATTGGTAACGGCGGGGCCGAGTTGGGAGTGCGCGGTTACGTCTCCGCCTACGATATTGAAACCGGTGAGATGGTCTGGCGCTTTTATACCGTGCCCGGCAACCCAGCGGACGGCTTTGAAAGCAAAGCCATGGACATGGCCGCGAAAACCTGGACCGGCGAATGGTGGAAGTGGGGCGGTGGCGGCACCGCCTGGGACTCCATGGTATATGACCCGGAGTTGGACCTGTTCTATATAGGCGTGGGCAACGGCTCGCCCTGGAATGCCAGAGTGCGCAGCCCGGAAGGCGGTGACAACCTCTTTCTGGCCTCCATCGTGGCGGTGCGGCCCGATACCGGCGAGTACGTGTGGCACTACCAGACCACGCCCCGTGAAACCTGGGATTACACCGCCACCCAGCACATTATACTGGCCGATCTCGAAATCGATGGAAAGCCAAGAAAGGTGTTAATGCAGGCACCGAAGAACGGCTTTTTCTACGTGCTTGACAGGGCTACGGGTGAGCTGTTGTCCGCGGAAATCTATGGCGTGGTTAACTGGGCTACTCACGTTGATATGGAAACAGGTCGCCCGGTTGAGACTGCAAATGCCAGGGTATTCGACGGCAAAAATATTTCGCTGCCCAGTAATGCCGGGGCGCATAACTGGCCCCCCATGTCCTACAACCCCGACACCGGCCTGGTGTACATTCCCACGCTGGTAATGCCTGTCGCATTCCTGCAGCCAATCGAAGATCAAGACAGTAAACCCGGCGGTGGGCGCTGGAATGTCGGCTTTGATCGTATCGCGAATGTGCCACCGCCAGTACCTAACTTTGACGAAATACTGGAGGGTGTTGTGTCAGGCCAGCTGATCGCCTGGGACCCTGTAAACGGGGAACCTCGCTGGGCGAGCGAACCGGGGCGACCCGACGGCGGTGGTGTGCTCAGCACTGCCGGCGGCATTATTTTTCAAGGCGGGAAGGGCGGGCGCCTGGTTTCCTATAATGCCGCTGATGGTGACGAATTATGGTCAGCGGATGTTCAGACGGCTGTAATGGCGCCACCTATTACCTACGCCATTAACGGCCAGCAATACATCGCCATCGCTGCTGGCTTTGGTGGCGGCTTCGCTGCTGAGGGCGGCACTGTTGCCCACGCCTGGAAAGTGCGCAACCGGTCACGTGTACTGGTCTATAAACTGGGTGGTAAGCACCAGCTGCCAGCCGTTGTGCCCGACACACGGGTAATGCCAGAACCAGAGCCAGTTACCGCCAGCAGTGAAGTGGTACAACGTGGCACCGTGGTCTACCACCGCCAATGTGAGTATTGTCATGGTGCCGGTTTACGCACGGGTGGCGTGAACCCGGATTTGCGCTGGTCTCCCGCTGCTACGCACGATATCTGGCAGGACATAGTGCTAGGGGGCATCCTGGAGGCTCGCGGTATGGTGAGCTTTAGCGAGTATGTCAGCGAAGAAGATGCCGAAGCTATCAGGCAGTATGTCCTCGCCGAGGCCAACCGGCTGTATCAACGTGAACATGCGGAGCCCGGTGGCGGCTAGTTAGGCCTCCCCACGCCTCCTCGCCGAACCACCAAATCTTACTCCCCGGCCTCATACTGCTGAATCTCTCCATTATTCATGGCGGGATCTAGCGGCTGGGGGATTCTCATTTATGTGGATGTACTTGATAGCGCAGGCTTTGCTTCAGTGCATCCCCGTTCGCCGATAAGCTCGGGCAGGGCAGCCGGATTTTAATTTGTGGTCGACATTGGGGCTTTTACGGTTTTTGTGCGAACCTATTCGTCTATCAGTTTGGCTTTTTTTGTCAGTTATTGGGCCGGGGGGCGAAGCTATAATACCAGGACAAATCTGATCAATTCCATAGCCCTTTAGCGAGACATTTACTTCGCCAACGGCAATTCGACGGGAACAGTAACTATGAGCAATGAAGCGCTCGCCGAGGCGCAGCGACTGGAAAATCTCAAGGGCCACCGCCTGGGGCCCTATATGAGCTTTAACCCGGTCAATGCCACCCAGATATGGCAGTGGTGCTGTGCCATGGGCGAGAGCAACCCGAGTTACCAGCCGGGCGAGCAGCAGTTGGCGCCGCCCGCCATGATGCAGATGTGGACCATGCGCAATATAGACGACCACTACGCACCCGGTTCCACCTGCGCAGCGCCTTATCAGGTATTTGATGAGATGAAGGTGATGGGCTACCCCGCAAATGTGGCGGTCAGCTACGACCTCAGTTTCCACCGCTATCTACACCTCGGCGAGCAGGCCAAGCACTACACCACCATCGTCAATATCAGCGACAGAAAAACAACCGGGCTGGGTGTCGGTTTTTTCGTCACGGAGCGGGTGGAATATCTAACCCTCGATGAAGAACATTTTGCCGAGGCGCTGATTACCTATTTCCAGTATCGGGCGGAAGAACGCGAAAGCACCGGCGATGCCAGACCATCCGCCACCGCACAGAGTGCGGGGGAAGCACCATGGTTCCCCGGCACGGGGGATATAAATCGACCGCCTGACTTTACCACTATAGACCCGGCCATGATCTCCGTGGGGGAGACGCTGCCCGAGTTGCAGCTCCCAATTACCCATAAATTGATCGTGGGCGGCGCTATGGCAAGCCAGGACTTTATCCCGGTACACCATAATCTACCAGCGGCCAAAGCGGCGGGCATGGCAGATATATTTATGAATATTCTCACCACTGGTGGTTTGTTGGCGCGTTATCTGGGCGATTGGGCGGGCAGCGGTAGCCGTCTCAAGCAGTTGAAATTTAATTTAATGGCACCTAACTTCCCGGGTGACACCATGATACTGGGGGGAGAGGTCTCGGCGCTGGAACTGCTTTCAGAGGGAGCGGAGGTACGAGTAGACTTCGCCGGGATGAATGGTTTGGGTTATCACACAAAAGGCTGGGCGAGCATATTGTTGCCTGTCGCGAAGAAATCACAGTAGAGGTTTATCATGAGTAAAAAACGGTTTACGGGAAAAGTCGCCATTGTTACTGGCGGTAGTATGGGAATAGGCAGAAGCACGGTGCTACAACTGGCAGCCGAGGGCGCCCACGTGGTCAGCTGCGCACGACGCAAGCCCAAGCTCGATGAGCTGGAAGCGGCGGTGAAGGACATGGGGGGGCTGTTTACCGGTCATGCACTCGATGTCGGCGACACCGTTGCCTTTGCCAAGATGATTAACGATACCGCTGAGCAGCACGGGCGTCTGGATCTACTGGTCAACAACGCCCCCTCGATTATCGGCGGCATGGTAGTTGATCAGTCCTTGGAAGACTGGCAGTCCAATTTTGGCATTGGGGTAGACAGTGTGTTTATCGGCGTGCAGGCTGCCATGCGCATCATGATTCCGCAGGGCAGTGGCTCGATAATCAATATTTCTTCGGTTAGCAGTCTGCGGGCGGGTTTGGCATCGGGCGCCTATGGCGCGGCCAAGGCCGCGCTCAATCAGTTTAGCCAGTGTGCGGCAATGGAAGCTGCCCCCCATAACGTGCGTATCAATGTGGTAGCGCCCGGCGCCGTTGATACCCCGGGACTGAACGCGGCGACCATGAAGAATGAAGCGGTGAAGAAGATCATTACCGACTCGATCCCCATGCTGCGTGCGGCAACACCGGAGGAGGTAGCTCAGGCGATTTGCTTCCTGGGCTCCGACGATGCCTCCTTTATCACCGGGGTCATTCTGCCGGTTGACGGTGGCAAATCACCGCAAATGTATGTGCCTTCGTTCGATATCACCAACCTGGATAACCAGGCCGAAAACCGGTAGCACTTTTTTAATTCAAAGGCGAGAACACAATGGATAATGAGTCATTATTGGCGCGTATAGACCGCCTGGAGTCTCTGGACGAAATTCGTCAGCTGGCTGCCAAGTATTCCCTGTCCCTGGATATGCGTGACATGGATGCGCACGTCAATTTGTTTGCCGAAGATATTCGGGTAAGCCGGGAAAAAGTTGGGCGCGCTCACCTGAAGCATTGGCTGGATGACACCCTGCGCCTGCAGTTTACCGGTACCTCTCACCATATTGGCAATCATGTGATTGAGTTTGATGACGCCGATCACGCCCACGGCGTTGTGTATTCCAAGAACGAACATGAGACGGGCGATGAGTGGGTCATCATGCAGATGCTGTACTGGGATAACTATGAGCGCATCGACGGGCGCTGGTATTTTCGTCGCCGCCTGCCCTGTTACTGGTACGCCACCGATTTGAACAAGCCGCCGCTGGGGGAGGATAAAATGCGTTGGCCGGACAGAGAGCCCTATGCCGGCGCCTATCACGAGCTGTGGCCGTCCTGGGAAGATTTCTGGGCCAACCCACCCAGTGGCGACGACGTCGAGGTGGCGGCTCCCGCACCCCTGGACGAATTCCTTAATACCATGCGGCGCGGCGCCGCAGAACCCAAGATTCGCATACGCTAGGACTAGACTATGGATTTATTCTCACCTCTAAAACTCGGGGCGCTGGAATTGCGTAACCGTATCATTATGGCTCCGATGACGCGCAGCCGCGCGGACAGCGAAGCGGTTCCCACTTCGGTGATGGTTGAGCACTACAAGCAGCGCGCCAGCGCCGGGCTGATTATTTCTGAGGGCATCGCGCCCAGCGCAGATGGCATGGGCTACTGCCGCACTCCGGGCCTCTATAACGAAGCACAAATCGCAGCCTGGAAACCGGTATTGGCTGCGGTCCACGAACGCGGTGGTCTTATGGTCGCGCAGCTGATGCATGTGGGGCGCGTGGCTAACCAACTAAACAAGCCCGAAGGCAGTGAGACAGTCGCGCCCTCGGCGATTCAGGCCAGTGGCGAAATGTATACCGATCAGGAGGCCATGCAAGCCTTCGATGAACCACGGGCACTACAGACCCAGGAGATTGCCGGGATTGTTGAGGAGTATCGGCAGGCCACAGAAAATGCCTTTGCCGCAGGTTTCGATGGGGTGGAGCTGCATTGCACCAGTGGCTACCTGCCCGCTCAGTTTCTTTCCACAGGCAGCAACCAACGCAGCGACCAGTACGGCGGCTGTGTAGAGAACCGGGTGCGCTTCGCGCTGGAGGTATTGCGCGCAATGATCAGCGTAAAAGGGGCCGACCGCGTGGGCTTTCGAATTTGTCCGGATAATCCCTTCAACGATTTGAAAGACGAGAACCCCCAGGAAACCTTCGAAGCGTTAATATCCCAAGCTGCAGCCCTGGGTCTGGCCTACCTGCACGTGATTCGCTTTCCCAAGGGGCGAGTCGACAATATCGAGTTGGGGCAGCGCTACTTCGGCGATAGGCTGATTGCCAACGAGAGTTATGATTTTGATGAAGCGCATGCGGCCGTTGTCGCGAGCGAGGTCTCGGCAGTGTCATTCGGTCGACACTTTATCGGGAATCCCGACCTGGTGGAGCGCTGGCAGGGTAATGCACCGCTGGCGAAATTCGATCTGGCTACCTTGTATTCACCGGGTGCCGAGGGCTATACAAGTTATCCGCGGGCCGATGCAGCGTGATACGCGACTGAAATAATCCAGGGTCAAAACTGCGGCCCATAGGAACAGGCCCGCAGTTGCCGGAGTAATAGCCCCTGCGGGTGGTTGAGGATAGCGACTTCTAAGACGGGGTTTATCGGACCGCGCCACCGCCATCGACAGACAGCAGTTGCCCGGTGATAAACGACGCGCGATCACTGGACAGGAAGGTAACAGCCTCGGCAATCTCTTCGGGCTCGCCCAGGCGATTCATAACGGCCGCTTTCTTCAGGCCCTCAGCCATGTCGGGCTGTTCCTCAAAATACTTTTCCACCCCCGGGGTTCTGATAACGCCGGGAGAGACCGCGTTAATGCGAATGCCCTGGGCGCCGTACTCGGCGGCGGAGCTTTTGGTGAGGATATTGACACCCGCTTTTGCCGCAGCGTAAGCCGTGTTGTGTGCCTGGCCCCTTAGAGAGGCATTGGATGAGATATTGACGATAGCGCCGCCGCCAGTTTTCAGCATGGCGGTGATCTCGTACTTCATGCACAGCCAGGTATTGGTCAGGCACATCTCCAATGTATGGTCGAATACTTCGCGCTTGTATTCGTGGATAGGGCCGCCGCCGCGACTCACTGCGGCACTGTTACAGGCGATATCCAGGCGGCCATAGGTCGCCACCACGAAGTCCACCGCCGCTTTGACCGACTCTTCCTTGCTCACATCGCCCTGCACGAAAGCCGCTTCGCCACCGGCCTGCTGAATCAGCTGAACCGTCTCTTGACCCATCTCGGCATTGAAGTCGGCGATGACGACACGGGCGCCCTCGCGGGCATAGGACATGGCGATGGCGCGGCCGATGCCCTGACCTGCGCCGGTTACCATAGCGACTTTATTTTCCAGTAAACCCATTTGCCTGTTCCTCGTATTTTTCCCGTTAATAATGAATTAATGCATCTGTGTCAACATTGCGCTCTTGGCTCGAATTGCGCCCACTGCATTCGTAAATAGACATACCCCACCAGGCAATCATCTGCCGCTTCACCTCAGGCGGGCAGGGCGCACCGGAGTAGATCATGCGGTGGATGGAGCTTACATCGTAGCGATCGCGCAGCACCTGGGGCAACTCCAGCAGTCGGCTAAACTGGCTGGGTACCATGTAACTGGTGGTTACCCGGTACTGGTCTATGGCATGTAACATGCTCCGGGCGTCCCACTGCTCCGCAAGGACCACGGGGTGGCCGTAGTGCAGGGAATTTAATGCCCACATCATTGCCTCGGGGTCGTGCAGTGGGCAGCCGCAAAAGTGCACATTATGCGCTTCAGTTGGTATATCAAACAGAGTCATCAGCTGTGCGACCTCTGCCATTTTCTGCGCATGGCGGTCAGTGGCAGACTGTGCGAAAACTGCGCGCACGGCACTGATGCCGGGGGCAGTGTTAGTGGTTTCACTGCCCGGCGTTTGCATGAGCAGGACGCAATCTAGTTGCTCCACGGCGAGCTTCAACGCAAGTAACTCGGCACAATTGGGCAGCGCCGTCTCCACGCAATCGCCCGCCTGCAGGCCCTGTTGTTGCAGGTTTCGAACAATGCGGTCACATTCATCGCGCAACTCACCGCGACTCCAGTGGCGGCCATCGGGGGCTGCCAGGGCAAGTTTGGTGGGGGCCTGATGGGCAAAGTGCCAAAATCCGGGGCTAGACATGAGCGAGGTGTTTAACTGAGGCTCAGTCGGAAACACTGTCGGCGGTCTGGGCGCAGGGGCTGCGCAGCGCCGAGACGACCATGGGTACCACCAGGACGGCCGCCATACCCCCGGCCCACAACCCTTTGAAAATGGCGTAGTGTAGCGGGGTTATTTGCTCTATACCGACCAGGTAAAAGCCAGCCAGGGGCAGCGGTGCGGCCACACACATACCCATAATGCCGAAGCAGAAGGCGCAGCCCAGGGTGCTTGCGGGCAGGCGATTTACCCAGGCCTGTAGCTGCGAGCGGGGGCCAAAGTCCATTGTTTCAATTTTGCCCTTGGCGAGCTTGCGTTTGTGTATGGGAATAACGATAAGCGCGACAATAAAGGGGAGTATGAATGCGGTCGCCAGAATATCGACCACAAAGCTGTTACTGCCGCTCCAGGTGAGTGCAGAACCGCCTTTTAACAACCACCAGGCAATGAGCCCGTTGAACACGGTATTTGAGAGCCCGCCCACCAGGGCTTCGTGCTTGAGATGTTGCTTAGCTTGAGCAGACATACAGTTCCCTATAATGTTGAGGGTTTATGATCGCAGTTAATCTATGATAGTCTCTAACGACTATAAAAGTAGGGCTCCAAACGCCAGATTTATGAACATTATCCGCCGTACCCAGCCGATGAGCGAAATAACTGTCAGTGCCAAGAAATTTCTGCGCCTGTTCGATTATATTGAACGCATAGGCCTCGACGTCGAAGAGATCATCGCCACGGTAAACCTTGACCCGCAACGCATTTCCCGGTTAGACGCCGAGAAGGGGCTTCCCGCGCAGCAGTATTCGCGTCTGTACAAGGCGACGGTGCTGCAGATGCAAAAGCTGGGGCACCCCCTGCCCTGGGCCGCGGGGATAGGCAGCGAAGCCTTCGAGTTGATGTGCCATTGTATTATTGGTTCAAGAACACTGGGCGACGCCCTGCGCATGGCCACGCGTTTCGACAGTTTGTTGTACCCGCTGCTGGGCTACAATATAAGATTGCTTGAGGAGGAGGGCAGCGAGTGCGTTAAGTTGAGTTACAAGGTGGTAACTCAGGATAGCGACTCCAGGTTTGTACCGCAGCAGTGGGATAGGGCGGGGTATCAGGAAACAGTCGCCAAGGCCTCCGGTTTGTTGGTGTGGCATGCCTTTTGCGGTTGGCTGACGGGCTTGCCGCTGGAAGCCGACGAAGTCAAGGTGGCCGCGCCTTATGTCAACGAGGCATACTATGAGGGCCTGGCGAAGGCCTTTCACTGCCCCATCTATTTTGATGCCTGCGAAAATACGCTGAGCTTTAGCCGCGAGCAGCTGACACGACGCATCGTGCACACCGTTGATTCTCTGGATGAGTTTTTGAATAACCTGGTATACCAACTCATCGCCTCGGAGAAAGAGCCGGCCAGTACCAGCGCCGCCATTAAATCCCTGGTGAGTATTGACCTGCCCAAGGGGATGCCTTCCTTTACCCAGATTGCCAGTCACCTGCACATGTCTGAATCCAGTCTGCGCCGTCGATTACAAAAAGAGACGACCAGTTATCAAGCCCTCAAGGATGAAGTGCGCTGCAATGTGGCTATCGACAAGCTGCTAAATGAAAACGCCAAGGTTGCCGACCTGGCGGAATACCTGGGTTTTACCGAGCCCAGTTCCTTTGTACGCTCTTTCAAGGGTTGGACCGGGCAGACGCCCAAGGCTTACAGAGAGAGCATTCGCTTGCTGGGTAGGTCCTGAGGCGCTCCCGCCGAACTCATTTGCCCACTAATCAGGCCTTTTTTGTCGCTGTATTAGTGCGCTTGTAAAGGTACAGTGACGCCTCGATTATGACACTAAGGGGCAGCCGATGAGACAACTGGGCGGACAAGACAACTCATTTTTGGAAATTGAAGGCACTGGCCTGGCACAGCATATTGCCAGTGTGGCAATTTACGACCCCTCGACCGCTCCCAGTGGCGGCGTACGCTTCAAGGAAATTCTGGCTCATATGGAGTCACGACTGCATTTGGCGCCCGTGTATCGAACAAAATTGTTAAATGTGCCCATGGGTGTAGACCGTCCCTACCTGATTGATGAAGCCGAGATAGACCTTGAGTACCACATCCGCCACATCGCTTTGCCCAAGCCCGGAGACTGGCGCCAGCTGTGTATTCAAATTGCCCGCATTAACGCCCGCCCGCTGGATCTCTCCAAGCCTCTGTGGGAGCTCTATGTGATAGAGGGACTGGATAATATCGACCATGTCCCCAAGGGCAGTTTTGCGCTGCTGACCAAGATTCATCACTGTGTGATGGACGGTGCCACGGGCATAGAGATGATGGCCGCAATTCATGATACTAGCCCGCAGGGGCGTGAAATCGAACCCGAGGGCGAACGTATTATTCATGCGCCGCCCTCGTCATCAAGAATGTTGACACAGGCGTATATCAACGCGCTGCGCAAGCCGCGTCGCTTTTACGGTCTGGCCAAGCGCATCCTGGGGCTGCGCCGCGATATGCAGCGCAAGGACGAGTCCGAGCGCACCGTAGGTGCTGCGCGCAAGGTCTTGACCCGCTTCAACGGTGACATTTCACCACACCGGGTGTTGGATGCACTCACCTTTGATTTTGCCGAGATTCGCGCAATCAAAAACAGTCTCGACGGTGCCACCATTAACGACGCAATGCTGGCCATCGTCTCCGGCGCGCTGCACAAGTACCTTAAATCCGAGGGTGAACTCCCTGAAGAAACCCTGACCTGTGGCTGTCCCATTGATATACGCGACGAAAGTGAGCGGGGCAAAGGGGGTAATGTCATCGGCTTTATGGGCGTAAACCTGTGCACAGAAATAGCCGATCCGCTGGAGCGCTTTGAGGCCGTTCACCGGGCGGCAGTAGAGGCCAAGGCTCACGCCAAGGCCACCGACGTGCGCGTGAACAAAGAGATTATGGATACCGTGCCCGGCGGCGTTATGACGGCGGCCATGCGGGTGACCTCTGCCATGGGCATAAACCCGACGCCTTACAATACCATGCTGACCAATGTACCGGGGCCGCCTAATCAATTGTACTTTGCCGGCGCCCAGATAGTAGAGGGGTTTGGCATTGGTCCACTGGTGCCCGGTGCAGGCTTGTTCCACACTGCGTCCAGTTCGGTGATGAACAAAGAGGGCAAGATAAATCTGAGCTTTTGGGCCTGTAGAGAGATGCTGCCGAACCCGGAGTTTTACCGTCAGTGCATTCAGGAATCCTTCGATGAACTGAAGGCGGTGACCGTGGGTAAGAAGGGTAAGAAGGGTAAGAAGCCGAAAATGAAAAAACGCAAACGCCGCGCTGCCTAGCCACAGTGAGGCGGGCTCGCATGGTGCTAGGAGCGAGTGGGCCTATTAGGTTTTCTGACTTTGTGCTACGTTTTTTTCCGTGCGCTGGCGGAAGCCTTGTCGTTGATAATTGCCACGACACGTTTGCTACGTTTGCTGGGCGGCGCCTGCCGCCTGGGCTTTTTAGTCTGCCTCGCGTCACTTTGGAGTGCCGCATCAGTTTGCGGCGCTGTTCTCAACCAGTGGGCTTCATCAATTTCGAAGGAGTGGAGTATCTTGTCCAGGGTGCGTCCGATGCGGGTCGTGGTGCGAATCGCCGGCACTTTGGGCCAGGTGGCGCGTTCGCCCGCCTTGATTAAATCCGCCATTTCCTCTTCCGATAGCATCTTCAGCAGTTTGGAGAGACTGGCAACACCGTAGCCAGGAAAGATATTGATATCGGCCGTAAAACGTTGATCGATCAGGCCATTTATCGCATTCATGGCCGTCCCCATTCTCGGCCCAACCCTGGCATGGCGTTGCACGAAGTCGAGGTAGCCACGGACAATTTGTTTGGTTGCCGCTATGGAAGCATCGGAAAAGATCTTGCGAAAGCCCGGCCGTACATTGTTGTCACGGCCCAGCCCCGGCATGACCTGGCTGACAATAAAGTGGTTCACGCCATACATACGCGCCAGACGTTTGGCAGGTAAATCCTGGGAAAATGAGCCGTCGATCCAGCGCCGCGAAGGCAGGTAAGGTTGGATGTCACCCTCCTCATTGCGCGCTTGCAACTGTACCGCAGGGAACACACCTGGTAGGGCAGAACTGGCCAATACCGCAGAGCGAATAGTGACATTGGGCGAAGCGATATGATTTAACAGCCGTGAGGTCTGTTTCGGTTCCGATGGTGAAATCGTGATATTGATACTGCGCCCTGTTTTTTCATAAGCTTCGAGAAAAGTCATATCCGGGATCATTCTGGCCATTTCCCGTTTGATTACGCGCATATCGATTCTGTTGTTTTTGCCAAAGCCAATTTTGATGTTACCCCGGTTTTCGGTCAGTGCTCTTGCGAGGTGATTATCTTCAAACAGGGCCAGATACTCAGCGTCGCTGCGGGTGCCGACAATAGCGGCGACAAAGGCCCCAGCACTGGCCCCGGAAATGACTACCGGACACAATTCCTGTTCTATAAGGGTTTTTAGCACGCCAAAATGGAAGTAGCCGAGTGTGCCACCGCCACTTAACATCAGCGCCGAGCGGCCGTAACAATGGCTGGCGCGTTGGAAGAACTCTATGCGCTCAGCCCAGGGAATTCCCTTGAAGCGCCTCGGTGACAGGAACTCCAGAGACTCGCAGATTTCATGGATGTACTCTTCGATCAGCGTTTTGGTGCCGCTCTTGGCACGCAGGTGGAGTTTGCCCTGGCCCATTCCCGCCATATTGCCGTGAATGCCCTCATTGAGCGCAAAAAGAAGGCCCCGGCTGTCGTTTTTCTTGCGCAATCTGCGCAGTTTTTGCAGCCGGGTGGAGATGCTGGTCGCATCATACATGGACGATTCGTCGGCGTGGCGCCACTCCTCGGCACCGGTCTCCCTGTCATGTTCCCGGGCAAACGCCATCCACTCTTCATAATTTTGGGCCTGCGCAAAACCCTGTTCCAATTGTTTAAGGGGGTGCCGCCTGAAGTAGTATTTTTGTGTTGCCATCGGGTGGTTATTACCTGAATAATATGCGGGTAGATGCGAGGGTGCTGGCATCGCCTCAACGTAAGGGCAACCACCGCGCCAATTTTAACATGGCAGAGAGCTGTTGCTGCCAATGATCTGGTTTAAGAGTCTGTACCGGCGCAGTCCCGACGCCGATGAATGCGGAGTCGCAGTTGCTATGTTATCGGTTGCAGCTGGTCCTTGTTCAGGCTGACCGGGTCGCCAGGTATTCTTCCCGAATCTTACGTTTGAATAGTTTGCCACTGGCATTTTGTGGCAGGGGGCCATCCACAATGTCGATATGCTTGGGAACTTTGTAAGCGGCCAGCTTGGAACCCAGGTGCGCTCGCAGCTCATCGACACTGACACCGGCAGTTGCTTTCACATAGGCCACCATTACCATTTCCTCGCCCATTTTGGCGTCGGGGATGCCAAACACCACCACCTCCTGCACGGCGCCCAGGCTGTAGGCAACGTTCTCGATTTCTCCGGGGTAAATATTTTCACCCCCGCGTATCACAATTTCTTTAATACGGCCGGTAATATGCAAAAACCCGTCGCCGTCTAACCTACCCAGGTCACCGGTTTTCATCCAGCTGCCATCGCGTATCTCGGCACTCGCCTCTGGCCTTTGCCAATATCCGGCACAAACGGTAATGCCCCGGATTTGAATTTCTCCTACCTCGCCCTGGGGCAGCGGCTGCCCATCGGTGTTGACAAAACGCAGCTCTACCAGCGGCGACAGAAGCCCCGATGCGGCCGGGTTGAGGTTATAGATTTCCCCGCTCATGGTGGTGCCCACAGACATGGTTTCGGTCATACCCCAGCCCGCAGAGCGACTGACTTTATCTATCTTCGACTCGATTAACGCCGGCAACCCCTCCGGTGTTGCGGCACCGGCGGCACCGACGCGGAATAAGGAGCTGGTGTCGTAGCTGTCGTAAGCCGGGTGGGTAAACAGGTTTTGCAGCACTGCCGGGACACTGGTCAGGCCGGTCACTTTCTCCTGTTCAATGAGCTTCAGGGCACCCTCGGTGTCCCATTTATACATCATGACGACTTTTTGCCCCAGTTGCAGGGGCATGAGCAGGCCGGAGACCAACCCGGTGCCATGAAACAGCGGTACGGTCAGCAGAGGTGTCTCCTGCTTGGCACCGCCCCGCAACTCCCGCGGCCCTTCCATGGACATGGTCAACATGCCCAGGAAATACATATTCATCAATGCCTGGCTGACGCTGACATGACGTTGTACGGCACCCTTAGGGTGGCCGGTACTGCCGGAGGTGTAGATGATGATGGCCGAATCGTTGGGCGCCGCGTCGACAATATCGAAGTTGCCGACCGGACCGCGCGCCAATATCGCCTCAAAGCTGCTGACCTTGTCTTGCTGCAGCGCGCCAGCAGGCTCTACCACAATAATCTGTAGGGGTAGGGCGCTCAGGGAGTTTTCTATGAGTGCGTAGCGTTGAGTGTCGCACACCAAAAGGTTTGCGCCACTGTCCTCAATGCCATACAGCAGCTCGTCAGTTTTGCCCCAACTGTTTAACGGCACGATGACAGCCCCACACAGAGCGGCGGCAACAAAGGCGATGGCCCACTCCGGCGAATTGCGCATTGCGATAGCGACGCGATCGCCTTTGTTTATGCCGTAGGTATTTTGCAGTTGCGACCCCAGAATATCGACCTGCCGGAAAAACTCGTCGAAGCTCAGGCGCCTTTCCTCGTAGACGATAAAAGTCTTGCTGCCATGGGCGCGGCCGGCCTGGAGCAGCTGCACCAGGTCGGCAGGCGCGTTGACGAAGCCCTTTAGCAGCTGGCCATCGACATCGAAATCGCGCAGGGCAAAGGGGGCATCCTGCGCGGTAATTTCAATAACTTTGTTGTGCACGTCCTGGGCGGTAAATGCCACTGCCTGACTCCTGTGATTTACTGTTTTATTTGACGGTTCAGAATTTTGTCTAGCTTATCACCATGCGGAGGTAGGGTTCCCCCCAGCGTCGGTAAATTTACCCGGGTTGCACAGGCTACCTGCCCCTCCCGTCGACCTTGGCTTATAGGCAACCGCTGGTACGATCAGCTGGTGAGCGCCAGATTACCGCTGGGCCAGCCCCCAAACTATGACGAAAGACGCCGTTAGCATGCACATCACAGTTCAATGAATTCAATCGTTGATGTATTTGAACTCAAATGCTCTGTGCGGTTGGCGTGCTGGAACTATAATTAACTGACGTTTCGAGTGCTCCGCAACTTGTGCGGAGCCCATCAATAGACCGCAAAGGGGAACCGATGGACAGCTTTGATTATATTATCGTGGGTGGCGGCTCGGCCGGCTGCGTTCTGGCCAACCGTTTGACCGCCAGTGGTAAACACCGGGTGTTACTGCTAGAGGCGGGTTCCTCCGATTGGCATCCCCTTGTTCACATTCCCCTGGGTTGGATAAAAATTTCCTATCAGGCCGCCTTTAACTGGGGCCACAGCATCGAGCCGGAGGAATCCACCAACAACCGGGCTATGTATTGGCCGCGCGGCAAACTGCTGGGTGGTAGCAGCTCGATCAACGGCATGGTCCATATTCGCGGCCATCGGGAAGACTTTAACGGTTGGCGGGATGCCGGCTGCCCCGGCTGGGGCTGGGACAGCGTAAAACCGTATTTTGAACGCAGTGAACGCCACAGCGGCGACCACAGCCAGCGCGACGCCCTGGGTATTTCCGAGGTGGAACATACCGAGGCCAGTGACTTATTTATCAAATCCTGTGAGTCATTGGGCTTGCAACGAATTGGCGATTTCAATAGCGGTGAGCAGGAGGGCGTGGCCTACTATCAGAGCACAATCCGCAACGGCCGCAGACAGAGTACGGCGCATTGCTACTTAAAACCCGCCAGAAAGCGCGGCAACCTGACAGTGATAACCGGCGCCCTGTGTGAACGGATTAGCTTTGAGGGGCAGCGAGCCACCGGCGTTGTGGTGGTAAGAAAAGGTCAGTCGGTTCAGTACCGGGCCGAGCGCGAGGTAATTGTGTGCGGCGGGGCGGTCAATTCTCCCCAGCTGCTGCAGCTGTCAGGCGTGGGGCCAGCGCAGCTGTTGCAAAAACACGCGATAGAAACCGTCGTGGACTTGCCGGGCGTGGGCGAGAACCTGATTGATCATATCGGCGTAATGGCCGCTTACGAGGTCAGCGGTATTCGCACCGTGTGGGACGAGATGAACCCGCTCGCTCTGGTCGTTCAGCTGTATCGTTATTTGCGGCATAAGGCCGGTCTGCTAAATTTTCCCTCCTCGCATGTAGGCGCGTTTTTTCGCTCCAGCGCGGAACAGAGCAGACCTGACATCCAGTTGTTTTTTATGCCTGTGGGCGGTGATCGCGACGAGCACAATCGCTCGGTAATGGACAAGACCTCATCGGTCACCGCGATGATTCAGCATGTTCGCCCGACCAGCCGCGGCAGTGTGCGAATAAAAAGCGCCTGCGCCACGGATCTGCCAGCTATCCACGCGAATTATTTCGATACCGAGTATGACCGCCAGGCGATCGTTGCAGGCTTTAAGCGTATACGTGATGTTTTCTCCCAGCAGCCCATCGCCGCGCACTGTGGTGATGAAATTCGACCGGGCGCGCATATACAAACGGATGCTGAAATCTTTGAGCATGTTCGCAAAGCGGCCACCACAGGCTACCACCCGGTGGGTACCTGCAAGATGGGGTCGGATGCGATGGCGGTAGTCGACCCCGAATTACGGGTGCACGGCATCGACGGTTTACGCGTCGTTGATGCTTCGATTATGCCTGAAATCATAACGGGAAATACCAATGCGGCGACCGTCATGATTGCGGAAAAAGCGTCTGACATGATTCTGGCCAGTGTGCCCTAACGGGTCAGCCAGGGCCCTGGATCGCCAGCAACGGATCGATCATCCCCGCAACTTCCGGTGCGGGAAACGGGCTCTGTTTTACTGCCATGTTCAGCGGCTCCCTAGAATATCCGCCGTTAAGCTGTGACCAGGGTCACTACCAGAAAACGCTAGTAGTGCACTCCCTTCATAAGCGCCGCCATGGCGACCTGCTCGCTGGAAGGTTCGACATGCTCAACTTGCTTGATACCTTTTGCAGCATTCGAATCGCCAAACATACGGAACGGGATATTCATCGCAGTCGCCGCGAGCTTGGGGGCCAGCAGATGCCAGACCTGAAACATCCTGCCCATGCCGGTAAGGATACGGCTGGGCTTGTTGATCACGGCATCCACCACCATGTCGGCTGCCTGTTCCGGCGACAGTGTAGGCGCCATATCATAGACCTTGGTAGGCCCGATCATTGGCGTGCGCACCAGCGGCATATTGATGTTGGTAAAGCTGATATTGCGGTCACAGAACTCCGCCTCGGCACAGCGGCTCCAGCCCTCCAGCGCCGATTTTGAGGCGATGTATGCCGAGAAGCGCGCCGGTGGACCCACCACACCCATGGAGGAAATGTTGATGATATGGCCGCTGCGTCGCTCACTCATGCCGGGTAACACGCCCAAACTCATGCGCAGGCAACCAAAGTAGTTCAACTGCATGGTGCGTTCAAAATCATGGAAGCGGTCATAGGAGTGCTCTACCGCCCGGCGAATGGAGCGGCCCGCGTTGTTGATCAGAATGTCGATCTGGCCGTGATCCGCCAATACCTTGGCCAGGAAAGTGTCGCAGGCCTCCATGTCCGAGATATCACAGCTGTAGATATGGGCCTCGCCGCCCACTTCCTCGATCTGGCGTTTCGCCTCTTCCAGGGTTGCCAGAGTGCGGCCGCTTAGTACCACTTTTGCCCCCGCTTCGCCCAGGCGAATGGCCGATGCCAGGCCAATGCCTGTGCCACCACCGGTAATAATGACGACCTTGCCTTCCACATTGCCTCTTAAGGAGCGGTCGATAAACAGCTCCGGGTCGAGATTGCGCTCCCAGAAGTCCCACAGGCGGGTGGCGTAGCTGGCCAGCTTGGGCACGGCAATGCCGCTGCCCTGCAGTGCAATCTCTGTTTCCCGGTTGTCGAAGCGCGTGTTCCAGGTGAAAAAGATGGTGGCGTCGACCGGCATGCCGATGCTGTCCATGGCGGTGGCCATCAGCCGCTTCACCGGCGGTAACTTGGTCAGCATGGACACCATTCCGGAGGGGATAAAGGAGAAGATCTTGGTGTCTAGGCGCAACACGAAGCGCGGCGCTTTGGCAGCATCGGCGAAGATATTCATCATTTCCCCGGCGGAGTAGTGGTCCGGGTTGGTCAGGTGAAAGGCTCGGTAGTCACAGCCATCCTTGTGGGCAATATGGTCCATGGCGGCGACCACGTAATCTACCGGCACAATATTGAAACTGCCCATGTCTATGCCAATCAGTGGGAACCAGGGTGGCAATGCCTTGCGCAGTTTCGCCAGGGTAGGAAAGCTGTAATAGGGCCCATCGGCCTTGTCGATCTCACCGGTTTGAGAGTGCCCGACAACCGATCCGGGCCGGTATACCCGCCAGGGTATGCTACATTCCTCGCGCACCACGGCTTCGGAGTCATGCTTGGTGCGAAAATAGGGATGGCTGAGCTCGCCCGCTTCCTTGAACATGCCCTCGCGGAAGGTGCCCTCATATTTGCCGCCCACAGCGATGGAGCTGGTGTGCTGGAAGCACCCTGCCTGCAGGTCCTCGGCGCACTGCACCGCATTGCGGGTGCCCTCTACATTGGCAATCTGCTGACTTTCCGCCGACGCGGTCAAATCGTAGATCGCGGCGACGTGGAAGAAATGTCCGATCTTGCCCCGCAATTTGGCGCGCTCGGCCTCATCGATACCCAATAGCGGCTGACTCAAGTCGCCGGACACCGGTACGATGCGCTCTCCGGCGCCGGGGAAACGCTGTTTAAGCGCCTCCAGCTTGTGTTCGGAGCCCTTGCGAACCAGCACATAGACAATGCCCTCGCGTTGCAATAATTTCTCGACGAGGAATTTTCCTATAAATCCCGTGGCGCCGGTGACGAAGTAGTTCATGAGCGATCTCCTATTTATTAATTGCTGGAGTCCCGGAGTATGCTAGCCGGGAATTCTCCGATATCCAGACTAAATACTAGTCTGGATATCGGAGAGTGCCAATTGCATATAATTTCAAACAGAGGTGGCCGAATTTTTCACCGCGCGCTGCGGCTTGCCGCGATAGCGACCAGGGCTAGCAGAAGGCTGTATTACCTTGCTGGCATAGCGGTCTATATGGGCTATTTTTTGTTCCAGGGTACGTTCATCTGGCTTGCCGCTATACAGGTTGTGGAAACCGACATAAACCAGATTAACGCCGAGTTTGTCCAACCTGGCAACACCTTCGGGGGTAAAGGCATCGACCCCGGTGGTGTGAATTTCAAAGGGCAGGTGATCGCGCTGGTGCTGCTTGCGCAGTTCTGATATCTGCTTGATCATTGCCTCCAGCTCGGCGGCGTCCGCGCCGGCGGCTACCCATCCGTCGCCCAATCTGGCCGCGCGTTTCAACGCGGCGGGTGCGTGACCACCCAGCAGTAGCGGAACCCGGGTGTCGGGGACCGGGCACAACTTGATTTCCGGAATGGATATCTCGCTTCCTGTGTAGCTGAAGTATTCTCCGGACATCAGACCGTTGATGATTTCAATCATATCGTCCATGCGTTTCCCCCTGCGTTTCCAGGGTATTTGCGTGGCTTCAAAGTCTTCTTTCCAGGGGCTGAGACCAATGCCCAGAGAGACCCGGTTGTTGGAGATGACAGCCAGGCTGGTGAGCATTTTTGCGACAATAACCGGCTGACGCACCGCCAGCTTTACCACCGCCGTGGTAAAACGTATTTTGTCCGTTACCGCGGACAGGCGGGCGATCTGGATGAAGGGGTCGATAAAGGGCATGCCATCGAGGAAGCTGTTGCTGCCGTCTTCGTTGTAGGGGTACTTGCTGATAGTTTCCCTGGGGTAACAAATACTGTCTGGTATGGTAATTGCGTCAAACCCTGCCGCTTCGGCAGCCTGTGCCAAAGGCACGTAGTGATCATTGGGTTCACTGGACAGGTTGAGGGAGAATTTCATGAGTTATTCCTTGTGCGGGGACTCTAGCTGAGCCACAGCAGTGACTGGTGAAACATAGCGGCGAATTCGGCGGCGGCCTGGTCGTCTAGCAATTCATAACTGTGGCGGAAAGAAAGGTGTATCTTGCCATTATAATTGGTCACGCCCAGACCCACGCCGTCCGGCATCACTGCCGGCGGTGACATCCAGACCTCTACAGCATCGCCGTCGGCGCCAAAGGACAATTGCTCTGTGATGCGGCCCGCATTGGTCAGGGTGGCACTGGCGGTGTGGGTGTCGTTCGAGCCTTGAAACATGAGGTTCTTGGTCCACACCGGGAGGCGCTTGTTGAGCCCCAGTCCCAGTAACATCGACTCGGCGAAGTCTTCTTCTTTGGCGAGACGGGATTGTTCTACCACCGTTGTCAGCAGCGCCGCAGGTTCCTGGCGTTGCCCATCCTCGGTGTTGGTGGCGAAGGACATGGCGAAGTTACCGAACACCTCGAACCACCATTCCCGGGGGCGTAGATTCACCGGGCTGAGCACCCGCACCAGTGCGCTGTCATCGCCGTGGCTGCGGTTCCAGATATCCACGGTGCGGTGCATGGCGGCTACCAGTAAATCGTTAAAGGTACCATCGACGTGTTTTTTGGGATTTAACTGCGTGACATCCTCTACCTCCAGGGTGAGGTGATGGCAGCCGTAGGCAATTCGATCGTCCTTGCCGGCCGCCGTCACGCCTGTGGGCTCAGTCATTTGTGTCTTTAGGGCAGCTGCAAAACGTTTGAATCGCCTGGTCTTTTCGGCGCGAGTATCGGGGCTGTATAGCGCATCGAGATCGCGTGCCGCCAGTGGGTCCATATTACCGGTGTCGTCCACTTCACCACAGTAGGCACGCAGTATGGAGCGCAAAAATCGCAGCGTGCCAATGCCGTCGGCCGCGGCGTGACTGACATTGAGAATCAGGTGGTCGCCAGTATCACCGCGAACCAACAGGACGCGCAGTGGGGGAGACTCGTGTAGCGGCACCTGGGTGCTGAGAAACTGATTGCGGGCCAGGCTTACACCGGCCTCATCTCCCCCCTCTACGACCATAAAGGGATCGATACCACAGCCCTCGGTTATTTCCCAATACAACTGCTTGTCGCGCTGCTCGGGTACTATCTTTCTGGCTCGCGCCAGCGGGTGGGCGTTGACAGCGGCTTGCACTGCCGCCCGCATCAGGGTTGCGTCCAATGTGCCCGGCGCCTTGGCCTCAATATGTACGTTGACGGGGTAGCGCGGGCTGTCGGTAAGGTCGAGTAATTCGTCTATCGGCGAAAACGGTGTTTGTACAGTGTTCATAGGCCTGCACCCTGATAGTTGGAGTGACTCCATTCCAGAAAGTCGGTGATATGGTTGAGTAGGTATTCCGTGCGTATGGAGTGCATGCCATCGAAGGCGTGTTGGCAGCCCGGTAGCTCTGCGTAGGCCACTGGGGCCTGGGAATACTTTTTCAATTCGCGACAAAAACTGCGTGCCAGCAGTGGGGACGTCATAACATCGTTAGCGCCATGCACCACGAAGAAGGGTGGTGCCTGGGCGTGGACACGTGTCATGGGTGATGCCCTATGCCACAGCTCGCCGTCTTCTTGAAAGCTGCTAGGCATGATTTTTTCCGCCAATACATCTCGGATAGCGCGGTTGAGGTTTTCGCCATCGCGATCGGTAAAATCGTAAACGCCATACAGGGGCACAGCCACATCGACGGATGTGTCTGCGTCCTCAAACCCAGGCTGGTAGGCGGGGTCATTAGCCGACAAAGCGGCCAGGGCGGTTAAATGCCCACCCGCAGAACCACCGGTAAGTGCCAGAAAACCGGGCTGGCCACCGTACTCGGCTATGTGTTCTTTAATCCAATGAATCGCCTTTTTGACATCGATGATGTGAGCGGGGAAGGTGTGGGCAGGGCTGAGACGATAATTGATGGAGACGCAGAGCCAGCCCCGTTGGGCGAGATGATGCAACAGCGGCATGGCCTGCTGCTGCTTGTGCCCCATATACCAGGCGCCGCCGTGAATTTGCAACAATACGGGAAATCCCCCCTCGCGTGCTGCCACGGGTCGATAAATGTCCAGCAGATTGCGCTCGCCCGCATCACCATAGCTGATGTTTTCCAGGCGCTCCACGCCGGCGCGGGTCATGGCGAGTGGCCGCAGCCAATCAGCGGCCGAGATCGCTGTACGCAGCTGGGGTAAACGCTGCTCCGGGATACTCTCCTTGAACCGCTCTCCCAGTCCGCTGTGCAAGGCGTCAGCGAGAATTGTATCGGCGCTGTGGGCTTGCCTTTGCAGGCGCCACATGGCGAGCCAGTTAATGAGTAGCAATGCGAGGGCGACGCCGCCAACCGTTGTATCCAGTGCACCCAGTGCTAGAAATACACAGCTGACTAGCAACTGTAGGGTAAAGAAAAACCAGGTGAGTTCGCTGGTCAATAGGCCAAAGATAAAAATAGGTACAATGAGTACGGGCAGTGGCCGCCGCACAGACAGGGACGACACTGCGCTGACTGCCATGCAAAAAACTGCAAAATAAAGAAAAGCGACCGGAGCCCAGCTCATTGTAATTTCCTGGCGTTTCTAGGAGACTGCTTATTGTCCCGGTCGCGGCCCTCGCCGGATAGGACCAATCGCGCCGAATTTGTGAACGATAGACTCCACAGATAGCACATGTAGACAAATACCCGATGGTGTATAGCCCCTTACATTGCAACGGACACAATATGAGAAAATTCCTTAACAGCCGCTTTAGATTGCCGCAGCTATTGTCAATAATTGCCGCTACCGTTTTGCTTGGCGCCTGCTCTGATCCTGTTTTAGAGGGCCCTAATTACCCGGCGGAGAGTTCGCCGTTTATCTCCCCGCACTACGCAGCTAAGGTCCTACCCATGACAGTGCAGCAGCGCCTGATTTTAATCGGCGATGCGGGCTTATATCTGGCGCACGACCCCACCCTGAAAGCCCTGGGTGATTGGGCGGCACAGGTACCGCATAGCACGGTGTTATTTTTAGGTGACAATATTTACGACGATGGACTGATCGAGGAAAAACGAGCGGAGGCGGAACAAATTTTAGGCCAGCAATTGGCGGCGACACCGGTGCGCAAGATTGTGATACCCGGTAATCACGATTGGGGCATGGACCCCGCGCAGCAAAATATTACTGCCATTCGCAACCAGCAGGCATTTATCGATGCCTGGCCGCAGGGAAATACCACCTACACACCCAGGGATGGCTGCATGGGCCCGGAAAAAATCATTCTTGCGACTGCCGACGAAGCTACGCCGGCATTGGTGCTGGTACTGCTTGATCCCACACCTTTTTTAACGCCACGCCTGCGGGATTTGTGTTTGTCTGACGGGTCCGATGACGCTCACTTTGGGCGATTGGATAAGATGCTGCAGAAGCACAGGGAGGATTATGTTGTTGTTGCCAGTCACTATCCCATGATTACCGGTGGCCCCCACGGCGGTTTGAGTTATGGCCTGGTGGGGGACGCCATTGTGGGACTTTATGGTTGGAAGTTGGGCAGTCTCGGGAATACCTATGAGCCAAAGTATGCGGCATGGATTGCGAAAATCGACGCAGTTTTCCGCCGCAATCCGCCGTTGATCTACGCGGCTGGCCACGACCATAATTTGCAGATACTCGACGCAACGGGTGAGGTGGGCGTGCACATTGTGAGCGGCGCCGGCGCCCTGGAGAGAGTCTCCACAGTGACCAATATTCCCCAGACTATTTTTGCCCACGCCGCGCCGGGTTTTATTGTGGTGGATATTGGGCTGCGAGCAGCTGAACCCGCCGTCGTACTGCGCGTGGTTGAAAGTGGTGTTGAACACTCGGTGTTTGAAATGGATTTGCGGCTATAGTTGTTCCGACTTGCCTTTAGTCACCGAGCTTTTCCAGTTCGGGCAGTAGGTAATCATTTCCCAGTGCGGCGGGGGAGGGTTCATACAATCGCATGACGAGCATAAACGTACCCTGGGGAACCGGCAACCAATTGGCTCTATGGTCCGCCGGCCTGCGTGCTGCAAGGTCAGGGTGAGAGAACCATCGGCGTTATAGCTGAGTGCCCGGGTCCGGTCGCCGATGCTGTAGCGCTGGATCGCATTATCCTCCAGTTGCAGGTCGTTCAATCGATAGGCCGCGAGAGACCAGAAGCCGTTAACCGGTGGTAGTTCGCCCGCAGCAAAATGCAGTTGATAGCGTCGGCCGCCATCCAGCAGTTCACCGTCCGCGTCGAATACCATAGCCGGATACAGCGATTCCTCCGGCAGGTTGCCATAGCCCCCCCTGGCCACCGCGGCGCGATGCATATAGGAGAAACCGTAGCGGCCAATTTGCTTGGATATCATCCAGCCGTTGTAGTTGGGAATCGTGCGCTGGGTGGCGGCCTGTACGATGGCCTCGCCGTCCGCCAGTGCTCGTTCCAAGCCCCGCCTGGCACCGGGAGATAGGCCTTCTATCTTGAATTCACTGTGCCTACCCACGCCGATAAGATCGAATTGGCTCATTAATGCCGCTTCCGATGACCTGGCTGGCAGGCTTTTAAGGCTCTCGTTAAGAACCTCAAAGAAGGCCAGGCTGGACAGGGGGTCGATGGCGTCAGCGGTTTTCTCGGGCGGCTTTTCTGGCCGCTGGCCGGGTGTAAATCTACTCAGTGGCTCTGCGCTGATATCAAACCAACCGCTGTAGTACAGTGTATCGTTGTTGGGAGCCCGAAGATTTCCTGCGGTATCCGGGCCGACGATATCGGGATAGCGATAGAGACGGTTGACCGGAGCATAGACCTGTTGCTCTGCGGGTAGGCGATGGGTTTCGTTGTGCATTTGCTTGTGCATATCCACAATGGGATAGCCGTAGAGATACGCCAGGGTGCCAACGTGATAGGCCATCTGCTCTGCAATCAGCTCGTCATTTTTCTTCTGCTGCGAACTAATCAGTGAGCCGACGTTAAAATTTAGCGCAAACACCAGCAGTGAGAGGCCTATTACTGCCACTGCGGCAAGCCAGAGTTTGCGGGAACTGACACGCATCATGAAAGGGCCACGGGCGTGAGGTCAATCATGCCAGCTTACTGTTGGAATCAATCAGAAACTGTCGGGGCGAAAAAGCGCATCGTGACCGCCGTCCACAAACAACATACTGCCGCTGATAAAACTGGCGGCATCTCCCAGCAAAAAGCTGACAGCCTGGGCTATGTCCTCGGGCTGACCCGGGCGTTGCAGGGGAATTGTGGCCACAAATTCCTTGATGGCAGGGCCGTACAGAGGATCGTTCTCCACAGCGGCACTCATTGCGGTTCTGGTATAGCCGGGTCCGATGGCGTTCATGCGAATACCCTGGGCCGCGTAGCCGCCATTGTTGCGCCGCATCCAGCGGGTCAGGGCCTGTTTTGAGCCGGAGTAGGCGGCCTGACCTTCCATTGCGCCAGCCCGTTCTATGGCTTTCGCTTCGTCACCGGCCAGCAGCGTATCGACATAATCGGCATCGGTCTCCATGGGTGCCGAGTTAGACGAGATAAGTACCACCGACCCTTTTTTTGCGGCCAGTAGTTCACGCAGCCCCTCGACCAGCGCGACTGCGCCGAAATAATTGACACTGGGAATCAGGCCCAGGTTTTCAATATGTGAACCGACCCCGGCACAGGCGACGAAACCGTCAAGGCCATCAGCTGCCGCCGCTAAAACCGCAGCGACTGCCGTACTGCGCCCCTCGGCGCTGGAAAGATCAGACTCAATGTCTGCATCTTTGATGTCTATCGATATGACCTTATGCCCCTCGTCGCAAAGTTGCTGTTTAATTGCCGCGCCAATACCGCTGGCGCCGCCTGTCAATGCGTATGTTTTCATGGTGATGCTCTCCTGGGGTGTGTGCAAGGATGTTTATTTTCCCAGCCTTCTGCCGCTGCGACTATGACAATTCGGGTCGTATTTGTGCGCCTGAGACTTCAGTGCGCTGCGCAATGCCCGGTAGTGCTAAACGCTAGCGGCCAGCAACGATGCGTAACTTTCGTGCAGGCAGCGCTCATAAAACTCAGCGTCGGGCATCATGGCGCCGCAGGAGGTGAAGCTGATGGTATAAAGGTCGGCGCTGTGGGTGACTATATGAAAAAGGCCCATGGAATGGCGTATGGGTCCCAGGCCGATGAGGAAGTGCAGGGGAGCGCCGCACAGAAATTCGGCTGTTGCCGGGCCGGGAACATTGGAGATCATGACATGGAAGGGTACGGGAATTTCTGAAACTCGGGTGGAGGCATAGGAGAGCGCTCTGAGCCCCTCTGCGAGCACCCCCGGAGCGACGCTGTCGCTAATATCCATCACCGTACCGCTGCCCAGTGTATTTATTTTTGTCTTGCCCAACAGCGCATATTGATGCACGGCGCGCAGCCGTTCCACCGGGTCGGCAATGTCCGTGGCCAGTCCGATTTGCATGGTTGCTATATTGTTACCCCCGGTGCTGTCATCGCGGCGGCGAAGATTGACCGGCGCACCACAGACCAGGGAGGCAGAGGGCAGTTCCCCATGGTGCTGCAAATACGCTCGCAGTGCGCCGCCCACAATGCTAACGGCGATGTCATTCAGGGTAACGCGTCTCACCCCGCGCTTTATCGATTTCAATGCCTGTAGGGGAATTTGCACGGCTCCGATAACCCTTGTCCGTGTAACCTCGGCATTAAATCGCGTTTTAATGTGCCCTGTTTTACTCGATAGCTCTGCTGGTTTATGCAACTCTCTCAGTTTTGTTATCGCCGGAATAAGTCTGGATACGGTGCTCATCAGTTTGAGCGGGCGCATCCACTGTTTCCTGTTGGCCCGATTCCACATCTCGACCCGGTCCGGGGCAATCTGTGTATCCGGTGTAGAGACATCGCTAATTTTACGGCCGCTGTCGTGTAGCCCTGCAATCAAGCGCGCCAGGGAAACCCCATCGATGGCCGCGTGATGGACTTTCAGCATGAGGGCGGAAGACCCCGCTGGGAGCCCGTCTATAGTGTCTAATCCGGTGATGAGGGAGGCGTGCCAAAGCGGCCTGTCCATGGGCAAGCCCTGACTGTGCAGACGGGCCAACAGCTGCTTCAATTGTTGCCAACCCCCGGGGCGGGGCAGCTCGTATTCGCTAATATGCTGTGCCAGGTTAAAGTTTTTGTCCCTAACCCAATAAGGTTCATCCACGCCCATAGGCAGGCTGAGAAGTTTTTGGCGCAGTACAGGCGATTGCGTCAGACAGGCACTGAAAGCCTGGCTGAGGGTGTCAATGGTTAAGCCCGGTGAGGAGTCGCCGCTGTTGCCATAAATTAGCACCGGGCTGACATGCATAGGCGTGCGAGGGCTCTCCTGGTGAATAAAAGCGGCGTCCAGGCCAGATAACTGTTTCATTGACATCGGTGTACCCGCGGTGTTGAGCTACGGTTTTATTGTGTCGGTTCTCGCGCATGGTACCAAATCGGCGAGGACCAGGCCCGCTCCTGAATAGTGGGTGAGTAAAAGGCTTGCTCCGCAGCATTCAGGCAGCACTTGCCGTAGACGTCACCCGACGCACCATTTTCCTGGGCGACAGTGGTGGCAGCCTCCGCCTGTGCCGCACAGTCCTGGGAGAAGGGGTTTACCCCGGCGGCCTGACACTGCAAGGTGCTCCAGCGACAACTTGGGTTTTCCAGTACCCGCACGTAGTAAAAGGCGTCCTTGGCGCTGTCGAAATCTGGATCCTGCCACACGGTACAAGCCTGTTGCAGACCGCTGCCAATCCTACCACAGGTGAGTGGGTCAACGGTGGCACCGTTGTCGGCACGACCGACGATGTCGAATACTTTTTCGTGGGTGTCGCCTGCAGCGTCTACCCAGCCTTTAATAATCTGCACTCGCTGCAAGTCGGTTCCCGGCGATTGCAAGGTGCCTGAATCTTTTTGCACGCTAACCAAAAAGCGTGGAGCGCGGCCCGATGGGTCGGCGCTAATTTCACCACCCATGGGCACTCCTTGCCGATAGGCTTTGCCAATCATCTCGGGCGATTGACAGAGGTCTTCATCGAGAGCGCCGGCAAAAAACCGCAGGGTAGGGCGGGTGCCGCTGGTGGCGTAGGTTTCCCTGCGCCGCAGCGCGCTGAATATGCTGTCTCGGGAATTCTCCTGTGCCCACACCACTGCGTGGCCCCCGGGATTGGAGAAGAAGTGATCTTGCACGTTGTTGTATTGGGCGTCGCGCCGCCCCAGATGGCCGACGAAATTATCTTCCTCGGCGCTGCCCGGCGCAGCGCTGTGTGTATCGGTACTGCCTATGAAGCCCATCACAAATGGATTACTGCCCAGTTCTCTCTTTAGTGCCAGGCCGTCCTTCAAGGCGTTGCGCACCATATTGCGCCTGGCGAACTTCTCCAGTGGTACTTCCTTGGCGCGATCAGTGCGTATCTCGCCGTGTACTGATCCCAGCATATTGAGGTTGTCAGCAGCAATTTGCTCGAAGTCGCATTGTTCGTCGACGGTATCCAGGCCCATGCCCCGCAGGCGGTCGTAGCGACACTCGGAGGCCCCCTTGTGCTGCACCAGTTCCACCAGCGGTTCGAAGAACAACCGGTCCTCCAGTTCCTGGCTGTTCTCTGGATCTCTAAACATCAGGCCGCCAGAGAGATTGGAGTTGTGCGGTATGGTCATAACGTCGCAGCCGTTGTCTTGATCGGTGCAGTTTTCTCGCAGTTGCTGCCACAGACTGGGGAAGCTGCCCGCCCGCCCGGTGTCGTAAACGGTGACTGGTGATTCAGTAACTGTGCTATTGCGGAAGATAACATTGCGGTGCATGTTGTTCTGGTCGAAGGCTTCGGTGTATTCATAGCCTACAAAACTGGTAAAACTGCAATCGGATGAGCGGTCGTAATTGTCCTCGGCAGCCTGCTGAATATTGCTCCAGGACTGTGCGCCTGCCGCATCGCAGTCGGACAGGGTGCAGGCAAAAGACTTGTCGGGATCGTTCTCCAGTTGCCCACCTAAATCGGTCCACCAGTTGGCGGCCAGCAGTTGCAGCCAAATGTTCTGGGCCCGGGTCATCACGCAGTGTGGCCACCAGTACCCGGCCTTACCGGAGTCTATGGTGCAGATATTAATCTGTCCCAAAAATTCTGCGTGGTCGGTTACCGAAACGAAATCCAGCGGTCGGCCTATGCGCGCCCTGACGGTTTGCTCGCCATTGGCGTCGGGTAGAATAATGGCCTCGCCCTTGGCATAGCGGTAGGCATCCCAGGGGTCGCGTCGTTGGCTGGAGAGGTAGGAGTCGAAAGAGTAACTGGTGTGGACATGTAGATCGCCGAACAGGGCGCGGCGATTTTCGTTGTAATCGGTACAGGGCTCACGCTGTTCTGTGCGTTCGAATGCCGGAGTTACTTCCCCTGCATAGCCGGGTGTTATGAACAATAGTGTTAGTGGCAGAGTGAGGGCTGTAATTGATCTGGTCATCACTGTCTGTCCTTTAGCGCAGATTGGATTATTCGGTTCTGTTTTGAAAAATTTGGCTGATTCCCGCGCTTGCCCATCTGGTTTACCCCTGCTTGGTTGGAACCCCACGCCCGGGCAGGGGTAAACCAGATCGGCAAGCGCTACCTACGAGTAAATTACCAGTTCACGCTCGAACTCTCTAACTGCACTAGCCGCAAGTAGTGTTGGTCCCACTTGAGAGCGTGGGGTTTCAAACAAAAGTGGGACCAACACTGCTTGCGGCGATTCAAATACATCGTTCTACGAAGCTACAATTTCTATCAGGAGTTCAAACTACGTACGATCTCCCGTGCATCCAGTATAGCCCCTTGAATATAGCCTATACGACGACCATCGCCTATGCTCGACACCACCGCTGTGTTACTGGCGTCGTTGCGCAGCATGTCAGCCATGGTGCTCTCGGGCTCTGCGCCCATTGCGATGATGACATGTTGGCACGATACCTCATGCTCTGCGTCTTCCATCTGGTAGATGACCTTTTTCTTCTCGATGGAGCTTACCACGGCATTGCTGTGGATGACGGCGCCATGGGCCCGCAGCTGGTGGATCACGCGCGCCCGACGCACGATGCTGAGCTCGGCGCCCAGGGAGCCACCGGGTTCCAGTACGGTAACTTTGCGGCCGCGCTCCACCAGGTATTCGGCCAATTCGAGGCCGACCAGCCCGCCGCCTATCACCACGATTTCGTGCGCCAGTGGCATCCAGAACTTGCTGAGAAAACGCGACAGCCGGATGTGACGCAACAATTGTGTCACTTGGCCGATTTTAATTACCAGGCGCTGGAACAGGGAGAGCTTGGCGATCGCCTGCGGATTATTGCCCATTAACACGCCGCGCAATTCATCCCCATCAAATACATGGCGTTGATTCTTCCCGGGAATGGATGGCGCTTCACGGCGGGCGCCGGTGGCGAAAATAATGTGGTCTGCACCTTCGGCGCGTATGTTGTCCCGATCAGCCGTTTTGCCTAGTTGCAGCGCAATGGGCAGCGCTTTTACTGCGCCGCTCAGATAGTTGATCAGCCCCTCGTTGGGCGCGTAGGCCAGTGCGGCGATACGCGCGGTGCCACCCAGGTCTTTTTCTTTTTCCCAGAGGCTTACCTTGTGGCCCTGTTGTGCCAGCAGGCGCGCGGCTTCCATACCGCCGGGCCCACCACCCACGATCAAAATCTTTTTGCTGTCACTGGCGATAACGTCTGCTTCGTACTCTCGACCGACGTCGTGATTGACCGCGCAGCACATGGGTTGGTTGATAAATATCTGGCTGACGCACACGTAACAATAGATACAGGGTCGAATGGTCTTCTGTTCGCCGCTTGCCAGTTTGTTGGGTAAATCGGGGTCGGCCAGCAACTTGCGCCCCATGGCCAGAAAGTCAAAATCACCGGCTGCAATGCTGCGCTCTGCGACATCTGGTTCAACTCTGCCGACGCCGATGACGGGAATGGCGACGGCTTGCTTGACCGCCTTGGCGAAGGGCAGAAACCCAGCGGGCTCATGTACCAGGGGGGCCTCGGTAAACGCGATGGCGTGTGCGATGTTGCCATAGGCGCTGACATCGATAGCGTCGGCGCCTGCGCGCTCACAAAAACGAGCGGTCTCTACACAGTCGGCAATTTCAATGCCGCCCTCTGTGCGGTACTCCTTGGCGTCCAGGCGGACAAGAATGGGGAAGTCCTCGTCGGTGGCAGCCCGGATTGCAGCGATAGTCTCCACCAGAAAGCGCGCCCGATTTTCCCGGGAGCCCCCGTATTGATCACTGCGGTGATTGGTTGCGGGGGAGAGAAAATTGGCAATCAAATAACCGTGGCCGGCGTGGATTTCTATGGCATCAAAGCCCGCTGTCTGCGCCCGCGCGGCGGCCGCTGCGAACTGTGCTACCATTTCCCCGATGTCGGATTCGGTCATCTCGTAATACTGGGGCCCCATGCCATCCGGCCCGGCCGCCTTGATGAAGTTTCCAATCTCGGCCGGGGTCAGCACATTAAAAATATCGCTGCCACCTTTTTCCACCATGGAGGGAACCGGTATGGGTCGGCCCGCCGCGGTGTCTTCCTGGGCCATCTTGCCACCGTGATTCAATTGTGCCGCAATTTTTGCGCCGTGGGCGTGTACCCGGTCGGCGAGCTCTCTCAGCCCCGGTATAAATTCGTCCTTGGAAAAGCCAACCGTATTGGGCATGGTGGCGCCGTTGGGCCAGCAGGCGGCCGAGGTCTCCAGTACGATCAAGCCCGCGCCGCCTTTGGCGCGAGCTTCGTAGTAAGCGGTGAGACGCTCTGTACAGTGGCCATCTTCGGCGGCGAAGTTCGATCCCATTGCCGCCAGGACAATGCGATTGCGTAATTCGAGCCCGGCTATTTTTCCCGGCGACATCAGGTGAGGGTAGTGGGTAGACATTAGTCGTTGCCTTTGTTTTGCGGTATTGGCTTATCGTTGTCCATAGTAGCCCCTAGGGTCAATCCAGCCAGAACCGAATCTTTCTAAATGATAGACATCTGCGCTCTGCGCAACACCAGCTCCCTGTTTGCTGCGCTCACCAGTGGTCACGAACTCAAATGTTCATAAATCTGGTGTGGCGTGTTCTAGCTGATTTTCCACCATATTCCGATAATTCGGCCACGATAAAGTGCGGTGAGCGCTACACCAAAAGTGTCGTTTTTCGCCGTCCAGGATGGCGGGGCCATCGCGGGGTTTTTTACACGGAGATTCAACATGAATGTATCTGAGGCAATGAACAGTCGGCAGTGTGTTCGCGCATTTACCGACCAGCCGGTCGCGCTGGCCGATTTGCGCGAGTTACTCGAACTGGCGGCTAGGGCGCCCTCGGGCGGCAATCTGCAACCCTGGAAAGTGCACGCCGTGACAGGCGAAGCAAAAGAAGCACTGATACAGGCGGTCTACGCCAGGGCGGCGACCCAGCCCACCGGGGACACGCCGGATATTCGCATGTACCCCTCCGGGCTGCAGGAGCCCTGGCGAGCGCGGCGGGGTGAGTGCGGTGAGCTGATGTATACGAAACTGGGAATCGCCCGGGATGACAAGGCCGCCCGCTTCACCCAGGGTGCTAAAAACCTGTCATTCTTCGGCGCACCGGTGGGCTTGATCGTGACCATGGATCGCAGTCTGTCCGAGTCACAAATGATGGATGTGGGTATATTTATTCAGAGTATTTTATTGCTGGCCAGGGAACGCGGATGGTCGACTTGCCCCCAGGCCTCATGGCAAATGTGGTCGGATACAATTCGTGAGAATTTGGGACTGGGGAACGAAGAGATGGTGATGGCTGGCATATCCCTGGGCTATGCCGATCACAGCGATCCCGGTGCCGACATTCGTCAACCGCGCCAGCCACTGGCGGAAATTGCCTCGTTCAGAGGGTTTACTGAGAGCGAGGAGTTGTCATGAGCTATCAATACATTACCACCGAGCGCGAGGGCCGCTTATTTATTCTCACCATCAATCGCCCCGATGTAATGAATGCAATTAGCCCGGCCGCCAGTCACGAAATGGCCGACGCGCTGGACAAATTTGAAGGCGATGATGACCTTTGGGTGGCCATTATCACCGGCGCGGGCACCACAGCTTTCTGCGCGGGCGGTGATATCGGGGTGATGGCCGAGGCCAAAACTGAGGAGGACTACCAGATGCCCCCTTCAGGATACGGCGGCATGACCAATCGCAACAGCTGCTTTAAGCCCGTAATTGCCGCGGTCAACGGCATTGCCTTTGGCGGCGGATTTGAGGTGGCGCTGGCCTCAGATATTATCCTCGCCAGCGACAATGCGCTATTTGGTCTGCCGGAGCCCAAGATTGGTACAGCGGCCGTTGCCGGCGGCATGCATCGACTGGCGCGGGAAATTGGCCTCAAGCGGGCCATGACATTGATACTCACGGGCGGAACTATCGATGCGCAAGAGGCACTGGCCTTGGGTTTGGTTTCCCAGGTGGTACCGGTTGAGGACTTGATGGCCAGCGCTCGCAAGACTGCCGAGCGCATTATGCGCTGCGCCCCCCTGGCTATACAGGCGAGCAAACAGTGCGTTATGGGGGGGCTGGACTACGCCGGTGTACCCGCGGCGCAAACGGCCCAGGAGGCAGGCGAGTTTGATCGCCTCGACGCCATGTTCAAAAGCGATGATATCCGGGAGGGCCTCAATGCCTTTTTGGCGAAGCGTCGCCCCCAGTGGCAGGGGCGCTAAGATTGACAGCGCGCCTGGCATTCGCTGCAACATGAACTCTTGTGCTAACAAATTTGATTGCTCTGGTTCTAGGGTTTGCGCGCGGTTCCTAAGAGAATAGACCCCGAGATGGCCCGAATACACTTTATAATTCAATAATCAGGAGAATACGATGAGATCAACACCCCTGGCACTAGCTGTTGCACTCGCCACGCTGCCCACACTATCCGCAGCCCAAATATTGGAAGAAGTTATCGTTACGGCCCAAAAAAAGGCCGAGAGCCTGACCGAGGCGCCGGTCGCTGTATCCCTGGTCAGTGGGCAGGACATCAACGATTTATCCATATTCCAGGCCGATGAACTGAATAAACTCGTGCCCGGTATGGAAATTCGCTATGAGGGCGACAGCAATACCGGTGTTGGCTTGCGCGGTGTGGGAACCTTCACCCAACAGTCGGCACCGTCACGGGTCGGAACCTATATGGACGATTTCTACATGGCCTCCCAGGCAGCCTTTGCACTGGCGAGCATGTTCGATCTTGCCAATATCCAGGTGCTCAAAGGCCCCCAGGGAACGCTATATGGGCAGCCCTCACCCACAGGTGCATTAATACTGACTTCCGAGGACCCCAACTTCGACGGCGTCAACGGCTATCTGCAGGGCAGTTACACCAACCCTAACGGCTATAACCTGCAGGGTGCCATTAACATCCCCATGGGTGATACCTTTGCGGCTCGTATTGCCGTACTGAGTGACGACCGTGAAACCGGCGTCGAGAATGTGGTGCGCGACCTGGACGAGAGTCGCAATCGAGACGGCATTCGGGTCAAGTTGTTGTGGGAACCTTCCGACACTTTCTCGGCCAAATTTGGCTATCACTATATGGAGTCCAATAACTCCGAAAGCTATCGCGTCCTGGAGACCGTTGACAGCAGCCAGGCTAACTTCGAGCTGGAAGCCGATGACCGGATCGCCATTGCCGATGCCCGCGATGAATTAGTCAGCAAGGATGACACCCTGGCGACGCTGAAATTAGACTGGGAACTTGGCAACCTGGACATTTCCTGGTTCAGCGGTTTCTACGAATCGTCCCAGGACAGCGTGGGTGATCAGGATAATACGGACGTGCCCCTGGCTACCATCGCCGTACAAACCGAATTTGGTGACGGTATGTCAAGCTTCCAACACGAACTGCGGGTGTCAGGCACCGCCTTCGATTTCTGGGATTGGACCGTGGGTGGCTACTACAGTGAGGCGAGTTCGCAGACCGACGTCGTGGTAAACCAGCACATTGTTGGGACAGGCGTTTTCCCCTTCACCCTGGCCATCGATATTCCCTCGGAAGTCAGCGCCATCTTTACCCACAACACAATTGCTTTGGGTGCTGATACTGAGCTGACCATCGGTGCGCGTTACAACAGTTTTAAGCAGGCCGCTGAAAATATCCAGAGTGGCGACTTCCTGTTCGGGTCGGAGATGTTGCCCGGCGGTGAAGTGACCGATCCGGTTTTCATCATTCCCAATGCATTTCCCTGCTTTGGCGGTCAAACCCCGCCCTGCGTGTTGGGCGAGTCTTATGATGAAGACGAATGGACGGGCACCATCAAGCTGTCCCATTATTTCAGCGACGAATTCAGGCTGTACGGCACGCTGGACGTAGGCTATCGCCCCGGGGCGGCGAATTTTGACACCACCGGTGTGTTCACACCCGATTTCAATACCTATGGCGGCGAGAGTGTCAACAGCTTCGAGATCGGTGCCAAAGGCGATCTGTTTGATGGCCGTGCCCGTTACACCGCCGCTATCTTTCGCAGCGTTTATGAGGACTACCAGGTTGGGGTCAATTTCGAAGCCTATAACCTCATAACTGAAGAGACAGAGGTCATTACCAACGCGCCCTATGTCAATGTTGCCGAGGCGGTACAACAGGGTATAGAGGCTGATTTCCGCATGTTGATTACCCAGGATTGGATGATCTACGGTGGTTTCAGCTACACCGACGTGGAATTCACCGACGGCGAGATTCCCTGCACCGATCCCAGCCAGGCGCCTGTGGGCCCCGACAATCGGTTTAACACCTGCGATGCCGATGGTGAGGTGGCAAGTCCCCAGCCGCAGTGGACCGGAGTACTGCAAACCGAATACACATTCCCGCAGTTTCTTGGCGATAGCGATGCCTATGTAGGTGCTTTGTGGGCCTATCGGGGAGATGTTGAGGTGCCTGGTGATACCGTCGGCCGCCTGGAGAGCGATGCCTTCTCCACCCTGGATCTGTTCACCGGGCTGCGCAGTGAAGTGTGGACAGCGCAACTATTCGTGAAGAATGTAACCGATGAAGATGGCGTACTCAGCAAGCGGCCGATTGAGGATGTTTACAACGAATTGACTGTTATTCCACCGCGTACAGTGGGTATCACTGCCAGCTATCGTTTCTAGACCATTCAGGTATGCTTTGAACCCGGGCTTGCCCGGGTTTTTTTTGCCTGCCAGTCTGGAAAACTATTCCCTAATTCCGCTTGGGAGAGCGAGAAAGTGTGGGCAGGGCTCGCTACCAACTATTGCGTAATTCCCGCAGTTTGAGAAAGACCGCCCGGGCTCAGTATTACTTCTGATTAGAGTGCACTTTTGTCAGTTGCGCCTCTGCCACATCATTTTTATTTCCCGGTCAAGAATTGGCTAGATAAACGACACCTGCCAGTACCATGATTAAGCTGGTGATACGACCAGTGACCATCTTTACAGGCAACAGTTTTTCCGCCAGCACAAACAGGCTGATGGCGAGTATCCAAATAAGGTTCATCACGCCGCCTACAAATAACAAACCCATTAGCAACCAGCAACACCCAAGGCAATAGACGCCGTGGGTTAAACCATTTTTAAAAGCACCAATGACGCCTTTTTGATAGTGCGCTGCAATGAACATCGCGGGCGACTGGCAATACTTAAGGCAGGTGTCTTTGAGTGGGGTTAGTTGATAAATACCGGCGGCAATCAACAAACCCGCACCGAGGCTGCTGCTGGTAGTAACCATCATGGGTGAAAGCAGGGCTGCTGATTCGAGCCCCCATTGCAGAAACGTGGCAACCAAACTAAACAGGCTCCAGACCACAACATAACCTAATGCAAATGCCAAGGTTGGAGTGATTAGAGAATTTTGTGATTTCTCCTTGGCAACCACATGTGAGTAGATCATCACCATACGCATGGCCGATGGCACCATCATGGCAACCATCATCACCGCCCACATGATAAACATCATCAAAAAGTCGGTTGGCGTCCAGGGATGTATACCGGCGTTCTTGGTGCCCATACCTTGCATACCATTCATAGCTGGCATGGTATTCATCTGGTTATTTAACTGGACCAGATACCACCAGGATAAAAATACTATAGCAGCAAGGGCGAAGACGATTAGCAGCTGATCACGCTGCCTGAGTGACAGCTGCCTTAATTGATTCACGCGGCTTTAACCATCCCACCTTGATTGTAATGGATGGTACAGAACTGTCCGTAACTCTCTTCTAATTTCATCTCGATTGGGCCAGTCACACTCGCTGTTATTCTGCCCAACTCGCAGTAGGTATATTCAAAGCTGCCCGTGGGTCTGACCAGAGCGATATGGAATGGCTCGCCGTCAAATACATTAATCTGGGGTTTGCCTGTGGCCTCGATGAGACTTGGAATTTTTAAACTGCCAGTACGTGACTCGATATCAACCTCGAGTTCAATCTTGGCGAATTGAGTCTCCAGAAACTCTGAGCAGACGCTACCAAAAACAGCAAAATGCGTTGAACCTGGTGCACCCGCATCGCCAGAAACGATTTTCTCCATTGCCTTTTTTTGATCATCATTGGCATCGGCATCTATAATCATAAGCCTTTTGCCATTGCCTTCGGCTATTTCCCCGGGGAATGCAAAAATGACGGCCCATTTTACGCCTTTCATCGAAGTGCCGTTAAATTGGCCTTCGTCAATAATGCCGCTGTTAATAAAGTTACAATAACCGTGGCTAGTGGGTACATTAAACTGGCATCCGCAGTTGATATCACAATTGCAGCCGCCAAAAGTAGTTGCACGTATTTCCCATTGATCTGACATAAACGTATTTCCTTTTATTACAGTGGCTCTGCCAAAGAGTAGGTCTGTTTTTATATATTGTCAAAGGTACTTATCGGACGTTTTAAGTTTAGGGCGCCCCTCCTAAAAATAGAATCCTAAAAATGAAACCTACCAGCATTGCTTCGCCCAATTGGGAAAACTATCCCCTAACTTCGCTCGGGTAAATGAGAAAGTGCGGGCAGGGTTCGCTACCAGCTATTGCGTAATTCCCGCAGTTTGAGAAAGACCGTCCGGGCATCGGGTTGCTCGGGCAAGTCGGGGAATACCTCCTGTAAACGGGCGATGATGGTGGGGCTGTGCAAGCGGAAAAAGGTGTTGATTTCCTTTTCCAGGGCCAGGGTGGACACCAGGGCTGCCTCGGGATTCTGGTCGCGCACTGTGTTGAGTAAGTCGCTGGCCCGGGTATTATCCGGTTCCCGATCCAGGGTGAACTCCAGGTTGTTGGTCAGGTAGTCGTGGCCCGGGTAGATCAGCGTATTGTCTGGCAATTGCGCCAATTGGCTGGCGAAGGTGGCGTAGAGTTCCGCTGGATGGCCGCCGTTGTGACAGTTGCCAGCGCCGGCATTGAACAAAGTGTCGCCGCTAAATAGCGCCGGCGTATCAGTATGGGATAACAAGCACACATGGCTCAGGGTGTGCCCCGGGGTGTCCAGGGCCTCTAACTCCACGGTACTGCCGATTTTGATTATGTCCCCAGCCTCCAGCCCGCGGTCCATTCCGGGAATGGCATCCCTGGCATTGGCGTGGGCCAGCAGTTTGGCTCCAGTCGCTGCGATAACGTCCGCGTTGCCGCCGATATGGTCGAAGTGTTCGTGAGTATTGAGCACCTGGGTAATCTGCCATCCTCTGGCCTTGGCCCTGGCCAGGCATTTTTCGTGATCCAGCGGGTCAATGGCCATGGCTTCACCAGTCTCGGGACAGGCGATCAGGTAGTTGAAATTGCGGAAGGCGTTTCCGGTCCATATCTGTTCAACAATCATATTTACTCTCCTGTCTCAGTCGCCGAAATAGTAGCCGTCTAACCGTGCAAAAATCCATCCTGGGCGGCCCGAGAGTGGGGCATGTATTCGCCACCGTTCAAAGCCAGCCCTGGTGGCAGTATAGAGTGTCCCAGCGGTGCTAACTACCGAAACGCAAGGGCGGCCCCTCGTGCCGATTTCAGAGTTGCCGTTGTAGCTTTTTCAAGCGCAAGCTTGCACCCCGTACCTTCAGCCCGTTAAGCTGTCGCCAACTCAACCGGAGTATAGACTATGGAATTCGTTGCAATCGTCACTTTACTGCTGCTGTGTCAGTACATTGTTTACATGGGCCTGGTGGGCAAGGCCCGGGTAGCTGGCGGCGTGGAGGCGCCGGCGGTAACCGGTGATGAAACCTTCGAACGGGCCTATCGTGTACATTTGAATACCCTGGAGCAGTTAATGGTCACGCTACCAGCCATGTGGGTGTGCGCCGTATTCTTCATGCCATCGGTGGCCGCGGCCCTGGGGCTGGCTTTTTTCCTGGGTCGGATTTTGTACCGCAACGGTTATATGACTGATCCCAAGAAGCGCGGCCCGGGCATGATGATTGGTTTTTTGGCCAACGTCCTTCTGATACTGACCGCATTGTGGGGAGTCGCCACCCAGATGTGAATCGCCCCCATTGGGCACAAATTGAAAAGCCATACGGAGGCCGCTGATGGCCGCTGTTTGAAACCATGCCAGTAGCAGGGCAGGGGGGTTTGGTTTCTCCCAATACTGCACATATTCGCTAACCTTGATAGTCGGCGGGGATAATGGCGTAGCACTTCGCTGGCAGAGATTTTCCATCAAAAATGAGTTTATTACGGAACGTACCCTCGTATTGACCGCCCAGCTTGGATGCCGTTGCATTACTGGCGTCGTTGTCGACCTGGACGTGTATTTCGATTAAAAACCGATAATCTGTTCCATCTTCCCAAGCCTGGGCTGACGACTTAACCCACTCGGTGGCGTCACCGATGCCATAGTCTGGTGTGCACCAGGAAAGCCACTGGATCAGTGCTCTGCAGATTCAAGCACCGCCTGCTGAAAACCACTAGCGTCACTTTCTCTAAACTTCCGGATTACAATTTTCACATTCTCTCCTCATGAGAAACAACACCATATCACGGTAGACAGCCTGCGCCGGTAAGCGGGCTACCGTGACGTGTGCGTTCGCTCCAGCTTATCGGGAGTAAACACTTTTCATGAAAAGAGGGCCCCCAAAGTAGTTTATTACGTTTTAGATCCATGGGTCGGTAGAGGACTGTGCATAACTATGTGCTTAAATCTTCTATTTAACATAATAACCATTATGCGCACTTGTGGATAACTAAGGCGTAGCCGCGTCATGTCATGAAATGATCATATCCACGAAGTCCGGAAACGTATTCATTGAGCCGGAAACCA
>Ga0114949_10000036_pt1 | contig 45326 bp, 40 predicted proteins | sample N074metaG_FD_83505 | JGI IMG/M metagenome (GOLD analysis project Ga0114949, IMG submission 83505) | Deep subsurface microbial communities from Kermadec Trench to uncover new lineages of life (NeLLi) - N074 metaG | ecosystem: Environmental > Aquatic > Marine > Ocean trench > Sediment | place...
GTGTTCGGTGGAGCCGACACAATTGCTTCCTGGTGCCGCAGGGTGGGCCAGCATTGGATTCATGGGATACCCCTGCCCATGTAGGAGTGAATCCCGATAGTTGAGACTGATCAGCAGGACCAAATTCCAGACTCAAGCAATACTCCAGTTCAAAATCCGAATATTGACACCTCTACAGAACTCATCTGAGTCCTTCAGACAAAAATGTTCGAAAAAAGCAGAATACTGCCTGTCCCAATCTGGGGGTTAGTCGTCGAAGTGGCTGGTGATGGCTTGCGCGCTTGCGGTCGCTTTTGCGCGCGCGGCGTCGATCGTTTCGGCTAAAGCGAGTGCAACACCCATTCGTCGTTCGCCCTGCACTTCGGGTTTTCCGAAGAGGCGCAGCTGAGTATCAGGTGCCGACAGGGCGGTGGTGAGCCCACCGAAGCGGATCGCCCGGGAATTGCCCTCGACGAGTATGACCGCCGAGGCTGCCGGTCCACGCTGCACGATCGCAGGTATCGGCAGACCCAGGATGGCTCTTGCGTGCAGAGCAAATTCAGAGAGATCCTGACTGATCATCGTCACCATTCCGGTATCGTGCGGCCGCGGGCTGACTTCGCTGAAGATGACAACGTCATCCTTGATAAAGAACTCGACACCAAACAGACCCCAACCACCAAGTGCGTCCGTGACCTGCGTTGCGATCGCCTGCGCTTCTTTCAGAGCAGCAGGAGTCATAGACTGCGGCTGCCAGGATTCCTGGTAGTCGCCGCCTTCTTGTCGATGGCCAATTGGCAGGCAAAAATCCGTACCACCTGCGTGGCGAACGGTTAACAGCGTGATCTCATAGTCGAACTCAACGAGTCCTTCAACGATGACTTTACCGCCCTGGCCTCTCGCGCCCGCCTGTGCGTATTTCCACGCCGCCGCCACGTCCTTGTCATCTCGCACAAGCGACTGACCTTTGCCGGATGAACTCATGACCGGTTTGATCACGCAAGGCAGACCAATTTCAACAATCGCGGCAGCATAGGCTTCTTCGCCGGAAGCAAAGAGATAGGGCGATGTTTTCACTCCGAGCGTTTCCGCGGCCAGGCGGCGAATCCCCTCACGATCCATCGTCAACCGGGTTGCCCGTGCGGTGGGTATCACACGCAATCCGCCTGCTTCCAGATCCAGCAACCGCTCCGTGGCAATGGCCTCTATTTCCGGTATGACCATGTCCGGCTGCTCTTCGCGGATGACCGCCTCGAGGGCATCGCCATCGAGCATGTCGACCACGTGGCTGCGATGCGCGACCTGCATCGCAGGAGCGTTCGCATACCGGTCCACCGCAATAACTTCGACCCCGAAGCGCTGCAACTCGATTACGATCTCTTTGCCGAGTTCGCCCGATCCGAGCAGCAGTACCCTGGTCGCGTTCCCAGTCAGCGGCGTGCCGATTTCGATGTCACTCATGTGGCGTATCCATTGATTCCTGTACCCGAAAACCCCGCCGGAACCGTTGTGCGTTCTCGGCGTAGTCGACTGCGCTCTTCGTCAATCCCGCAATTTCCTCGTCACTCAACTCCCGAATTACCTTCCCAGGTGCCCCCATCACAAGGGAGTTGTCCGGAACTTCCTTACCTTCGGTTATCAGCGCGTTTGCGCCAATCAGACAGTTACGGCCGATTTTCGCACCATTCAGCACCACAGCATTGATGCCAATCAGGCTGTTGTCGCCGATTTCACAGCCATGCAGCATCGCTTTGTGCCCGACTGTCACGAAATTGCCCAGCACGAGTGGGAAACCAGGGTCCGTATGCAACACCACACCGTCTTGCACGTTCGAATTTTCGCCCACGATTATCGGTTCCCGATCACCGCGCAGAACCGCGTTGAACCAGACACTTGCCCCAGCCTTCAACAGAACCGACCCCATCACCATGGCGCTCTCAGCCACGTAAAACTCATCACTTTCGGCTTGAACCCGCCTTTCGTCCAGTTGGTATAACACCATGCCTCCCATTGCCTTTTTGCGGAAATTAGAGTCGTTCACAAGTTCGTTACACGTGATCGACAATTGTTCGGCATAGTAGCGTGCGGGGATCAAGTAAAAAACACCGAGCGAGTGGGTCTCAAATGACTACCCGACTACCAGCCTTCGAAGTACTGGTGGATATGGCTCGCAACGATCCGAATGGACTCGAGACGTTGCGTCGATCGATGACAGAAGCCGTCATCGCCGCGGCAAGCAGCGATTCCACCAAACGCAGACTCAAGGGATTGCAGTTCAGAGTAGATCTCGAGCGGCAGCGTGCGCGGACGCCGCTCGCCGCGGCAATTCGCATTTCAGAGATGATGTGTCGCTCGCTGGCTGACCTGCATGCTTCGATGGTAACGCCATTAGAAGAAATTGAGATCAAAGAACTGCCGCGGGATCCGGATCGCTCCAATATCATCCCATTTCCGATTGATCGCTGACCGGCATCGGCCAACCCGGGATGGACTCGCTTCTTCCAGGGCAAAGTCGCCCCCTGGCGTCATCTCACTCGTGAAAGCGTTCGGATTTCGGTTATCCTAGCTGATCCAAAAGGGGAAATGAGTCCACCGAATCAACATGAACTACTGCAGCAATTGCGGTAAGAGCGTCGTCTACAAAATTCCCGCGGGTGACAATCGCGAGCGCTACCTCTGCGAACACTGCAACACCATCCACTATCAGAACCCGCGAATCGTAACCGGCTGCCTGCCAATCTGGCAGGACCATGTGTTGTTGTGTAAAAGGGCAATTGCACCAAGAGCCGGCCGCTGGACCCTGCCCGCCGGTTTTCTCGAGAACGGTGAAACCGCTCAGGCTGGAGCGATACGCGAAACCCGGGAGGAAGCTTGTGCCGACGTGACCGTGTCCAATCTCTACACCGTGTTCAGCCTGCCGCACATTTCCCAGATATACCTGTTTTTTCTTGCAGAACTACGCGATGGCAAATTTGCCGCGGGAGAAGAAACGCTCGAAGCCGTCCTGTTTGATGAGGCGAATGTGCCGTGGGACGCGCTGGCCTTTCCGGTGATCGAAGAGACTCTGCAACACTACTTCGAAGACAGGCCGACGAACCGTTTCCCGGTTCACACTCGTGACATCATCGTCCACAGAAAGGAACCGTTGCGCTGACTCCTGCAAGCAGTCCTGCAAAAACAGCCCTACGGCTCCAGTCCTACAACACCCGGCGTGCATTTCTAAACAAGCGCAACCACGGGCCCGCATCCACCCAGTTCTCATCACGCCACGCATTCTGATAGGCGCGGTAGACCCGCTCGGGGTGCGGCATCATGGCCAGCACGCGTCCGTCAGCCGCAACAAGGCCCGCCAAGCCACGATCGGCGCCGTTCGGATTGGCCGGGTAGCGCTCCGTGACTTCGTGATGATTGTCCACGTATTGCAGACAGACCTGGTCAACATTTCTATTCCAGAAGACATCTTGCGATTCTCCTGTCGGAAATTCCGCTCGTCCTTCGCCATGCGCTACCGCGATTGGAATGACACTACCAGCCATGTCGGCGAGCAGCGGTGAAGAGCTCTCATTGACCTTGACCAGAACCGTGCGACCCTCGAATTGCTCCGAGCGGTTGCGCACGAAACGAGGCCAGTTTTGCGCGTCTGGGATCAGCTCTTTGAGCTGCGCCATCATCTGACATCCATTACAGACACCCAGCGCCAGTCGATCGGCGGCAAAGAACGACCGGAAAGACTCCCTCACCAGCTCGTGGAACAGGATGCTCTTCGCCCAGCCACCGCCAGCACCGAGCACATCACCATACGAAAAACCACCACAAGCCACGAGCATCGGAAAGTCCATCAGCGACACGCGGCCAAGGATGATGTCGTTCATATGCACGTCGACCGGTGTGAATCCTGCGCGCTCAAACGCCGCCGCCATCTCGATCTGGCCGTTGACCCCCTGCTCACGCAAGACCGCGATGCGCGGCCGGTCTGCATGAATGGAAAACTCTGCCGTAATGTCGTGATCACAGTCGTAGCTGAGCACACTATGAAATCCCGGATCATCCTCTGCGACGATGGCAAACTCTTCGTCTGCACAAATCGGATTGTCACGCAAACGCTGCATTCGATAACTGGTTTCTGCCCACAGGGTCTGCAGTTGCGCGCGCTGTGCACAGTACACGCTCGTGCCTGCCTGACGAATGTCGATGAGCTCATCGTCGCGGATGCGCGCAATCTCGGACCACGGCAATCCCCCCAGCAGTCGTTCAACGTGTGTCACATCCTCATCACGTATCTGGATGACCGCACCAAGCTCTTCGGCAAACAGTTGTGCCAGCACATCACCGTCTTGCAACTCGATGTCCAGCCCCACTCGCGCGGCAAATGCCATCTCCAGCAACGTGACAAGAAGGCCCCCATCCGAGCGGTCGTGATAGGCGAGAAGCAAGCCCTCTTCATTCAACAATTGGATGGCATCGAAGAACCGCACGAGCAACCCGGCATCATCGAGATCCGGTGGCGAGTCCCCGAGCTGCCGAAAGCACTGGGCCAAAGCGCTGGCGCCAAGACGATTCGCGCCCCGCCCGATATCGATCAGCAGCAAGCGGCTGGCACCGGATAGTTTCTGCAGTTCCGGGGTCAGCGTCGACCGGACGTCCACAACGGGAGCGAACGCCGAGACAATCAAGGTGAGCGGTGAGATCACTTCCTTGTCATCCCAGCGCGTGCGCATGGACAAACTGTCCTTGCCCACGGGGATCGCAATTCCCAGTGCCGGGCACAACTCCATGCCAACGGCTTCAACGGCATCGTAGAGCGCCTGCTCTTCAGCATTCTCACCGGCGGCTGCCATCCAGTTCGCGGACAGCACCACTCGCCGTAACTGTGGAATTCGCGCGGCTGCGAGATTGGTCAGTGCCTCACCGACGGCCATTCTGGCCGATGCGGCGGCATCCAGCAGCGCAATGGGTGAGCGCTCGCCCATCGCAAAGGCTTCACCGTGATAGTCCTTGTAGCTGTTGAACGTCACCGCGAGATCCGCCACCGGCACCTGCCACGGCCCGACCATCTGCTCGCGAGCCACCAGGCCGGTGATGCTCCTGTCGCCTATTGTGATCAGAAACTGTTTGCTGGCTACCGCCGGAAACCGCAACACCCGGGTTATCGCCTCTTCCAGCGTGATACCGGAAAGATCCAGCGCCGATCTGACAGGCGTTTCACGCGTGAAGCGACGGGTCAGCTTCGGCGCTTTACCAAATAGCACCGACAATGGCAGATCCACTGGCGAATTTGCGAAGACTTCATCATCCACGCTGAGGGTTTTATCCGCGCGTGCCTCTCCCACTACTGCAAATGGGCAGCGTTCGCGTTCGCACAGAGCGGCAAATTGCGCCATCTTGCTGGCCGCGATTCCCATGACGTAGCGCTCCTGCGCTTCGTTACACCAGATTTCCAGGGGGGTCATGCCGGGGTCGGCATTCGGCACGTTGCGCAGCGCAATCCGACCACCGACATTGGCATCGTCAATCAGTTCCGGCAGCGCGTTGGACAACCCACCTGCACCGACATCATGAATCAGCAAAATCGGATTTTCCGTTCCGAGCGAACAGCAGGCGTCTATCACCTCCTGGCAGCGCCGTTCCATTTCGGCGTTGTCCCGCTGCACAGACGCAAAATCCAGGTCCGACGAACTTTCCCCAGACGCCATGCTCGATGCCGCTCCACCGCCAAGTCCGATCAGCATGGCCGGACCACCGAGCACAACCAGTTGGGTACCGGGGGGGAATTCCACAGCATGCACATGCTCGGCGCGCAGATTGCCGACACCGCCCGCAATCATCACGGGCTTGTGATAGCCGCGCACGCGAGCGGGGTTGTCCGCATCGGCAAACTCAAAAGTCCGAAAATAGCCATTCAACCCAGGTCGGCCATACTCATTGTTGAAACCGGCAGCACCGATCGGGCCTTCCAGCATGATGTCCAACGCTGTCACCATGCGATCTGGTTTACCGGTCGCAAGTTCCCACGGTTGCGGGTAACCCGGGATGTTCAGATGAGACGTTGTGTAGCCCGTGAGACCTGCTTTGGGTTTCGATCCCCGGCCCACGGCACCTTCATCCCTGATTTCGCCACCGGAGCCGGTGGCAGCACCCGGATAGGGCGCGATAGCGGTTGGGTGATTGTGCGTTTCAACTTTCAGCAGGATGTGAACGTCTTCTTCGGTATAGCCGTACGTGTGCGTTGCGGGATCGAGAATAAATTTCTCCTCCCGGAAGCCCTCGATCACCGCGGCGTTATCAGCGTAGGCGCTCAGTATGCCTGCGCCGTTGATGCGTCGATAAGTATTGCGAATCATGTCGAAAAGCGATTGCTTGCGTGCTTCACCGTCAACAATCCAGTCTGCGTTGAATATCTTGTGACGGCAGTGTTCGGAGTTGGCCTGCGCAAACATCATGAGCTCAACATCGGTCGGATCGCGGTCCAGTTGGGCATAACTTTGCGCGAGATAATCTACTTCGTCTTCGGACAGCGCGAGTCCCAGTGCGATGTTGGCTTCCTGTAACGCCCGCGGCCCATCGTTCAACAGAGGAATGGTCGAAAGAGGTCGTGGTTCGGAGGAGTGAAACACAGAGACGAGATCATCTTCCTGCACAAGACGCTGGGTCATGCGATCGAAGAGGTGGTCACGAGCGACGGGGAGTTCCCGCGGATCCAGATACCAACGCACGCCACGTTCAACCCGCAGGACTGCGGAAAGCTCACAGGTTTGAAAAATGTCGGTCGCTTTGCTCGACCACGGAGAAATCGTCCCTTCGCGCGGCACGACAGTTGCACCGAGTTCCCCAGTCGCGACGGGTAGATCGGTCACGGGGCCATAACGCAGGAGCATCTCTGCGCGACTCATCTGCGCGGCAGTCAGCGTTTCGGTCAATTCGAGCAGATGAACGTACTCGGCATAGATGGCGGAACTCAACGCCAATTGATCCCGCAGTTTCTGCAGACGGAAACGCGACAGTGCTGGAGGGCCTGCCAGCACGAGTAACTGCGTCACCGGCTTCTCCTGGTATCGGAAAGTCTCCGTGCGCCGAAGAAATCCTGCATCAGCTGCGCGCTGGCCTCCTTTCTTATCCCTTCGATCACTGTGATCTCATGATTCAATCCCGAATTGGCCAGTACCTCCGGGTGACTGAATACCGCGCCCGCTTTGGGCTCCCTGGCGCCGAACACCAGTGTTGCGATCCTCGCGTGGATTGCCGCGCCGACACACATCGTGCAAGGCTCTATCGTCGCGTACAACGTGCAGCCGGACAGCCGATAGTTCGACTGCCTCTGCGCGGCTCGCCGCAGCGCAACGATCTCCGCATGCGCTGTCGGGTCGTTGCCGAGGATCGGCTGGTTGAAGCCTTCTCCGAGGAGATCACCCTGTGCGGAAACGACAAGCGCACCGACCGGCACTTCGTTTGCCGTCAATGCGTCTGCGGCAAGCTCAAGCGCCCTCGCCATCCATCGATCATGCTGCGGTTCATGCCGCGACAGTCGATTCATTCCCACTCGATCGTGGCCGGCGGCTTGCTCGATACGTCGTACACCACACGAGAAACATCGGAGATCTCATTAATAATCCTGTTCGAAATCCGCTCGATCAGTTCATAAGGCAGATGTGCCCACCGAGCCGTCATAAAATCCGTTGTCTCTACTGCGCGCAGCGCAATCACATCCGCGTAACGTCGGGCGTCCCCCACCACGCCCACGGACTTAACAGGCAAATAAACGGCGAACGCCTGGCTCACCTTGTCGTAGTAATCCGCCGCGCGAAGCTCTTCCAAAAATATCGCATCTGCTTCACGCAGAATATCGATACGCTCCACAGTGACCTCGCCGAGTATCCGAACTCCGAGCCCGGGTCCGGGAAACGGGTGCCGCTGGACGAGTTCGCGTGGCAGCCCGAGATGCATGCCTATTTCCCGGACTTCATCTTTGAACAGTTCGCGTAATGGCTCCACAAGCTTCAGGTTCATGCGCTCAGGCAACCCGCCCACGTTGTGGTGAGATTTGATGACGTGTGCTTTGCCGTGCTTAGTCGCCGCAGACTCGATCACGTCAGGATAGATCGTGCCCTGCGCCAGCCAGCGCACGCCTGAAATCTTATTCGCCTCACGGTCGAAAACATCGATGAACGTGTTGCCGATAATCTTGCGTTTCGCTTCAGGCTCCTGCGTGCCTGCCAGCTTAGCGAGAAACTCTTCGCGCGCATCCACCGTAATGACATCGAGGGCTAAGACGTTGGTTGACGCAAATGTCTGTTCGACTTCCTCGCGTTCGTTCTTGCGTAGCAGACCGTTGTCGACGAACACACAGGAAAGCTGATCCCCGATTGCCCGTGTTAGCAGAGCCGCCACGACGCTGGAATCAACACCACCGGACAACCCAAGTACCACACGGTCCGTACCGACTGTCTCCCGTACCTGGGCGATTGCGTCTTCAACGATGTTAGCCGCCGTCCACAAGCCATCGCAGCCGCAGATATCACGAGCGAACCGGTGCAATATGGCCGCACCCTTTGGTGTGTGCGTCACCTCGGGATGAAACTGCACGCCATAATAGTTCTCCGCCGGACTCTCCATGGCGGCAATCGGTGCCGAATCGGTCGCGGCGGTGAGCAAGAAGCCGTCAGGGAGTTCCACTACCTTGTCACCATGGCTCATCCAGACCTGCAACTCGCGGTCCACCCCATCGGTAACCGTACCGAGCAATTCGCTCTCGGCGGCCACTTTGACCACAGCGTGGCCGAATTCCTGCACGGTCGAAGGCTCGACCCGGCCACCAAGCTGTTGCGCCATTGCCTGCATGCCGTAACAGATACCAAGTACCGGGACATCGAGTTCAAAAATTATGTCAGGCACACGCGGCGTATCATTGCCGGCAACCGATTCCGGTCCGCCACCCAGAATCACACCTCGGGGGGTAAATTCCCGGACAACCGACTCCACGGCATCGAAGGGGTGAATCTCGCAGTAAACGCCTGACTCGCGTACACGCCGCGCGATCAACTGCGTGTATTGGCCGCCAAAATCGACAATCAGCAATCGCTGATCGTGTATATCAACAGACATCACTAACTTACGGGGTAATTGGGTGCTTCTTTCGTGATCGACACGTCGTGGACGTGACTCTCAACCATGCTGGCTGAAGAAATCCGGACAAACTCGGGATTCGCCCGCATGGCTTCCATGCAATCAGACCCTGTGTAACCCATGGATGCGCGCAGCCCACCCATCAGTTGATGCACGATCGGGCTGACCGGACCACGGTACGCTACTCTGCCCTCGACCCCTTCCGGGACGAGTTTGCGGTGGTCGCCTTCGGCTTCCTGGAAATATCTGTCACTTGAACCGTGCGCTTCACCCATCGCTCCCAGCGAGCCCATGCCGCGATAGGACTTGTAGGTTCTTCCCTGATACAACTCGACCTCACCGGGGGCTTCATCGGTACCGGCCAGCAGGCTGCCAACCATCACCACGCTCGCACCCGCAACGATTGCCTTGGCGATGTCACCGGAATAGCGAACTCCACCATCGGCGATCACGGGAATGTCTTCTTCGTTCGCGACCTCCACCACTTCGGCGATCGCGCTGATCTGTGGTATACCGATACCGGTTACCATTCTGGTTGTGCAGATTGAGCCGGGGCCAATTCCGACCTTAACAGCATCCACACCAGCCGACAGCAGTGCCTTGGCACCGTCTCTGGTGGCGACGTTGCCGCCGATCAAATCCATGTTCGGATAGCGTTGTTTAATCCAGCTGATTCTATCCAACACACGCTGCGAATGACCGTGCGCAGTATCAACAACGATAACATCCACGCCCGCTTCTATGAGAGCAGCCACCCGTTCATCTGTTTCACCACTCGTGCCAACACTCGCGCCAACGCGCAGCTGGCCATGGTCATCTTTACAGGCAATGGGAAACGCTTTTGCTTTGTTGATATCTTTTACGGTGACCATGCCCTTTAACTGATACTGATCGTTGGTCAACAACACTTTTTCAATTCGGTACTTATGGAGCATGTCCGTAATCTCGTCGACACTGGCACCTTCTTCGGCCGTAACCAGTTTATCGCGCGGCGTCATGACTTCCCGGATCTTTGCATCCATGCGCTGCTCGAAGCGCACGTCGCGTCCGGTAACGATGCCAACCAGACTGTCGCCCTCGACGACCGGAACTCCCGATATTTTGTGCTCCAGCGTCAATTCGATCAGCTCCGCAACGGTTTTGTCGGGGTGAATCGTGATCGGATCGCGGATTACACCGCTTTCATATTTCTTTACCGCGCGGACTTCCCTTGCCTGCATTTCAATCGACATGTTTTTGTGGACGATGCCCACACCGCCTTCCTGTGCGATGGCGATCGCAAGGCGGGATTCGGTAACCGTATCCATGGCAGAAGACATCAACGGAATGTTGAGCCGTATGTTTTTTGTAAGTCGAGTTTCGAGCGAGACTTCAGAGGGGAGAGTGGTTGAGTAGGCAGGAATTAGTAGAACGTCGTCGAACGTGAGTGCGTCACCGGCGATACGCAACATTTGGGACCCCACAAAACCGGCATTCTAACGATGGTCCTCGATCATGTAAACTCAGATGATGCAATCACCCGCTGAACGACCGATTTTCACGGTCAGCACTCTCGCAAGACAAGCTCGACTTCTCATCGAGGAAGGGTTCGGCGTCATCCAGGTCGAGGGTGAAATATCCAACTTCAGCAGACCAGCGTCCGGCCACTGGTACTTCACGTTGAAAGACGCTTCCGCACAAATCCGCTGTGCAATGTTTGCCGGGCGCAATCGCAATGTCCGACCGACGCCACGCAACGGCGCTCAGGTGCTCGTCCGGGGCCGCGTGAGCCTCTACGAAGCTCGCGGCGATTTTCAGATCATTGTGGATGCGCTGCAACCGGCAGGCGAAGGTGCGCTGCGCGCTGCTTTCGAAGAGTTGAAGACGCGTCTCGCGGCCGAGGGGCTGTTCGATGACGCGGGCAAAGTTACTCTGCCATCCCTGCCACGCCACTTAACGATAATTTCGTCTGCTTCCGGCGCAGCCCTGCAGGATGTGTTGCATGTCATTGAACGACGCTTTCCAGCTCTTGCCGTGACTCTGTTACCAACCGCTGTCCAGGGCGCAGCCGCCGAGCCGCAAATTCTTGCCGCCCTGGCGCAGGCATCACGTTTGACGACGGATGTCGTGCTGATAACCCGCGGCGGCGGCTCGCTGGAAGATTTGTGGGCTTTCAATCTGGAGTCCGTCGCCCGCGCAATTGCCGACTGCCCGCACCCGGTTGTCGCAGCAATCGGCCACCAGACCGACATCACGATCGCTGATTACGTCGCCGATATGCGAGCACCCACACCCTCTGCGGGTGCTGAACTCATCACGCCAGACCGCGATGAACTTGAGAGCCTGTTGCGCGGCTATCGGCGCCGGGCGGCCGCGGTATTGCTTCAGGAATTGCGCTTCCAACAAACCCATCTCGGACATCTCGGCGCACGCTTGATTGATCCCCGACAGATCCTCGCGCAGCGCATGCAGCACGCGGACGATCTGGAAGCAAGGCTCACTCTGGCCTGCCGCAATGCACTGGCAAGGCAGCGCAGCCGACTCAAGTCGCTCGCGGATGTATTGAAAGTGCTGCACCCCGCGCGGCGGCTGCCCACATACGCAAAACGGCTCAGCACATCCTTCCGGCAACTTCATACCTCAGCACAGCAAACCAGCAAACGCCTGGAACTCAGTTTGGCCGGTTCGGCGCGCGCCTTGCAGGCTGTGAGTCCATTGGCAACTCTGAGTCGAGGCTACGCTGTTTTAACGAGCCCAGCCCCCGGGTCGATCGGCAGTGCCGTGACCTCCGTGCGACAAGTCAGCATCGGTGCTGCACTCATTGCCCACCTCCAGGATGGCGCGCTCGAGCTCAGCGTCGAAAAGCTTGATGAAGACAACCGGCTCCCCGATATTTCAGCTGCACGTGACCCGGAGACACAAGCAACCGATGAATAGACTGCGAAGCAACCTGGGAATCCTGCTCTGCTTGATCTGTGGCAGCCTGCCGTGGGCCAACGCCTGGAGCGTCGAGACCGTGCCGGGTGGGCTGTATCTACACCCGTTACCCGAAGGCATCGTGCACGCCGAATATCTCGATGTGCCGGTGTTGATCGTCAATTCGGTTGCCGTGGTCGGTATCGGATTGTCTGCCCAAACCGGCGAACACGAATTGCGCTTGCGCTATGCCGACGACACAATCGAAACACGGCACTTCCATGTCTCTGCAAAGCAATACCCGGAGCAACGACTCACGATCGACAATCCACGGATGGTGAATCCGAATCCACAGGACCTCGAACGCATTCGAATCGAAAGTGCGCAAATGCGTGAGCAGTACATTCGATTCAGCCCACTGCAACATTCGCTTGCACCCTTCATCAAGCCGGTGGACGGCGTGACTTCCAGCCCGTTCGGTCGCCGGCGCATTCTCAACGATCAGCCACGTAGTCCGCACAGTGGCCTGGACATCGCGGCAGCTACCGGCACACCCATAAAAGCGCCAGCACCAGCGCAGGTCACACTCACCGGAAACTTTTTCTTCAACGGCAACACCGTGTTTCTGGATCACGGCGGCGGTCTCATCACCATGTATTGTCACCTGAGTGAAATCACGGTCAACGCAGGCGACAAGGTCGACCGCGGGGCCACGCTAGGACTGGTCGGCGCCACCGGCCGGGCGACCGGACCACATCTGCACTGGTCGGTCAATCTCAACGGTCAGCGAATCGATCCTGTGCAGTTGCTCGACTTGTTTCCCGCCGACTAGCAGCGTGTTGCAAAACACGCTGCTAGTCTCGCGACAGGACGTCGCGAGCATTTATCGAGCACGCAAGTGCTTGATAAATGGGGGAGCCCCGAGGCCAGGGATGGCCGAAGGCGGGAAAAAAGCACACCGCGCGCTTTTTTCAACAGCTGCTGGCAGCGTGTTGCAAACACCACACCTTGGCCTGTGCTACCGGGACTTGTGCCGGATCACTCGCTTGCGGCGCAGGCGCTGGCGCCTTGTGAGTGGATTCTTTTTCCCCGCATAGGGGTTCTCGCCGGTCTTGAGCTCGATGTGGACCGGATTGCCGACCAATCGACACGCCTGGCGAAAGCCATTTTCCAGGTAGCGGACATAGCTTGCAGGAACCGATTTCGTTTGATTGCCATGGATGACAATCCGCGGTGGGTGCGCACCAGCCTTGTGCGCGAAACGCAGTTTAACCGCACGTCCCCTGACTGCCGGCGGCGCATGCGCCTCGACAAATCCCTGCAGGAGTTTCGTGAGAAGCGTGGCACCGAAGTCAAAAGCACCCGCAGTAAAAATTGTTTCGATTTCTTTGAGCAACAGGCCCACGCCGGAACCGTGTAGCGCAGAGATATGCAGGACAGGAATCCACGGAGCGAAGTTGAGCTTTCGATCCAGCATGGTGTTGGCTGTCGCTTTCTCATAGGAACTCAACCCATCCCACTTGTTGAGCGCCACCAGCACACCGGCACCTGCCTCGACTGCATAGCTCAACAAATGCAGATCCTGATCGACAACCCCTTCGCGAGCGTCCATAACAAGGATAACGACATGAGCTTCTTCAATAGCCTGGAGAGCTTTGACGACGGAAAATTTTTCGGCAATACCCTCGACCCGGCCTTTGCGCCGGATACCGGCGGTATCGATCAGCAAAAAGGACCTGCCTTCCTTCGTGAACGGCACTGCAATGGAATCACGGGTTGTCCCTGGCTCATCGAACACCAGTTGCCGCTGTTCCCCGAGGAGTCGATTCGTTAGCGTCGACTTACCGACATTCGGGCGGCCAATGATGGCCACGCGGATCGCATTCGGGTCATCTTCAGCACCCTCGGGATCTGCCGGTTCCGCGAACGGCGTGTTGTCCAGCCACTCAGATATCCCCGCAAGACCCCTGCCGTGAACCGCGGATATGTATAGCGAATCGGCGAAACCGAGCATCGAAAAATCCGCAATGGCCTGACTCTGGTCAACGCCGTCCATTTTATTCGCGATGAGCAGAACTGGTTTACCCAGTTTTCGAATCCTGTCCGCGATCTCTTCGTCCGCTGCAGTCAAGCCATCCCGGGCATCAACCATGAACAACACCGCATCGGCTTCTTCGAGCGCAAATCCTGCCTGTTGTTCCAACGCCGCTGTCAGTTCGCTTAACTCACCGAGCAGTCCGCCGGTATCGATCAACATGACCAGGTGTTGATCGATGTTTGCCCGCCCGTAACGCCGGTCGCGGGTCAGTCCCGGCACGTGCGCAACCAGGGCATCACGTCGCTGTGTCAGTCTGTTGAATAGTGTGGACTTTCCCACGTTGGGACGACCCACGAGAGCCAGAGTTGGCAGTGCGTTCACAACTGCAGCAATTACCGAACGGTAATTTCCAATGCGTACAACGACCCGGAATTGCCCAGAACATACAGCGTCCCATCCATGTAGGTCATCGAAGACCTCAGACCGTCACCATCGAGCTTGCGACGAGCAAGGAATCGACCATCGCTTTGCGCGAGTATGTGCAGATAGCCTTCACTGTCGCCAATAGCGAGATAGTTGCTGAAGGCAATGGGGCTTGAGAGCCTGCGCAGGTACAGGGAATCCTGGCGCCATACTTCCTCTGCGCTTTGTTGATCGATCGCCAGAATCGCATCTTTGTCATTGACGACATAGATCTGGCCATAGCCTTCTGCGATGTCGAGATGACTCGACAGATCCATTTCCCATAGTCTCTGGCCATCGCTGCGGCGTATGGCTTTCAACTTGCCCTGGTAGGAAACGCCATAAATCAGCGTACCACGCACGAGCGGGGAAGAATCAACATCGACCATTCGATCCAGTTCGGAACGGCCTTCGGGCAGCATCAGCCGATGTTCCCAGATCGGCTCACCGCTTTCGCCCCGCAGCGCGCTGATGGTGCCATTGGCAAACCCGGCATAGACGACGCCATTGTCGAAGACGGGCTCCGCCGTCCCACGCAGTGTCAGCACAGGCACTTGATTATCGAAGCTCCAACGGATATCACCACTGTCCTGTTCGAGCGCCATCAGCCGACCATCGATCGACTGCACGAAGATGAGGTCATCACCCGCCACGGGAGGCGCGAGGACTTCGCTGCCTACCGAGCTGCGCCATCTCTCGACGCCATCAGCAGCAGAAAAGGCAATAACGTCACCGTTGGTTGTGCCCAGCAGCACATTACCCCCGCCTACTCCGACACCGCCGCTGACGAAGCTCGTATCTTTGCGATCTATGAAATTCAGACCGCTTAAAAAGCCACCACCTTCGGTCTGGATCTGAGTCTGCCACAATCGCTTACCGGTGAAGCGGTCGTGTGCCTGCAACCGTCCATAGCCGTCAGCTGCGAATATGCGATCGGCCAATATGACCGGATTCAATCTCAAGTATTTGCGTCCCAGCCCTTTCCCGACACTCGTTTTCCAGATGCGTTGTATTTTGACCTCGGCGTCGAATTTGACGAGAGCTGCGGGTTCAAGCAAATCCTCGTCATCGTCATCATCGTCGCCCACCCAGGGAAGCCACGTGAACCAGCTGCAGCCACCGAGCAGCAGCATCGTGAATAGGGCAAATGCCCAGTTACGAGTCATCGGCATCAGCGGTATCCGCCACCTTCATTTCAAGCAGGGTCGTCTGCACCCCATTGTTGACTTCCGCCAGCGCAGCGCTGTATGCCTCATGCGCCAGGGCGCGTTCACCCCGCGCGAGATGTATGTCGCCTTTGAGTTCCGCCACCTGGGTTCGATAGCCTTCGCCACGCACCGCAGCCAGAGTGCTGAACGCGTCTTCCGAGCGATCAAGCTGTTGCAAAACCCGTGCGAGACGCAGCCTCGTCAGGTCAAGAAGAATCCGCTCGGGAGCAAGTTCAATTACCCGCTGTAAGTGCGCAATACCCTCTTCGTAGTTTTCTGCATCGATGCTCTCCTGTGCCTGGCGCAGAATCACCAGAGTGTGATAACTGCTCTCGGCCGCTTCCTGGGCAATGGTTGCGACGATGGTCGCGCGCGCATCCGGTGCAGCGGCGAGAAAATCCTCGTAGAGATCGGAAGCCCGGGCAACTGTTTCAGCGCGGTAATCGTCATACCAGCGCCACCCCACGAATCCGCCAATCGTCAACACGATCGCGGTGACTAGCATCACGCCATTTTCGTCCCACCAGGTTTTCAATCTGGCGATCTGTTCTTCGTCAGTCAGATAATCTGACACTCCTACCTCCTGAATACGCGCTGCGCGCCCGTATATCCTGTTTTCTTCGGCTTAGTTCTTCGACCAGGCGGATTCGACTCAGTGCCGCGTGTGTCCGCCGATCTTGGTTCTATTTCAGTAGTTCAGTCAGTGCCGGGATTGCGACCATCCGTTGCGGCGTGTCGTCACGCAACCACTTTACCGTGACCTGATTGTTCGCCACCTCATCTTCACCGATGATCAGAGCCCATGATGCTCCGCTGAGATCGGCCCGCCGGAGTTGATTTTTCAGTTTGCCGCCGCCGGCATGCACCCGCACTCGCAGGCTCGGCCGGGCCTGCCGCACGTTCGCCGCCACAGTCATAGCCCAACCCTGATCGGTGGCGTTGAGCACGCAGCAATACACGTCAGTCGCTGCGGAGAAATCCTGCTCGGCCAGATGACCATGGTTTTCCGTCAATAGTATGACCCGTTCCAGCCCCAGCGCGAAGCCTGCACCCGGAGTCGACTTGCCACCAATCAGTTCCACCAGACCGTCATAGCGGCCGCCCGCACAAATAGTGCCCTGTGCGCCGAGTTCTGCCGTGACCCATTCGAAAACCGTATGAGTGTAGTAGTCGAGTCCGCGCACGAGCCGCGGATCGTGCGTGAAGCCAATGCCCAGCTGCTCGAGCAGTTCGCAGAGCCGGGCGAAGTGTTTGCGGCTTGCCGCATCGATGAAATCGGAAAGACTCGGGGCATTTTCCAGAATTTCCTGGGTTTGCGCCGATTTGCTGTCGAGAATTCGCAGCGGATTGCTGCTGAGTCTACGCTGACTGTCCTCATCCAGAGCCTTCACCTGCGGCGTCAGATAGTCGACCAGCGCCCGCCGATAACCTGCCCGGCATTGCGCCGAGCCGAGTGTATTGAGTTCCAACGTGACGTGTGATTCGATACCCAGCGCCTGCCAGAAGTTCCAGCTGAGCGCTAACAATTCCGCATCGACGTCCGGGCCGATAAGTCCGAAAACTTCCGCACCAATCTGATCAAACTGGCGATAGCGCCCCTTCTGTGGTCGTTCATAGCGAAACATCGGCCCGGTGTAGAAAACACGCTGAGTCTGATTAAAAAGCAGCCCGGCCTGCTGCAACGCCCGGGCACATCCGGCAGTTCCTTCCGGTCGCAACGTCATGCTCGTGCCATCACGATCTTCGAGTGAATACATCTCCTTCGCAACGATGTCGGTGGCTTCACCAATCCCGCGGCTGAAGAGTTCTGTAAATTCCAGCAAGGGCAGGTGGATTTCCTCATAGGCGAAACTACCAAGTACCTGCCGCAGCGTTTCTTCAACCACCCGCCAACGTCTGGCATCTTCGGGCATCACGTCACGCATGCCTCTGATCGACTGGACCACGGCTACTGCCCTAGGACCAGATTCGCAACGTTGTTGCGGGTATGCGGCCTGAGTGCTACCGCTTCATCGTTGAATGCAAGCCGCACGCCCGGGGCATAACCAAGCAATATTCGAAACGGCCCTTCGCCAGTCAGCCGCAACGTCTGACCCGGCCGATTGAGGTCGCTGTAGAGACTCCTGCCCGTGTTGGATTTGACCTCTACCCAGCACTCTTCGGTAAACTGAAATTCAAGCACGTCATCACCAAAGGCGGTGATTCGCCGATCACGCTCACCCGTCAGGGGTACACCAGTTTGCTGACGGGCAGCAGGCCTCGTCACCGAGGCTTGCGTGGCCGGGCGGGAAGTTGCATTCACCGGTGTTGCTGAATCGTCATGAGCGCCAGCATCGACCACATCATCGGCAACATCTACCCCAACGCCCCGTGTAGCAGCGCTGGTCAGGGATCGTTCGATCACTGCCGGAGTGTCGCGCAGCCGTGCGTCTGCCACCTGCCGTGGTGTCGACCCGGCAGCTGACGGCGCAGTCGCTTCGTGCGCATCTGCTTCGTGCGCATCTGCTTCGCGCACTTCTCCGGCGATTGCAGCAACCGGCGTGTCGCCGCTCATGCCGGAAGATGCCGTATCACCATTCGCCGACAGCCAGACGGTCAGCACGACAATCACAATCACCAGCACGCCGGCGGCGGAACCAAGCACCCACACGGGATGCTGCCGAACCCACTCCGCGGCGGGGTTCACAACCGCTACTTCAGTAGTGACCGTTTCATCCGCACCGTGCGGATAAAGTGCAATCACAGCGTCCTCATCGAGATCGAGTAATCGGGCGTACGAGCGAAGATAGCCCCGGATAAATACCGCCGCCGGTAGATTTGTGTAATCGTCGGTCTCCATCGCTTCGATGACGCGGTTCGGCAGGTTCAGCGCATCGGCGACCTCGCGCAGCGTGACCTCAAGGCTTTCCCGCGCCGTACGCAGCATTGCGCCAGGCCCGGCGGCGGCGGTGTCACTCACGCGTATACCGGCAGGTGCTGCATTACTTGGGCACCTCGCAGGTTTTGGCTTCTGCGGATTCCGGAAATAGATTATTCAACGCCAGAGCGTAACTGGCCAACTCATCGGTGTTGTTGTTTGTTTGTGCGAGCTTCATACCGAGACACAGGGTGCGCGGCGTCTGTCTGGCCTGGGTACGAAAGCTGTCATAGAAGTCCTGCGCCTTGGCAAATTCACCTTCGGTGTAGGCAATGTCGGCAAGCTCGAGACTCGATCTCGCTTGGTTGAAATTCAACCGCAAAGACCTCACGAACGCCGCTTTCGCTCGCTCCAGCTCGCCGATTTTGAGCTCAGCAAGCCCGAGGTTTTCATACCCCTGGCTGCGGACGCGATAGTTTGGATCGAGCACCACTTTGCGCAGGACCACAACGGATTCCTCATAGCGTTCCTGGCCGTAGAGGAAGCTTCCATAGTTATTGAGCGCCTGAGGATCATCGGCGTCGTACCTGAGCGCGAGCTTGTAGTGCTCCTCCGCGCTCACAAGATCATCTTCAGCTTCATTGAGCACCGCAAGCAGAACATGAGCCTCTACCGAAGTGGAATCGATTGCCAGTGCCCTGCTGAGAGGAGCCCGCGCCCGCTCGAAATAGCGATTTTCCAGATAGGCACGAGCCAGATCGAGCTGAGCTTTCACGCGTACAGAATCCTCAGCCGGCTGGGGCAGTCCGCCAGTGGTTTCCGTAACACATCCTGGCATCAGTAACACAGTCAAGATGAGCCCGACTCGAGCCCACGTACGACACGGCACCCATTCCAACTTTTTCATGCAACCTCCCGCATTTATGCGACCTCCTGCATTCATGCAATCTCCCGCATTCATGCAACCTCCTGCGCGCGTACTCTTGCCAGATACCGTTCTTTGCGTCGCGTGCGGTCCAGCACCAGGCCAACAAGTTGGCCGCATGCCGCGTTGATGTCCTCACCGCGAGTGGTACGCAACATCGTCGCGTATCCGGCATTGATCAGATAACTCTGAAATGTTCGAACCGAGCGCTCATCCGGTCGATCAAACCCGGCAGCCGGAAACGGATTGAACGGGATCAGATTGATCTTGCAGCGAACGTCCCGCAACAACTCAGCCAACTGCTTGGCGTGCTCCAACTGATCGTTGACACCCTTGAGGAGCGTGTATTCCATTGTCAGCGTCCGCTTTTCGCCCAAACCACCCACGTAGTGGCGACACGCTGCGAGCAATTCGGCGATGGGATATTTACGATTCAATGGCACCAGTTGGCTGCGTAACTCGTCGGTTGGCGCATGTAACGAAATCGCCAGAGAAACGTCGGTGAGTTTAGCCATCTCGTAGATGCCGGGTACAACACCCGCCGTGCTCACCGTAACGCGGCGTTTGGAAATGCCAAAGGCCAGATCATCCTGCATCAGACTGATGGCGGCCATAACGGCATCGAAATTGAGCAGCGGTTCACCCATGCCCATCAGAACCACGTTGGTAACGCTTTCGCCCCGCTCGCGCAGCGCCTGATCGGCCAGCCACACCTGGCCAATTATTTCCGCCGTGCTGAGATTACCGTTGAAACCCTGTTTGCCGGTTGCGCAGAATGCGCAGTCAAGCGTGCAGCCCACCTGGGAAGACACGCACAACGTGTTGCGGCCCCGTTCCGGGATCAACACCGTTTCGACGCAGTTTTCACCGGCGACTTTGACGACCCACTTGATCGTTCCATCAACCGAATCCAGGCGTTGGACGATTTCAGGCGGTTTGAACTCGGCGTGCTCGGTCAGCCAGGCACGAAAAATTTTGGAAAGATTCGTCATCCGGGTAAAATCGAGTTCACGCTGATGGTAAGCCCACTTCATCATCTGATGTGCACGGTAGGGCTTGCCGTCAGCCTGTTCGCACAGCAATTCGAATTGCTCGCGCGGCAAATTGAATAGATTGATCAAGGTATCGTCGGCCATCCTTCAGCCTCTGGTGCAGAGTTCTTCATCACTGAAGAAGTAGTCGATCTCCCGCGTCGCCGATGTTGTTGAATCCGATCCGTGTACCGCGTTTGCTTCGACAGATTCGGCAAAATCCGCACGGATGGTCCCAGGGTCCGCCTCCTGTGGATTCGTTGCACCCATGAGCTCGCGATTCAGACTTACCGCGCCTTCGCCCTCGAGCACCTGCACCACGACGGGTCCCGAGGTCATATAAGACACGAGATCATTGTAGAACGCCCGGCCTTCATGTTCTGCATAGAAACCCTGTGCCTGGGCCTCGTTCAAGCGCAACATTTTCGCGGCGATGATTGAAAGTCCGTTGTTTTCGAAACGCGAATAGATCGCGCCGACAATATTTTTCGCCACCGCATCTGGTTTAACAATAGAAAGCGTACGCTCTACCGCCATGAATTTCTCCGATTCGACACAACAATTCAACGCAACAAGAGGTGCCTATGTGCTTGATATATCAAGGATTGGCACTTGTCAGCGGGCGCGTATTATACGCGTTTAGCGATAAGATCAAACGCTTGTGAGCGTTGAGTTGCGCCGTTAATCGATACCGCGCACCCGTGCGGGTCTCAGGTCATGAGAATTCGAGCAGCACTCTACCCGCCCAGAGCCGCCGGTCGGTCGCGCAGCGTCTGCACAACCTCCGCCACCCGCGTTGCCGCATAGTCGACATCATCCTGCGTGGTGTAGCGCCCCACGGTGAACCGCAACGATGCATGCGCGAGCATTTCAGGCACGCCGATGGCCCGCAGAACGTAACTCGGCTCGACACTGGCGGACGTGCACGCCGAGCCGCTGCTGACCGCCACATCGTCCAGCCCAAGGAGCAACGTTTCGCCATCGACTCCTGCAAAGCCCACGTTCAGCAGGCCTGGCAACCGCTGCGACTCGCTGCCATTGAGCGAGACACCGGGAATCTGTTTGAGATGCGACCACAAGCGCTGGCGCAAACCCAGAACGCGCTCATTCTCAACGGCCATGTCCCGCTCGAGGATCGCACTCGCCTCTCCCATACCGACGATCTGATGCGTGGCAAGTGTTCCAGAACGCATACCGAGTTCGTGCCCACCACCATGAATCAGAGGCTTGAGCTTCACCGGTGGCTCGCGGCGCACGTAGAGTGCCCCCATTCCCTTGGGACCGTATATTTTGTGCGCAGACATGGAGATCATATCCAGCGCCATGGTCTGGACGTCGATCGGCACCTTACCGGCACTTTGCGCTGCGTCGGTGTGCATCAGTACGCCTGCATCCCGGCAGATCTGACCGATGGCCGCGATATCGTTGATGACCCCGATTTCGTTGTTCGCATGCATGATCGACACGATGAGTGTGTCTGAACGCAGTGCTTGTGCGACCTGCTCCGGGCTGACGATGCCATCGCGCCCGGGCCGCAGATAGGTGATTTCGAACCCTTTCCCGGCGAGGTATTCACAGGTATCAAGCACGGCTTTGTGCTCGATCGCGCTGGTCACGATGTGGCGCCGGGTGGCGTCGTCGGCCACCCCTTTGAGCGCCAGATTGTCCGATTCAGTGGCCCCGGAAGTCCAGACGATTTCCCGTGGATCGGCATTGAGCAGGGCCGCGACCCGGGTTCTGGCCTCCTCGACCGCTTCGTCGGCCTGCCAACCGTAAACGTGGGAGTGGGACGCGGGATTACCGAAATTTCCCTCCACCAGCAGGCACGCGCTCATTTTCTGCGCGACTCTTGGATCGACCGGCGTCGTCGCGGCGTAGTCGAGGTAAACGGCCTTACGGCGGCCTTTTTTTGCCCGCCAGGCCTCGGTCGAGCCAGTAACCGTCGGCGGCCGGTTACTGTCGTTACTGCTGACGTCACTACTCATCGCTGTCGCGTATCCGTAATCGCGTAATACTCATCGCGTGTTGTCATTGCTTAGTTGTTATCGCGCGCTTGTCATCGCGTGGTGTCGCGTAGTCAGTTACCAAATAGTTGCACGGCTGGAACGCGATCGGCTGCTGCCTCACAAGTGCAGTGTCTGAATCAACATCTCATCCTGTCGCATGGCCACATGCTTGATCTCGCTGCGCTCGACCAGGCTACTGAGCGTGATCCTGCCGAGAAAACCATCGATCTCTTCGGACAAATCGGTCCACAGCTCATGCGTGAGACACTTCACTCCATCCTGACAATCGGTATCACCATGACAGCGTGTGGCGTCTACCCCATCGCCGGCAGCCGTGATGATCTCGGACACATTGATGCGCGAGATATGGCGCTTGAGGTGGTACCCACCACCAGGGCCACGGACACTGCGCAATAGCCCGTGACGCTTCAACTTGCCGAACAACTGCTCAAGGTAGGCAACAGAGATCCCCTGCCGCCGGGCAATGTCCATCACGCTCACGGGGCCATTCTGGCGATGCAGCGCGATATCCAGCATCGCAGTCACGGCGTATCTGCCTTTCGTCGTCAGGCGCATTTTTCGAGTATGCAATACCCGACTAATTTGGTCTACTACTATCCATCTGCGGCAAAAAGCACCCGACAGTGCATTGAAAAACACCCGCAGAGTGCATTTTTCCCGCCTTCGGCCTTCCCTGGCCTCGGGGCTGCCTCATTTATCAAGCACCAACGTGCTCGATAAATGCTCGCGACATCCTTGTCGCGAGACTAGCAGCGTGTTTGCAACACGCTGCTAGTCTCGCGGCTGCGAATCGTTGAGACCGACTGCACCCGACGCGCTACCGGCCCGCCCGAGTTCTTTGAGAATGCCGCGCAGCATCTGGACTTCCGTTGAATCCGGTGCAACCCGTGTCAGCAGACGGCGCAGCCGAGTCATCGTCTGACCGGGATTTGCCGCATCCAGAAACCCCACATCGAGGAGCAGTTGTTGAATATGCCGCAGCAGGCCTTCGGTCTGTTCAGCGTTGGCCGGCGGTCTGTCCCAGGGTGGCGGCAACGTGTCCCGGAGGCTCAAGTGTTTGAACAACTCATAGCAGACAATCTGCACCGCCATCGCCAGATTGAGCGAAGGGTAGTCGGGATTCGCTGGAATCTGCAGGTGACAATGACATTTCTGCAGTTCATCGTTTGTCAGACCGCTGGCTTCTCGACCAAAGAGGATGGCAATCCGGGTGGTGGCCAACTTGGCAACAAGATCCTCCGCCACAGCATCCGCCATCATGAGCGGCCACGGAATCCGGCGCTGCCTCGTGCTCGTACCGACGATCCACTGGCGATCGGCAATCGCGTCGGCAACGCACGAAAAAACCTGTACCTGCTCGAGCACATCCTGAGCACCGGCCGCTCGCCACTGCGCTTGTGGATCCGGGAAGCGCTGCGGGTTCACAACCGCAAGATCGGTCAGACCCATGGTTTTCAAGGCGCGCGCAGCGCCCCCGATGTTACCGGGATGACTGGGCTCGACCAGGACAACGCGCACCTGAGCGAGCGCCTGGCTGGCTGCTTCATGCATAAATTTCTCTGCAGTAACGACGAATGATTCGCAAACGGCAGCGGCACGTTCGGCGTGCTAGGATACCGCGCTTTTTCAGATTGGATCACAGATGCAGGCGATGGCAAACATGGGGCTGCGCGCTGCGCGGCAGGCGGGCCAGATAATGCTGCGCGCTATGGATCGACTGGAAAGTCTGCAGATCGAAGAGAAAGGGCGCAACGACTTCGTCTCCAACATCGACCGCGAAGCCGAGGCGGTCATCATCGAAGTACTGCACAAGGCCTACCCACATCACGGCATACTTGGCGAGGAGCACGGTGAAGCCTACAAGGCGGACGAATTCACCTGGATAATCGACCCATTGGACGGCACGACGAATTATCTGCACGGCATCCCGCATTTCTGCATTTCCATTGCGTTGATGAAAGGCAATCAGTTCGAGCACGGCGTTATCGTTGACCCGCTGCGCAACGAAGAGTTCGTCGCAAGCCGCGGCTCGGGTGCCCAACTCAACAATCGCAGAATCCGGGTCACAAATACCGTCAAGCTGGAAGATGCGATACTCAGCACCGGTATTCCCCCGGGAGCCATCGAGACACACCTGGAGTCGTATATGGGGATGCTGCAGAATTTCAGCCGTCAGTGTCGGGCGATCCGCCGCTTTGGCTCGGCCGCACTGGACCTTGCGTACGTCGCTGCGGGTCGCACGGACGGGTTCTGGGAATTCGGTCTCAAGCGCTGGGACATCGCTGCGGGGACACTGATCGTGAGGGAAGCTGGCGGGTTTGTGGGTGACCTCGCTGGCGGCGATGGGTTTTTCGAATCCGGCAGCATCGTTGCCGCCAATCCGAAATGTTTCAAAGCCATGGTGCAGGCAATCCGGCCGTATCTCACCTCAGGCATCTAGTGCTCTGTCCACCTTAAAACTTCGGATCAGCGAGTTCACAAGCTGTCAGCTGCAAGGCGCCGTATCGGAGGCATAGCCGTAGCTATGTCGAGATGCGGCAACGCCGCAGATGGCAGCTTGTGGGCTCGCTCTGAGGGTGGCCACCAGGATGTCCATCACCGCGTTGCGCCTCGTCGCCATATACCCTGATATGACTCCTCGGCGCGCCTTGTGCTGAACATCCTGGTGGCCACTGATCCCACGTTTTAAGGTGGACAGAGCACTACCGCTCAGGGCATCGCCTCATCCAGATTCTCTTTTTCCGGCACCAGCAGATCCTCCCGCTTTATCTTGAGCAGGATCAACAGGTTTGAAGCAATATAGATTGATGAGTAGGTACCCACGATCACACCGATCGTCATAGCCGCGGCAAATCCTCTGATCGTTTCGCCCCCGGAAACTAACAGCGCAACCAGAACAAATAGAGTGGTCATCGACGTAACCAGAGTTCTGCCCAGGGTTTGATTCAGCGACTTGTTGATAATGTCGATGGTCGTGCCCTTGCGGATCTTGCGGAAATTCTCCCGGATTCTGTCGCTCACGACAATCGTGTCGTTCAGTGAATAACCAATTACCGCCAACACGGCTGCGAATACCGAAAGATCGAACGTCCATTGAAAGACTGCAAAGATACCAAGCGTCAATATGACATCGTGGGCCAGGGCGGCAACTGCACCTACCGAAAACTGTTTCGTGAAGCGAAAGAGGATGTAGAGCATGATGACCGCAAGCGCGGCAATTAAGGCCAATCCCGCATCCGTGGTCAGCTCTTCGCCGACGGCCGGTCCTATATAGTTGGACTGGCGCAACACAACCTCGGGGTACTGTTGGCGTAGCGTCGATACCAGTTCGTCACCCAGTCGCGCCTGTTCTACGGAGGACTGCGGTGGCATGCGGATCAACAGATCCCTTTCCGTGCCGAAATACTGCACGATGCCATGCTCAAAGCCTGCCGAATCGAGCAACTCACGAATGTCTGCCGGTGCGATGGGTTCGACGAACTCCACTTCGACGAGCGTACCGCCGGTGAAATCGAGCCCCAGGTTCAGACCCTGCACCAGTAACACACCGAGGGAGCACACGATGAGGACAATCGATATCGTGCCGGCAATCTTGCGCTTACCCATGAAGTCGATGTTGAACACTAGCGGATTCATATTGCGAGCTTCTCGAGTTTACGCCCGCCGTACATGAGATTGACGATCGCGCGAGTCCCTAAAATTGCGGTGAACATGGAGGTGACTATGCCAATCGCAAGCGTAACCGCAAAGCCTTTGACCGGCCCGCTGCCAATCGAGAAGAGAATGATCGCAACGAAGAAGGTGGTGATGTTGGCATCGAGAATTGTCAGCAGTGCGCGATCAAATCCGATTGAAATTGCCTGCTGCGGCGGTCGCTCGACCGCCTCTTCGCGTATGCGTGAGAATATGAGAACGTTGGCGTCGACCGCCATGCCGACCGTCAGCACGATCCCGGCGAGACCGGGCAACGTCAGAGTCGCCCCGAGCACCGACATGATGGCCACGAGCAGGATGAGATTGACGCTCAGCGCCAGATCGGCCGCAAAGCCGAACCAGCGGTAGTAGACCAGCATGAATAGCAGCACCGCGCTGAAACCGATCAGGATCGATTGCTGTCCAGCTGCGATGTTGTCTTCACCAAGGCTCGCCCCCACCGTGCGCTCTTCGACAATATACATGGGTGCTGCCAATGCACCGGCCCGCAACAACAACGCAAGATCCCGGGCTTCGCCGAGTTCCAGACCGGTAATGCGAAACCGAAAGCCGAGTGCTGACTGCACGGTAGCAACGTTGATAACGCGATTGTCCGCCACTGTGTAGGGTTCGATGCGCGTTTCGCCATCCTCGATCACCGTGCGCGAGCGCACTTTGAGTTCCTTGAAGATGATCGCCATGGAGTCGCCGACCCGGTCTTTGGTCACCTCGTTCATGTGGCGGCCGCCGTCGCTATCGAGATTGATGCTCACCTGCGGCAAGCCGGATTGCGGGTCGTACTCCTGCAACGCGTTGGAGACCTGGTCGCCCGTGACGATTACGGACTTTTCCAGATCGACCGGGGCACCCTCGTAGAGGAACCGCTCGACTTGCGACGCTCGCTCGCTCGGCCGCGCCACCATCCGGAATTCGAGGTTAGCGAATTTATTGATGATCTCCTTCGCCCGGGCGCTGTCCTGCATACCTGGCAGGTCCAGCAGGATTCGTGAGCGTCCGAGCCTCTGCACCAGCGGCTCAGAGACACCCAGTTCGTTGACTCGGTTGCGCAGACTCTGCAGATTCTGTGAAATCGCCAGATCCTCGAGCTCACGCACTTTCGCCTCGAGTACCGTGAGCCGCAGACCCGGCTGGCCGTCGAAGTCGCGTTCGCGCACTTCAAAGTCGTCGAAGTTCTCTTCAATCACCTCAGCCGCCGCAGCGCGCGCCGTTTCTGACTGGAAAGGTATCTCCATCTGCATGCCGTCTACCCAGTCTCTACCTATGTAGCGGATCCGATCCTCCACGAAGAGATCCCGAATGGCTTCCTGATTGCTCAGCATTCGGTCGCCCAGATACTTTTGCATATCCAATTGCAGCAGGAAGTGCACGCCGCCGGAAAGATCGAGCCCGAGGGAGAGCGGCTGGCCGCCGATATCTTCCAGCCACCGCGGGGTGGTCGATGCCCGGGTCAACGCCACCACGTAGCCATCTTCCCCGGTAGGGTTGACCAGACCGCTGACGATGTCACGACCACGCAACTGACTTTCGTCGCCATCGACCCGAATGATGGCGGATTTGTCTACTATCTCCGCGCCAAGAACGATAATGCCCTCAGAGCGCAATCCGTTGACCACCTTGTCGACGAGAGCCTGATCGACCGGCTTGATAATAGACGATCCTTTGATTTCAGTGATCGTACTGATCTGCAGTGCGCTGTCCGGCTGAAACAGATTCGGCGCCGCATAAATGAAACCGATTACCGTCACAACGAGCAGGAGGATATAGCGGGCAGGCGAAGATGTGTTCGGTGGACGTTGCCTCGCTCCCGGCTTACCGAGCAGTCTCTCGGCAAGCCCCGACGGCTGCGCCATTAGCGGCGGCCCTTCAGCAGCAGAAATTGTGAAGAAATCCGACTCACTTGGTTTCTTCGAGAGATTTCAGAGTCCCCTTCGGCAGCGTGGCTCCAATAGCGCTCTTCTGCACGCGCAGTTCCATGTTGGGAGCGACCTGAACCTTGACGAAATCGTCTTCCACCTTGTTGATCTGCCCGACGATGCCGCCGGACGTCACGATTTCATCGCCTTTCGCCAGACCACCCATCAGCGCTGCATGCTCTTTGCGCCGTTTGCTCTGGGGCCGCCACAGCAGGAAATAGAAAATTAATACAAATCCGCCGAGAAACAACAGATTAATAAAACCTGCATCCGATGATTCTTCCGCCGCAGCCGCATACGCTGTAGTTTCAAACAGACTCATTATGGGAATTCCAACCGTTTTTGAGGGTCTCGATGAGGCTGCGCAATGTACCCGTTTCAATGGAAGCGCGCAAACGCGCCATGAGGTCGTGGAAGTAGCAGAGATTGTGTTCCGTCATGAGCATTGCGCCGAGCATTTCGCCGCACCGTTGCAGATGGTGCAGGTAGGCACGCGAGAAATTCTGGCACGTGTAACAACCGCATGCACGATCCAGCGGTTCGCCGTCCTGGCGGTAGCGGGCATTGCGAATTCGCACGACCCCTTCCGACGTAAACAAGTGGCCATTGCGCGCATTGCGCGTTGGCAGGACGCAATCGAACATATCTATCCCGAGCTCGACCGCGTCCACCAGGTCCTGCGGTGTGCCGACTCCCATAAGATAACGGGCTTTGGCCTTAGGCATTTCAGGCACGATGTCGCGCAGAACCTGTGCCATTTCCGCCTTGGGTTCACCCACTGATAAACCGCCGATGGCATAACCATCGAAGCCGATATCAACGAGTGCGGCAAGACTCTGGGCTCTGAGCGAGCGATGCATTCCACCCTGGATAATTCCGAACAACCGCGATGACAGCCCGGCAACTGACGCGACCGAAGTTGCAAGTTCACCGGTTGCAAACTCCTCTTTGCAGCGTCTCGCCCAGCGCACCGACAACTCCATGGAAGAACGTGCCTGATCGATGTCCGCGGGATACGGTGTGCACTCATCGAATACCATGAGGATGTCGGCGCCCAGATTGTGCTGAATCTGTATAGAGCTTTCAGGTGTCAGTTTCACCCGGTCGCCGTTCAAAGGTGAGCGGAACACCACACCCTCTTCGGATATCTTGCGCAGCTCGCCAAGACTGTATACCTGAAACCCACCGCTATCCGTGAGAATCGGTGCTGACCATTGCATGAACTCGTGCAGCCCGCCAAGGTCCGCGACCGTTTGATCGCCAGGACGCAACATCAGATGGAACGTGTTGCCGAGCAGTATCTGCGTCCCCGTTCGGCGCAGTGTCTCGGGCGCCATCGCTTTGACGGCCCCGTAGGTACCGCAGGGCATGAAAACGGGCGTTTCCACCACCCCGTGGGGCAGGGACAACGTGCCGCGACGCGCGCTGCCGTCCGTACAAAGAAGTTTAAAGCTCATGCGTTGCCTCTGCGTCTCGAAACAACAACCCGGGACAACAACATCGCATCGCCGTAGCTGAAAAATCGGTACCGATTTTCCACCGCCAGCCGATACGCACTCATTGCTTTTTCGTATCCGGCGAATGCGCACACCAGCATCAACAAACTCGATTCGGGTAGGTGAAAGTTGGTCACAAGCGTATCAACACATCTAAATTCAAATCCCGGGGTGATGAACAATTCCGTCTCCCCCCACCCCGCCTCAGGCAGCTCGGTGCAGCTTTTCTGAAACGCAGATTCCAAAGCTCGCACGACGGTCGTGCCAACGGCAATGACTTTGCCCCCCCGGCGCTTTACCTCCTGTAGCGCTTCTGCTGTGGCAGCAGGAATGCAATAGCGTTCAGCGTGCATCGTATGCTCTGCCAGATCCGACACTCGAATGGGTTGGAAGGTGCCCGCACCCACGTGCAGTGTCAGTGCTGCAAACTTCGTTCCGCGCTGAGCGATGCGGCTGAGCAAATCGGCGGAGAAGTGCAGTCCCGCGGTAGGTGCTGCGACTGCGCCCGCATGCCGATTGAACACCGTCTGATAACGGACGAGGTCCGCCTCATCAGCCGGTCTTGTTATGTAAGGCGGCAACGGAGTTTGACCGTAGCACTCGAGCACCTCCAGCACGGGTGCTGGGAACGCCAGCCGATAAAATTCACCTTCGCGGCCAAGGATTTCGAGTCGCGCACGGCCGGCGGCTGACTCGAGCAGGATACAGCGTCCCGGCCGCAGCTTTTTACTCACCCGAATCTGACAAAGTGCTGTGTTGTCATCGATGATTCGCTCAACGAGAATTTCTGCATCGCCGCCGCTGTCTTTCACGCCCCGCAATCGTGCTTTGATCACTTGCGTATCGTTGACGACCAACAGGTCCTCGGGCTGCAGCAAGTCCGGCAGGTCGCGAATCCACCGATGCTGGCAGTTCGCCGCTGTCACATCCAGCAACCTTCCAGCATCGCGCTCAGCGGGCGGCGTCTGCGCGATCAACGCTGGCGGCAGTGAATAGGCGAAGTCTTCGCGTCGCATGGTGATACCGTCAAACTCGAGAGCGCGGATTCTAGCAGCCCGTTGCAAAACAGGGTGCCGGCTTAGTTATAGCCAGTTCCTGTCCAGAAAATCCTCAACCCCGTTCGATGGTGACCGCGTTGCGGCCGAAGGTTGTCTATGCGGACGCCGCGCAATCGCTCCGCGGGCACGCGACCACTCCGCTGGAAATACATTGCCCACGCTGGATCAACCAATGGCGGGTGTGTAACATGCCTCGCCCGTTCGTAGCACTGGACGCAGGCCGTTTGTAGCACGAACACAGGGTTTGGCTGGGTGGCGAAATTGGTAGACGCGCTGGACTCAAAATCCAGTTCTGGCAACAGAGTGAGGGTTCGACTCCCTCCCCAGCTACCACACTAATCGGGTGCTGAACGCGCATACGCCGTCCTAATTTACAATCAACTCGAAAAATCCGCTTATGAATGAAACTCCTGTACTCGTGGGTATTTCTCAGCTCGAACAACGTCCGGAACATCCGGAACCGTGGCGCGGTAAAGAGCCGATAGAACTCATGATCGACGCCGTGGCAGCGGCCGCCGAAGATGCCGGCTGCCCGCGTCTACTGCAGGCGGCAAGCTCGATTCGTGTGATTCGCGGTCTTTGGCCATACAAAAACCCCGCGCAAGCCGTCGGCGAAGCAATCCACAACACGACGGCCGAAACATGCCTGACCCCCTTTGGCGGCAATTTCGTCCAATCAACGCTCAACCACAGCGCGCTCGAGATTCAGTCCGGCAGAAACGATGTGATCATCATGACCGGCGCCGAATGCGGCAATTCCCAGGCAAGGGTTCGACGCGCGGGTCTCAATACCCGCAAAGCCCTGAACTGGCGAACTATCGACGGCGCGCCGGATCGTCTGCTCGGCGTGGAACAGGCGATGGCGCATGCGGCGGAGATCGCACTGGGTCTACTTCGGCCCATACAGGTCTACCCCATGTTCGAAAATGCCCTGCGGCATCATCTCGGCGAATCCATTGATGATCACATCAAGCGGGTCAGCGAACTCTGGGCAGGTTTCAGCCGCGTCGCCGCAGACAACCCCAACGCCTGGATCCGCGAAGCGAAAACGGCAGAGGAAATTCGCACGGTATCCGATGTCAATCGGCCGGTTTCCTTCCCGTACCCCAAATTCATGAATTCCAACAGCAACGTCGATCAGGCCGCAGCACTGATCATGTGTTCCGAAAGCACCGCGCGTAAATTTGGGATCGCGCAGGAGAAGATGATCTATCCCTGGTCCGGCGCGGACGCCCATGATCACTACTTTGTTTCCAACCGGGACAATTTCCACTCTTCGCCTGCCATACGTTTCGCCGGCGCTAAAGCACTGGAAATGGCCGGCCTCAACGCAAACGATCTGACGCACGTCGACCTCTACAGTTGTTTTCCCGTCGCCGTCCAGGTAGCGGCGTGGGAACTGGGCCTGGACATGACCAGGCCGCTGACCGTGACCGGTGGACTGACATTCGCCGGCGGGCCGCTCAACAACTACGTCATGCACTCAATCGCGCGAATGGCACAACTCCTGCGCGCTGCACCGGATGACAAGGGACTCATTACGGCAAATGGCGGGTATCTGACCAAACACGCGATCGGCGTGTACTCGGCCGAACCTCCCGCCAAACCGTTCCAGCACGCAGACCTGCAGGCGGCGGTGGATGCCACCCCGGCGCGCGCGATCATCACCGACTATCACGGTGCAGCAACCGTTGAGAGCTACACGGTCATGTACGCAGGTGAGGGTCCGCGAACCGCGTACCTCAGCGCGTTGGCGGACGACGGTCAGCGTGTCTGGGCAACTTGCGAAGATCCCCAGGTACATGACGCGATGGCGTGCGAGGAATTCTGCGGCAAGCGCGTGCGCATCAGTAAAAGTCTGGCGAGCTTCTAGCAGCGTGTTGAATAACACGCTGCTAGTCTCGCGGCAGGACGTCGCGAGCATTTATCGAGCGGTTAAGTGCTTGATAAATGAGGGAGCCCCGAGGCCAGGGATGGCCGAAGGCGCAGGCTGCTAGGCTCGCCTGCCGGCGGCGAAAAGCGGATGCACAACACTGCCAGGCCAGCGGGATTTTTCAGACGCCTCGGGGCTCTGATCTATGACACGCTGCTGATCATTGCAGTGTGGTTTGTGACGCTCTTTGTCCTGGTTGCCATTCAAAACGATGCCGTGGTCGGTCCGACAATCCAGTCCATTCTCTTTGTCGAACTCTTCGGCTTCTTTGCCTATTTCTGGCGTGGCCGTGGGCAAACGCTTGGTATGCTCGCCTGGCACCTGCGGCTGACGACGCTCAGCGGCGAGCCTATGACACTGATCCAGGTGATGCTGCGGTTCATGGCGGCGCTGGCATCCTTCGCCTGTCTGGGACTCGGCCATTTGTGGATATTCATAGACCCGCAAAAACGCAGTTGGCCCGACATGTTTTCAGACACACGCATGTCCTACCTGCCACCTTCTGAGACGAACCGATAAGAGCGCTGGCGGTCGTACGCCCGGTTATCAGGAAAGGCGCCGCAGTCCCCAGGCACCCAGGATCCAGCAGCCGATAATGGGGACCAGGACCGCTAGCACGGGCGGCAGGTCGTAGACGATGCTCATCGGCGCCAACAGATCCTGCAAATATTTGAAACCGAGCCCTACGAGTATTCCCACGCTGAGCCGGACACCCATGCTGACCTCGCGCAACGGACCCAGCACGAATCCCAGCGCCAGCAGCGCAAGACCCAGCACGGCAAACGGCTGTAGAATCTTGGACCAGTATGCAAGCTGATATGTACTCGGATTCAGACCCTCGCGAATCATGTACTGTATTTGATAGCTCAAATCGAACAACGAGAGTTTGCGCGGGTCCACCAGCACCCGCACACTCAGAACGCGTGGATCCACCTGACCTTCCCAGTTCTTCCGCCGTGCAGTCTCACGAATTGTGTTGCCGCCTTCGAAACGCGTTTCGACGACGTTCTGCAGGAGCCACGTTCCTTCTACCGAGTCATTCCCGGCAATGTAGGTTGCCCGATCCGCGGTCAACGCCCGAACGAGTTCTTTGTCTTCACCGTACCAGTATTGGCGCAGACCGGTGAGTTCGTTGTGGCCACCCAGGCCAGCGACATACATCACCATTCGGCCTTCCCGATACCAGTAGCCGCCGGCGAGCGTAATTTCTTCGGAGTCCTGCAGTGCTTGAGTTTTATAAATTTCGGCAAGCCGCTCGCCGCGCGGTGCAACGACTTCGCCGATGAAGATTCCAATCGTCAGACAGAGCACCGCCGGATAGACCACTGAGACAAACGTGCGGGCAGCGGACACACCCGAAGTGCGGAAGATTACGATCTCGGAATGGCTGGCAAGACTGCCGAGGCCAACCAACGCCCCGAGAAATACGACGTAAGGCAGCACCTCATAAATGCGTCGTGGTGTCGTGAGCAATACGTACCACATGGCACGCGCAAGCGTGTAACCGGCTTCATCCTCGCGCAGTTCGTCAAGGAGAGCGAACAGGGTCATCAGAGCAATGAACGCCGCAAGTACGACCAGGATCGCACGCAATACCTCGCGACCGATATAACGGTCCATCACCGACATGAATAACATCGCCAACGGGTCAACCTCGAGCAGGTCGCATGGTACGGTAGATGAAGAATACCCCGGCCAGTAAAAAAGCGCCGTGCGCAACCCACAAACCCAGTGCCAGTGGCCAGAAACCTGTCACCAGCGCATTCTTGTTGAATATGAGCGCCAGGTAGTAGGCCACCAAGCACGCCAGCCCGGGCAGCAGTTTGGCGAATCGGCCCTGGCGTGGCTTGACCCGTGACAGACCCACGGCAAGGATCGCGGCAATAATCGTGAACAGCGGTATGCCGATGCGCCAATGAAACTCGGCGATCGCCGCCGCCCCTGGGGTTTCCAATAACTGCAGCGTGGCAACCGCCTCCATATCGAGTTTCTCGGCGACCGTTTCATCGATTTCGAGGCGCTGCGACAGTGTCTTGAATTCGACGACGCGGTAATCGAGCTCGCCGACCCTGCCCTCGTAGCGCTTGCCGTTCTGCAGATGCAGAAATCGGCTGCCCGTCACTGGATCGATGAACTGACTGCCTTTCTCAGCCCAGACCGTAATGTTTACATCATCGTCGCGCTGTTCCGCCATGAACACCTCGCCAAGCTCTTTCTTATCATCCGATATGGCCTCGGCATAGGTCACGCGGTGACCTCTGTCATAACTGTGGAACACGCCGGGAGTGAGGGTTTCGAATTCCTGAGAAAGCCGCTGTTGCACGAAGAATTCCGCCAGCGCGAGGTTGTTCACCGGGGTCAGCACAACACTGAAGTAACCGACGACGATGCTGACTGCCAGCACCGGGGTTGCCAGCCACCGCAGCAGGCGCGCCGGTCCCGTACCGCCACTGCACAAAATCGCGTACTCCTGATCGGCGTACAGCCTGCCCAGGGTGAGCAGCAAAGACAGAAACAGCGAAAATGGCAACAGCAGCTGCAGAAACTCAGGTAACCGCAGGGAGATGATCGTCAGCAGGTTATCTGTGGTGTATTTTCCCAGCGCGGCTTCCTGCAGGTAACCAATGAAGCGTCCGCCGACCGCGACGACCAGCAGCACGGCAACCACCACAAGGAATACCATGCTCAGTTCACGATTGATGTAACGTCCAGCCACCAGCATATGCCAGGTCCCTGATTTTCAATTGACAAATCGCGCCTTCGGCCATCCCTGGCCCCGGGGCTCTCCATTTATCAAGCACTTGACCGCTCGATAGGTGCTTGCGGTCTGGCGCAAGACTAGCAGCGTGTTTTTCAACACGCTGCTAGAATGCGCGCCACACACGCCAGGAGTGCGCGCCGCAGCCAGATTATGAAGTATTCAACAAAAACGGGAAGCCTGAGTGACGCACGCTTCGGATGTCTGGTCGCAAACCTCAAAACCGCCAGGAAAGCCGCAGCCGCAATCGGCGCAGGGAAACTCTTCACTGCAGCAGCCGCGGATTTCTCCGACCGCCTCGGTCAGACACTGATCGTTCGCCTGGGTTCACGCAGCCCGCTCGAGCGGTTTGTCGTCGTCGGCGGTCTCAACGAGTCGGTGTCCGCTGCTGGGTTCAGCAAGGCGGTTAAAGCGGCAAGCACCACACTCAAATCCATTCCCGGCAAAAAGGCACTGTGGACGCTCACCGCAACTGCGGTGGCCAACCGCGACCCCTACTGGAAAGCGACCACCGCGTGTTCGGTGCTGTCGAATACTTTCTACAGTTTCAATCACCATAAATCCACAGCCACCGATGTTACCGCACCTACCATCAACGCCATCGGCATACACGCCGATGAGCGGACGAAAACCTCGGTTGCGCGAGCTGTGCGGCATGCCCAGGCGCTCAAGACGGGCCTCGACTGGGCACGCGATCTCGGCAACGAACCACCCAACATCTGCACTCCGAGCTACCTGCTGCGCGAGGCGCGCAAGCTTGCGAAAGACCCCAAAGTAAGCGTTTCAGTGCTCAACGAAAAACGCATGGCGGAACTCAACATGGGGGCGTTCCTTGCGGTATCAAAAGGCAGCGAAACCCCCGGGAAAATGATCATCGTGCAATATCAAGGAGCCCGGCGACGCGACGCTGCTCCCATCGCCCTGGTCGGCAAGGGCATCACGTTCGACACCGGCGGCATCAGTTTGAAATCACCCAGATCCATGGACGAGATGAAGTTCGATATGTGCGGTGCCGCGTGCGTCCTCGGCGCCACCCGAGCAGCGATTGCCGCGCGTTTACCGATCAATATTGTGACGGTTGTTGCGGCTGCGGAAAACATGCCCAGCGGCCGGGCAACGAGGCCGGGGGACATCGTCGTGTCTTCCTCCGGCCGCACCATTGAGATCATCAACACCGACGCCGAAGGCCGTTTAGTCCTGTGCGATGCGCTCACTTATGTCGCGCGCTACAAACCCAGAGCTGTCATTGACGTTGCCACACTGACCGGCGCCTGTATCGTCGCGCTCGGCTCACACGCATCCGCCGTCTACGCCAATGACGATGAACTCGCCCGCTCACTCATTGCCGCCGGTGAGTACAGCGGCGATCGTGCCTGGCAGATGCCATTGTGGGACGAGTATCAGCCGGCGTTGAAAAGCCGGTTCGCAGACATTGTGAACAGCACCACGGGTGGCGCCGGTTCGATCACGGCTGCTTGTTTTCTGTCCCGATTCACCGAAGATCTAACCTGGGCACACATGGACGTGGCCGGCAGCGCATTTTCCGGTGGCGCCAATAAAGGTGCGACGGGCCGTCCGGTCGGCTTGCTTTACCGCTATCTGATCGAGGAAGCCGGCAAATGACGAGAATCGATTTCTACATTCTCAAAGATGTGGAAGTCCACGCGATGCAGCGCTTTGCCTGTCGCCTCGCCAGCAAAGCACTCGCCGCGGGTAATCCTGTGGTTATCTTGAACGCTGATGAAGATAGCGCGCGAGGGCTCGATGAGTTGCTGTGGGATTATCCTGACCAGCGATTTCTGCCGCACGGTCTGCAACACACCGCCGCGGCAAAAGGTGCACCCATCGTGCTTTGTTGGGACGAACCAGACAGCTTCGACGGGGTACTCGTGAATCTCAGCACTGAGGTTCCGGATTTTTTCACCCGCTTTGAGCGTGTTGCCGAAATAATCGTGGACGAAACTCGCGACCCAGGACGCGCGAGGTACAAATATTATCGGGATCGAGGATTTCCACTCTATCATCACGAACTCGACGACTGGGAAGCCGCATGATGGTCTTTGAATTAGATGACCCGCAATAAATCAGAGGATTCACCCGACGCCCTGCTCGGTGATCTGGAATCGATCCGCACACTGCTCGACGAGACCCCCGCGGGACGCCCGGGGGCAGATTCCACCGACGCCGTGCGACTCGACGATCAGGTTCCATTACTCGAGGATGTCGTCACAGATGCGTCGTCAATCGGCGAGGGTGCCTTGCAGCTCGATGAAGGTGCGGTGGCGGCAAAAGGTTCAGGCGCTGATGCCGGCGGCATTGATGACGCGCTCTTCGACGCCCTGCTCGACGACAACTGGAAGGAAACCGCCGCTGAACTACTGCTTGAGACGCGCTCGACAATAGAAAAACACAGCGCTCGGTGGACACAGCAGAACACCGAGGACCTCATTGAGGCGCTGCGGGCGCGCATTGACGCAACCTTAGCCGAGTGGCTGCGCAACGTGGTGCGGCAGAATGTGGCCGACCTCAGATCCCATCTCCTGCAAGTAACACAGGCAGAACTCGCAGCCAGTGTCACGCGATTGCTCAACGATGACCGCGAGAATCGATCGGCTGGGAGCGCGGACAAATCCGCCGGGAGCGAAAAAAACGAAGATGGATAGCAGTTTCGACCCACACGGCATCGAACAGAAGTTGTACGCGAAGTGGGAGCAGGCCGGCTACTTTGCACCACACGGCAATGGTCCGAACTACGCGATCATGATCCCACCACCCAACGTAACGGGCAGCCTCCACATGGGTCATGCGTTCCAGCACACGCTCATCGACTCGCTGATCCGTTACCACCGGATGAAAGGCGATCGCACGCTCTGGCAGATGGGTACGGACCATGCCGGCATATCCACCCAGATGCTGGTCGACCGACAACTCAGTGCGCAAGGTATTGATCGCCACGACATCGGCAGAGAAGCATTTGTCGAGAAAGTCTGGGAATGGCGCAACACATCGGGTGGCACCATCGCCCGCCAGTTGCGGCGCATGGGGTCCTCGCTTGACTGGTCACGCGAACGGTTCACTCTCGATGACGGCTTTTCTCGCGCCGTGCTGGAAGTCTTCGTGCGTCTGCATGAAGAGAACCTGATCTATCGAGGCAAGCGGCTGGTCAACTGGGATCCGGAACTGCGAACGGCCATTTCGGATCTGGAAGTTGAAAACACGGAAGAACAGGGACAGCTGTGGCACTTCCGCTATCCCCTGACACAGGGTCGCACAACCCGCGACGGCCGTGACTATCTGGTGGTGGCGACCACACGACCCGAAACCATGCTCGGCGACACTGCCGTCGCCGTCCACCCTGACGATGAACGCTACCAGTCTCTCATTGGTTGCAGCGTCAGACTGCCACTGGTCGAAAAGGACATCCCCATCATCGCCGACGACTACGTCGATCGCGAATTCGGCAGCGGCTGCGTGAAGATCACCCCGGCGCACGATTTCAACGACAACGAAATCGGCGCGCGGCACAACCTGCCGCTGGTGAATATCTTCAATGAGGATGCCAGCATCAATGACAACGCCCCTGAGCCCTATCGACAACTTGACAGGTTTGCCGCGCGTGAGGCGGTGGTCGCCGATCTCGATGCTCTGGGATTGCTGGACAAGGTCGAGCCACACTCACTCATGGTGCCGCGCGGCGACCGCTCCGCAGCAATCATCGAACCGCTGCTGACAGATCAGTGGTTCGTCAAAATCCAGCCTCTCGCAGATCCCGCAATTGCTGCGGTCAAGAATGGCGATATCGAGTTCATTCCCAAGCGGTACGAGAACGTCTACTTTTCCTGGATGAACAACATCAAGGACTGGTGCATCTCCCGCCAGCAATGGTGGGGGCATCGGATTCCGGCGTACTACGATGATGCTGGCAATGTCTATGTCGGCCGCTCGGAGGCCGAAGTCAGAACAAAACACGCATTGCCTGCAGATCTTGTCCTGACACAGGATCCTGATGTACTCGAAACGTGGTTTTCATCGTCGCTGTGGACATTCGCGACGCTGGGCTGGCCGGATGAAACGGTCGAACTATCGCAGTTTCATCCGACTGAATCGTTGGTAACAGGGCACGACATCATCTTCTTCTGGGTAGCCCGAATGATCATGATGACCCTGAAGTTCACTGGCGAAATACCCTTCAAACAGGTCTACATTCACGGCCTCGTGCGCGATGCCGACGGCAACAAAATGTCCAAGACGAAGGGTAACGGTCTCGATCCGCTCGATCTCATTGATGGCATCTCGCTCGAGGGTCTCATCGAGAAACGTACGTCAAACCTAACCCAGCCGCAGATGGCGTCGCGGATCGAAAAACAAACTCGACGGGACTTCCCCGAGGGCGTGCCTTCTTATGGCACCGACGCGCTGCGATTCACCTATTGCGCCCTGGCAAGCAGTGGGCGCGACGTTCGCTTCGATCTCAATCGGGTGGAAGGGTATCGCAATTTTTGTAACAAGTTGTGGAACGCCAGCAGATTCGTACTGCTCAACTGCAAGGACACGGAGCTCGAAGGACCGACGGAATTGAGCATCGTCGATCGCTGGGTGCAATCCCGAATGAATGTTCTGATCGAGGATTCTGAACGAGCAATACAGACCTACCGGTTCGACCTGTATGCAAGCGCCGTGTACGAATTCGCCTGGCGGGAGTATTGCGATTGGTATCTGGAGTTGACCAAGCCGCTCTTATGGGATGAGGCGGCAGATCCCGCGCGGCTGCGCGGCACCCGCATGACTCTACTCAGAGTTCTGGAGGCGCTGCTGCGCGTCGCCCATCCGATCATTCCGTTTATTACCGAGTCGATCTGGCTCGAGGTCGCCCCGCTGCTTGGTATCGACAAGCCGACGATCATGAACCAGTCCTATCCGGCGAGCGCTGAATTCCCAATCGACGAAGAAGCCGACAACAGCGTTGAATGGCTCAAGGGCGTCATCGTCGGCATCAGGAATATTCGTGGGGAAGCCAACATCAAGCCGGGCAAAACGATCAATCTCCTGTTTCAGCCGGTGTCTGCGGCGGCCAACGGCCGCGATCGCGCTCTGGCCGATGCCACGGATGCGGTGCTCAAGCGGTTGGCCAAAATCGATCGGATCGATTGGCTGGAACCGACTGCCGAGCCACCACCGAACGCACTCGCGCTGGTCGGCGATTTGAAGGTTATGGTGCCGCTTGCGGGTCTGATCGACGTCGCCGCTGAGCGTGCTCGATTGACTAAGGAAGTGGCTCGCAAGGCGGATGAACTCGCGCGCGTGGAGGGCAAACTCGGCAATGCGAACTTCATCGCAAAAGCACCCGAAGCGGTCGTTGCCAAGGAACGTCAGAAAGCAGAACAGGCGCAGGCAGCCTTGCTCACACTGCGATCCCAACTCGATTCGCTAAACGACCTGTAGTATCACCTTACCAATAGTACCGTCTCCGGCAACCCGTTCGTGCGCGCGCTCTGCTTCGGTTATTGGCACCACTGCGTCGATGATGGGTTTGATGGTGCCCTGCTCCAGCAACGGCCAGACCTGCGAGTGAAGGTTGTCCATGATCGCAGCCTTGGCGGCGATCGAGCGTGCGCGCAATGTAGAGCCGATGATCCGCTGTCGCTTCATCATCATGAGCGCGAGGTTCACCGGCGCCTCCATGCCTCCCATTAGCCCGATGACGACCAGCCGACCATCGCTCGCAAGGCATTTGAGGTTATCCGCCAGATATCCCGCACCCACCGGATCCAGTATGACGTCTGCACCGTGGCCATCGCTCCACTCGAGCACAGCTTGCGCGAAGCTGCCGGAATGTCGGTCCCAGCCCGCCGCGGCACCCAGTGCAACGCATTTGTCGATCTTGCTCGCACTGCCTGCGGTCACGAAGCAGGGGTTATGCGTTGCACGGCAAAGCTGAATTGCCGCAGTACCCACGCCGCTCGCGCCCGCATGGAGAACCACCCGTTCGGCCGTCTGCAGATCTGCTTCCATATACAGGTTCAGATACGCCGTCGCAAAGACCTCCGGTATCGCGGCCGCTTCCAGCATCGTGAAATTTGCTGGAATCGGTAGCACCTGACCGGCCGGGACCACGACTTGCTCGGCATACCCGCCACCGGCGAGCAGCGCGCAGACCTTGTCGCCCACAGCCACTCGTGCGACCTCCTCGCCCACTTCGCAGACTTCGCCGGCACATTCAAGGCCGAGTATTTCTGAAGCACCCGGGGGTGGTGCGTAGCTTCCCGCACGCTGCGCAAGATCCGCGCGGTTGACCGCACTGGCGTGCACTGCGATTCGGACTTCCGCGATGCCCATAGGCGGCTGCGCCACCTCAGCCCACCGTAGCTTGTTGCCATCGACGATGATTGCTTTCACGCTTCCTCCCTGCGAACTTGCAACGCCAGAACCTACCAGGACATACGCATTTTCACACCACACCCGTGGAGGTAGTTTTTCAATTCGCTGACGCGATAGTCACCATAGTGCAGCATCGATGCGACCAGCGCCGCATCGGCCTTACCCCGCGTGAGTACCTCGTGCAGGTGATGCGGCTCACCCGCGCCACCTGAGGCGATCACCGGAATCCTTACCGCTTCGCTCAACATCGATGTGAGCGTCAACTCATAACCCTCGCGGGTGCCGTCTGCATCGATCGAGTTCACCACGAGTTCTCCCGCACCGAGACGTTCACCTTCGAGTGCCCAGACAAGCGCATCAATACCCATTGGTTTGCGACCGCCGTTGATGACGATTTCATAGCCGGAAGGACACTGCTGGCTCTTTGCTACCCGCTGAATATCCATAGACAGAACGATATTCTGCGCACCGATTGCTTCCGCGCATTCTGCAATCAAAGCAGGGCGCAATACCGCCGCGGAGTTAACATTGATCTTTTCTGCTCCCGCTAACCGCAGATCGGTAGCATCGGCAACGCAGCGAACACCACCACCAACCGACAGCGGAATAAAAACCTGTTCGGCAACGGCTTCCACCACGTCGAGCATGATGTTGCGGCCATCGCTCGATGCAGTAATGTCGTAGAAAACGAGTTCATCGAGGCCATCAACGTAATATTCGCGCGCCTTCTCCACCGGATCACCAATATCCCGGGTGTTGACGAACTTTACGCTCTTGGCCAATTTGCCATCGCGTACATCAAGACACGCAATCAGGCGTTTACTCAGCATTGGCCATTCCAACCGGCAAAATTCGCCAGTAATCGAAGGCCGACGCGGCCACTCTTTTCCGGGTGAAACTGCGTTGCGAAGTAGTTGCCTTGGCCAACCGCACTCGCAAATTCAGACTCGTAGGAAGTGATCGCATACACATCCTGTGAGTTTTCAGGTTCCGGGTAATAACCATGCACGAAGTAGAATTCGTCATCCGGCTCAATTCCTGCAAGCAGGGGGTGGGCTTGGACGACGCGGACTGCGTTCCACCCCATGTGGGGGATTTTCAGGTCAGGCCGATCGAAACTGAAGCGGTGTACGCGGCCATCGAGCAGGGCCAGCGTCCGTGTGTCATTTTCCTCGGAATAGTCAAAGGAGATCTGCAATCCCAGGCAGATGCCGAGAACGGGTACGCCGGCGGCAATCGTCTGCTTGAGTGCGGCGTCCATGCCGCTGCGGGTAAGGCTGCGCATGGCGCTGCCAGCGGCTCCCACACCCGGAAATATCACCCGCTCAGCGCGTGCTACCACTTCCGGGTCGGCGCTGATTTGTGCCGGCAGTCCCACCTGCGCACACGCACGCTGGACGCTGCGCAGATTTCCTGCGTCGTAGTCGATAATAACCACCACGGGTGAGTCCATCGTCGTCAGAATGACATCGCAAATGAGCGCGGATACTATCTCATCCCACCCGAGGCAACCAAGGAGTATGCGTGTCCCGCGGCGTCCTGTTAGTCAATCTAGGCACCCCTGACAGCTGTGCCGTTCACGATGTTCGGCGCTACCTCGACGAATTCCTCATGGACCGCCGTGTCATGGACGTGCCCTGGCTCTGGCGTCGATTGATCGTCTCCGGTTTCATCCTGCCGACACGGCCGCGGCGCAGTGCACGGGCGTATGCAAAGATCTGGGACGCGGCGGGAGAACGCACCGGATCACCCCTGCTGGCCTACAGTAAGGCTCTGCACGCCCGTCTCAGCGACGCACTGACGATGCCCTGCGAACTGGCCATGCGCTACGGCCAACCCACGATCGCGAGCGCTTTGCGCCGCCTTGACGAGCAGGCTGTGAGCGAACTCTTCGTGATCGTGCTCTATCCTCATCATGCGGACTCTACCCGGACCACGACGATCGAAGCGGTGAGAAGTCAGACGCGCGACGGTATGACGGTGGAGGTGTTGCCGCCATTCTACGATCGACCTGCTTACATCGCGGCTCAGGCAGGAGTCATCGAACGCAACCTGCCGTCCCACTGGGATCATTTGCTTTTGAGTTATCACGGCCTCCCCGAACGTCACCTTACGCAGGCTGATCCTACCGGCGGACATTGCCTGCAATCAGCCGATTGCTGTCAGCGGCCATCTGCGGCTCACGCGACCTGTTACCGCCACCAGGTGTTGCGCACATCCGAGCTTCTCATGGCAAAACTCGACATCGATGAGTCGCGCTACAGCGTCAGCTTTCAATCCCGCCTCGGGCGCCTGCCGTGGCTTACGCCATACACCGACCAGACACTGACGCAACTGCCGCGCCAGGGAGTCAAGCACCTGGCGGTGGCTTGTCCGGCGTTCCTTGCAGACAACCTCGAAACCCTCGAAGAGATCGGTATCGCCGGCCGGCAGAATTTTCTCGCAGCCGGTGGTGCGTCTCTGACGCTGATCCCTTGCCTGAATGACGACCCGCAGTGGACTGCGGTGCTCGCTGACTGGTGCGCCGGTTAGCAGGGTGTTGTAAAAGATGCTGCCAATCTCGCGCCAGGTCGCGAGCATTTATCGAGCACAGTAGTGCTTGATAAATGGGAAGGTGCTGACTGTGAGTCAGATCCCGCCGGCGAGCCGTGAGATTTCACGGTAGAAATTCTGCACCAGCGGTTGCGAGAACATCGACTTGCGCGCGACAAAACGCACTGGCCGGTGCAATCCCGCTGCTTTGAGCGATATCAGTTTCGCAACAGGCACCCCTAGGGTATTCGCGACCCCTGCAGGGACGAGCCCATGGCCGAAACCGGCGAGCGCCATCTGCGCCACCGCGAAGAAGGACTCCAGCGATTCCCGGCGTTTCAGGTTCAACCGGCGCATGTCCTCCTCGATAGAGCGCCAGGCGCCGGAGCGGGACTCGATGGTGATGACGTCGAGTTCATCGCCGATCCGGTAGCGCAGTTTGCGCAGCGCGGAGGGCAGAATGACCATCGGCTCGAGGCGGATGACTTCGCTTTGCAGATCCGTGTCCGAATCCGGCGAACCCGTGCAGATCCCAACCATGTATTCACCCGAACGCAGGCGATCGAGCACCACAGGTGAACGCTGGGCGTGAAAACTGAATTCGACTTCCGGCATCTGCTTTCTGACATCGGCAAACAGTCGCGGCCCCCAACTGCAGAGAATGGCTTCCGATACGCCCATGATGATCTTGCCCCGCCGCAGGGTATTGCCTTCCAGGAACACGCTGCGCAGCTCCGAAATCAGCGGCGCAACCTGTTCAACAAGCCGCGTGCCATGATGCGTGAGCACCACCCTGCGGCCATCACGTTCGATCAATGGCCGGTCATAATAACGCTCGAGCACCGCGATGCGTTTACTGACGGCGGACTGGGAAATCTTCAGCACGGTACCGGCTTCCATCATTGTCCCCGTCTTGGACAGGGTCACCAGTGTCTCCAGGTTTTCAATCATCGCGTCACCACACAAAATCCACTATCAAAAAACCCACTACACAAATTCCAA
>Ga0114949_10000038_pt1 | contig 45117 bp, 42 predicted proteins | sample N074metaG_FD_83505 | JGI IMG/M metagenome (GOLD analysis project Ga0114949, IMG submission 83505) | Deep subsurface microbial communities from Kermadec Trench to uncover new lineages of life (NeLLi) - N074 metaG | ecosystem: Environmental > Aquatic > Marine > Ocean trench > Sediment | place...
GCCTCGCCCGTGACTGCACCCTGTCCCGTCCCCCCTGGGGTGAGGCGGTCTTTCCCCGCTTCCGCCATCTCAGTGATGAGCAGGCGCTGGCGGAGTTGCGGCGCAAATGTGAAACGGGCATGGCCCGCCGCTACACGCGCGTCACACAGGCTCACCGTCGGCGGCTTGACCACGAGCTTGCCCTGGTGGCCACCAAGGGATTCAGCGGCTACTTCCTGGTGGTGCATGACATCGTCTCCCGCTGGCCGCGCACCTGCGGCCGCGGCTCGGCGGCAGCCAGCCTCATCGCCTATACGCTGGGCATCACGCATGTGGATCCGGTGCGTCATAATCTCTTTTTCGAGCGCTTCCTCAACGCCGGGCGCAGGGACCCACCCGACATCGATGTGGACTTTGCCTGGGACGAGAGGGATCAGGTTCTGGAGGCCCTCTTCGCCCGCTATGGCCGCCAGCGGGCGGCCATGGTCTGCACCCGCGTCTGCTTTCGCGGGCGGGCGGCGGTGCGCGAAACAGCCAAGGTCTTCGGCCTGCCGGCCGCTGAGATCGCGACCCTCACCCGGCGTCTGGCCCGCACCTGGCACCATGGCAGCATCCGCGAGCTCATGCGCAGCCACCCTCTCTTCCGGGACCTTGATCTGCAATCACCCTGGCCGGAAATCATCAACTGGGCCGCCCGCCTGGAAGGGATTCCCCGGCACCTCTCGGTCCACCCCGGCGGAGTCGTCATTGTCCCGTCCCACGTGGCCGACCACGTGGCCATGCAACCCTCCGCCAAGGGCGTGAACATCATCCAGTGGGATAAAGACGCTGCCGAAGACGCGGGCCTGGTCAAGATTGATCTTCTGGGCAACAGATCCCTGGCGGTCATCCGCGACGCTCTGGCCGCCGTCAAGGCGAACCAGGGCATCGACATTCCCTATCCCGAGTTCAATCCCCTGGAAGACCGGCGCACCCGGGATCTTCTGGCCCGGGGCGACACCGTGGGGGTGTTCTATGTCGAATCCCCGGCCATGCGGCAGTTGCAAATCAAGACCGGCCATGGTGATTTCGAGCATCTGGTGATCCACACATCCATCATTCGCCCGGCGGCCAACACATATGTTCGCGAGTATGTCCGCCGCCTCCACGGCGGCCGCTACCGGTCCCTCCACCCGCTCATGGACCGGCTCATGCCCCGAACCTACGGCATCATGGTCTACCAGGAGGACGTGGCCCGCGTGGCCATGGCCATGGCAGGCCTGGACGCTGCCAGCGCCGACGGTCTGCGCAAAACCCTGGCGCGCAAGGACAGGAGCCGGCGCCTGCGCGACCAGAAACACCGTTTCCACGCGGGTGCTCTGGCGCGCGGCTACCGGCCCGAGGTCGTGGATGCGGTCTGGCACATGATCCTGTCGTTTGCCGGCTACTCCTTCTGCAAGCCCCACTCGGCGTCCTACGCCCTGGTCTCGTTCAAGTCGGCCTACCTGAAGGCTCATCACCCGGCGGAGTTCATGGCCGGTGTCCTCACCAACAGGGGCGGTTACTACTCCACCTTCGCCTATATCTCCGAGTGCCGGCGCATGGGACTCCAGGTCCTGCTTCCCGATGTCAATCGAAGCCATATTCCCTATCGCGGCCACCACCGGCGCCTGCGCATCGGACTCATGCAGATCCGGGGCCTCACCCGGGCAACCCAGGAGGCGCTGGTGCATGAGCGCCGCCGCGGTGCGTACCGCTCCTGCGAAGATCTGCTCCGCCGCCTGGATCCGGACCCGGCCGATATCCGCCTGCTGATTCGCGCCGGCGCCTGCGACAGCATCGCCTGCGGTCGCACCCGCCCGCAACTGGTCTGGCAGGCCCTGGAATGGGAACAGGGGCGCCGGGGGCGGAACGGGCCAGGCCTACCCCTCCTGCCTGTTTTCGCGACGCCCCTGGCGCCGGTGCCCGACGCACCCCAGCCGGATCAGGCCACGATCCTGCGACATGAGGTGGACACCCTGGGCTTTCTCGCTTCCCGCCATCCTCTCACTCTCTACGGCCGTCAGATGGTGCAGGTGCCCACCGTCCGCGCCTGCGACCTGGCTCGCCATGTGGGCCAGACCGTGCACACAGTGGGCTGGTATGTGACCGGCAAGGTGGTCAACACTCGCAGCCATGAGCAGATGGAATTCATCTCCTTCGAGGACACCAGCGCCCTGTACGAGACGATTTTCTTTCCTGATGTTTACCGCAGGTTCTGTACCATGCTGACCCACACCCGCCCTTACCTGCTTCGCGGCCGGGTCCAGGTGGAGTTCGGCGCCGTGACCCTCACGGTGGAAGATATGCGCTTTCTGGACAATGTGCCGCAGGCGGCGGCAGCCCGTTTCAAGCGAAGAGGGCATCCAGAGCTGCGGCATCACGGATGATGGTCTGCTCCCGATCCGGTCCCACCGACACCACGGCAAAGCGGATACCCAGGAGCTGTTCCAGCTTCTCCACGAAGTCGCGGGCCCGCTGGGGAAGATCCATCCAGGAGCGACATTCGCTGGTGTCCTGTTGCCAGCCACGAACGATTTCGTAGACCGGACGGGCGGCGGCCAGTTGGGTCACCGAAGCAGGCACCCGCTTGCTGCGCCCTGCCGGCGTGTCGTAGGCGACGGCAATGGGAATCTCGTCCAGCACATCGAGGACATCGAGCAGGGTGAGGGCGCCCAGTTTCAGGCCATTGACACGCACAGAGTGCCGTCCCGCCACGGCATCAAACCAGCCGCAACGCCGCGGGCGACCGGTTGTGGTCCCGAATTCGTGGCCCCGCTCCCGAAGGAGATCGCCCTTCTCACCGTGCTCTTCGCTGGGCATGGGCCCTTCGCCGACCCGGGTGGCATAGGCCTTGAAAACGCCCACGACACCCTGAAGAACGCCAGGGCCCACACCGGCGCCGGCGCAGGCCGCGCCGGCCACCGTGTTGGATGAGGTCACGTAGGGATAGGTGCCATGGTCCACGTCTAGCATGGTGCCCTGGGAGCCTTCGAAGAGAACCCGGCAGCCGGTGTCCAGCAGGTCGTGGAGACGGCTTGTGGTGTCATCCAGGTAGGGAGCCAGTTGCCTGTGGTAGTCACGGGCCAGCGCCATGATGGCCTCCAGACCGCCATCCTCCTCCCCTGGGGGCCACGCGGGGTCCAGACGGCGAGCCGCCGCCAACCTGCGGCGCAACTCGTCCGGGTCGTTCAGGTCGGCGCCCCGCAGGCCGACACGGATGATCTTCGCCTGATACGTCGGGCCCACGCCACGCCGGGTTGTGCCGATCTTTTGCGCGCTGTCATCTTCGGTCAGGCCATCCCGATCCCTGTGGTGCGGAAAAATGATCTGGGCCCGATCCGAGAGAAAAAGACGGCCCTTGAGATCGATACCGGCCGCGCGCAAGGAATTCACTTCCTCCAGAAATCCCCGGGGGTCGATGACCATGCCGTTGCCCAGAAGGCAGATCTTCCCGGCGTGCAGGATGCCGGAAGGGATATGATGCAGGAAGGTTTTCCGGCCGGCCACCGAGATCGTATGGCCGGCATTGGGACCTCCCTGGAAACGAACCACCACATCCACCCGCGGGCAGAGCAGGTCAACGATCTTGCCTTTTCCTTCGTCGCCCCACTGGGCGCCGATGACAATGGCATGAGCCATGAGCGTCTCGATTCCGGATCTGGAGCGAGCCTGGCGCTCCCTGCGCGCCGCACTCTACCATATAGGAATTGACCCGAGGCTGGTCCGGGAAGCCGGGGATTCAGGCCGTCTGACTCATCCGGGGCCGGGGGCCGGGGGCGTCATCCAGAACCTGGCCCACACGAAAGACCAGCGTCTCCACCAGTCGTTCCTGGTCAAGGAATCCATCCGCGCCCAGGGCCGCCAGATGATGAACCATCTCCGGCTTGGCGACCTGGCTCATGATCAGAACACGGGCACCGCCCAGCCTCCTGGAAGCCCGCAGGCGACGCAGCAGTTCAACAGCGCCCACGCCTCGCAACATGAGACCGGTGATGAGCAGGTCAGGGTGATGGCGCTCGAGCTGCTCCAGAGCCTCGTCACCGTTGGCAGCCAGCAGCACCCGGTGCCCTTCCTGCCGGAGGATCTCGGCCGCCACGCTGCACAGGGCGGATGAATCGTCAGCCACTAGAATGGTGCGCCCCTGGCGGATCCGCTGGAACGATGTCGCGGCCGCGGTACTCTTGACCTCATCCAGGATCAGGTCGATATGAACGATCTCGGCACAGCGATTGCAGAGATAAGTGACAACCCTCTGGTGGGCATCGAAACCGGCGAGGCGGATCTCCATTCGACACTGTGGGCAACGCACGAGCATGGCACGATTCTCTCCTGAGAGAATATAGAGCCAGAGGCGTGGAGAGGCCATCCACTCCTCTGGACGAGAATGCCGTGGTAAACTGACTCAGCCCGATTGCGGGCGGCAGAGAGTTCCTATGCCCGAGCCAGATCGTTCCGTCGTCCTCGTGGACGGCCAGTCCCTGACCCTGGACCAGCTTGCCACTGTTGCGAGCGGCCATGGTTCTGCCCGGCTGTCACCTGCGGCCCGCCAGCGGATGTCCGCGTCCCGCCAGGTCGTCGACCGCCGGGCAGCAGGCGACGTTGCCGTCTACGGCGTGAATACAGGTTTTGGCCACCTGGCCAGCGTGCGGGTGCCGGTGGACCGGCTGGAGGAGTTGCAATGCAATCTTGTGCGCAGCCACTGCGCCGGCGTCGGCCGTCCGCTGGCGCGGGCGCAGGTGCGAGCCGCCATGCTTCTGCGCGCCAACGCGCTGGCCAGAGGACATTCGGGCATTCGCCCTGAAACCGTGGACACGCTCCTGGCCATGCTCAATCACGGTATTCACCCGCGCATCCTTGAGCAGGGCTCGGTGGGTGCTTCGGGGGATCTGGCACCGCTGGCGCGTATCGCCCTGGCCCTCATGGGGGAAGGAAAGGTCGAGATGGGCGGGCAGGAGCTCCCCGCCGCTCTCGCCTTGTCCCAGGCAGGGCTTTCGCCTGTACGCCTGGCGGCCAAGGAGGGACTCGCCCTGATCAATGGCATCCAGGTCAGCACGGCCATCGGCGCTCTCGCCCTTCTGGAGGCGCGCCGGCTGGTGACCATGGCCGACCTGGCGGGAGCCATGTCCCTGGAGGCCCTCAAGGGTTCCGCCCGCCCCTTCGACGCAGCTGTCCAGGAAGCCCGCCGCCATGCCGGCCCGGGACTCAGTGCCGGAAATCTACGCCGCCTTCTGGCGGATTCGGAGATCGCGGCCTCCCATGCAGATTGTGACCGGGTCCAGGATTCGTACGCTCTGCGCTGCATGCCCCAGGTCCATGGCGCTGTACGGGACGCCTTATCCTATGTGGAGAATGTGCTGACGCTGGAAGCCAACGCCAGCACCGATAATCCACTGGTGTTCGCGGAACGCGACGAGATGATCTCCTGCGGCAACTTTCACGGCGCGCCCGTGGGCTACGCCATGGACCTGATGGCCATCGTGATGGCCGACCTGGCCTCCATATCGGAGCGCCGGATGGAGCGGCTGGTCAACCCGGCCCTGTCCGGTCTGCCGGCGTTTCTCACCCCCGATCCGGGTCTGCATTCCGGTCTCATGCTCGCTCAGGTCACGGCCGCATCCCTGGTCTCGGAAAACAAAACACTGGCTCACCCGGCCAGCGTCGACTCCATCCCCACCTCTGGTGACAAGGAAGACCATGTCTCCATGTGCACCTGGGCGGCGCGCAAGGCGGCCCAGGTGGTGGGCAACTGCTGCACCGTCCTGGCCATCGAGACGCTGGCAGCTGGCCAGGCGCTGGAGTTTCTGGCACCGTTGAAACCCGGCAAGGGGGTGGCTGCCGCGCTGGCCGCCCTGCGCCAGCATGTGCCGGCCCTGGCCAGGGACCGAACCCTCACGCCCCTTATTGAACAGACCCGGGAACTACTGGCCGAAGGTACGCTGGCGGCTGCGGCCGGAGCCGCCAGCGGCAAGCTTCTCTGAGGGAGAGCCGAACCCGGCGGCAAGGAGACCCACCATGGCAGGAGCAAGCAGCACCCCGCCCGCAGACAGTCGCCCCGCCGGAGCGCGCACCGTTCGCGCTCCCCGGGGAAAGAAAATCTCATGCAAGGGCTGGGCGCAGGAGGCCGCTCTGCGGATGCTCATGAACAACCTGGACCCGGAGGTGGCCGAAGATCCAGACCGTTTGATCGTCTACGGCGGAACCGGGCGAGCGGCACGCAACTGGGCCTGCTTCGACGCCATCGTGGCCAGCCTGCGCCGGCTGGAAAACGACCAGACCCTGTTGATCCAGTCGGGAAAACCGGTGGGTATCCTGACGACACACCAGGACGCGCCCCGGGTTCTCCTGGTCAACTCGATGCTGGTCCCGGCGTGGGCCACCTGGGACATTTTCAACGATCTCGAACGAGCCGGACTGACCATGTACGGCCAGATGACAGCGGGCTCCTGGATCTATATCGGGACCCAGGGCATTCTTCAGGGAACCTATGAAACGCTGGCATCTCTGGCCCGCATCCATTTTCAGGGCAGCCTCAAGGGACGCCTCACTTTCACCGGTGGCCTGGGCGGCATGGGTGGCGCCCAGCCACTTGCCGTGACCATGAACGGCGGCGTTTGCCTGGTGGCGGAGGTCGACCCCCGCCGCATCAGCCGCCGCCTGGAGAGCCGCTACCTGGATCGGCGGGCCGGCGACCTGGACGAGGCCCTTTCCCTCTGCCTGGAAGCGCGGCAAGCCGGCACGCCCCTGTCTGTGGCCGTCTGTGCCAACGCCGCCGACGTCGTGGGTGAACTGGTGCGCCGCAACATCCTTCCGGACGTGGTCACGGATCAGACATCGGCTCATGACCCACTCAACGGATATGTTCCCAATGGGATCTCCTACCAGGAGGCCCTGACCCTGCGCCGGGACGACCCGGAGGCCCACAGCAAAGCTGCGTTCCGAACCATGGCAGAGCACGTGACCGGCATGCTGGAACTTCTGGATCGTGGCGCCATCACCTTCGACTACGGCAACAATCTCCGGGCCGGCGCCGTGGAGGGTGGACAGCGCGACGCCTTCCGTATTCCGGGATTTGTTCCTGAATATATCCGTCCCCTGTTCTGCCAGGGGAAGGGCCCGTTCCGCTGGGTCGCTCTCTCAGGTGACCCTGCTGATATCGCCGCCACCGATCGCGCCCTCTTGGAGGAGTTTCCCGAGGACGAAGCCCTGGGCCGCTGGATTCGCCTGGCCGCGGAGCAGGTGACCTTCCAGGGGCTCCCCTGCCGGATCTGCTGGCTGGGTCAGGGCGAACGCGCCCGTTTCGGCCTGCGCATCAACGCCATGGTCGCCGACGGCACCATCAGCGCCCCTGTGGTCATCGGCAGGGATCACATGGATGCCGGCAGCGTCGCCTCACCCAATCGGGAGACCGAGGCCATGAAGGACGGCTCCGATGCCATCGCCGACTGGCCCATTCTCAACGCTCTGGTCAATACCGCCGCCGGCGCCACCTGGGTCTCCGTGCATCATGGCGGCGGCGTGGGCATGGGCATGTCCCTCCATGCCGGCATGGTGGTGGTCGCGGACGGCACGGATGAGGCGGCGCGGCGCCTTCAGCGGGTTCTGACCACCGACCCGGCCACCGGGATCCTGCGCCATGCCGATGCCGGCTATGAGGACGCGGAGGCGGCCGCCCGCCGCCACGGACTGGTCATCCCCACCCGGAATCTGAAGTGATCACTCTGGCCGACGTTCAGCGCGCCCGGGAACACCTGCAGGGACGAGTTCTCAACACGCTCCTCTTCCCCCTGGCGGAGAAACCTTCGGGCACCGAGGGCCTCTGGCCCATGCCGAGGAGATCTGTGCGGCCTTGCGCGCCCACCGGATGGATGCCCCCCTGGAGCCTGCGCCGTCCTCACCTCGAGATGAGAAACCGGCCTCCTGAGCCGGCCGGCCCCGGGGGAGGTGCTCTCAGAGAAGCTGGTAGCGCGGGCCGCCTTCGGCTGGCGCCCGCCACTGGATGTTCTGCATCCCCTTCACCTGACCGCTGGGGCAGGGATCCACGATGACGCAGGTCATGCAGTGGACACAGTTGCTGAAGTTCACCCGGATGAACGGCGTTCCTTCCGCCTCCTCAAGTTCATAAACCTGGGCAGGGCAGAAGTGGGTGCAGGGTGCCTGGCCATAGCGCGGCAGGCAGGTGGTGACACAGAGGTCGGGGTTGAGAATCTTGATATGGCTGGGTTGATCCTCGCGATGTTCGGTCCTTGATCGATCCACATCGGTCAATTTGTCCAGAAGCAGATCATCACGAGGCGGTTCCGGCCGGGGCTTGAAATGGGAGATGTTCCGCCATGCCTTGTGGTCCTCTTCAACCCGGGGACGCCGGCGCGGCCCTCCGCCCAGCATGCTGTAGATCCGGGACAGGACGAGACCGACAGGAAGGCCATGGCGGAAAGCCTGCCGAAAATTGCGATCCCGCCAGAGAGAGCGGGTCATGGCATGCTCATGGATCGCATCCTGGTAACCCTTGAGGCCTTCGGCGGAGACATCGTCGGCGGCCAGGGCGGAAAAGGCTTTTTCGGCGGCCAGCATGCCACTCTTCATGGCCAGATGAATGCCCTTGAGCTGGCTGACATGGACGAAGCCGGCCGAGTCTCCGCACAGAAGAGCGCCCGGCGCGTAAAGCCGGGGGAGGGAGAAATAGCCCCCCTCGGGAATCACCTTGGCCCCATAGGAGACCACCTCGCCGCCGTCGATATAACGGCGAATGAAAGGGTGGGCCTTCCAGAGGTTGAACTCATGCTGGACATCCAGCGCCGGGTTGCCGTGATCCAGAGAGACCACGAGCCCGAGTGTGTAGTGATTATCAGCCAGCTCATAGAGAAAGCCGCCGCCGAAAGCATACCCGGGCAACGGGTACCCCATGGTGTGGACCACCGTGCCACGTCCAGACGTTGCCCGTGGTACACGAATGGTCTCTTTGACTCCCAGGGAATAGATCTGCGGGTTGCACTCGGCACGCAGTTCGAACTTCTTGATCAGGTCCTCGGCCAGAGTCCCCCGCGGGCCCTCGCAGAAGACCGTCACCCGCGCCCGCAGGTCGAGTCCCGGCTCGAAATTGGCCTTGGGACGACCATCTCTGTCCAGGCCCTTGTCGCCGGTGCGCACGCCGTTGACCCTGCCCTCCCGGTCATAGAGGATCTCGACTCCGCAGGTATCCGGGAAGACATAGACGCCCGCCTCCTCGACCTGCCCGGCCAGCCATCTGGCCATGCGCCCGAGGGAGATGGTCCAGTAATCACCGATGTTGCGGTTCTGGCGCGGCACCAGCAGGTTGGGGATGGGCAGGGCCTTGCCACGACTGAGAATGGCGTAGATATTTTCGCCGACCTGGCGCTCCAGTGGCGCGCCCTTCTCCATACAATCGGGGATCAATTCGCGCAGGTAGACCGCATCGAAGACCGCGCCTGAGATGCCATGGCTGCCTGGCTCCCGAGCCTTGTCGATGACCGCGATCTCCAGCTCCCGCGGCTCCCCGCCCCCTGCGGCGTTATGGGCATCCACCAACTGGCGCAGGCGCAGAGCACCCGCCAGGCCGGCAGGTCCACCGCCCACAAACAAGACATCCAGGGGCAGGCTCTCTCTTTCGATTCGGCTCATGGACTCTCCCCCTGATGGAGGGGAATCCTACCACGCTGACGGGACAGCCGGGGCCTGGGTATGAGGCGCAGTCAGTGGCTTGTTTCGACCTCGTCAGGGAGAAAGGAAATCTCCTCCATGGCCGAGTGGATCACAAAGATCTTCAGGTTGTTATCCTGGGGGTTGGCGGGGATCAGGAAGAAGCCCGCATCACCAGGTTCTTCATCCAGGACGTAACCCCAGATGCGCTCGCCATCACGAAAACGCACGGCGGCACGCCGGCCCCTTGGGTGTTGCTTCTGGTCGAAGGAGTAGCTGCGCTCCACCCGCCCCGGGCGGCCTTTCCAGCTGCGCACGTAAAAAAGAGCCTTCAGTTCATCCAGTTCGATCCGGCACGATCGGGAGACAGGATTCTCCGGGCTGTAGACATGGAATGACGTCCGCAGACCATCGAAATCGCGGGTGTATCCCTTGCAGATTTCGCCATCCCTGAGGTGGGCCACGATTTTCTCGCGGGCAGCCAGACTCTTCTCCATGGATTCCTCCTCCCCTGACGAATCTAAGGGGCACAACCGGGAGAAGCAAATCCGCCATGGTAAGATACTTCGCTCTGCGTTGGGAGGTCACTATGGGCTTGTCTCCAGATAAAGACCCCAGCAAGCTGCATCGCATCGCTGTGGGAGTCATGGGTTCCGCCGGCGGCGACATTGCTCCCGGCGTCATGGATAAGGTCTACCAGCTTGGACAGGAGATCGCCCGGCGCAACTGGGTGCTGGTCACCGGCGCCTGCCCGGGCTTGCCGCACCAGGCAGTGCGCGGGGCCAATGCCGAAGGCGGCACAGTGGTGGGTATCAGCCCTGCCCTCAACTTCGGCGAGCACATGCTCAAATACCGGTCCCCCTGTCGCGGGTATGATGTCATCATCTACACAGGATCCGGCCTCATGGGCCGTGAAATCGAGAATATCCGCACCTGCGACATGGTGATCCTGGCAGGAGGGCGTTCAGGCACCCTGGGGGAGTTCGCCATCGCCTACGACGAAGCGAAGATTATCGGTGCCCTCATGGGAACGGGCGGGATCACCGACCACCTCCAGCAAATCATATCTTTTATCCAGAAGGACACCGGGGCGCGGGTGGTGTATTCCGACGATCCCCTGGAACTCATGGATGGCCTTGCATCCATTTATCAGACGGAGCTGCTGCCGTACTACCGGACGGTTCTGGCCAACTCCGATCCTGACGGTCTTCTGGAAAGCTAGGCGACCCGGCCATGGGTGCGATGATTGCTGTCCTGATCCTCATGGGCCTCGCTCTCTTCCTGTTCGTGACCGAACTGGTGCGGGCCGACCTGGTGGGCATGGGACTGATGGTGTCCGTGACTCTCCTGGGACTGGTCACCCCCGAACAGGCCTTCGCGGGCTTCGCACATCCGGCTCTGCTCACGGTGGCGGCCATGTTCGTTCTGGCTGCGGGCCTCAACAACACGGGTGCGCTGGCCTTCGTGGCCGAACGCCTGATCCGCTTTTCCCGGGGCGGCCCTCTGCTGCTGCTCTTCCTCCTGATGCTGACGGCGGCCACCATGTCGGCATTCATCAACAACACCACCGTGGTGGTGATCTTCATTCCCCTGGTGATCTCTCTGGCCCACAAGTTCGGTACCAGCCCATCCCGCCTGCTCATGCCCCTCTCCTTCGCCTCCATTTTCGGTGGCACCTGCACCCTCATCGGAACATCCACCAACCTCCTGGTATCGGGCCTGGCCGTGGACAACGGGTTTCCCCCGCTGGGCATGTTCGAACTCGCGCCCATAGGCCTTATCTTCACGGCTGTGGGCATCATCTACATGCTCACGGCGGGCCGGCACCTCCTGCCGGAGCGGCGCCCGGTTTCATCCGCTGCGGGGCCACGCGCTCCACGGGAGTATCTCACCGAGATCCAGGTGGGCGCGGGCAGCTCATTGGTGGGATCCACTCTTGCCAGGTCGGTCCTCGCCCGCCATCCGGATCTCACCATCCTCCAGGTGGTCCGGGGCGAACAGATCCTCTGGCCGCCCCTTGATAAGATCGTCATCCAGGCCGGTGATGTCCTGATGAGCCGCGGGGTGGTGGACACTCTCATCTCGGTCCAGGGAGAGGATCGCCTGGAGATCCTGCCGGAACTGGCCCGCGGGCAGTTGCGCTTCGATCCCACCGCGGCCACCATGGCCGAGGTTGTCATCCTGCCCAATTCGCCTCTTGTGGGTGTGCTGGTGGGAGATGCCCGCTTCCGCCGCCTCTATCGTGTCACGGTCATGGCGCTGCAGCGTCGAGGGACCCATTTCCGTGACAAAGTCACCGAAATGGAGCTGCGCGCCGGGGACATCCTTCTGCTGTACGGTGATGAAGACGCGGTGAACCAGCTGCAGAACGTGGATGAGTTCATTCTCCTGGAACAACCGCGCCCGGTGAAAGCACCCAAGTCGAAGTCTGCCTGGGCCCTGGCGATTCTGGTCGGCGTGGTCCTGGCCATCACCACCGGTCTCGTCCCGCTCCTGCCCGCAGCCATGACCGGGGCACTTCTCATGGTTCTTGGCGGATGCGTGCGTCCCCGGGAGGTCTACAGTGCCGTGGACTTCAAGCTCCTTGTCCTCATCGCGGGCACCATGGCCCTGGGAGTTGCCCTGAAGGACACGGGCACGGCCCGTGCCATTGCCGATGAGCTGGTCCGCCTGACCTCCGGCCTGGGCCCCCACGCTGTCCTGGCGGCGGTCTATCTCCTCACGGCCATCTGCACTGAAATGCTCTCCAACAACGCCGCCGCGGTTCTCATGGTTCCCATTGCCCTGTCCACGGCCCAGAGTCTCGGGGTCGACACTCGTCCGTTTCTCGTCGCCGTGACCATCGCAGCTTCCGCCTCATTCGTCACCCCCATCGGCTACCAGACCAACACCCTGGTCTACGGCGCCGGTGGCTATCGCTTCACGGACTTCGCGCGCGTCGGCGCTCCTCTCGTTGTTGTGCTGTGGATTCTGGCCACCTTCCTCATTCCCGTGTTCTGGAGTTTCTGAGCCCCGGCGCAGGTCCACAGGGCGGGAGAAAGGATGGAACTGGTGGACGGCAAGGGACTCGAACCCTCGACCCCCACGTTGCGAACGTGGTGCTCTCCCAGCTGAGCTAGCCGCCCGGGATGGGCGAATCTATCATGGCCTCGCGCGCTGGCGCAACGGAATACCGCCCTGATGTGGCTGGCCCCGGAGGCTGGGCGCCAGCAGACGGGATTCCACATAGCGGGCGGCGGCACGCATGAGGATGGGTGCGAGAGTCGTGCGCAGAAGGCTCCGTATCCAGCGACCCTCCTGCTCCAGGCCCATGGAGGAGCGCCGGCCCCGGCCGACGCTCGCCACCAGAACACCAGCTCCGGCGATCAGCAGCAGCGGCGCCGACCAGCGCCAGCGGGCCAGACGCCGCAACGGATTCCGCAGGCGAGCTTCTACCACCGCCAGATTCCGGCTGACGCCGGCCCGAGCCGTCGCCAGTTCGGCCCTCAGTCGTCTGCGTTCCGCCTCAGGCGGGGAATAATTTCTCTCTCCAGCCACCGTCGAGATTCTCCCAATTCTTCACAGGTTTCAGCCAGCGGTCGCAGCCCGCGCAAGCGGCCGCGACCCCGCGATAACAGAACAAGGCCTGCGCCAAGCAGCAGGGCCGCCGCCGCCAGCAGTCCAAAGATGGGCTCATCCAGCCAGCGTCCCACTGCTAGACCCAGGGCCGCCGCCCCCAGGAGCAGCCCCGACTGGAGAACCAGGGCGCCGGCCAGGACCAGGGCCGCTGCCCGGATCACCACTCGGCCCTGCTCGCCGGCTTCCTGCCGGGCCAGGCGCAGGTGCGAGGCCATCACTCCGGCAAGGTTCTCCAGGAGATCGCTCACCAGGCGAGCCCAGCTTTCTCTCCGGGATGTCATGAATCAGTTCCTTCCAGCTTTGAGGCCATCAAGTCTAACACGCGGATCCGTCATCCACCCGGGCCAGAAGGCCACCCCTCCCCGGCTTCATTCGAGAATCAGAACATACACGGCCACGACGGCGATACCTGCCATCAGGGCCGCCACCGTGGCTGCAAAGCTGCGCCCCCGACGGCGGTGCACTTCCGGCAGGAGGTCCTCACTGACCACGGCCAGAAGTGTCCCTGTTGCCACACCCAGGGTGGCACCCACTCCCGCTGCGGGCATGTCCATGAGCAGCATCAGGGCCAGAGCCGCCGCCACCGGTGTTGCCAGGGAGAACAACCCCTGCACCATCAGGATGCGGCGCAGGGTCAGTCCCGAGGCGAGCAGAACCGTGGTCAGGGCGAAGGCGTCAGGCCCCTTATGGATGAGAATGGCAAAGAAGACCGACGGCGCCAGTTCATCCAGGGTCATGCCCGCCCCCAGGACCAGCCCATCCATGACGGCATGGATGGCCATCCCCATGGCCACCATCATCCCCGCCATGTGCAGCTCAGGCTCGCCGTGGCCATGGCTGCCCCCCCGGCGGTGAGCATGCAACTCCGCCTCCAGGAGAGAAGTCACAATGAAGCCGGCCAGGAGGCCGGCCCCTCCCCAGGTGCCGGTCAGGCGAAAGGTGGCGGGAATCATCTGGAGGAAGATCACCGCCAGGATGATTCCTGAGCCGAACGACAGGAGTATGGAGACACTCTCGTCAGTCCAGCGCCGCAGCAAGGGCACCAGGCCGCCAATGAAAGTTCCAGCCGCCAGAAGGGACAGGGAGAGTGGCAGATAGGATTCGGGGACCACGTCAAACTCCGGACGGTTTGCGTCCTGCGGCGCGTGGCGAAGCATAGCCCAACAGCGCCACCGCCACAACGGGTGCGCTTGCGCCGGAGGGAGAACCAGGGCTAGAATCACCCTCCACCATGAGTCGTGTCCACCTCTCGAAGACGGGCGGTCTCGCCCCTTACGCTGTCAGTGCAGCCAACTCCCGCGGCCGCCGTCATCCTGAGGCCGAGCACACCTTCCGCTCTCCCTTCCAGCGAGATCGAGATCGCATTGTTCATTCCCGCGCTTTTCGGCGCATGGAGTACAAGACCCAGGTTTTCGTCAACCATGAAGGCGACCACTACCGGACCCGGCTGACCCATAGCCTGGAAGTCTCTCTCATCGGCCGCACCGTCGCCCGGGCCTTGCATCTGAACACCGACCTGGTTGAATCCCTGGCCCTTTCCCATGACCTGGGCCACACACCCTTCGGGCATCTGGGCGAGGAGGTTCTGGACGAACTCATGACCGGGCATGGAGGGTTCAACCATAACCGGCAGTCCCTGCGCATTGTGGACGTCCTGGAGGACCGGTACCCCGACTTCCCCGGCCTGAACCTGACATGGGAGGTCCGGGAGGGCATTGCCAAACATTCGGGCCGTATCGATGCCGACCGGGACCCTGAGTTCGGCGAGTTCGACCCCCATGGAGGCGCCCCTCTGGAAGCGCAGATGATCGACCTGGTGGATGAGATCGCCTACAACCACCACGATATCGATGATGGACTGGAGTCGCGCCTTCTGAAGTTCGAGGAACTGGCGGCGGAAGTCCCCCTCTTCGCCGATCACGCAGCGCACGCCAAACACCGCTACCCAGGGGCGAACCCGTTCCAGCTCCAGGCCATGACCTTGCGCGGGCTGGTGAATGAACTGGTGACGGAACTGGTGCAATCATCGGCCCGTCGCGTCCAGGAGGCCGGCGTGCAGACTCTTGCGGAGGTGAGGGCTTGCGACGAGATTCTCATCGGCCTGCCCCGGGAAGTGGCAACCCGCAACCTCGATCTGAAACGCTACCTCAACGAGCGCCTCTACCGGCACCCACACATGGAGGCCACCCGGGGACGCTATCGCCGGGTCATCGAGGGGCTGTTCGCCGCGTATGCCGGCACTCCGGAGCACATGCCCGAAGCCCACCTTCGCCGCAGGGCCGGGGGTGAGCCCGTTGAGCGAATCATCTGTGACTACGTGGCCGGCATGACCGATCGCTTCGCCCTGGATGAATACAAGCGCCTGTCAGGGCAGGACCCTCTGGCAGGTGGGCCGGCTGGTGGCTGACACTGCCCGGGGCGACGGGAGCGACCAGGATCTGGAGCTCCTGGATGAAATCCGCCGGGCAGCGGCCAACATGGGCCTCGTCGGCCCGGCTGTATCCCTGGCCGAAGACCCGCCGGGAGCGGCCCAGGCTCTGGATACCTGGCTGGCGGCGGGCCATCACGGTGAGATGAGCTACATGGCACGGCTGGGTCGCCACCGTGCCGATCCCCGTACCTGGGCGGCATGGTCCCGCCGGGTAGCTCTCTTTGCCCAGGGCTATGATCACGGCTCCCCCTGTCCCACGACTCCGTCTCGTGCCGCCATCAGCCGCTATGCGCGGGGCCTTGATTACCACGACATCCTGAAGGAAAACCTGTCCCGGCTGGTCCTCATCTTCCAGAAGGCCGGATACCGCGCCCTCCCCTTCGTGGACAGCAGCCCCCTCATGGAGAAAGCACTGGCCGCTGCCAGCGGCCTGGGATGGATCGGCAAGAACGGAAACCTTCTGCTCCCCGGATCGGGGTCGTTCTATTTCCTCGGCGGCCTGGTCACCGATGCGGAATGGCCACTGGATTCTCCCGTGGAGGAGGAATGCGGCACCTGCTCCATCTGCATCACGGCCTGTCCAACAGCGGCCATCATCGCCCCCGGCATCATCGATGCACGCCGCTGCATCTCCTACCTGACCATCGAGTTGAAGGGTGCCATTCCACGGGATCTGCGTCCTCTCATGGGCAACCGGGTCTTCGGTTGCGATGACTGCCAGGATGTCTGCCCCTTCAACGCACCACCGCAGCCGGCCGGCCATACGGCCTACCGCGGCGACCAGATCCACATCGATCTCCTGTCCCTGGCCGCTCTGGATGCCGAGTCATTCCGGCAAAGGTTCCGCCATACACCCATCTGGCGCGCCCGCTGGCGCGGCCTGCTGCGCAACGTCATGGTGGCCCTGGGCAACTGGGGCAGCCCGGCCGCTCGAGATGCCCTGGCAGGAGGACTGGAGCACGCCGAACCCCTGGTCCGCGAGCATGCTGCCTGGGGTCTGGGCCGGATCGGTGATCTCACGTCTCTTGCGCTGCTGACCCGGCGCCTGCCGGTGGAACCTCATGGCGCGGTGAGAGACGAAATTCAGCGCTGTCTGGCGGAGGCAGCCCGAGCCTGACGTCGTCCGGACGAAGAAGTCAGATGGAGAAGGACATCCCGCAACCGCAGGAACCGCTGGCATTGGGGTTGCGGACCACGAAGCCGGCACCGCTCAACCCTTCCTGCCAGTCAACCACAGAACCGCGCAGGTACATGGCGCTCTGGGGATCCACCAGGACTTCCACGTTCTCAACAGTGACCCGTGTGTCGTCCTCCCGGCACTGGTCGAATGAAAAACCGTACTGGAAACCGGAACAGCCGCCGCCTTCGATATAAACCCGAAAGATCTTTCCCTGATGGGCATCATTAGCGTTGAATTGCTGCACTTTGGTTGCGGCCGCCGGCGTCAACTGCAACAGACTGGGCATCTCCGTGACCACTTTCTGCTCCTCTTCGACCGAAACACTCGCGGAACTGTCAGCCATGAACACCTCCTGCCCGTTATGTTACGCCTTTGGGGGGCACTCCGCCACCCCTACCTGGTTCCTGCCAGGAGCGGCACAAACCGCACAGGGAAGAGCGGTGTCCGATGAAAGCTGTCCCCACGGCGCTCCAGGCGCACCAGGACCTCACCGTCCTCCGTATCGTCATATTTGAGCGGCATGACCAGGCGCGCCCCAGGTCCCAGCTGGGCCAGGAGGGCCGGCGGCGGTTCCCGGCCCACCGCAGCCACCAGAATGCCACCGAACGGCTCCTCTTCCGGCCAGCCCAGGCGCCCGTCACCATGGCGAAGATGGACCGTGTCGTACGCCAGGCGAGCGAGAACGTCGCTGGCCCGCCCCAGCAACAGCGCGTCCCTCTCGATGCTGTAAACTTCGGCGGCCACACGGGCAAGGATGGCCGTCTGGTAGCCGCTGCCGGTCCCCACCTCCAGGACGCGTTCGTCACCCCTGAGACCCAACTCCTCCGTCATGCGCGCGACCACATACGGTTGGGAGATGGTCTGGCCGCCGGCAAGGGCCAACGGTGCATCGTCGTAGGCAGCCGACCTGTGCGACCTGGGAACAAACATCTCCCGCGGCACCTCTCCCATGGCTTTGAGGACCGGGCCTGGGTCCATTCCCCTTGCCAGCAACTGATCTCGCACCATGTCGGCCCGCTCACGTGCCGCCTTGTCCTCACCCCGGGTCACAGGCACGACTCCGGCACGGCCACGTCTTCAGGGACGCCGGCCACCGGCCCCACGCATATCCCGGGGGTCGCCGGGCGGCACAGGAACCGGCAGCACGGTGAGACGAACCGGGACCTGGAAGGAGGAGATCTCATCTCCCCCTGGATCGTACAGGTGCAGGCGCACCAGGTTGATGCGGGTGTTCCCCTGGGCGAGTCCCCGGAAAACCAGTCTGGCCAGGATGCCCCGGCCGTCAACGCCGCCGGATTCAGGCGGACGGTTCGCCCTGATTGTCTGGCGAGGCGCTCCGGGCAGCAAGCCGGTGAAATCGTAGTCGACGGGTGGAGAACCGGCCAGGAAGGGCGTCTCCCCGACTTCCAGCAGTTGCACCACACTGCGGTCGTAGGTCAGCCAGAAACTGAAGCCCCCAAGGTCACAAACCCCTTTGACGAGGACGGGAAGGGTGACGGTGTTCCCGACAAAGACAAGGGCGTCCACCGCGCCAATCTGGATGCGAACAGGACCGAGCGTCTTCCCCTCGGCACAGGCCTGGGGTCGGGGTTCTCCGTCGGCCGGCGCGCTCGGAACCCCAGCGGGGAGACCCGTGTTCACCCCGCTGGAGGCGTTCGCAGGGGCCGTCCGGGTCGTGGCTCCCCCCTCGGAGGTAGCCGACGTGGTCCCTGCCACCAGGAGAGCCGGAAGGCAGAACACCAGGGCGAGGGGCAGAATCATGGGGATTTCTCGCATTCTGCATGAAGTCTACCGCACCTGATGAGGGAAGGGACAGGGCCAGGAAAAGGGAATGGCTTGACGGGGTGCTTGCTCCGTAGTATAAGTAGCTCAACGATTTACTGAAAAAGTCGTTGATTTTGAAGGTCCGTCGCCTTCCGGGGGTATGAGATCATGGGTAAGACCGAATTCAACAAGAAACCGCGCAAGGCCTACCAAAAACCAGCCCTGACTCTGATCACGGAGAGTGAGCTTCTGGAGCTTCTGGGGCCCGCACAGGGGTACGGTGGTGTCGATTCAACCATGCCTCTCGACAGTGAATGGGTCCGGCGCACCTGATCGACTGAATTCTGCCCTCTGGCGACCTGCCTGTTCTGGTTTGTCGGCCTCAACGGGGTCAGTCAGAAATCAGTCTCTTCAGTCTCTACTGCCCACTTGGTACAATTGGTCTGTGAAGCCGTTGCGATAACGGGCGTCCTTGGTGTGCCAGCGCCACCGTGCCAGATCAGGCTGTGCCATCACCGCGGCGGTTGTGGCCAGCGCCCACTGACTGACCAGCCAGACCCCTTCCTCCTGACGCAGGTCTTCCACGAGAGCGACCTGCATGGGGGCGTCGGCGGGAAGGCGCGGGTCCTGGAAGACAACTCGCTGCAACCGTCCCGTCTCCGGGTGGACGAAGAAGACCATGGAGCCGCCGGCATCCCCCGCAGCCGCCCAGCGGCCGATGATCGCCTTGCCGTCGGGAGCCATGGACAACGATACGTCCGGGTCCGCCAGCGAGAAGGGGGCCCGATTGAGAACCGCACGAATCCAGAGGTCGCCTCGCGCCCGCTCCGCGGCCGCCACTCCCCGCCGGACCCGGCCATCGACGCGCACCCAGCCTGTCTCCCCATGGAGACCCATCTCCAGGATCTGGCTGCCGGTGCGGCGCAGGAGATAACGGCGTGGCGGGGCAGCCTCGAAGCGATGAATCTCCTCAATGACGGCACTGAGGGCCCCGGTCGCGTCGTAGCGTTCCACCTGGACATGGTATTCCAGATCATCAAGAGCCCGGAAAGCCGACATGCCACCATGAGCACCAATGAGGTCGAGAACCGCACGGCCGGCATCACCCTGGGCTTCAAGAGCCCCGGGGTCGAAGGAATCGCCACCGCACTGAAGAGTGGTGAGCAGGAGGAGCGACAGCAGCAGGGTTTCCCGGCCATGGGCCAACGAGAACCTGGGTTGTCTCATGGATGTTCTTCCTTTTCGCGGGAGGATGGGTTCAATCCCGGCCCGGGGACGGGCAGATCGGCAGGGAAAAGATAGATGATCTCGCCGGGAACAGCGAAGTCCAGATCTTCGCGCGCTATTTTCTCAACAGGGTACCGCTCGGTGCGCAGTGACTTGATCCGGCGCCTCAGGTGCCGGTTCTCGCTCTGCATGCGGTGCAACTCAACACCCGCCTCACCCAACTCGGCCCGGAGGCCAAGGATGGCCGGATAACCGTCATCGGCCGCCATGAAACGGAGCGTCAGTAGCGCCGCCACGGCAACAACCAGGGCGACCACGACACCTCCGCCCAGGGGCATGGCAGGCCTCCCGCCTCTTCGCGACGATGTCACCTGGCGCCTGCGACCAGACGCGCGTAGGGAGTCCGGCCGGCGTAACGCGCCCGCGCGCCGGCCTCCTCTTCGATGCGCAGCAGGCGATTGTATTTTGCGACACGCTCGCCGCGACAGGGAGCACCTGCCTTGATCTGGCCGCATTTCCCCGCCACGGCCAGATCCGCGATACTCGTGTCCTCGGTCTCACCGGAGCGGTGGGAGACCACCTGAGTGTAGGACGCTGCCCGGGCCAGGGCTATGGTCTCCAGAGTCTCGGTGACGGTCCCTACCTGGTTGAATTTGATGAGCACGCTGTTGGCCACCCCGTCGGCAATTCCCCGGCTCACCATATCCGGGTTGGTGACGAATACGTCATCGCCCACCACCTGGACCTGGCCGCCCAGAGCACTGGTCAGGCGCTGCCAGCCTTCCCAGTCCTCTTCGTCCAGGCCGTCTTCCAGAGACACGATGGGATAACAGGAGAGCAATTCACGGTAGTACTCGATCATGCCATCGGCATCGAGAAGGCGCTCACCACCCGCCGACAACCGGTAGCGGCGACCCTCGCAGAAAGAGGACGCCGCCACATCCAGGGCCAGGAGGATGTCATCCCCGGCCCTGTAGCCCGCCTTCTCCACCGCCTCCATGATCACATCCAGGGCCTGCTCATTGGAAGAGAGATTCGGCGCGAACCCGCCTTCGTCCCCCACTCCTGTGGAGAGGCCCTGCTGCCGCAGGACCTTCTTGAGAGCATGGTAAATCTCACTGCCGGCGCGGAGTCCTTCGGCAAAACTGGCGGCACCCACCGGGAGGATCATGAATTCCTGGATATCGACATTGTTGTCGGCATGCTCTCCGCCGTTGAGAATGTTCATCATGGGTACCGGGAGAAGAATTTCCTCGTCGCTTCCCAACTGCCGGTGAAGAGGGACGCCACTGCTTGCGGCGGCCGCGCGTGCAGTCCCCAGGGAGACGCCGAGGATGGCGTTGGCTCCCAGGCGAATCTTGTTAGGGGTGCCATCGGCAGCCAGCAGGCGCTGGTCCACACCGGCCTGGTCAAGAGCATCACAGCCCATGACCGCCTCCCGTAACACGCCTGTGGCATGGGCCATGGCCTTGCGCACGCCCCTGCCGGCAAACCGGGCCTCACCGTCACGGAGTTCCACGGCCTCCCGGACGCCGGTTGACGCACCTGAGGGGATGGCGGCACGTCCCAGCGCGCCGGACTCGAGCTGCACATCAACCTCCAGGGTCGGGTTTCCCCGCGAGTCAAGAATCTCTCTGGCCTTGATATCCTTGATGCAATCCATGCTGCCCTCCCTCGCGGCCCCTATGGCAGAAGGGCCTCTCCCTGGTCCAGCAGGCGGGTCACAGTCGCTTCATCGGCCGCCTCGGCGTAAAGCCGGACCACCGGTTCCGTACCCGACATCCTGACCATGAGCCAAGCGCCGTCACCTCGTATCCATTTGGTGCCGTCCAGGGTCACCGTCCGCTGAACACTCCCGCCCGCCAGGCTGGCGGGGACCTCTTTCAGGCGCGACTCCAGTACCTCGCGGGAAGCCGGGTCGAAACGGCGGTCCCGGCGATGAGAATAGAGGGGCCCGATCTCGGCAAAGAGAGTGCGCAGACGGCCGCCCAGCCCGGGACCCCGCCGTGCCACCAGTTCCGCCACCAACAGGCCCGCCAGGATCCCATCCTTCTCCGGTACGTGTCCCGCGACCGAGAATCCGGCGCTCTCCTCACAACCCATGAAGATGGCGCCCTTCTCCAGGAGGGATTGAAAGTGCTTGAACCCGACCGGGGTCTCATACAGTTCCCGCCCATGGAAGGCCCCGATCCGGTCCAGCAGGTGTGTGGTCGCAACCGTGCGACCGATGCCGCCGGTCCACGCCCGCGTGCGCAGCAGATCATCCGCCAGGAGGGCAAGAATCATATTGGGCGGCACCTCGTTCCCATCGCTGTCCACCACGCCGAAGCGATCGCCATCCCCATCGGTGGCCAGCCCGAGGTCGAGGCCTTGAGAGGTCACAGCCTGCTTCAGACTGTTCAGATTGACTCCGGAGCACTCCGGCGTGCCTCCACCAAAGAGAGGATCACGACGATCATTGACCCGCACCACCAGGACTCCGCTCTCCTCCAGGAAGCGATCCAGCCAGCCCCGGCTGGTTCCGAAGCGGGAATCGAACCCGATGCGCAGTGGGCGTCCCCGCAATGCGTCCACATCCACCAGCTCGCGCAACCGCTTGAAATAGGCTTCCCGTGGCTCCAGGCTGAGAAGTTCGGCATGCTGCCCCCTCACCGGATCCTGGCTCACATGAGAGAGTTCAGCTTCGATCTGGTCGGTGATGTCCCGTGGCGCCGGCGCCCCCTGGGCGGTTGAAAACTTCAAACCATTGTATTCCGGAGGGTTATGGGACGCAGTCACATTGAGACCGCCATCCAGGCCAAGGTGGGTGATAGCGAAGGCCAGGACGGGTGTGGGCAGCGGTTCCGCGGAGAGGTAGGCGGGGCCGCCGGCCTCGGTCAGCACGTTGGCCGCTTCCGCCGCGAAACGCTCCGAGAGAAAGCGGGTGTCATAGCCGATGGCCAGCCGCGCCGGCTTGCCTGTCTGGCGGCTCACCACACCGGCCACCGCACGTGTCACGCGGCGCACGTTGGCGAATGTGAACTCATCGCTGATGACGGCTCGCCATCCAGATGTTCCGAAGCGAATCACAGGCTTTTCCACAATGCCAATTTAACATGCAGATCTTCTCCTATCAAGAAGATGCAGCCGCTTGACACCCCGGATTGGCGTCTCTTAGAATCCCAGCCCGTGACCGGTAACCCCGCTGGAGACGAATCGTGGCTTCCCAGAAGAAATCAGACCAGGGCGCGCTGGTGGTCCTGACGACTGTTGGCTCGGAGGACCAGGCCCGCACCATCGCCGAAGCGCTGGTGGAACAGCACCTGGCGGCCTGTGTCAATATCCTGCCGGCCGTCCGGTCCATCTACCGCTGGAAAGGCAAGCTCTGGGACGACGAGGAGCTCATGCTGGTGATCAAGACCACCACAGGGGTGTTCGCGGCTCTGCGCAAGGCCATCCGCGATCTCCATTCCTATGAACTTCCGGAAATCCTCGCCCTGCCGGTGATCGATTCGGACCCGGCAGTTCTCGCCTGGCTCAACAAAGCCGTCAGCAAGACCGCCGGAGATTCCGGCAGCGGCTGAATGGACCCTCCCCACGCCCTCCGTCAGCTCTTCATGGCTGCCAGCCCACGCTCCACATCCTCCTCAAGATCTTCCAGATCTTCAATCCCCACGGAGAGGCGGGCCAGGCCATCGGTGAGGCCCATGCGCTGGCGGTCCTCCTGCGGCACGGCAGCATGGGTCATGGACGCCGGGTGGCAGGCCAGGCTTTCCACTCCGCCCAGGCTTTCCGCCAGTGTGAAGATCCGCAATCCATTGAGAAAAGCCCTTGCGGCCTCCAGGCTGCCCAGGTCAAGAGCGATCATGGCACCGAAGCCGTCCATCTGGCGGACAGCGATCTCATGGCCGGGATGATCCGGCAGGCCGGGATAATAGACCTGCCCCACCCTGGGGTGATCGGCCAGGAGCGCCGCCAGCGCGCGACCGTTGGCGTCGTGTCGCTGCATGCGCACTCCCAGGGTCTTGATCCCGCGCAATACAAGGAAGGAGTCCATGGGTCCCAGTATGGCGCCGGCTGAGTTCTGGGCAAAGCCGATTCGCTCGCCGTGCTCCGGGCGAGCGGTGATGATCGCCCCGCCCACCGAATCGGAGTGCCCGTTGATGAACTTTGTGGTGGAGTGGACCACGATATCGAACCCCAGGGCAAGAGGACGCTGCAGAAAGGGCGACATGAACGTGTTATCACACACCGAGATCAGGTTGCGTTCCCGGCAAATGACGACCACGGCCTCCAGGTCTGTGATCTCCATCATGGGATTGGTCGGGGTTTCCACGTAAACCAGCCGCGTTTCGGGTCTCAGGGCGTGGCGAATCTGCTCTGTCCGGCTGGTGTCCACGAAGGAGAAGGAAATCCCGAACTGCTGGAAAATGTGCACGAACAGCCGGTATGTCCCGCCGTACGTGTTGGCCGATGAGATGACGTGATCCCCGGCTTTCAGGAGCATCATGACCGTCGTGATGGCGGCCATTCCCGATGAGAAAGCAAAGGCTGACTTTCCACCTTCCAGGGCCGCCAGGCTGCGCTCAAGAGCGAGGCGTGTGGGATTGATGGAGCGCGCGTAGTCGAACCCCTTGTCCCGCCCCAGCTCTGTCTGGGCATATGTTGAAGTCTGATAGATCGGGACGGAAACCGCACCTGTGGCGGGGTCCGGTTCCTGGCCGGCGTGAATCGCATCAGTGGAAAAACCCATGGTTGTTGGCTCCTGGAAAACGGAAAAAACGATGACAGAGAACGGAGCCCTGAATCGGCTAGACCGAATCCACGGCGGCGATGTCCAGAGAGGCTGCCTGGACATCCCCCTCAGGGCCCCGGGACAGGTAACGCTCCATGCCGTCGGGAATGATGGTGACCACCCGCGCCTCAGGGGGCAGTCGCCGGGCCACCGCGAGGGCGGCCGCCACGTTGGCGCCCGAGGATCCCCCTGCCAGAAGGCCTTCCTGACGGGCCAGCCGCCGCACCATGGCATAGGACTCCTCATCGGGGATCATCATCACCTCGTCCACCAGACTGCGGTCCAGGACCTCCGGCCAGAAGGAATTGCCGATTCCCTCGACCCGATGGGTGCCCGGCTCACCGCCGGAAAAAATGGAACCTTCGGGCTCCACGAGAATGGCCAGGGCATCAGGATTGCGCTCTTTCACGTAGCGGACCACGCCGGTGAACGTCCCGCCGGTGCCGGCGCCGATGGCCAGAGCGTCGATGCGGCCTTCCATCTGCTCCCAGATTTCGTTCCCTGTGGTGTGATAATGGACGTCCGGGTTGGAGATATTCTCGAACTGCTGTGGAACAAAGGACCCCGGGATCTCCGCCGCCAGACGCCGGGCTTCGTTGATGGCACCGGGCATGCGCGCGGCGGCCGGGGTTTGAACGACCCTGGCGCCAAGGCTCTCCATGAGCATGAACTTTTCCCGGCTGAACCCTTCGGGCACAACGACGATGACAGCGTACCCCCTGGCGACTCCCACCAGGGCCAGACCTATGCCCGTGTTGCCGGCGGTCGGTTCAATGATGGTCGCACCCGGCCGCAGCAAGCCGGCGGCCTCGGCGTCCAGAATCATCTGCAGGGCCGGGCGATCTTTGATACTTCCGCCGGGGTTGTGCAACTCCAGCTTGGCATAGATCCCGGCGGCACCTTCGGGGCTCACCTTGCGCAGATGGAGGACCGGAGTCTGGCCGATCAGATCGAGGATTGATTCGTAGGGCCGCTCGTGCACCTTGATCTCCCGGAAGAAAGCGGAGTGGAAGGCGGACCGGAATATTAGTCCCGGGCTTCCGGAGGTGTCAAACCACGCCAAGGTTCATCGATCGATATACCCGAGACTGCGCAGGATACGGGCACGCTCCGGGTCCACGGCCTGTGGCGGCCAGATAAGGCGATCAGGGTGCCGGGCCATCCAGGCGGCCAGGAACTGGTGAAGCTGGGCCCGCCGGCCGGGGAAACGACGCAGGAGATCATTCCGTTCCAGGGGGTCGGCGGCGCGGTCATAAAGAGTCGGCGGTCCTTCCTCTTCTTCGATGTATTTCAAGGATCCGTCGAGAACCGCAAACCCGTCTCCCGCCCGCCAGTTGCGCAACCCCGGCGGACGCTGGGCCGGCACGTAACGCATTCTCTGGACGACCAGCGGCTGCCGCGTCACGCCAGTGCCGGACGCTATCTCCCGGGCCAGATCCCGGCCGGGGAGGTCATGGGACACCTCCAGACCAGCAGCGGCCAGCACCGTCGGCGCCACATCCAGGAGAGAGACCTGCCCCATCTGGCGGCGAGAGGCCAGCGGAGCGTCGGGCCAGCGCACCAGGAGGGGCACGCGCAGGGTCTCGTCGAAGAGGTTCATCCCATGGGACCAGTAGCCATGCTGTCCCAGCCCTTCGCCGTGATCCGACGTGATGATGACCAGACTCCCTGGACCGGCCCGGCTGGCATCCCACATCTCCAGCAGGCGGGCGGCCTGATCCGTGGCCAGACGAACAGCTGCGTCATAGAGCGCCAGCATTTCTCTCAAGGAGATCTCGCGTCCCTGGCGCCTCAGCGCATCGGTGTGCCTCCGGTTCAGGACCTTGCTGTAAGCCACCCCCCGCAGCCGGCGCTGCAGCAAGACGTCCTCCAGAGCCGGATCTGCGCGCAGCAGGCAGGCCAGGCGGTCGGGGACGTCGTAAGGCTCATGGACATCGTAGTAATGGACCAGGAGGAACAGGGGCCCTTCCCCCATCTCCAGCAGGGGGGCCACCAGAGCATTGACCTCGGCGGCGGTGCGGCGCGTGGCGACCTTACCGGGTGCGGGATCGAGATAGATATCGAACCCTCTCCGCAGGCCGGTCAGCTCCCCGGCCAGAACTCCGCTGCCCACAACAGCGGCTGTCCGGTACCCGGCGGCTTTCAGGCGCTGGGCGAGGGTCGCACCAGGATGGCCGGGAGCAAGAGCCTGGTGATTGTTCAGGAGGCCAAGATCCCGCGGGTGCAGGCCAGTGAGCATGGAAGCGTGGGCCGGCACGGTGAGGGGCATGGGCGTGAAAGCAGATGAGAAAAGAGTGAAAGACCCTGTTGCCCTGGCCAGGTTTGGATCGGTGGGGCGAGGATAGCCATAGAGGCCCAGATGATCGGCACGGAGCGTATCGATGGAAAGAAGGAGAATGGAAGGCCGGGAGGAGGAGATGTCCGGCCCTGACCCGGCCTGGGCCGCGGACAACCCCGGAACCAGCAGGCTCAGCACTCCCAGGGCAACGAAGGTTGGGTTCCCGGCCCACCGGGTGCGGCCGGATCGGGTACAGCCGGATGCTGACGCCATCGCTGTCAGGGTGACGACTTGGGGATCTGCGGATCCTCCGAGGATTCTTTCTCGTCAGACTCCTGGACCCCCTTGCGAAAGCCCTTGATGGTCCGCCCCAGAGCGTTGCCCAGTTGGGGCAGCCGCTTGGGGCCAAAGATCAACAGCAGGATCGCCAGAATGATGAGTAATTCCTGGACACCCAGTCCGAACATGATGTCTCCCTGTCTGCGAACAGGCTCGCCCGCGTCCCTTTTATTCTACCACCGGGCCGTCGGCAGGACCCTCTGCCGGCGGCCATGAGCGGAGAAACTCCCCTCTCCGGCCACCGCTCTTGCGCACCACTCCCACAGGACCGATGACCGCCGCCCTGTCCACGGCTTTGATCATATCGTAAATTGCCAGAGCCGCCGCCGAAGCAGCGACCAGAGCTTCCATCTCGACCCCGGTGCGGGCCACGGCCACGCAGGTCGCCCTGATGTCGAATGCGTTGGCCTCCTGGTCGGCGACGATCTCAACCCGCACCTGGTCCAGTGGCAGAGGATGGCACAGAGGAATCCAGTCGGCCGTACGCTTCGCGGCTGCAATCCCCGCCAAGCGCGCCACGCTGAGAAGATCACCCTTGGGCAGCCGCCCCTGGCAGGCTGCCTGGAACGCCTCCGGGGAGAGAGTCACCCGCGCCGCCGCTTCCGCCTCCCGCCGGGTCAGGGCCTTGTCCGAGACATCCACCATTCGTGCCACGCCGCGGGAATCAAGATGACTGAGTTGATCCGTCATGAGTATCAGACCAAAGAGGAACCCACTGCCGGGTCCGCGGAAGACTCTTCTCTCGTCGGGCTCTCGGCCGCGGCAGGCGTCTTGTCCTGCCCGCTCACCGGGCCGGTGGCCGGCAGTGCCGTGGCCGCCGCAGCAGCCCCCTCGCCCCCGGCCTCACCGGCGGCTGCATCGGCCGCAGGTGCGCCAGCCTGTTTCCGGCCCCGGCCTCCCCGCCGCCCGCGCCCTCCCCGCCGGCCCCGGCGCCGCGCCGGCCTGGCACTCTTTTCCTGACTCTCTGCATCCCTCTCGGTCTCGCCTGGCACAGGACTCGTGCCGACTTCGGCCGGGTTCTCCTGCCGGTGTGACTCCGCAGGCAAGACGACAGCCTCAGGCGTGCCGGCCGTGTCCGTGGAGGAATCCTCGCCCCCCGCTGCCGGCGCTGCCGGCGCTGCCGCCCGGGTTCGTACGGGTCTCTTGCGTGTGGTTCGTGAGCGGCCGCCGCGGCTGCGCCGTCCTCTCGCAGGAGGGGCAGAGTCGGCAGCTTCTTCCGGCGGTGCCGGCGCGTCTCGACTCTCATCCGGCAGTGCCGCGGCGGGAGCCGCGCCCGACGGGGCCGCTTGCTGCAGGGTCTGTTCTCCCCCCTCAACTTCATCAGCACCGTTCCGCCGCCGCTTTCGCCCGCGCCGCCGGCGCTTCTCATCCCTCTCCCGGGATTCATCCATCTCGCTGTGTGTGACCCTGGGCTCTTCCCCGCGGGCCGCCTTGTGCTCCCCGGTCCCCGCGACAGACCTCAGCTCGACGTCCACCTGCAGGTCGCCGGCCCTCATGCCGGGCTGGGCCAGGATGAGAATCTCGGTCTCATAGCGCTGTTCGATCCGGATCAATTCGTCCCGCTTGCGGTTCAGGAGATAACTGGCCACTTCAGCCGGCAGGAGGACCTTGATCCGTGCCAGGTCGCCGCGTGCGCAGCGGGCATGAATGCGGCGGAGGAGAGCAACCGCCGACGACTCCACCGTTCTGACCACGCCGTTGCCTTCGCACTCCTTGCAGGGCTGGTAGGTCGATGATGCCGTGGTGGCGCGCAATCGCTGGCGGGACATCTCCAGCAGGCCCAGCTTGCTGATCCGGGTCATGTCGTGCCGCGCCTTATCCTGGCGCATGGCATCCCGCAGTGTTTTTTCCACGGCGCGAATGTTGCTGCGGGAGCGCATGTCGATGAAGTCGATGACCACCAGCCCACCGATATCCCGCAGGCGCAACTGCCGGGCGAGTTCACTGGCCGCCTCGGTGTTGGCCCGGCACGCCGTCTCTTCAATGGTCGATTCGCGGGTCCGGCCTGAGTTCACATCGATGGCGGTCAGCGCCTCGGTGGTGTCGATGACAATGGCACCGCCCGACTTGAGAGGGACCTGGCGCTTGTAGATATTCTCGATCTGATCTTCCAGATTATGCTTGCTGAACAACGGCGCGTCGCCGCTGTAGTAGGTGACCCGCTTTTGCTTGCCCGGCATGATGCTCTTGAAATAGGCCAGGGCCCTCTTGTAGGTCTCCTCGTCATCAATGAGGACTTCTTTGATGGACGGCGTGAAGAGATCCCGGATGGCCCGCAGGACCAGGTCCCGCTCCCGGTAGATCAGACTGGGCGCCTTGGCCTGGGCCGCCGCTTTTTCGATCTGCCCCCACAGGCGCAACAGGTAGCGCATATCGCGGGCCAGCGCCGTCTTGGTCTGGTCCAGGCCTGCCGTGCGCACGATGACACCGACGCCTTCAGGCACCGCCAGTTCCTTGAGGCTTTTCTTCAGCCGTTCGCGAACCGCTTCATCCTCGATCTTCCGTGATATACCCGAGGAGTCACTGCCGGGGAGAAGAACAAGGAATCGGCCGGGAAAAGAGAAAAAGGTCGAGAGGCTCGGCGGCTTTCTGGCGAATTGTTCACGAGTGACCTGGACCAGCATTTCCTGGCCGACTTTCAGGACATCGGAGATGCGCGGCTTACCGCTACCGGAACGCCCGCTGGCGCCGCGACGGCGGGGAGGAAAGGTGCGAAAATTCACCTCATCCAGCGGCATGAAGCCGGTGCGGCCATTGGCGAAGCGAACGAATGCGGCCTGCAGAGAACTGTTGATGTTCTCCACGACCCCTTTGTAGATGTTTCCTTTGAGTTTTTCTCGGCTCCCGGTCTCGATCTCGATCCATTCAAGCAGACCATCTTCGACGATGGCCACCCGGCTCTCTTCAGCCTGCGTCACATTGATCAGCATGGTTCTAGACATGGGGCAACAATAACATAGGAGAAGATGCCGGCGCAGGCGAGGCAGGAAGGGTCAAGGGTCCTGCCTTCCGCCGGACGCCCCGGTTCCGCGCTGCACGGAGATGACCACCTGTTCAATGGTCACGATTTCCTGCGGAACCTCATCCTTGACCTGGATGTGCCCGATGCGATCCACCGTGTCCATCCCCGCTGCCACGTGGCCAAAAACCGTGTATTGCCCGTCCCACGGGGCAACCCGATCTAGGCAGATGAACCATTGCCCGCCCGCCGAGTCGGGATTTCCTGCCTGGCGGGCCATGGAGAGGGTTCCACGGACATGAGGCTTCTCATTGAACTCAGCCCTGAGGGTCCAGCCCGGGCCACCCCGCCCGCTGCTGGCGGGGTCCCCTGCCTGGAACATGACCCCGGGCAGAACCCGATGAACGATGGTGTTGTCATAGTATCCCGAGCGCGCCAGACCGATGAAGTTGCGCACATGTCGCGGCGCAACGTCAGGGAAGAATCTCAGGGTGAACGTCCCGCGGTCCGTGATCACCGCCGCCTCATAGGCCACCCCGGGATCATAGGCCGGGATGATCTTGATGCCCACGGTGTTCGAGCGGTAAGAGGGGAAAACCGCCGTCAGCCGATACGTCCCCGGCTGATCCAGAGTGGAAAAGATTCCGGCCATATCCACGGTCCGCGACGTCCGCTGGCCTGGTTCAAGGCGATCATCATGATCGGTGTCCACGGGCCGGGGAGGGTGAATCCGCTGACTGCTGTCCTCCAGGACAAACCGTGCACCGCCCCACAGATCGGCGTCCGCGACGAGGGTCTGGTCAGACCTGTTGAAAACACTCACCTGCAGAGGCACGGCATCCCCGGCTGCGTAAAACCGGGCCGGGTCCGACAGACTGACTGTGGCCCGGCCCACCGCCAGCGGAACAGCTTGGTCCGAGGCGCAGCCCCAGGCAAGGGCCGCCAGCGCCACCAGCAGAACGCTGCAAGCCATTCCCCTGTTCAACATCATGGTTCTCCCTCACGGCGGCGGCCCTTGGAATCGGAGATCAACCGGCTCAGGTCATCGACGGGACGCCGCTCCGGCTCCCCATCCCGGGGTGTCTCCTCCTGGGAGATGAGGCTCAGGAAGTCACGAAAGAGCCCGCCGGCATCATGCGGGCCCGGGGCCGCCTCAGGGTGATACTGGACCGCAAACATGGGCACCTCGCGATGACGAAAGCCTTCGCAGGTCCCGTCGTTGAGATTGATGTGGGTCACCTCCACCGCCGACGGGAGGCTGCGGGCGTCCACGGCATAGCCGTGGTTCTGGGAGGTGATGGCAATCTTGCGCGTGCGCTGGTCCTGCACCGGGTGATTGGCCCCGCGGTGGCCGAACTTCAGCTTGTAGGTGGCGCCACCCAGAGCCAGACCCAGGATCTGATGACCGAGGCAGATTCCGAACAGCGGTATCTTCCCGAGGAGGGAGCGCACCACGTCCACGGCCACCCCCGCGGCCTCAGGATCACCGGGGCCATTGGAGAGGAAAACACCGTCGGGCTTCAGGGCCAGGGTGTCCTCGGCCGGCCAGGTGGCCGGCACCACGGTGACGTCACAACCCAGATCCACCAGGTGACGCAGGATATTCCGCTTGATGCCGAAGTCGTAGGCCACGACCCGGCGTCTGCCCGCCGTCGAGGCGGTGCCCGGGCCCAGACGCCAGGTGTCATCCCGGCGCTCTCTCCAGGAATAAGGTGCGGCACAGGTCACCCTGCTCACCAGATCCAGATCCCCAAGGCGCGGCGCCGAACGCGCCAGGCGGACGGCTTCTTCCGCTGTTCCCGTACCGCTCACAAGAGCTCCCCGCATGGCACCCTGGCTGCGGATGTGGCGGGTGAGCGCCCGGGTGTCAATTTCAGTCACACCCGGGATGCGGTTCTCACGCAGGTACTGGGGCAGATCTTTTCGCGAGCGCCAGTTGGAGTGCAACTGGGAAGATTCGCGCACGCAGAGTCCTTCCACCCGGGGAGCGGCCGACTCCCCGTCCTCATCGTTGACTCCGCAATTCCCGATGAGCGGGTAGGTCATGACAACGATCTGGCCGCAATAGGAAGGGTCGGTGAGGATCTCCTGATAACCGGTCATGGAGGTATTGAAGACCACCTCCCCGGTGCGCCGGCCCGGAGCACCGAACGAGCGGCCACGAAAAATACGGCCATCCTCAAGGGCCAGGGTTGCTTCCACTCTCAATCTCCCTCTGCCGGCCGCAGGCTGAAGCGACCACCGGCGGACTCGACCCTGGCAAGGGGAGCATCCGCGTCATGGTAAAAAAGAAGGGTCCAGTCCTTACGCGCCGCGCGTTCCAGCCAGCGTCTCTTCTCCGCCGCCACGACAAGCGGCTCACAATCAAAGCTCATCCCCCATGCCGGCGCCAGATGATGCCGGGTTGGCACCAGATCCGAGGGGAAGAAAAGGGTTCCTGTCTCCGTGTGCACCGTCACCACCTGCATGAAGGGCAGGTGCCCCGGCGCCGGCCGCACCTGGACTCCGGGAGCGATGGTGGCGGGGCCATCCAGGAGAAGGAGCCGCCCTGCCCTGTCCAGCGGCTCAAAATCATCGGCCCGGTAGGAACCCTTCATCCTGGCGGAAGCCTGCCGGGCGAATTGCCACTCGCCCCGCTGGATGTGGTAGGTGGCCCGCGGGAAGGCTGGCTCCAGAGAGCCATCCGGACGGCGCCGGCAGTTTCCGCCGGCGTGATCCCAGTGCAGATGAGTGTTCACCACATCGGTGACCTCTTCAGGTTCAACGCCTGCGGCAGCCAATGCAGAAGCCAGACCATCCTCATCTGAAGGTGCATGGCGCCGGCCAAAGGTGGCATCCCCGGTCCGGCCGATGCCCGTCTCCACCAGGATCACCTGCGGCCCGCTGCGCACCAGCAGGCAGTTCAGGCCCAGGCGCACCCGGTGTTCACTGTCCGGGGGCAGCACTTTCTGCCACAGCACACGGGGCACGACACCGAACATGGCACCCCCATCCAGAGCAAACGTGCCCGCAGGCAGCACCTGCCAGGAGTCGGCGGCCTGGCCGGTCATGCAGGCGCACCCGCCGAGGGCGGCAACTTGCGCCCCAGAAGCGGCGCCATCTGACGAAGAACGTCCATCAGATCTCGGAACTGGGCCGGCAGGAGAGCCTGAGGGCCATCGGAGAGGGCCACGTCCGGGTCGGGGTGGACCTCGATCATAAGCCCGTCAGCCCCCACAGCCAGGCCGGCGCGGGCCAAGGGTACAACCTTGTCGCGCCGGCCTGTGCCATGGCTCGGGTCCACGAAGACCGGCAGGTGGGACTGCTCCTGGACCGCCGGCACCAGGGAAAGATCCAGTGTGTTGCGGGTGTGTGTGCCGAAGGTCCGGACTCCACGCTCACAGAGCATGATGTCGTAATTCCCTTCGGCTGCCAGGTACTCGGCTGCCATGAGGAGTTCATCAAGAGTCGCCGACATCCCCCGCTTCAGAAAGATCGGCTTGCCGCAGCGGCCGGCCCGTTTGAGCAGGGAAAAGTTCTGCATGTTGCGGGCCCCTATCTGGACCACATCAGCGTACTGGACCACGAGGCCGAGAGACTCCTCATCCAGAGCTTCGGTCACCACCGGCAGCCCGGTCTCCTTCCCTGCCCGCTGCAGGATCTCCAGGCCGGGGCGACCCAGGCCCTGGAAGGAATAGGGTGAAGTTCTGGGCTTGAACGCGCCACCACGCAGCATCTGAGCCCCTGCCGCGCGCACCTCCCGGGCGGCGGTCAGGGTCTGGCGCTCATTCTCCACCGCGCAGGGACCGGCAATGACGACAAAGCCCTCACCACCCACCTCCACATCTCCTACCCGCACCACCGTCGGCTCCGGCTTCATTTCCCGGCTGACCAGCTTGTAGGGCCGGGTCACGGGGATGGCCTCCAGGACCCCGGGCAGGGTCTCGAACTCACCCGGGTCCAGAGGCCCTGGATTGCCGGTGATGCCGATGGCGAGCCGGTTCTCGCCGGGAATTGGGTTGGCTGTGAAGCCCATGTCCTCGATGCGACGCACCACCGCCTTCACCTGCGCCGATGTGGAGTGCTGATCCATCACAATGAGCATGGCGATCTCCAGAAGTTCTTATTCTAGAGACCGCCACCACCAAGCCGCAACCTAGCAGACATCGCCATGAACCCGCCGGGTCCCGTGCAACCCGGAAATGCAGAAGAAACGAGGGAGGAAGGGCCGGCTCAGGCCTTGAGCACAGCCTCCTTCAGAACCCGGGCGATGGTGAATTTCACCACGGTCTTGGCCGGGATCTGCACCGGCTCACCTGTGAGCGGATTGCGCCCGACTCTGGCCTTGCGATCACTGACCTTGAATTTGCCCAGCCCTGCCAAGGGGACCTCATCGTGGGCAATCATGGTCCGCTCCACGACGGCGGTAAAGGCCTCCAGGAACGCCTTGGCCTGCTTCTTGTCCACACCGGCTTCCTGGGCGAGTGTCTCGATAAACTGGGTACGCGTCATCCGTGACCTCCGGTCCTGGGGGCGCGGGCCGTCATCCGCGACCCTAACCAGCGCCTCCAGAACCATTTATACCACAGGAAACGGGTGTCTGAAAGAGAAAATGGCCTCGTTGACAGTCTCCACACCTGGGGGTATCGTGAGATTTTACAGGCGCGTAGCTCAGGGGGAGAGCACTACCTTGACACGGTAGGGGTCAGCGGTTCAAATCCGCTCGCGCCTACCAGGTCAGCATGGAGCAGAAAGTCGCCCACGGAGCCGGACAGGCTCGTTGACGGAATTCTCCACAGGCGGTAGACTTCCGCCTCATTAATATTGGTATTTTATCGTCCGGCTGGCTGTCTTGCAGTTCGCCGTCGCAGGGGATGATGTGCCTGCGGGCACAAGAAGATTCACGAAATCATGAGCTCCGAGACGATTCAGATCACTCTACCTGACGGTACCCGCCGGGCCTACCCCCGGGGCGTGACGACTCACGGTATTGCTGAAAGCCTGGGTCCCCGTCTGGCCCAGGACGCCCTGGCGGGCGAGGTCAACGGTCGCATTCTGGACGTCTATATCCCCATCCTGGAAGACGCCACCGTCGCGGTGGTGACCGCCTCCCACCCGGGCAGCCTGCACATTCTTCGCCACACCACCTCCCACGTCCTGGCTCAAGCGGTGAAAGAGCTCTTCCCCGACGCCAAGGTGGCAGGCGGTCCGGCGACGGAAGACGGTTTTTATTACGATTTCGACAAGCCCACGCCCTTCAGTGATGAGGACCTGCAGCGCATCGAGAAGCGCATGACCGAGATCATCGGCCGCAATCTTGAACTCCGTCGACGCGAGTTGCCCAAAGAAGAGGCTGAGGCGTTCTTCCGGGCCGAAGACGAGCCGTACAAGGTTTATTTTGCCCACGAGAAGGGCGGGGTCACGGTCTCCACCTACCATCAGGAAGGATTCACCGATTTCTGTGCCGGGCCGCACTTGCCGTCCACCGGCAAGATCGGCTCCTTCAAACTCCTCTCCACGGCCGGTGCCTACTGGCTGGGTTCGGAAAAGAACAAGATGCTCCAGCGCATCTACGGCACCGCATTCTGGCGGCGCAAGGATCTCGATACCTATCTCCATCGTCTGGAGGAGGCGAAGAAACGTGACCACCGCCGCCTGGGGAAGGATCTCGACCTCTATTCCATCCATGAAGACCTGGGGACCGGCCTGATCTACTGGCATCCCCGCGGTGCGCGCCTGCGCCTGGCCGTCGAGGACTACGCCCGGGAGATTCATGAAAGGCGAGGCTACCAGTTCGTCATGACTCCCCAGATCGCCCGCGCCCACCTGTGGAAGACTTCCGGACACTACGACTATTATCGCGAAAATATGTACACCATGCAGGTCGACGAGGATGAGTACGTCCTCAAACCCATGAACTGCCCGGGGCACATTGCCATTTTCAAGTCGCGGCGGCGCTCCTACCGCGAGCTGCCTGTCCGCTATTTCGAGCTGGGCACAGTGCATCGCTACGAGCGTTCCGGAACCCTCCACGGCCTGCTCCGGGTCCGCGCCTTCACCCAGGATGACGCCCACATCTTCTGCACCCCCGACCAGATCGAGACCGAGATCTCCAAGGTTCTGGATCTGACCGCTGAAATCCTCGGCACCTTCGGCTTCGACACTTACGAAGTCGAGTTTTCGGTCCGGGATCCCCGCACCCCTGAGAAGTACGCCGGCAGCAACCAGGAATGGGAGCAGGCCGAGAAGGCCCTGCAGAACGTTCTCACCCGACATGGCCTGCCGGTCAAGCGCATGGAAGGCGAGGCGGTCTTCTATGGCCCCAAGATCGACATCAAACTGGTGGACGCCATCGGCCGGAGTTGGCAGGTGTCCACCATTCAGTTCGATTTCAACCTCCCTGGCCGCTTCGGGGTCACCTATACAGGCGCCGATGGCGAGGAGCACACGGCCGTCATGGTGCACCGGGCCATATTCGGGTCTGTGGAACGCTTCATCGGCACTCTGGTGGAACATTTCGGCGGCGCCTTCCCCCTCTGGCTCGCCCCGGTCCAGGCCGTGATCCTCCCCATCACGGATCGCACCATAGCAAGCTGCCAGGAGACCGCCCGCGTGATGGTCGAGGCGGGTCTGCGTGTCGAGGTCGACCTGCGCAATGAGAAGCTGGGGTATAAGATCCGTGAGGCCCAGATGCAGAAGATCCCGTTGATGCTGGTAGTGGGCGACCGGGAGGCTGCCGACGGGACGGTGGCGGTGCGCAGCCGCGAGACCGGTGACATGGGCACAGCCGCACCTGCGGCGCTCACCCAACGCCTGGTCGAAATTGCCAGCCAGCGGCGACTCACCACCAATCTTGATGGAATCGTCTCCGGTCCCCGGGATCGGCAGGAAGAAAAAGCAGCACAAAGGAGCTGAACGATGCCCAAGCTGAAAACACACAGTGGCGCGGCCAAGCGTTTCCGGAGTACAGGCGGCAACAAGCTGCGCCGGAATCACGCCTACACCAGCCACATCCTGACCAAGAAGTCCCGCAAGCGGAAGCGCAACCTTCGCCACGCGGCGCTCATTTCCCCCGCCGACGAGCCGCGCACTCGCCGGCTTCTCCCTTACGCCTGACGGCAGGGACGAGGAGAACTCCATGCCCAGGGTGACAAGAGGCAATCGACGACTGCAGTACCGCAAGAAGATCCTCAAGCGAGCCAAGGGATTTTACGGCGCCCGTGGAAACCTGTACCGGACCGCCGAGCTGGCGGTGGAGAGAGCGGCTCTCTATGCCTACACCGGCCGCAAGCTCCGCAAGCGGGATTTCCGCCAGCTCTGGACCGTGCGGATCAACGCTGCGGCTCGGGAGCAGGGCTTGACCTACAGCCGCCTCATTCACGGACTGCAACTGGCAGGTGTCGAACTGAACCGGAAGGTTCTGGCCGGCCTGGCGGTGGACGATCCGGGCGCGTTCTCAGCCGTCGCCGAGACCGCCCGCCGCGCCCTGGCGGCCTGAAGAGCGCCGGGCCACGGCCGGCGCGCGGGAGGTGCGGTGGAGCAGGAGCTGAAGGACCTTCGGGTCGAGTTCAGCAACGCGTTGGCGTCAGCCCGGGATGAGGCGGCCCTGGAAGCTATCCGCATCCGGTTCCTGGGGCAGAAATCGGGCTGTCTCACCCACCTCATGCGCGGCCTGGGACGCCTGCCGGCGGATCAGCGCCCCAGGATGGGCCAGACGGTCAACAGCCTGAAGAAAGAAATGGACGCGGGCCTGGCTGCAGCTCTGGCCGCCCTTGCATCACCTGAGCGCCGCAGCGACGGTCTGGACCCGACCCTGCCCGGCTGCGCCCCCAACCTTGGCCAGCTCCACCCCATCACCCTGGTACGCCGAGAACTGGAGGAGATCTTCATCTCCCTGGGGTACTCCATCGAAGAGGGGCCCGAGGTCGAGACCGAATTTCATAACTTCGAAGCCCTCAACATTCCACCTGATCATCCGGCCCGTGATGATCACGACTCCTTCTATGCAGGCCCCGGGCGGGTTCTGCGCACCCACACCTCTCCTGTGCAGATCCGGACCATGCAGCGCTGCCAGCCGCCCCTGAAGTTCATCGCCCCGGGCATGGTGTTCCGGCGAGACGCCATCGATCCCAACCACACCCCCGCTTTCTTCCAGCTGGAAGGGATGGCCGTCGGCGAGCGGGTCTCCCTTGCCGACCTGAAAGGCACTCTGACCGTGTTCTGGCGCCGTCTCTTCGGGGACAGGATCCAGGTCCGGTTCCGCCCCTCATACTTCCCCTTCGTGGAACCAGGAGCCGAGGTGGATATCTCCTGCATCCTCTGCCTGGGGAAGGGCTGCCGTGCCTGCGGCGGCAGCGGCTGGATCGAGATCATGGGCGCGGGCATGGTGCATCCTGCGGTCTTCCGGGCCGTGGGCTATGACCCGGACAGGGTGTCCGGTTTTGCTTTCGGCATGGGCATCGATCGTATCGCCAAGCTCAAGTACGGGATCGAGGACCTGCGCCTGTTCTGGGAAAATGACTTGCGCTTTCTGGGCCAGTTCCGGAATGAGAGCCCCCGGTGAGGTTCTCCCTGGACTGGCTGCGCGCCTACGTGGATCTTCCCGAAACTGCCGATGAGGTCGCGGAGCTTCTTGCCCAGGCAGGCCTGCCGGTGGACTCGGTGGAACGCTGGGGCGCCGATCACACCCTGGATGTCGACATTCTCGCCAACCGCCCCGATTGCATGTGCCACCTGGGTCTGGCCCGCGAGCTGGCCGCCCGTACCGGGCGACCGCTCCGCATCCCCCCGGGCAGTCCCGCCTTTGGCCGGGAAAAGGCGGAGGACCTGGCAACGGTTGAAATCGCCGACGGTGATCTCTGCTCCCGCTATACAGCGCTGATCATCACCGACGTGACCGTGGGCCCGTCACCCTCCTGGATCCAGGATCGACTGGCCTCTATCGGCCTGAGACCCATCAACAACCTCGTGGACGCCACCAACTTCGTTCTCCACGAGATGGGACAGCCGCTGCACGCATTCGATCTGGATCGCCTGGACGGCGCCCGGGTGGTGGCGCGTCGCGCCCGGGCCGGGGAACACCTGCAGACCCTGGATGGCGAGAACCACTCCCTGGAAGAGAACGACCTGGTCATCGCCGACGCTTCCCGGGCCCTGGCCATCGCCGGTGTGTTGGGGGGTGCTGAGAGCGAGATCACCCCGTCGACCACCAGGATCCTCCTGGAGTCGGCCCATTTTGATCCTGTGGCGGTACGGCGCACGAGCCGGCGCCTGGGAGTGCATACCGACGCCTCCCACCGCTTTGAACGAGGCACCGATCCCGGCATCACCCTGGTTGCCGCCCTGCGGGCTGCCGCCCTGATTCAGGAATCCGGCAGCGGCACCCTGGCTCGCGGCGAGATCGATGTGCAGTGCATGCCAGCGGAGCGGCGCAGCCTCTCCCTTTCGCCGGCCCGCCTCGGCGCACTCCTGGGCATGGACGTTTCCTGCGACAGAATGGCCGCCCTGCTGACTCCTCTGGGCTTCCAGGTGTCCCTGCCAGAACCGGGCCGGCAGGAGCACCTGATGGTGGAGGTCCCCACCTGGCGGGTGGACGTCCGCGAGGAAGTGGACCTCATCGAGGAAGTGGCGCGCATGGTGGGATACGACCAGATTCCCGCCACGGTGCCGGCCTTTCACAGCACCACCTCCCCTGGGTCGCGCCCTTCGGCCGCCTGGGACCGCGCCCGCTCGTTCATGGCAGCAGCCGGTTTCGCCGAGGCCATCCATTTTCCCATGGTGGCCCGGGGGCCCCAGGAAACATTCGCCGCGATCGTCGCGGGAGGCGGCGAGCTGGTGACCCTGGATAACCCCATGAACCGGCAGATGGATACTCTCAGGGCCAGCCTGCTCCCGGGGCTCCTGGATAGCCTGGTCCATAACCGGAACCGTGGCCGTGACCACGCCCAACTCTTCGAGACCGGACGCATCTTCCGCGAACAAGCCCATGACTCCGGCAACACGCAGGCGAAGGATCTCCCTGTGGAGCGCACTCTCCTGGCCGCCGTCTCCAGAGGACCTGGCGGTCTCCCCCACTGGCGCCGGCACCCTCGAGAACTCGACTTCTATGATCTGAAGGGGATTCTGGAGGGCATGGTGGACAGGGCCATGGGCGAACCGGCCACTCTGACCCGGCCGGAAACCGGCCATGCACCTGGCTTTCTCGACCCCCTGGCTGCCGCCCAGGTCACCATCCACGGGGACAGACTCGGCTGGATCGGCCGCCTGGCACCGGCAGCCACAGCAGCATGGGATCTGCCCGGGGATATCCTGGCCTTCGAGGTCGACCTGACCGGGGCACCGACCGCCCGGCCCCGGGCGCGGCATACCCCGGTGCCACGCCAGCCCGCGGCCGAACGGGATCTGGCCATCATCCTGCCCGCTGACGTCCGGTACCATCGCCTTGAAGCGCTCCTGCGCGCGGCCGGTGGGGACCTCCTGGAATCGGTGTCCCTTTTCGACCGGTACGTCGGGTCTCCCATCCCGGCCGGGCGGGTCAGCCTGGCCGTGCGCCTGACCTTTCGCGCACGGGACAGGACCCTGACAACTCCCGAGGTGCAGAATATAGTGGACACCATGGTGTCGAGCCTGCGCAGCGAACTGGGTGGGGAGCTAAGGGATACCTGAACCACACGTCCATGGGGAGGAGGATGATGAGCGAAACGAGAAAAACGTCTGACGACCCGCTGGTGAGCCGGGTCCACGCGGCGGCGAAACAACTCGAGGGGTTGAGCGCCCGGACCGCGCGCCTGGAAGATGAACGGGATAGCGCCCGCGATAAACTGGCGGCGGCTCTCGGCCGCATCAAAGAGATGGAAAACCAGCGCGGACAAGCCCGGCAACGCATTCAACATATCCTGGAGACGATTCATGGCTGAGGACAGAGAAAGCGGCAGCATCAACGCCCGCATTCAGGTCGAGATCGCCGGCAGAACCTACACCCTCCGGGGCAACCGTGACCCCTCTGCGGTGCGTGAGCTGGCCGGTTTCGTGGACGAGCGTATGCGCGAGATCTCCACCCGGACCAACACGGCCGATACCACCCGCGTGGCCATCCTCGCCGCCTTGAATATCGCCGATGATCTCTTCAAGGAACGCGCTTCCGGGCCGCGAGGCACACGCCAGCGGACACTGCCCTGCGCGCACAAGGCCCGGGATAAAGAACTCTGCCGCATCCTGGATGCGGCTCTGGCCGTTTGACCACGACCGGTGGCGCCCGTTAGAATGAGAGCGCCAAATGTGGACTGCGAGACTGTTGGCGAGCCGGTGCCGGTGAGCCGATACTTTTATACCCGGAAGCCCGGGTCGCATCGCGGTGAGCAGGCCCCCTCGGAGGGGGTAGCCTAATGCGCTGCGCAGGGCATCCACCCTGGTTACCCTGACTCGTACTGGGACTGCGTGCCACAGTTGAGCGGTCCATCATTTGGCAGGGGGCACGTGCTCTTCCGCTCCCAGCCGGGAATCCCGATGACTTTACTCCAGCTTCTGATTTTTTCCGGCCTCCTGACCGTCTTCTTCCTGGCCGGGGACTTTGTCCTGCGCCACCTTTCCTGGCGGCGGCTTGCCGCCCGCGCGCGCGAGAAAGCGGACCGAATCCTCGCCAACGCCCGGCGCGAGGGAGAGGTCCGCCGCAAAGATGCCGAACTGGCCGCCCAGGAACTGAGAGAGCGCCTGGAGACCGAAGCGGCCGAGCGTGAAGGAGCGCAGCAGACCCGGCTGGACGAGATGGAAGAGACTCTCTCCAGCCGCCAGGAGACGATCCAGAGGGAAGAGTCACGGCAGCGTGCCACAGGATCCCGACTGGCCCGTGACCAGGAGGTGCTGACGACCCGGATGAGACAGCACGATGAGCGTGCGGCGAACATTGCCCGGCAGGAAGAATCCGTCGTGAAGCGCCTGGAGGAGATCGCCGGACTCTCCCGGGAACAAGCCGAGGAACACCTGCGCACCGAACTGGTGGAAGGAGCAAGGGTCCAGGCAGAAGAAGAGATCCGGAATGTGGTGGAGAAGGCTCGTGCCAGCATGAAAAAACGCATCGGCGAGGCTCTGAGCCGGTCCCTGCAGCAGGTACGCAGCAGTGGCGTGGTTGAATCAACGATCAGTGTGGTGCGCCTCCCTTCGGACGACATGAAAGGCCGGATCATCGGGAGGGAAGGGCGCAACATCCGCTCCATCGAAATGGTCACGGGCATCGACCTCATCGTTGACGACACACCCGGCACCATCACCCTCTCCTGTTTCGATCCCCTGCGCCGCGAAACAGCCCGGGTCGCCATCGAGAGGCTGCTGGAAGACGGCCGCATCCACCCGGCCCGCATCGAGGAACAGGTGGAGAAAACCCGGAAGGACATGAAAGAAGTCATCCGGGAGACGGGTGAATCGACCGCCTTCGAGTTGGCGGTCCAGGATCTTCATCCGCGCCTGGAGGAACTCCTGGGGCTGTTGAAATACCACACCGTTCAGGGCCAGAATCTTCTGCAGCATTGTCGTGAAACAGCCGATCTTGCCGGCGTCCTGGCCCAGGAACTGGGCCTGCCCGCGGATATACCCCGGCGTGCCGGCCTGCTCCACGAAATCGCCCAGGCCACCGATGAACAGCTTTCCGCCCCCACCATTATCGCTTCCGGTGAGCTGGCCATGCGTCATGGCGAGAGCCGTGACGTTCAGGAGGCCATCGCCGCTGCCCATCTGGACGTCACGCCGCGGGCGGTGGAGGGAGCCCTGGTTCGTCTCGCATGCCGCCTGTCCCACAGCCGGCTGGGTGCAAAGAAGCACAATCTGGAGGTCTTCATGGGCCGCCTCCGCCGGCTTGAAAAGATTGCCCTCTCCTTCCCGGGAGTGCGCACAGCCTACGTTTTTCGCGCCGGCAAGGAGCTGCGGGTCCTGGTGGACAACCAGAAGGTCTCCGACCGCGAGGCAGTCGCCCTGTCTCAGGAGATCGCCGGCCGTCTGAAACGGGAAGCGGATATTCCCGGCGAAATCAAGGTCAGTGTGCTGCGCGAAACACGGACCGTCGAATACGCTCTCTAGGCGGAGGTTCTGATGCGCGTTCTCTTCATCGGCGATGTGGTGGGCAAACCAGGCCGTCGCATGCTCACTCGCCACCTGGACAGTCTGGTGGACCAAAATCGCGTCGACTTCATCGTCGCCAACGCCGAGAATGCGGCCGGCGGCTTCGGCGTCACGCCCGATGTGGCGCGAGAACTCTTTGACCTGGGGATTCACTGCCTCACTTCCGGCAATCACATCTGGGACAAGAAAGAAGTTTTTGACCTGCTGGATGAACAACCGGCCCTTCTCCGGCCGCTGAACTATCCTCCCTCCTGTCCCGGCGACGGAATCTACGTGGGCCAGACGGCGGCCGGGCTGCAGGTGGCCGTTCTCAACATCATGGGGCGCGTCTTCATGCCGCCCTGCGATGACCCTTTTCGCCGCGTGGACGAGGCCTTGTCCAAGCTGGACCCGAAGATCCGCCTCATCATCGTTGATTTTCATGGCGAGGCCACCTCGGAGAAGGTTGCCATGGGCTGGCATCTTGATGGACGTGTTTCCATGGTCCTGGGAACCCACACCCACGTGCCGACCGCTGATGAGCGCATCCTTCCCGGGGGCACGGCCTACCAGAGTGATGTGGGCATGACCGGCCCCTACAGATCGGTCATCGGCGTCATGGCCGAAGACGTTCTCAAGCGCTTCGTGACCGGCATGCCCACGCGCTTCAGGACCGCGAAGCAGGGAGCCGAACTGCACGCGGCCCTGGTGACGGTCGATGACAGAAGTGGGCGCGCCACCGGCATCCAGCGCTTGCAGGTGATCGAGGAAGACTGATGCAGGGTCGGCAAGCGCCGGCCCTTCCCGGTCCCGGCGAGCGGGTGTACGGTGTCACGGAGCTCAACAAAGAGGTTCGCCTGGCACTGGAGGGAAATTACCCCCTCATCTGGGTCGAAGGTGAAATCTCCAATTTTCGCCATTTTCAGGCATCGGGACACTGGTACTTCACGCTCAAGGATTCTTCGGCACAGGTTTCCGCCGCCATGTTTCGCGGCCAGAACCATCATATCCCCTTCACTCCTGCTGATGGCATGCAGGTCCTGGTGCTGGGACAGGTCTCCCTCTATGAAGCCCGGGGCAGCTATCAGGTCATCGTGCGGCGCATGGCAGAGCAGGGAGCAGGTGCTCTACACGCCGCGTTCCAGCGCCTCCGCAGCCGCCTGGCGGCGGAGGGATTGTTCGAGGAATCGCGCAAGCGCCCCCTGCCGGCGCTACCGCGGCGCATCGGCATTGTCACCAGCCGTGACAGCGCTGCCCTGCGCGATATCCTCCGCATCCTGCGTCGGCGCCATGGGGGAGTCTCGGTGCTTCTGATTCCCACCCGCGTTCAGGGAGAAGGCGCTGCCGGGGAGATCGCCGCGGCCATCACCCGTGCCGGCACCGTGGCGGATCTGGATGCACTCATCGTCGGACGGGGCGGTGGCAGCCTGGAGGACCTGTGGGCCTTCAATGAAGAAGAAGTTGCCCGCGCCCTGGCGGCCTGTCCCATTCCGGTCATCTCCGCCGTGGGTCACGAGACGGATGTCACCATTGCCGACATGGTCGCGGATCACCGGGCCGCCACTCCCTCTGCCGCCGCCATCATGGTCGTCGCCCATGCCGACGACCTGAAGGAACGCCTCCACGGCCTGGGACGCCGTCTGGCCGGCGCCACCCGTCTGACCCTCTCCCGGCTGCGCGCAGGCCCCGCCGGCAGCTTCCATCTTCTGGCAACGCGGCTCCTTGAAGGACGCCTGCACCGCTCCGTGCAGCGTTCCGACGATCTCACCGGCCGCCTGATGCGCGCGGGAAACAAGCACCTGAGCCGGCGCCGGCAACGGAC
>Ga0114949_10000040_pt1 | contig 44147 bp, 33 predicted proteins | sample N074metaG_FD_83505 | JGI IMG/M metagenome (GOLD analysis project Ga0114949, IMG submission 83505) | Deep subsurface microbial communities from Kermadec Trench to uncover new lineages of life (NeLLi) - N074 metaG | ecosystem: Environmental > Aquatic > Marine > Ocean trench > Sediment | place...
CGACGATCGCGGTTACGGTGCCCGACTCGGCGACCAGGTCTACGCCGCTCAGTACCTCCGTGCCCGGCTCGTACCCAAACCTCACACCAGCAAAGCGCACGCGCTCAAGTTTCTCTGGAAACGTCTCGGGATTGTCGGGATCGGTGACCTCGGGCTCCAGTTCGAGCAGGTAGAACGCGCGTTGAAGCCCGACCGACAGATCCTGCACGGTGGACCAGAGATACACTAGCTCCCAGGTCAGTTGGCTTAGCTCCACGCCCTTTTGCGAAGCCGTCCTGTAGGCGCCGAGGTTCCATACCGCGAAGCCTACCAGCGCAACCGTTCCGCCGAGAAAGGTCGATTTTTCGGCGAACGCCCATGTTGCCATGAAGTATTCCGCAACCAGGTATGCAATGAGACCAAAGACCAGCGCGCCCATCATCAGGAGCGCCATGTAGAATCGCATCTGGTACGAGGCATCGAGCGCCTGCTGCGAATCACGCTCGAACCTCGCCATCATCCGCTCTTCGGCGGCATTCGCCTTGACGACACGAATCGCCGCAAGCGTCTCCTGAATTCGTGACGTCAGGTCACTGTTGGCTTCGCGCGCAAGCCGCGCAGCATCCCGTACCTTTGGAATCAGGAACCGCGTCAGGCACACGATCGGAATTGCAGCGCCCACTATCGCCAACCCGAACCAGGGTGAGAAATACAGCAGCATGACGATGCTCGCGACGATCGTGGCGATGACTCGAAGCGGGCTCACAACCAGGTACTGCAAGATATTCGTTATGGTTGCGCTATCCTGGTAAACGCGATACATCGCATCGCCGGTACGGGCATGACTGTGATACCTGAGAGAAAGGTGTTCCGCCCGACTCAGCATCTCGACGCGCAATTTCTGATTGATCTGCTGAAAAATCCATGCCTGGTAGTATCTGCCCACTGCCGCATAGGTCGTGAGTAACAACCAGGCCAGAGCGCCGACGATCAGAATACCGTTTCGGACGCGTGTACGTTGTTCGTCGGACAACAGCACCTCGTCTTGCTGTCCGCTGGTCACATATTCTTCGCCGACGAACAGCATTTTGGCCTGCAAGGGCTGGAGTCGCTCACCCAGCAACACCTTGTTTTCGATCAGGTCGAAGCCAACAAAATAAATGGCAATAAAAATGACACCCATGAGGATGCTGAGGGCAAAGTACGTTATCAGGTGTTTCAGCAGCGGCCGGTAGTACGGCCAGCAACGCCAGGCCAGCTTGAGCAGCGCTTTCAGCGAATAATCGCTGCGCACTTCCGCACTGCTCAATAGAAGCCCTCAGCCGCATATTGCGTCCAGGGTTCGCCTTCGCCGATTCCATAACCGTTCAGCAATCCGTCTTTCAGCCACTGCCGAAACTTCGGGTGCGAGTTGAGCGCGTCGATGCGATCAAGTGCGTCAAGCCACGGCGCTGGATCGTATGTCACCTGGCGCGGTGAGTAGCGGCCGTCTTCGAATACGCCGTAACAGGCATGCAGTCTGCCGCAACGTGGTTGTCCGACGCTGCCTGGATTGATATAGGTCTTATCGCCGATACGCTTCGTAAACTGAACATGGGTATGTCCGAACATCACGAGCGGACAATTGCTGTCGCCATCCATGGCACGAAAGCTCTCATCCGGCGCATCAGGCAATGCTGCTGGCGTTGGCTTTTCAAGTTCGCCGTGATGCAGAAACATTTCCAGACCGCCGACTTCATACTTTCCTGCCGGCAGATACTTTTTAAGCGGCGCAATCGCCGCGTCAGTGAGGCGCTCAATGACCCACATATTCAGTGCGACCCACTCTTGCGGCCAATGCTCGAATATAGAGTGATCAAAAACCTCTTCGTCATGATTACCCATGATCGAGATGTCAGCATCCAATTCAATTAGGAGTTCCGCGGTCTCGTTAGCTTGCGGTCCCGCCAACAGCGCATCACCAAGAAACACAACGTGATCAGCATCCTGTTCCGCCGACATAACCGCACGCAGAGCCTCGGCGTTGCCGTGAATGTCACCTATTACCAAGATCTTTGTGCTTTTAGTCACCCTATCTTTTCCAGCTGGATTCAAGTTCGTGTAACTCGAAATCCTCGATGATTTGCTCGCCACTATAGGTCGTTAGCTCCACCGGGTTGATGTATCCGTTAGGGAGGAAGCAAAATGAGGCCGATATCGGCCCGCCGTTGATAAAGATCTCAATCGAAGTTTTATCAATTAGCAATCGCACTGCAAGGTTCGGCGTCTCAGGCAATTGCACGTACGACCGGTCGCCCACAATTTTGTTGAAGCCGCTCGATTCAATACTGAGCCTGTTCGAAGACCAATCGAAAAGCACAGCGTGGCCACGGATGACGAGGTAAAGTGATTTCGCTTCCTGCTTGTGCACTGTAAACGAAACGTCGAAAAGCTGTGCATCCGTTTCCGGCGCCAGCGGTTCGCCATTGCAAATCGTTTGCCGCTCGAAGCTGATGGTTTTCTTACGCAGAGCCTCCAATTCCTTAACGGGCCAGCGCGAGATAGAGACATCTTCGCCCGAACCGACGAGTGACAGTTCAACGGGAATCGATAGCTGCTGGTTAAACGGCATTTCCGGATACAGCCCACCGGCCATCCAGGAAATTTGAATGCGGCGGCCGTCCGGTGCGTTGCTCCAGGTTTGCGCGGCGTAGCTATTTCGGCCCTGATCGAAGTTCATTATCTGAGTCTCAGCCGTGAACCTTGTGCCATCGAAACTGCCGACGCAATACCTGCCTTTCGCGCCCATAAACACCCAACGCTCCTTTCCCGACTCATCACTTAACGAGAAAAAGTCGGGACATTCACAGTCGCCGTCCAGAGTAATGTCCTGGAAACGAGTCCATTTCCGCGAGTCCGGCGAACTCAGCAGACAGTAGCGGTCATCCGCCACGTACAAGGCCATGATCCAGCGCCGCGACGCTTCATGCCACACAACTTTCGGATCTCGATTGTCGGCTTCTATCCAATCGACAATCGGATTGTCCTCAAACTTTGTGAACTCCTTGCCGCCGTCCACACTGACTGCCAGGCATTGGCAAAAGGGGCGTGCTGGCTCCGCGTTCGAGCCCGCAGCGGTATAGAACAGTAGCATCGCCCCTGCACCGAATCCTGCCGTGTTGTCGTGATCAATGACCGCCGACCCGGAAAACATGGTGCCCAATTCGTCCGGGTACAGTGCATGCTCCACCTGCCGCCAGTGCACAAGATCGTCGCTGACCGCATGCCCCCACCACATTTTTCCCCAGGTTGAAGCTTCGATGTTGTGCTGAAAAAACAGGTGCCAGACGCCGTTTTGGTACACCAGTCCATTCGGATCGTTAATCCAATTCTCGCGAGCCGTGAAGTGAAACTGAGGCCGGTGCAATTCATTGTAAAGATCCAACGTCGATGACTCCTGAAGCAGCTTGACCTCTCACAGGTTGGCCTGTTCTGTAAGAACGGTAAAGAAGCGCACCCGGTCAATATCTCGATTCCCACCCATTTTCGGTTTTGGGTGGGTTCTCGGAAATAGCGAGCCCCTGCAAGTGCCAGTCAAAATGATTGAATGCATAATGGGTCCATACATCTTGAGACCGCCGGCTCCCGAGGACTTAAGTAAGGAAACGCAAACCAAATGTTCACAAAACCGATAAATACAACTGAAGATTCACTCGAACTGATTGGTGGCAAAGGCCGCTCGCTAGCGAAAATGGCTTGTGCTGGATTTGCCGTGCCTGGTGGTTACCTGGTCACTGCCGACGCCTACCGACGTTTTGTCGCGGACAACGACCTGCAGTCCACCATCCTTGAGAAAGCACGACCTCATTTGAAAGACGGTTACGCGGTTTTTGATAGGTGCGCTGAAGAAATCAACGCGTTGTTTCTGCAAACGCCTATCAGTGATGCAATCGTCACGGACATCAAAGCCGCTTATAGAGCGTTGCAGGATGATGACCTTCCGGTCGCAGTTCGCTCTTCAGCGAATGCAGAGGACTTGCCCGATTTTTCGTTCGCCGGACAGCAGGAAACCTTCCTCAACGTTCGCGGTGAAGATGCTGTGGTTGACGCTGTTCGAAAATGCTGGGCATCGTTGTGGACCGCGCAAGCGATCAGTTATCGCCATAAAAACGGGATTGATCAGAGCGTCGTCGCTATGGGGGTCGTTGTACAGATCATGGTGCCATCCGAAGTATCGGGCATTCTGTTTACAGCGAATCCGGCCACCGGCGAGCGATCTGAAATAATCATCAATGCCAGCTTCGGCTTGGGCGAAGCAGTCGTTAGCGGCCAGGTTACGCCCGACACGTTTATCGTTAATCGTGGCGACCTTTCAATTAAGGAATCGGTACTGGGCCCGAAAGAACAGCAGATCGTTTATGACGGTGAGCAAGGTATTCGAATTGAGGACGTCTCTGAAGCTGACCGCGGCGTATCCTCCATGTCCGATGCAATGCTCAAGGAACTGTGTGAGACGGCGCTCAAGATAGAAAGCCTGTACGACGGACAACCGCAGGACGTCGAATGGGCATTCTGTGACGGTCATTTACACCTGCTGCAGTCTCGTCCAATCACCAATCTTCCCGCACAACCGATCGAGGTGGTCTGGGAGCCCACGCCGCCGGCGCGATTTGTCAGCCGCCGGCAGATTGTCGAAAACATGCCCGATCCGATTTGCCCCCTGTTCGAAGAGCTCTATTTGACCAAGGGACTGGAAGCACCGCGGGCGGAAAAAAGCCTGATGGTCGGCGGCGGCCCCATGTTCGTTACAGTCAACGGCTTTGCATATCAGCGTTTTGACTGGCCGCAAATTATCAAGCATATGGACGCGCTCGAGAAAAAGAATAATGGGCTGCAGGCCATTTCCGAAGAGGAGATTGAAGCCGCAGAGTACGACGCGTTCCAGAACCATCTCAAGAAGCTGAAGGAAGATGCCGCAGACACGGCGGCCGCGGACATCGACCCGTTTCGCAATGATCTGAGTGAGGATGATCGAACCGCCTTTGATGCCTGGCGCGAAAGTCAGACCGTGGAAAGCATCAATTCCCGCGTCACAATGCCCGAAAGCGACAATCCGACCTACGTCGCGTTTAATCACACGGCCCAGAACGATACAGTGCTAAGGAAGTGGTACGAATACACCATGCCAAGACTGGAAGGCGTCGCCGAGAAGTGGCGCAAGGTGGACGTGACCAACGCCTCTGACGAGGAACTGTTCGCCGGTATTTGCGAGATGGGTATCGAAGAAGGCCGCTACTGGAGCGACGATTCGAGCCATACTTTTGGTGTCGCCAAGTCGACCGACGATCAGCTGCAGTGCTTCCTGAAAGAGACGCTGCCGGATCACAATTTTATCAGCGGCCAGTTTCTAACCGGCATTGCCTCAAAAACGATGCAGGCCAACGCCGACCTGTTCGAGATTGCGAAACTCGTCCGGGCTAGCGACGAGTTGAGCTACACAGTGCTCGCCGTGCCGTCACGATTTCTGATGCAGGCGCTCCGGGACCACGAGAAAAGTGGCGAGGTTGTAGCAGCGCTGGATCAGTACCTGCTGACCTACGGCCACCAGGGTTACAGCATGGATTTTATCGAGCCAACCCAGGTGGAAGATCCTTCCGCTTTGTTCGCAACGCTAAAAGGCATGGTCAGGAACAAGGACTACAACCCTAAGAACCAGTCAAACAAGACGGCAGCCATCCGCGAGCAAAAACTCAAGGAAATTTCCGAGCTGATCTCGGGCCTCGAGTACTGGCAGTTCCGCTTCCGCTTATGGCTCGCGTTGAAGTACAACTTCATCCGCGAGGAGGTCGCATTCCGCTTTGGTTTTACCTGGTCAATACTTCGACCTATGGCGCTTGAGTTGGGCCGAAGGCTGGTCGAGGCAGGAACGTTCAAGCGGGAAGATGACATTTTTTTCCTGGTAAGCGATGAGCTCGAGCAAGCTATTGAAGCCCGCAAGCAAAACAAAGCGCTTCCTGAGCTCAAAAAACTTGCCGCGGAACGTCGCGAGCTACGCGAAGCACGCAAGCGACATCATCCTCCGGGCACGCTGCCTGCAGAGGTCAGTGAAATCGATGCTGTTTCGTTCAAAGAAACCCAGATCAAGAACGACGAGGCAAGCAATATCATGCGCGGCTTCGCTGTGAGCTCAGGTACGATCACGGCAAAAGCAAGTGTGGTCCTGGGTCCATCTGAGTTCGACAATATGATACCCGGCAGTATCCTCGTCAGCCCCCTGACCACTCCGGCCTGGACTCAGCTATTTGCTCATGCGGTTGGCCTTGTCACAGACGTCGGCAGCATTCTCGCGCACGGATCCATTGTTGCCCGTGAATACGGCATCCCGGCTGTGCTGGGTGTCGGTAATGGCACCAAGCGCATCAGGAATGGCCAGACGATCACGATTGATGGTGACTCCGGAACCGTTCTGATTCACGACGACGATTAAGACTCGCCGGCAAGCATTCACCGGCAACAAAAAGGGCAGCCATAAGCTGCCCTTTCACCATTAACAATCTGACTGATGTCTACATGCCATCCCAGCGCACCTGGAAGGTGACGGTACGTGGCTGCTGGATGAGTCCAAAGAGCTGGGCGTCTGTCCCGCCAAGAGCCGTTCTGGGCAAGTACTGTCCGGAATGGTCGGTGAGATTGCCAGCAGACAAGGAAAAGTTCCAGCGCCCCACGGCCGCGCCAATTGTTGCTGCCAGGTTTTCAAAATCATCAGCGGAGGGAACGTACTCATCAGGGGCTGTGAACACATTGATTCCATCGACCTTGTCGCGAATGACGTAGTTCAGCGACCCAAATATTGACCAATCGCCACCGCCAATCGCCTGGTTGTAGTTGATGCCAAAGTTGTGTGTCGTTGGGGAATAGTTATAGAGCTTCCCGCCAAGTTTGACGGCACTCGGGTAATTATCGACTGCCCCTGGTGGCGGAACGTTCTTTACCTCCGTGTCAACGAATGCGCCGGCATAGTTTAGCGCCCAATTGTCGCTCACTGCCCAGTTCAGGCCAATTTCAAAAGAAGTAACCAAGCCGTCAGTTCCGGAAATAGCCATGGCTACCGGCTGCGGAGGAATATTCACGTCGGCCCACAAGGGTATGTCCTTCCAGTCAGCGTAGATGTATGCCGCATCCACCTGCAATCGCTCGGCCACCGTCCATTTTATCCCGATCTCGGTATTGTTAAGTTCGGCCGGGTCCAGGTTGCTTTGGGCATCAATTCCGGCAGCCTCGAGCGCGTCCAGACTGGCCTGACCCAGGATAATCGGAGCGCGATACGTCTGGGAGTGCGTCAGGTAAATCATTCCGTTCTCGGAAGGTGTCCAGGTCAAACCCAGGCGATAGCTTGTGGCGTCGTATGTGTTGTCAACAACCGTTTCTTCTCCAGGTAAGGAGTATGGACCGAATGGCGGGTCAACACCGATGAAACCCAAGTCACTTACGCTTGTATCCGTTCTATCTACATCCTGATAGCGCAGTCCGGCCGTGAAGCTCCACTGGTCGTTAAATGCGTACTCGATCTCACCGTATACGGCGAAAGTTTCGGATTGGATTTGGTTATTTTCATGTACATAGATGAAGAAATCCGGAATCTCCGAGAAGTTCTCCGAATTACTCTCGACGTCCATGTAGAACAGACCGGCGAGCCATTGCAGATTACTGTCCGTCGTTGATACCAAGCGAAACTCCTGGGTAAAAGTCTCGGCCGGCTGGTTAGATATGACGCCAGACTTTTGCGGGCCCAAACCAATGTCGAATATGTACTCCGAATTAGCCTCCTTCTTGGGCGTATCCACAAGACCGGTAGAACTGGTAAGCGCCGCGAATCCAAGATCGAATCTGAGAAGCAATGTTGACCAGTTGATTTCAAAATCATTCTTCACTCTGCCACCAGGGAACACGTCTAGCAGTATATCTACCGTGACCGGGCTGAGAATCATTTCGCCACCCGTAGTATCGAGAATCTGGTTTCCGATAAGGTTGTGGTATTCGGTGTTCCACTCCGAATGCGTCAGTTCCAGATCAAACCATTCGGCAATATGCCAGAGCGCCTTGATACGAACTGAATCGCGGCTGTATGCGAGCGGGTCGTCATAATCTGGCTCACCTTCGACGTAGCCGTAGCCGGGGTTTTGCTCTTGAAGATAGGAAATCCTGATTCCAAAGACGTCCTTGACAAGCGGGAGATTAACCACGCCGCCGACCGAGTATCCGGTGCCGCTGGTGCCGTCAATGTCAGAGATGCCGACCTGGGCTTTGAAACCCAAATTTTCGAGATCGACCGGATTGGTCCTCAGAATGACACTGCCTGCCTGCGAATCCTGACCATAGGACGTTCCCTGAGGTCCTCGAAGGACTTCAATTCTCTGCAGATCATAAGTGCCAATGGGAGGTGGGACCGGCGTACTGATGTCCACAAAGGGAACATCATCGACGTAGTAGCCCACCGGCGCCTGGCCATCAGAAGATCCGGATTGAACAATGCCGCTGGCCCTGAGCTGTATATTCTGGTCATAGGGCGGTTTATTCCCGAAATGCGTCGCACCCGGTATCAGCATGGTAATGTCGGACAGATCGTTAAATGTCGGGAGTTGCAGCTGCTCTTCAGGGATTGCCTGAATCGACTGGGTGACCTCCATTATATTTTTTTCGCGACGGTCAGAAAGGACAATGATTTCTTCGATTACGCTGGCCTCGGCCTCGTCGTCCGACTGTGCAAGTGCCCCGAACGAAATCGGCGCAATCAAACTGCATGTAAGTATACGAACTAGTAAATTTCTCACGATTCTCCCCCTTTGCACCCTGACGTCGTATTCAGGACATAGAATACCTAATTGCCACTCAACTCGATTTGTATCTCAAGCATCACAAACCCTCAACCGGGTTCTTGGCAAAATCCCCCATTATTTGTGCTGTTAGTCTGCGTCCTTCTGTTAGTCCGCGTCCTCAATAGCGATTGCACGAACCCAGGTCCCTTCCATACGCTCCACATTCAGCGGCAGGCTGAGGAAAAAGACGCGCTCCTGCTTGAGTGTTTCAAGATTGGATAGCGGGTACACAATGGGAATATTGTTGCCCGTCATTGCTCTGTGCGTGGGGCAATTTTCGGGTTCGGTGGCGTGCATTTTTGTCTCCCAGGCAATCCCTGGCACGCCGACGCCCAGCATCTTTATTTTCTTTTCCTCTGCCAGCCAATAGGCGGTGTCCCCTTCAATCCAGGGCTGATCATCGCCGTCCTTGTTGCTTCTCATAAGTACGATATCGCCCTCGCGAACGTTCGCCAGATGCTCAGGAAGAATCGGTTCGGCTTTGAGGTGATCGAGATTGCAAACGCATGCGTCGCCGTAGTAAGCGGAAAGCGGCATGTCCCATATGCCCAACATGCCCTCCGGCAATCCTGTCCAGTTGTCATTGTGACCAATGCCGAGCTGGATGTGGGAACCCATGTGGCCACTTAGCCCGCCAATCGGCCACTCGGCTACAGTGCCCCTGTTGGCGCCGACCAGATGCTCGATCGTGCCATCTAATTCGTTGACGGTTTCCTCAACAATCCAGGGCATGCCGTAGACGTCTCGAACGCCTTCTTCGACCGTTCCATCCAGTCGCGCCACCCGTGATACAAGCTCGGCCGTGAGATCGACGATTTTCTTATTCTTGAGACTGATCATCAGGAGCCCTCCGGTGCTTCGAAGGCGACCGCCCTGATAAAGCTGGCTTCGAACTTCTTGAAATTCAGCGGTAATCCAAAGTACATAACACGATCCGCCGTAATTGTTTCAATATTGACGAGTGGGTGAGCGATCGGGATGTTGGCACCCAGCAGCATGCGTCGGATAGGTGAATTGTCTGGGGCGGGAACCTTGAGGTCGTATTGCCATTCAATGCCCGGAACACCCAGCCCCTGCATTTTGATTCGCCGATCTTTGATCAACCACTCAGCCGTACGCGCAGACAGCCACGGACGCTCCAACCCGGTGAATGGGCTCGTCATCAGGACGATATCGCCCTTCTGAATATTGCTCAGGTGCTCAGGCAGAATTTCCCGGCCACGCACGTCGCCTTCTTTACCCTTCATGTCCCAGCCTTCGCCAACGGGGTATTCACCCGGTTCGCTCATCGCCTGCGGTGTAAGCTCAGCCAGATTGCAGACAGCAGCTTCGCCGACGAAGTTCTCTAGCGGCATCTCCCAAAGGCCCTTCATGTCTGGCGACGCACCCACCCAGTGACTGATATGTCCCTTGCCGCCCTGGACGTGCGATCCATGATGAGAGGTCATTCGCTCTTGGGGCCACACTTCGTCGCCGGGCGGCGCCCAGTAGAGCGTAAACAGGGAATTATCACCGGGAAATTCGCCTTCCCGCATAACCCAGGGTTTACCGTAAGGATCAGTATTGCCTTCTTCGATTGTGCCATCGACCCGATGAATTCGAGCCTTGACGCGTGGGCTTAAATCGATTGCCCGGTATCCGTCTAATGAGAACATTATTATCCACTTCGCTGCTTTTCGTCAGGTTACGTCGCGACTAAAGCAACTCCAAATGCCTGAGCCTGAAGTTCACCCATTTGCATTCGTACTGCCTTCATCCGCACTGCGCATGCGATCAAGTGCCGTAAGACAGAAATCTTCCTTGCCGAGCGCACCCGCCTTGAGCACGAACGAAATGGGATCAGCACCACCCTGATGGCAATAGCCTCCCCCCAACTCATCAAATGCAGAAACCACGACTCTGCGGATGCCAAGCGAGTTGATCACCTGGCCCGACGTTTCTCCGCCCGCAACAACGAACTTGCGTACGCCCTGCTCGTAGAGGCCAACCGCCACTTCACCAAGGATACGGTCCGCGAGTTCCGCCGCACCGTCTCGCCCGAGCGCGCCCTGCGTGCGCTGCAACTCGTCGGCATTAGCAGACGATGCAACGGCGACGGGATCGTTGTCTATGCGCTCCTCGGCCCATTGCAATACTTTGCTGACATAGTCGGGATCTTCCGCTGCTTCGAGCAGGTCGATCCGGAATACGGGATGACGTTGTTCGAAGTAGTCGACCTGGCGCAGCGTTGGGCCGGCGCAGCTGCCCGCGATAAACGCTTCCTTACCGGGACTGGCCGGTAGTAGAGTTCTGGGTTCGCTTTTCAAAACGTTTGGATTGTTACGTTGCCAGCCTCGCGCAAGAAAAACTGGCAACGCATCCGCACCGGTCGTCAACGGCCAGTCCAGGGCAAAGTCCACGATACGCACGAGGTCGTCGTCGTCGGCCGAGTCCGCAATGTACAAATCGGGTGCGTCCGGTTTGGCAAGGTATTCCTCGACCGCCTCCTTGCCACGCATCAGTAGACCGTGAGACAAAAGACCAACTTTTCTTGTCGATTGAGACTGCAATACTTCAACGAGGTTCGAGTTCGTCATGGGCGTAACCGGGTCGGCGCGTTTGAATGACTCACCGAGCGGCGTGCTGCCAATGTACATTCGTCCCTGGAACACGGTGACGGTATGAATAGGAAACGCCGGGCAGAACAAGGTGTGCTCCGCACCGCTTGCTTCCAGCATAGCCTCGGCCACGGGACCGATGTTGCCCTTCTCCGTGGAATCGAAGGTCGCGCAATACTTGTAGTAAAAACGCGCGCATCCGATCTTCTGTAGCGCGCGGACCGTTTGCTTCGCTTCTTCTGCAGCAACATCCGCATCAACCAGGCGAATCTTCCGAGCGACTACGACTGCAGTGGCGGACGACGGCAAATCCGCGAGACCTTCAACAGAACTCACCAATGGGCATTCCACGCCTTCGCGCTCAAGCAGACTGGCCACCATCATGCCGCCGGTCAGGTCGTCAGCCAGTACTCCTAGCTCAATCAACAGTCTTGTCCCGATTGCGTACGATGTCGACATCCTACGACAATTGATCCCCGAATCGCTATCAACAGTTTCGCATCCGGATTTTGGGTGAAGAATGCCGTTGCCAGTTGCGGGCACTCGTTGCGATACTGGATTATCAGTGCTGCAGAACGAAGTCAGAAGCCTATGAGTACAAGTGCGAGTACAATCGCAACCCGCCTCGGCAAAGTGCGCGGCCTGGATGACGGCCGCGTCAAATCGTTTCTCGGTCTGCGCTATGCTGAGCCACCGACCGGTGATCGTCGATTCAAGCCACCTGTGATGGTTTCAAGCTGGGACGGCATGGTCGATGCAACACGGTTTCCCAACCGGGCAATGCAAGCCGATAAATCGAGCCCTGTTAAGAATCCGGTTGCCGGTGCGCTGAGCGAAGACTGCCTGTTCCTGAATATCGTCACACCGTCCACAAAGGGGAAACGACGTCCGGTACTCTTTTGGATTCACGGCGGCGCCTTTGTAACAGGCTCGGCCAATGAATATGACGGCAGCGTACTTGCCGGTCAGGGCGACGTCGTCGTCGTAACCGTCAATTTTCGTTTAGGCCCATTCGGTTTTCTGGACCTGTCTGCCCTTGGGTCTGACTATCAAAATTCGATTTCCAACGGCATCCTGGACCTGATACTTGCTTTGCAGTGGGTGCAGGAAAACATCGAGGATTATGGGGGAGATCCGGGCAACGTCACTATTTTCGGCGAGTCCTCCGGCGGTTCATTGGTCCTGAGTCTGCTCGGCGCGCCGGCAGCGGATCGTCTCTACCACAAAGCTATTGCTCATAGCGCTACCTGTGCGTTCCGGCTTCCGACCGATCGAAGCGAGAAGATTGCCAGGCGTATGGGCGTCGATCGAAGCAACTATTCGGACGAGCTTCTTTCGATGCCCGCTCCGGACATCGTCGACCTCAACTTGCACTGCGGTGTCACCGTCGATGGTCAGGTCATCACTCGATCTACCTTTGATGCCATCAGGGATCGCGGCAATAACGGCGTTCCGCTGATTACCGGAACCAATCTCCGCGAGGGTACGCTCTACACCCAGGGAGAGGATGCTGCACAAGATCACTACCCGAGTTTCAATAAAGGCCTCGCAACAGAAATGTTGCTTGGCGGAGATCCACAAGACTATCTTGCGGCACTGGCGAAAGCCTATCCGAATGTCTCACCCGGCATTTTCCACGAGATGATCTGGACCGATATGTTCCGCCGGATTTGCAGTGAGGCAGCTGCAGCATCATCGCTTGCAGGTCCCGGCGCTTGGTTGTATCGATTCGACCTGCCCGGAAACCTGCCGGAGGTCAGCCACCTTGGTGCAACTCACTCCAGCGAAATGGCATTTACGTTCAACACCTTCGCCAATCCTGACACGCACGCATGCATCACCTATCACGACCGCGATGATCCCGTCGTTCGAAAGGTTGCGAAAGCATGGTCGGACACCGTCATTCGTTTTGCGAAAACCGGGCAACCCAACGGCGGTGAACTGCCAAACTGGCCTGTTTATGAGACCGGTGAACGGAACTGCCTGATCATTAACGATGACTTCCGAATCGAGTCTGACCCGGATCAACTGCACCGCAGCCTGTGGAATAGATAGCTATGCAAGACACACACTGGCACCTGCCGGAACACAAGGCATCACGGATGGTTGTCGTGCGCGACGATAAAGGTAAGTTTCGTGGCGGCAAGGGCGGTTGGCGGCTAAGTGATCGATATGTATCCGGGTCCGTCGGTCTTATCAGTACGGCACGAGACTATGCCCTGGATTGATCCCAACAACGAGCTAACTGCCGTCATCATGGCGCAACAGCCGACCACAGATTTGCACGCCGAAATTGGCAAGGCGATCCATGCGGCGATTTAGGCATTCACAATGAGAAATGAATGGCTTGCGCAGGTCCAGGAAGAAATACTGGAACCGAAGCGACCGATCGTCGATCCACACCATCATCTGTGGCGCGGCAAAAAGATTGCGGACTACGAACTCGAAGACCTGTGGTCAGACACAGCATCCGGGCACAACATCATCGGTACGGTGTTCGTCGAGTGCGGCGCGGATTACCGGCCGAGCGGACCCAAACCGATGCGACCGGTCGGCGAGACTGAGTACGTTGCTGCAACAGCTGCGGATTCGCGGCGCGACACGAGAAAAGGCAGGCCGCCAATTCTCGGTATCGTTAGTCATGCGAATCTACGTCTCGGCGCTGCGGTCGTTGAGGTCATCGACGCGCATCGAGAGGCAGGGAACGGCCTGTTGCGCGGTATCCGCCACGCGGTTGCGTTTTACCCGGACCCGCCCGCCGTCGACCGTTACACCGGTCGCGTGGAACACCTGATGATGGACGAGGATTTTCGCGAAGGTTTCGCGCAACTGGCACCGGCCGGAATGAGCTTCGACGCCTGGCTTTTGCACAACCAAATTCAGGAATTAACCGGCCTGGCTCGCGCGTTCCCCGAGACGACGATTATATTCGATCACTTTGGGGGGCCACTGGGAATCGGCCCGTACAAGGACAAGCAGGCCGAGATTTTCACGCAGTGGAAACTCGACGTCGCCGAACTCGCCACCTGCGACAACGTCGTCGCGAAGCTTGGCGGCCTCGCGATGATGATCAACGGCTGGGGCTGGGACGAGCGCGATCTGCCCGCCACTTCGGATGAAATCGTGGCGGCACACGAAGCCTACTATCTGCATGCGATCGACTGCTTTGGTCCCGAGCGATGTATGTTCGAGAGTAACTTCCCTGTCGACAAAGCATCCGTTTCGTACGGCGTGCTGTGGAATGCGCTCAAGAAAATTGCGAGCCGTTTCAGCGAAGACGAGAAAACCGCGATGTTCCGGACGAACGCCGAGCGCGTATACCGGCTCGAGAGCTAGAAAGCGACGATGCGGTCAAGCAGCCAGTCGGCCGAAATGCAACCCACGGCATAGCCAACCAGCGCGTGTCCTCGACTAGCCATCGCATCCCCTTCGCTACTCAACCTTGATGCGCTGGAAATTCGGCGGTCGCTTCTCAACGAACGACGCAACGCCTTCCTTGAAGTCATCCCGGGCCAGGCTTTCGTTCATCCAGCGAGTGGATTCTTCCATCGCATCACCGAGCTCCTGATTGAGATGCCGATACACCTGCTTTTTCATCATCATGATTGAAATCGGTGCGGAGGTGCCAGCGATTTCCCTCAAGTAGTTTTGTGCCTCGTTTACGCATTCGCCCGCTTCACAAAGACGATTGGCATAGCCGATCCTGTAGGCCTCCTCCGCTTCCAGCCGCCTCGAACTCCAAAACAAATCGAGTGCATGGGAAGGGCCGATTAAACGCGGTAGCATCCAGCTGGTGCCGTGCTCAGCGATGAGCCCGCGCGGGCCGAACGACGTTATGAAGCGTGCTTTGGGATCCACGAATCGCATGTCGCAAAACGTTGCGTAGCTGAAGCCGAGACCCGCACACGCGCCGTTGACCGCCGCGATCAGAGGTTTGCGCAGTGCCAGAAAATACGTCGGCGAGGACGTGAAATTGGCATCATTGTCGGGGTTACCAGGGTTCGCGGCGAGATGCTCATAGGCTTCTCCGACTCGTCGGCCTGCCTCACTCATGCTACCTAGTGCCTTCATATCAACACCAGAGCAAAAACCCCGTCCGGCACCGGTCAGAACGGTACCGACGACTTCGGTATGTCTTTCGGACGCATCCAGGGCATGACGAATTTCCGCCTGCGTCAGAGACGTAAGCGCATTCAACGTATCGGGGCGATTCATAATGATCGTCGCCACCTGACCATCGATCTCGTAAACAATCTCTTCGTAGTTCATCGCTGCTCCTTCAAGCCTGTAATCGTTTGTACGACTCGTCACCGACTTCACGGGTCATCGCAAGTCCTAGATCGTGTGCATCAAGAATCGCCTGACGCAGTGATTCGTGTGTAACAGGCATAGGCATGTGGTGGGCGATTGGCCTCGCCAATGCAGCCTCAATAAGAGTATCGAGTTCGCTACCGTGTTCGCGAGATAGTGAGAGTTGTTCCAGATGAACAGGCAAGCCAACCCGGGCGAAAAACCTCGCAACACGCTCGGCGTCATCTGACTGTTCCATCGCAAGTTGTGCCATGGTGCCCATCGCGACCATTTCGCCGTGCAGGTAGTTGTCGTGCACCACCGAAATTTCGGGGTAGGCCACGGCCATCGCATGAGCAAGGGCGAGTCCACCGCTCTCGAAGCCCAATCCGCTAAGCAAGGTGTTGGCCTCCACAACTTTCTCCACAGCCTCATTATTTTTGTTGGCTCGCACGGATTCCGCAGCGACCTCACCATGTTCGAACAGCGTGTCTGCGCAGATTTCGCCCATCGCACAAGATGCCAGCGTCGGTCGCGCGCCCACCATATTCCGAGCGGCGGGATTGTTAAGGCACACTCTTGCTTCGTACCAGGTCGCCATCGCATCGCCCATTCCCGCAACCAGATAGCGTTCGCTGGCATCGGCAACGACGTCAGTGTCCACAATGACCATTGCGGGGTTTTGCGGAAAAAATTCGACGTAATCCGTTGTACCTTCCGGCGTATAGAGAAGCGACAAGGCGGAGCATGGCGCATCGGTGGCCGCGAGCGTCGGCACGACTATCACGGGGACATCCAGTCGGTACGCGATGCATTTTCCGGCATCCGCCACTTTACCTCCGCCCACGGCAATCAAGCAGTCAAGTTTCTGATCCTTAAGATTCGCAACCTGCATCTCAATTTCAGGCAGAGAACACTCGCCATTGAATTGCGCATTCACGCTCTCGATCGATTCCGCCTGCAGGCTTTTGGCAACTTGCGCCCCTTGTGCACCGAGTCCGCGTTTGGACGCGAGAATTCCGGCGCGTTTAACCTTCAGCAGTGAACTTATGTAGTGACCCGTATGATTGATGACACCGGGCCCCTGAATATAACGTTGGGGTGCTATGAGTACACGTGGTGGCGTTGCGTTTGCCTGTGCGAAAACAGTCTTTGGATCGAAATGATTTTCTGCCATTGGTCTTCTCGGGTTGAACTAGGTTACGGGCGCGCCGACTTGTACCGCGCGCTGAAATGCAGGTCGTTCGATTAGTCGATCGAGATACGCTGACACCTGCGGTGCGTACTCACTATCCAGCTCCAGCGAACGCCCGAAGTAAAGCGCATAGCCGACGGCGATATCGGCAATCGTAAACTTGCCGCCGACCAGGTATTCACGATCGACGATGTGCGCGTCCAGCCACCGCAATCGGGCGATGTACCATTTCGAGTAGTCTTCGACAACCTGTGGCAATCGTCGTTCTTCCGGTTCCAGCGCCGAGTACCGGAATACAAGGGTCAGCGGAAATGTCAGCGTCGCATCACTGTGATACAGCCAGTTCAGAAAGTCGCCGAACTCGGGGTGACCGGCAGGCAAGGCGAACTCCTGTTTATCAAAACGTTCGACGAGGTAGTGGCAGATACCGGTGGACTCCGTCATTTCGGTGTCGCCGTCGACGAAGAATGGCACCGTGCCGAGTACATTCGTCGCGAGATACTCCTTTTTGTGCAGCCGCGGTGGAAACGGGAGAATCTCAACATCGTATTCGATGCCCATCTCCTCCATCGCCCACAGTGGTCGCAGCGATCTGGCGTTGTGGCAGTGCCAAATTTTGGGGGTTATCACATTCACGTTGAATCGCCTGTTGATGTTAATCTTGGTAACCGCCATCGCGGAACCACTAAGGGATTAAGACTTGCCTGACGCTACCATGACTCGCCAGCAGGCTATAAAAGAAGTTTGCGCGCCCGGGCAGCCTTGGGAATTGAAATCCACCCAAATTCGCGGCCAAACCTGCCGCGTTTTCGTCAATGCGCCGTCGACGTTGCACGATCTTTATGCCGACAATCGAAGCGATCTGGACTTCCTGATCTATGACAAAGAACGGCTAAGCTTCGACCAGGTCTATCGTCACGCCAGCGCACTCGCAAATGCAATGGTAGAATATTACGGGATTCAACCCGGCGACCGTGTCGCCATCGCCATGCGCAACTATCCGGAATGGGTTATCGCCTTCTTCGCAGCAACATCCATTGGCGCGATCGCGGTTCCCCTCAACGCGTGGTGGAACACACGCGAACTCATGCACAGCCTGGAGGACAGCAAGCCTTCTCTGATCGTGGTCGATCAGGAACGGCTGGATCGTCTCGCCGATTGTGAGTCGCTTGTCGATGAGCTCAGAATCATTCGAGTACGCGCGACGGAGAGCTCCCGCATTGTGTCCGACGACTGGGATGAGGTGTTGGGCGCTACCAAAGGCAGCGAAATGCCGCAGGTCGACATCAACCCCGATGACGACGCGATTATTCTCTACACGTCGGGTTCCACTGGAAATCCCAAAGGCGGCGTTTCCTCTCACCGGGCCATCATTCACGCTTTGTTGTCCTGGGAGTTGGACTGGGAGTTGCGCGCCTGTGTGGGTGTGTATGAATTACCGGAGACTGAGCACCAGGGAGGAATGTTACTTGCCATTCCAATGTTTCACGTCTCGGGTTGCCACGCGGCCATGCTGTCTTCCATCAGGGTCCAGCGTAAGGTCGTTTGCATGTATAAGTGGGATGTTCAAACGGGTATGGAACTCATCGAACGTGAGCGTCTGACTGTGTTAATGGCAACTCCAGCGATCTCCGGCGACGTGGTACATGCGTCGGCGACCTCGAGCCGCGACTTGTCCAGCTTGATCGTGATGGGCGGCGGTGGCGCGCCGCGGGCACCGGAGCAGGTGCGCGCCATTGACCAAATGTCGAAATCCCTGGTTCCTGCCACCGGCTGGGGGATGACCGAAACCAATGCAATCGGTACCAGCAACGCAGCCACTGATTACGTTGAGCACCCTTCGAGTTCCGGCCAGTGTTCCGCTGTTTTGGATATCCGCGTAGTGGACGAAGCAGGCGATGAGTGCCCCACAGGTGAACGCGGCGAACTGCAGGTCAGAGGAACGGGTATGTTTCGGGGTTATTGGAATCGCCCTGAATCTGACATTGAAGTCTTCGACGGCGACTGGTTCCGCACCGGCGACGCGGCCATTATCGATGAGGAAGGATTCATGTACATCGTCGACCGCATCAAGGACCTGGTGATTCGCGGTGGTGAGAATATAGGTTGTGGCGCGGTAGAGGCCGCGTTGCTTGAACATCCCGATGTGAGGGAGGCATGCGTTTACGCCATGCCCGATGATCGTCTGGGAGAAGAAGTCGGCGCGACATTGTTTGTCTCCAGCGTCATTGACGAGGACAGCTTGCGAAAATTTCTAATCGATAAGATCGCGAAATTTGAGATCCCACGCTACATCCATCAATCGCCTAAGCCGCTGCCGCGCATCGCGGCCGGCAAGATTGCAAAGCGTCAGTTGAAAGCCGAAGCAATCGATCGACTGGAGTCAAACGCAGCATGACGCAGCAAACCAAGGGAGCGCGACCGCTCGATGGCATGCGAGTCCTGGAGCTCGGCCAGATCCTGGCGGGAGCTTTCGCAACCAACATTCTGGGCTACTTCGGTGCTGAGGTTATCAAGATTGAACCGCCCGGCAGCGGTGATCCCATTCGCAAATGGCGCACGGTCAAAAACGGCACTTCGCTTTGGTGGTGGAGCCTCGCGCGCAACAAGCAATCCGTGACCATCGACCTGAAAACAGAAGAAGGGCAGCAGTTGGTTCGTGATCTTTGTGGTCATTGCGATGTGCTGGTGGAGAATTTCCGACCCGGCCAAATGGAACGATGGGGCCTCGGGCCGGACGTCATTAAAGCGCTGAATCCGGACCTGATCTACACACGCATCTCCGGATACGGACAAACCGGGCCGTATGCAGAGCGCCCGGGCTTTGCGTCCGTGTGCGAGGGCTTCGGTGGCTTCCGCTATATCAACGGGGTTCCTGGAGAGATCCCGGTACGACCCAACCTCAGTATCGGCGACAGCCTAGCAGGCCTGCATGCGGCCTTGGGCGTATGCATGGCCTATATCCGTCGTCTGCAGCAAGGATCCGGTCACGGCCAAGTCGTAGACGTCTCGATCTTTGAGTCGGTTTACAACTTGCTCGAGGGTGTAGTTCCAGAATACTCGGGCGCCGGCGAGATACGCCAGCCATCCGGCAGCACGATCACCGGCATTGTGCCGTCCAACACCTATCGATGCAGCGACGACAAGCTGATCGTTATCGGTGCAAACACCAAATCGATGTTCGAGCGACTGATGCACACCATCGGCCGTGATGACCTTGCCGAGGACGAGCGACTTTCAGACAATCCCGGGCGGGTCGAATGTCAAGACGAGATTGACGGAGCCATCGCCGATTGGGCAGCGACCCTTTCAATGGACGAAGCCCTGGCGGTATTGGAAGCCGCGGCTGTTGCAGCCGGACCGATCTTGAACGTCGAGGACATGTTCAACGACCCTCACTATCAGGCGCGTGGTGCCTTCGAGGAAGTAACGGTCGATGGGGAAACATTGCACATCCCATCGATCGCACCGCGGTTGGTTGATACGCCCGGGCGCACGGAACACCCGGGACCAAGACTCGGTGAACACACCGACGCTGTGCTGGGTGAGTTGCTCGGCCTCGACGAGACCGAAACAAAACGCTTGCGTGACGCTGGCGTCCTCTAATACGCAAGACCGAGGAAAAGTGATCCGTATACGATACCCGAAGCCGCTTTCAAAGTTGTTCTCGATTTCGTTCGCGCTGTTTCTCGTTGGTGTTTCGTTCAGCATACACGCAGCTGATGAATCAACGCCGAACATTCTGTGGATCAACATTGATGACCAGTCGCCGTGGTATGGCACCTACGGCGACGAACTCGTGCAGACGCCCAATCTTGATGCGCTCGCCGACCAGGGCGTTGTGTTCGAACGCGCCTATGCGCCATCGCCAGTGTGTGCCCCGAGCCGATCCGCCCTCATTACGGGTAGCTACAGTATTCGAACAGGCGCGCACGACATGCGCTCAGGGCGTGTGCCGGAATATCAAATTCATTTACCTGAAGGGGTAACGACACTGCCCGAATTGTTCCAGAAAGTGGGTTACGAGACTTACAACGCTGGCAAAGACGATTTTAACTTCACCTACGAGCGCTCGGATTTGTATTCAGTTCGGGACGCAGCAGCAGATACAACGGATGGAAAAAGCTGGAAAGGTGACGAAGGCAGCGGCGACTGGCGCGACGTGCCTGACGGCCATTCATTCTTTGGTCAGACAATGATCGCCGGCGGTAAAGCGATCAACGAAGATCTGCCTGCGCAGTTGCGTGCGCTTGGCTACGATCCTGTCACTCCTGATGAGGTGCGCGTTCCACTGCAGTATCCGGATATTCCCGACGTGCGTCGGCACATCGCCGGTCACTACAACAGCATAATGCAAACCGACTACCAGCTTGGACAGCTCATCGACCGATTGAAGACAGACGGGCATTTCGACAATACGATTATTTTCCTGTTTTCAGACCATGGCTCGGATCTACCTCGCAGCAAAGAGTTTCTCTATACCGAAGGACTGCACGTCCCCCTCATTATTGTCGCGCCAGGTTTGCAAGACATCGTAGAACCGGGTACTCGGCGCAGTGACATCGTTAACCTCATGGACATAGCTGCGACATCGTTAAGGCTGGCTGGTCTTGAAGTGCCAGACTTTATGGACTCTAAGGATCTATTCGCCCAGGATTATTCGCGTGACTACGTGTTTTCGTCGGCTGACCGAATGTCGAACGTCATCGATCGCGTGCGCTCTGTTATGGGTGACCGTTATCACTACATTCGTAACTTCATGACTGACCGACCACTCATGAACTGGGGCTACCGCGAAATGTGGGGGTTGCAGGATCCGGACGCTTTTAGTTCCATCCATATTCGGCAACTCTATGAGGCCGACAAGTTGACCCCGGAACAGTCGGCACCGTACGGGCCGCGCGTTGCAGAGGAATTATACGATCTGCAAAACGATCCGGACGAAGTCGTTAACCTTGCCGGCGATCCAGACTACGAGGCTGTGCTGAATACCATGCGAGAGCAACTCGCCACCTGGATCGAGGACACTGATGACAAAGGTCAATATCCAAGATCAGCAGCGGCGATGAAGGAAATAACTGATCGCTTTCCGGAGTCCTGGTTGCAAAGTCCGGAATTCAGGAAATAACGATCATGGCCTACGCGATAAACCTTCGCAGCGACAACAGTAGCTCGGACAGCATCAGGACGTTGTGGGACAAGTGCAGCGCGATTGAGTCGTCTCCCAGCATGGTAGCGATGCAGTATCCGCCGCACATCACACTGGCAATATATGATGAAATCTCGACGTCCGATTTGTTCGCTGGATTCGAATCTGCCCTGGTCCACCTCGACCGTGTAACCATCAGGTTTGATTCACTTGGCTACTTCGAAACACCTTTCGGAATAGTAGTTTGGGTGTCTCCAACCCTCCCCGAACAAGTAACTGCGGCGCATCATAGTATTCACACCGAAATTGACGTTGACCTTTGTCGAAAAAACTACAGACCCGGTATCTGGCAACCTCACTGTTCGCTCGCAACGTCCATAGATTTCACCAGGAAGGCGGAAGCACTGGCTATTGTCGAGTAAGGCATTGAGCCGATAGCCGTGTCGTTTGATGCGGCAGACTGTGCTTCGTTCATGCCGGTAGAAGTATTGAAAGAAATCCGGTTCGACATTTAAAACGTGAGTCTGCTTTAAGTCAGTAGTTGTTATTTTAGCTAAGACTGTCGAACGTCGTCATGGGGCTTTGACACAAATCGATTGATTGAACAGGCAAATTCAGATCCTGTAGTCATCCGTTGTGCCATAGAGGCGTTGATTGCCAGGAATGGGTCGCATCCCATTTGTTTCCAAGTTGTGATAGCTGGTATTTGATTGGACAGACACTTTCGGACGAAATCGCGCCCCGAACATCGCCTTTCTTCAACAGTGGCCAGATTGCCCAGGTCCTCATCGATGATGTCGTCGCGCTTGATATCGAACACGTAGACCGAACCCGTGCCGCCGGGCAACTCGACGATCGATGTTGGGGCCCCGATCACCACGGTGTCGCCGGAAAGCGCGACGCTCCAGCCGAAGACATCGTGCGTCGCGCTATCGGCGGCGGCGAGCTTGGCTTGCTGGCTCCAGCTAGTCCCGGAACGGGTGAACACGTAGGCCGAACCCGAATTATCGGAATTGTCGTCATCAAGGATGGCCCCAATCACCGCGGTGTTGCCGGAGAGTGCGACTCTGGTGCCAAACCTGTCGTTCGCCGCGCCATCGGTGGCAGTGAGCTTGGCTTGCTGGTTCCAGGTAGTCCCGGAGCGGATGAAGACATACGCCGCACCCGAATTGTCGCCCTTGTCGTCATCGCGGGCGGCTCCAATTACCGCGGTGTCCCCGGAGAGCGCGATTCTGATGCCGAACAAGTCACCTGCCGCGCCATCGGCGGCGGTCAGCTTGGCCTGCTGACTCCAGGTGCTTCCGGAGCGGGTGAACACATACGCCGCGCCCGAATTTTCGCCTTTCTCGTCGCCCAGGTCGGCCCCGATCACTACCATGTCGCCGGAGAGCGCAACGCTGATGCTGAAGACGTCGCCCGCCGCACCATCGGCGGCGGTGAGCTTGGCCTGCTGGCTCCAGCTAGTCCCGGAACGGGTGAACACATAGGCCGAACCCGAGTCATTGCCTTTATCGTCATCACGAGCGGCCCCAATTACCGCGGTGTCGCCGGAGATGGCGACGCTGTAGCCGAACTCGTCGCCCGCCGCGCCATCGGTGGCGGTCAGCTTGGCCTGTTGACTCCAGGTAGTCCCGGATCGGGTGAAAACGTAGGCCGAACCCGAGTCATTGCCTTTATCGTCATCACGAAGGGCCCCAATCACTGCGGTATCGCCGAAAAGCGCGACGTTGCCGCCGAACGTGTCGTTCGCCGCACCATCAGTGGCGGTCAGCTTGGCCTGCTGGCTCCAGGTAGTCCCGGAGCGAGTGAACACATACGCCGAACCCGAGTCGTTGCCGTTGTCGTCATCTCTGAGAACTCCGATCACTGCGGTGTCGCCGGAGAGCGCAACGCTAAAGCCAAAGAAATCGTTGGTAGCGCCATCATCGGCGACAAGCTTTGCCACCTCGACGGGCGTTACCGCCCAACCCGGCATAGCAATTAACAACAGCACGCCCGCGGAGGCGAGGGTGTAGCGATTTCTGTTCGGATGCACACCAAAAACGGTTTTCATGTTCTTTTCCTGGCAAGGGAGATTGGCAGTTGCTTCGGCAGTTCGGCGATCGTGGGGGCCTTCGAGCGGCATACTGTGACTTTGCATCCCTGCCTTTCGGCGAGTTTGGCCTTATCGGTGTTGCTAATGACCCAAGTGTAGTGGCTGCATGGCGGATCGGTAGCGCGTCACTGATGTCCGCTTCACGCCAGTAGCCGTCGCTCAGTATTCTAACACTCGACCGGCAGTTCACGCTCAGAAGCGGATGCTCACCGTCCGCATGAGGCTATTCCAAAAACGGAGCGAGGGCTATTTGCCAAAGTTGGTAACCGCGCTCATTCAAATGCAGCCCGTCATCTATAAAGACATCTTTCGGTACGCCTGTGTCATCGAGCAATGGCATCGCGAGATCAGCGTAGCCGAGATTCGGCTGCTCTTCCGCGTACTCTTTCACCATGCGGTTCGCCGCGGCCATTATTGGCCACTTCTCCCACCGTTGCTTGCTTGGTTTGATGGATATAAAGATCAGTTTGGTGCGCGGAAAATCTGACTGCAGCATTCCGACCAATTCTCTATAGTCCTCGAAAACCTGCTCGGCCGTCTTCCCACGATCGATGTCATTGTCTCCGGCGTACAGGAAAATCTTGACCGGTGCATACGGCTTAATTACCTGATCATAAAAATGGATGACATCTGAAAGATCAGAACCGCCAAAGCCACGATTGATTATTGGCTTACTGGGAAATGCTACTGCCGTCGGCCAATACACTACGCTCGAACTTCCAACAAACAGAATCGCGTCTTCGGCGAAAGAGTTCTTGCTGTCCCATACAGCAAAAGTTTCGATTGATCCGGCGAATCTCTCTGGATTGGGGTCCGGAACCTCCGCAATCGCAACCGTACTGACAATTATTGATGCGGCAAGAATGCCGATATATGAATGTCTTTGCACCCGGACCCTCCTCGAGGTCATTTCGTCAGAATAGTCCAAACTATTCGATGTACCCGATGTCAACTCAGTCCACAAGGACCATCGTCGTGCCCACGGTGGTCCCCGCCAGCAGGTCCACTAACGCCTGCGGGGCGGCTTCGAGGCCCGCATATCGGGTGACCCTCGGCTTGAGTCGACCGTCGTCGATCCAGCCGGCGATAGCGGTCCTCGCCTCCTCGTAGCGATCGGCGTAGTCGAATACGAGGAAACCCTGCATCAAAACCCGATTATTGACCAGCAGACCCGGGACCCCGCGCGGACCGCTGGCGGGTGTGGACGTGTCGTATTGGCTGGCTACTCCGCAGCACACGATCCGTCCCCCGACCGCCATCCGGAACAGCGCGCTCTCCAGGATCTGCCCGCCGGTGTTGTCGAAATAGACGTTGATCCGGTCGGGCGTGGCCGTCTTGAATTCGGCTCGGAAGTCGTCCGAGCGTCGATTAACGGCAGCGTCGAAGCCGAGTTCTTCGACCAAGAGGGCGCATTTTTCGTCCGAGCCGGCAACGCCGACCACCCTGGCTCCGATCGCTTTCGCCATCTGGCCGACGAGGTGGCCGACCGAACCGGCAGCGGCCGAGACGACGACCGTGTCGCCATCGGTGACGGCACCGACATCCATCAGGCCGAAGTAGGCGGTCAGACCGTTCGTGCCGAGTGGGCCGAGAATGACGGCCGGATCAACCGACGCGGCGACCGTTACCAGTTTCGCCGGATCGTGAACCGAGTAGGTCTGCCAACCGGTGGGCGCGCGGACCAGATCGCCGGCCGCGAACCCCGACGCATCCGACTCGACGACCGCCAGGCCGGATCCCCGCATCACGCCGCCGACCTCGGGCGCTCCGGCATAGCTGGCGCTACCCTGCAGCCCCGCTCGCTGGCCGGCACCAATCGTGACGGCGGTGGTCCGGCACAGCACCTGACCGGGGCCAGGCTCGGGAATCGGCCCCGACTCGATCGAGAAGTGTGACGGCTCGAGCGGTCCATCCGGCATCGAAGCGATGACGACTTGAAGATTCTTTTCCGGGCCTGCGTCGTTGTTTGGCATCGGACGAGTATCGCAACCCCCGTAGACCGACGCCAGACTCTAAATAGTTCTCAATTCTGGGTTTCACCCGAAATGCGTAATGGTTAGCTTCCATGCACTATCTGCCTGCCCACGATCGACACCTACTGCTTGACCGACTCTTCCCGGTCAGGGATCAACTTGCAGCAGCTTCAGGAAGTCCAGCTTCTGTTGTTCCGTCATGTCACCGAATATGGGCACACGCATCGTGGTGACAGGCAAGTCCGCAAACTCAGGAGAATCCATCTGCATCGTGGCAGCGATGTTGTGCAAACCATTGCCCTCTTCAGCACCCGCCATTAAAGGACCGCCGATTTCATCGGGCCAAACTATTTTGGGCCACCCGCCGCGCCCCAACGGGTTCTCTCTGCCCACGTATTTTTCGATGGCGGCGTACATGACGTCCTCATCCTCCCTGCGTTGCTGGCCACCGGCTTCGCCGTAGAAAGCACCGGACTGATTGCAGATTGCGGCCCAACGCGCTGTAACGTGGAGACCTGGAAGAGCAAGCGCTTCATCAGGCGCGCCATCGCCGCCCGTTATCTCGCCATCATTAACCATGACGAAATAAGCGGCCATTTCACGGCCGTCACCCAGTAGTCGCTCCGGCGGATGGGTGTAGTGTTCCGTAAAGGCCCAGGCACAGTCCGGCGGCAGATCGGCCTGCTTAAGGATCTTGACAGCAGCCGCCCCGCAGGCCTCGCACCATGGCTTGGAACCGAATTCACCTTCCTTATTAAGACTGGCCATATCAATAACAGGGTTAGACATTTCGTGCTCCGTTCAGTTACTGCCAGAACCGCTCGGACTTTAACCAAGCGCGTATTGGGTACAGCTCGCCGGTGAGCGCATCCGATGCGGGTGAGGCCAGAAAGAGTGCGAGGTCTGCAACATCTTCAGGGTTTGGCGTGAGTTCTAACCTTGGCACGGCATTGCCCTCATCATCGGTGGCCGATGGAATGATCCCATACCCTTTCAGCTCGTCTGTGGCGATGAGCCCTGGAAGAATGCAGTTAACATTGATGTTGTGCTTGGCCCACATGTAGGCCAGGTTGTTGGTGAGGCTAATCACGCCAGCCTTTGCTGCAGAGTAGTGCAGTTGAAAAGGGTTGCCTTTGGAGCCTGCTGTGGATGCAATGTTGATCATCTTGCCCGACTGCTGCTTGATCATCTGCTTGCCTGCCGCCAAGCAGGGAATGAAGACACCGGTGAGGTTCCGATCAACGACTTCTCGCCACTCATCGAGTGGCGTGTCTTCCGCCTCTTGACTGCCCCCCCATCGCCCTGCGTTGTTCACCATGACGTCGACGGAACCGAATGCTTCGACCGTCTGCGAAATCAGATTTTCGACCTGATCCGCGTCGGTGATGTCCACCGCAATGGCCAGCGCACTCTGTCCTTTGTCTCGAATCTTCGCGGCTTCTGCCTCGATGTTTTCTTTATTACGGCTCGCGACAACGACGTTTGCACCCGCTTCGGCGAACGCCGCAACCATCGCCCGACCCAGGCCGCCCGCGCCACCGGTGACAATGGCAGTTTTTCCGTTTAGTGAAAAATTGGACATCAGTACTCCTCCTGGCGGTTACTATGCCGCTGGCTTGCCCCTGTGGCGAGCCAGTTCGGCAGAGTCTCACCCAATATTTTCTGCTTGGCGGACATCAGGTTATGGGTGGACTTTTCACCCGTCTGGATGGGCCGGGATTGACGAGCTGCCCCACACGCCACTTAATGTGAATGAGTAGACGAGTTGGGATGAATCTATGGGACAGGTTTATTGGTCTTGGCAGGCAGACGTCAAGGAAGGCGAGCTTACGAACTTCAAGGCACTGGTTGTACGCTGGAATGCGATCGCAGCCAAAGACCCGGATACGTTGTTCAACGCATGGGTGGTGAGTGAAGACGGTCGCTCAGTGCGTGTTGATCAACGCTTTACCAACGCTGAAACTGCATTGGCTCAGTTTGCAGTTAACGACTGTTGGGAAAAACTAGACGATCACCTTAGTCCCAAGGCAATGTACGTGTGCGGAGACTACGGAACGACCCTCGATTATTTGCGCGAGCATGGCGCCATTTTCATGGGGTCGCTGGCATAAGCGGAATCCTTGTGAATGCGATCACTACACTTGTTCCATTTGTTTGACGGCGGACGGGGGCAAACTTCATGTCAACCATTTACGGAAAATTCAGGCGTCCGCGTCAGATGTTGGGAACGCAGGAATACGATGAGCACCTGTCGATCCACGATGACAAGATGGCCGAAGACCTCGGGTTTTCAGGCGCGCCCATCGAAGGGCCGACACACTTCAGCCAGTTCGTACCGCTGCTGCACGATATTTTCGGCGACGCCTGGTTCGAGCGCGGCTGCATCAGCGCCCACTATCAGAACATGGTCGTCGAGGGCGAAGAAGTGCGCGTGTTTGTGGATTCGCTTGATGAGGGCAAAACTACTACGCGCATTGGCGCCGAGAAGCGCGATGGCACACCGGTGCTCACCGGCACCGGGTCGCTTGGGCCAGACTATGGCGAGACGGAGATTCAACAGCGCCTGGCACGCCTGCGGCCATCGGATCAGCTGGTCATTTTGAGTGATCTCGTCATCGGCCAGAAAGGTGCAGCCAACCCGGAAAACGTGGTCATGGATTTCGATCAGAATATGGGGAACATGTATCCATTCTCGCTGCGCGAAAAACTGGCAGCCATCACGGAAAAGCACCCTTATTACACAGGCACCGACAACCCATGGGGCAAGCCTGTGATCCCGATCGAGATGATCAGCGTTCTGACGCAATACACCAGCGGCAGTACGGAATTTCGGAGCCGAGGTCCTGCGATTGGGCTGTTCGCGGGGCAGGAGATCAAACTCATCAAGGGGCCGCTGTTTGTCAATCACGAGTACCAGCTCGAACGTGAAATCATCGCGTTGAGTGAAAGCCGGCGTACCGAATCGAACTGGGTAAAGACGAGCGTCTACGACAAGGCGACGCGCGACCTCGTTGCCGAGGTCATTCTCAATTCGGCGACATTGAAAGATTCGTACGCGAACTATGCCGAGGATGCTGCAGCGCTCGGCAAGCGACTCGACTAGTCAGTCACTTACTCGGATCAAAGGCTTGCCGTTTTGGGTGAAGTTGGGCTCGTTCGTCCCTCAGAATTACGCACAGGTTGATAGACTCAATCGCCAATGATGCGCTATTTACTGACACTGTTATTTGCGTTGGGGATTCCTTCCATGGGAAACACTGAGGAGTACACGCTGGGTTCCGATTCGATGCTCCAGGAAGGTGTCCCTCAGGGCACGGTGACGAAGCACACGTGGACGAACAGTCGTCTGTACCCGGACACCGAAACGGATTACTGGATTTACGTCCCGAAACAATACACAGCCGAACACTCCGCGGCCGTCATGGTGTTTCAAGATGGCGAAGCCTACATGGATGCCGAAGGATCGGTGCGCGCGCCGACAGTGTTCGACAATCTGATCCACAACGGCGAGATGCCGATCACTATCGGGGTATTCGTAAACCCCGCGAAAAAAGAGCAGCCGTACGACCAACGCGATATTCAGTACGTGGCGATGGACGACACCTACGCCCGCTTCGTGCTGGAAGAAATACTTCCCGAGGTAGGCAAAAATTACAGCCTTACCGATGATCGAGCGGGCCGCGCCATCGCAGGCATGAGCGACGGCGGCCTTGTTTCTTTCACCGTGGGTTGGGAGCGGCCGGACGCTTTCTCGAAGGTCATCAGCCACATCGGCAGCTATACCCGGTTACGCGGTGGGTCGGAGTACCCGTATCGAATTCGAAAAACCCGCGGCGATCCAAAACCCCTTCGCGTTTTTCTCCAAGACGGTTCGAACGATATCAATCTCGTCGAGGGAAACTGGACATTGGCGAACCTCAGTATGGCATCAGCACTGATGTTCGCTCGCTACGACTATCGATTTGAGATGGGCACGGGTGGCCACGACTTGAAACACGGTGGTGCCATCTTTCCGGATACCCTGCGCTGGATCTGGCGCGACTACCCTGGAGTAAACGCACAACCCGTCGACTTTAGCCTGGTGGTCGGCGAGTGGGATGTCCAATCTAACTACTTCGGCTACATCACCGACAGTCGCCTCACAATTGCCGTAGCGGATGGCGAATTGGTCGCGACGATACTCGATCCCACAGACGGGGAACTCAAGGTCACGGATATCAGCTTCGAAAACGACATGCTGATATACGAGTATGCGGTTCCTCCGTCGCAATTGACGTGGGGTAGCAAAAATCCGGAAGGCGCCCCAGGCACGATGCAGGCATGGTCGCGGGTGAGCGAAAACGCCTTCAGCGGTGCATTGAGCCGTACAACGGGATCCGAAGTCTCCGAATTCGACTACTCGATTACTGGCCAGCGTGTTTCTTCAGCCGAGTGAAGCTGGCTCATTGTGAGCGTCTACTCGATATACGGCAGTGAACTGAGCTACTTCACGCGAAAGCTCGAAGCTGCAATGATTTTTTATGACGCCGACTTCGAGCTGAAGCGCAGAAGCGACCCAGAGATCGAGGCGCGCTCCGGCACGCACCAGATACCGGTCCTGCATACGCCTGAGGACTGGATGATCGCCGACACAACGCCGTTGCTTTGCATGCTCGATGCCGGCTTTCCCGAGCGCGCAATGTTCCCCGCCGGTGAACTCGGGGTCCTCGTGCACGTACTCGAGGAGTACTTCGACGAATGGATCGCACGAACGATGGTGCATTACCGCTGGCACTATCCGGAGTCGGCGAAATTCGCTGCGACACGCATGTCCGATGGCAACAAAGAGATCGCCGAGCGTGTCTTGAAATGGGGTCCGCGCGCGTGCCGCGCAACCGGCACGGAATCCGGGCAGCAACAACGGGCGGCGGAAGAAGAATACGTACGAATGCTCGAAGCGGCGGAAATGCAGCTCAAAGAGACGAAATTCCTGCTCGGTGACCGGCCCACCGCGGTCGATTGCATCGTACTGGGAGGATTGCGCGCACACACATGCATGGACCCCGTTCCAAAACGAGTCACGGCCGCCTATCCGACTGTCGTCGAATGGGCAGAGTCACGCGCGGATACCTGGAATGGCGCTGGTGAGCTGGCGGCGTTCCCCGCATCGACACCGTTTGCGCGCACGATACTGGGCGAGATGGCGACGACCTATAAACCCTACGTGCTCGGCAACCGCGATGCACAAGCCGCCGGATCAAAAGTATTCCACTCCAGGATCTACGGCGAGGACGTGAGCTATTTGTCACGGCCATACCCCGAGCAGTCGCGGCGTATGGTTGCCGCGCGCATCGCAGAGCTCGGTGCCGACGAACGAGATGCAGTGAACGTTTGGCTGGGCGAATATCAGTTGGATGACGCCTTTACGGTTTGAAATTTCAAAAAGGAAGGAATACCGATGATCGAAAACCTATTCTCCATGAACGGAAAAGTGTGCGTTGTAACCGGCGGTTCCAGCGGGCTGGGCAGCTATATGGCTCAGGGCTTTTTAGAAGCCGGCGCCGCACGTGTCTACATCACGGCTCGATCTGAGGAAAAGCTGAAAGACAAGGCAGCCGAACTCTCCGCCTTGGCGGACGGTGAATGTGTCGCTCTGACCGGTGATCTAAGCTCGCTGGAAGGCGTGCAAGCACTTTCGGAAACTCTTCATGAAAGCGAATCTCACATCGATGTTCTCGTTAATAATGCCGGCCTCGGCCTAGGCAGTCCCATTGAGACCATGAAGGCGGAAGACTGGGACAGAACGATGGATCTCAACGCCCGCTCACCGCTCTTTCTGACGCAGGCGTTACTGGATCTCCTGAAAGCCAAAGCCACTCTGGACGATCCATCCCGGGTCATTTTCATCAGCTCAGTCGCTGCCAGCGGCGTATATCCCAGCGTCCTGGCGTACTCCAGCAGCAAAAAGGTGGTCGAGCACCTGACGCCATCACTCGCATTGGCGTTGGCCGATGATCACGTTCGGGTCAACGCCATTGCTCCTGGGCGTTTTTACTCGGAAATGACCCGAAGCGCCTGGAAGGATCCCGACGCGGAATCGTTCAAGGCGGAGTTGGAGCGTATTCCGGCACACCGCTATGGCGGGCTGGAAGACATGGCCGGTGTTGCGGTAATGCTATGCAGCCGGGCCGGATCCTATTTCACTGGTGAGATACTGAACCTGGACGGCGGGTTTCGACTCCGGCACTAACGAAGGTGGGTGAACTAGAAAGATGGGAATTCGGTTGCCTGGCGTGGTGCGAATTTGCATCAAGGCTGGGTGTGCAACTAATCCGAAACGCAGATCTGGATCTCAATAGTTATGCCTGGGGATTCTCCGAGGAGTACACAGATATCCCTGCACGTCTGCTGGATGGCCGCGATGTGGCCGGCTACCATTTAATGATCAAGGACGGCGAGGTCAGTGGCGGCCCCTTCATTCCCAAGGAATGCCTCGCACTCCCGGGATTTCACGTGGCAGTCGAATGGCCGATTATCGCGCACTCCTCGTACCTGCCGTTTAATAATATCGGGCACCAAGAGCGCGGTGAGGCCCACATGCGATTGCGCCGGGAACTGCACGCGGTCGGAATCGGCGATGGCAAGTGGGTCCTGGAAAGTACGATGCGGAATGACGACGACGCCGATCAGATGTGTCGGGCCTGTGGTTCGCTCACACATGCGCGAGTTGACTGCCCGGTATGGCCGCCAGGAATTGGCGAGGCGCTGGGATCCAATCCAGACAGTGCGGCACACAAATGGCGGCTAAAGCGTTCGCCCGAACTCGAGGGCTTCCCTGAATCCGAATGGGGTGTCCCGATTTTCAGCGACATGGACCGTGAACAGCAAGAAAGATTCTTGGGCATACTGGGTCAATCTTCCTAAGCGGCCATCCAGTGAGAGGATGCAGACAGTCGCTCGTTGAAACGTTGGAATAATATGCGAATGGGTGGATGTCAATGTGGCGGCGTGCGATATGAATGTGCCGAATGGCCGATAAAAACTTTTGTCTGTCATTGCACAGAGTGCCGTAAACAATCTGCTTCCGCTTTCAGTATTTCCTACTTTGTGCCTCGTGCAAGCTTTAACGTCACCGAAGGAACTCCTCAATTCTGGGCTAGAGTTGCGGACAGCGAGCGGAAATTAGAGTGCGCCTTTTGTTCTGCATGCGGATCACGGCTTTGGCATCAGTCCAGTCAAGAATCTGAGACGATTTCTGTGAAAGGGGGATCTCTTGACGAGCCGGTGGATATCTCGAATGCGACTCACATCTGGGTTACAAGCAAACTTCCGAGTGTGGAAATCCCCGATTCCGCAATCAAGCATCTTAAAGAACCGGAATAATCTGATCGGCTGCTCATGGCCGAGGCTGTCATTACTGTGAACACTTGAAGTAGATTTGAGAACCCCCCGCGGAGGGATTTTCTGAATGAGAATCATTAGTAGTGACGTGGGAGCTGCTTTCGGCTGGTAGGCGGTCGAACGAATCAAATGCGTTAGTATGTTGGCTGCTGACTGCAGCCTCTCAACTCGAAGCGCTTCTGCGGCTCCAATAAACCTCACAGAATCTATATGGCAAAACCAACTCTCTTCATTTTTGCGGGATTGCCTGCCTCTGGAAAAACAACGCTTGCCCAGCACCTGGCCGCCGATTTGAAAGCCGTTCACCTGAGAATCGATACCATCGAGCAGGCCATACGAGACCTTTGTGACTTTCAGGTGGAGGGCGAAGGCTACCGGCTCGCGTATCGTGTCGCTGCAGATAATCTGCGACTTGGGTTAAGTGTCGTTGCCGATTCCTGCAATCCAATTGAGCTCACTCGGCGAGAGTGGGAGGGCGTTGCACAGGCTGAGGGCGCAGCGTTCATAAACATAGAGGTAGTGTGCAGCGACAGTGCAGAGCATCGATGTCGGGTTGAAAACAGGGCAAACTCAGTACCCAACCTGAAGCTGCCTAATTGGGATAAGGTAGTGGCCCGCGAGTATCATTCGTGGAGCGTCCCGAGGATCACAATTGACACGTCAGGAAGTTCGCCCGAGACGTCGTATGAGCAGTTACGGATCTTATTGAACGGAAATTGACCCGTTGTATCCGGAACATTGGGGGGGGTCAAACTGAGTTACTGATTTCGATCCCATCGTGGAGCACGGCGTATTCTTCCTTGTTCTGGCCTGCATCAGCAAACGTCACCAACCGGAATTCCGTTTCGACACCGTTCTGCTTGACGACTCGCGTATAGAGAATATCGCCCCACCAGCCTGATTCGGGGATACCGCCATCGGCATCGATGGCGGTATCTGCGGCGAGGACTTGCGGTCCTCGAACGAAGGCCACCGAGTTTAGGGTCTTGTCGGCGTGAGGAACCACGCGAATCTCAAGCGGAATCTTCACGCGCACTTTGTCGCCGGGTGACCAGGTTCGCTCAATCTCTATCAGACGGCTGTCCGCCGGGGTGTAGGTCACTTCGTCAACCGTTGCCTCAAACCCTGTTGCCCAGGCCGGTACGCGCAAAACAATCGCAAACCGTGCTGTCTGTTGCAGCTCTACTTCAATTTCGAAGTCGCCGGTTCTTGGGTAATCGCCACTGACATGCAGCGTGACTTTCTCCTGGCTCTCTCCGTTCTTGAAATACAGCACGTGCTTACCCGGAATGTATTGCAACAGCGCCGGCTTGCCGTTCAAAATGCCTGACACGAATGTCGGAATCATCGCGATGCCGCGGGGGATGCTGCTGGAGCAGCAAGTGATAGCAGGGGTTAATTTGACGTCGGCACTGTTGTATTCCTTGTTTCCAAGTAGTGGCACGAAGTAACTCACTTCACCCGTTTGCGGCGACTGTGCCGCGAGCAGTGCGTTGTAAGTTGTGCGCTCAAGTTCGTCAGCGTATTGCACCTCACCCGTCAGCTCGAAAAGTTGCCGCGTAAGTTGCAGCCAGCTTACCGTGACGCAGCCCTCTCCGACGGCATGCCCGGGCGGCAACCTGTCATCCTGCGTGAACTGCTCGAAATAACTGGCTGTTCCGGTCAGGTAAAGGCGTTTGGTCGCGATGTCATTCCACGCATTCGTGCAGGCAGTAAGATAACGCTCGTCAGGATCGACCCGATACAACTCAAGCAGCCCCACAAGATTCGACAGCATCTCGTAGGCTTTCCTGTTGGCGGTCCTGTAAACGTTGCCGTGCTCGAGCAGGCTCGTGAGAAGCTGACAACCGTCCTCATACATCCAGGTTTCCGGATTGCTTTCGTCTTCCCAGGCATTGATGATCACGTGACAAAACTCGAGGTAGCGTGGTTCGCCGGTCAGCCTATAAAGGAGCGCGATTGGCTCAAGCACGCTGGTGGCGGCCATACCCAAGTGGGCACTCGCAAGTCTGAAGCTTCGCTTGTTTACAACGAATAATTCGTACATCAGGTCCGCTGCACGCTTGCTCGCCTCAAGTGCTGGCCCATGATCGGTGGCCTGATAGTAGGTGAGCAATCCAATGAGGACGTACTTGTGCGTCCAGACATCCCAGACCGGGCCATCCCATCCAAGCCCATCTCCCCAAGCAAACTGATCGCGCTCTTTGTACGTGCCGAGATACCCATTGGGGAGTTGGGTATCGATAAGCTGACTTACGGTGGCGTCCAGGCGTGATTTGAGACGATCATCCCCCGTGAACCACCATGCGTAAGTTGCCGCGTGCAGATACTTTCCGACATGTTCGCCAGCCCACCATTGCTTGCCCGGCCGATTGACAAACGGCTCGAGAAGCATGTCCAGGTCCAAAGCAAGTAGACGTTTCTCGACATTGACTTGCATTCGGTCGGCAATCCAGCCCTCGTACCGGGTGTCCCGTAAATCGGCCGGCTCGAACGCGATTTTTACCTGTGCCTGGATAGCTGGTTTCACTGAAAACATGCTCTTAGGATACTCAATCTAAAAACGGGTGACCTCCACGAGTGCGCGAGCTGCTTTGAATTTCACCCACAAGCTCGTTGCGGTATCGTCATATTCAAAGGAGAGACGCATTGAAAAAGCCAGTAACGTCTGCCCCACCTGACAAAGAGCGCGTGGTAGAACTCATTGAAGCGCAGCGGGAATTCCGCGACCTCCTCCTGAGCGACCCACACCGTCCGACCTACCATTTCGTGAATCCTGAAGGCCGCGGCATGCCCTTCGATCCGAATGGCGCCATCTTCTGGAACGGCAAGTACCACCTTTGCTACATCTACCAGCAAGACAGCCGAATCGCGGAAAGAATCGATGGCAATCGTAATTTCGACTGCTGGGGCCATGCGTCGAGCATCGATTTGTTGCACTGGCGGTTTCACAAAACGGCATTGGCTCCGGGGAAGCCCGACCAATCAATGTTCAGTGGCAACTGCTTCATCAACAACAAAGGCGAACCAACCATCTTGTATCACGGGGTTGGTACGGGAAACTGTATCGCCACCTGTACCGAGCCCGAACTCGACAACTGGACGAAGCTCGCGTCGAATCCGATCATTCCTATTCCCGACAAAGCCAGTCCCGAGGGTAAGTTGTTCAGTTCGTGGGATCCGCACGGCTGGACAGAGGATGGCGTACACCACGCCATATTCGGCGGCCCAACCCCGGCGCTTTTCAAGGCCAAGAATCTGGATGACTGGGAATACGTCGGCCCCTTTATGGCGAGCGAGTTAGCGGATGTCGACGCAGACCACGAAGATGTCTCCTGCCCAAAATTTTTCAAATTGGGCGACAAGCACGTTCTGCTTTGCATCAGCCACGAACGCGGTGCACGCATCTACATCGGCGAGTGGAAAGACGATCAGTTCCATCCGGAAACCCATCAACGCATGAACTTTCCTGGAGGAACGTGCTTCGCACCGGAAACGCTTCTCGACGACAAGGGGCGCCGCATCATGTGGGCGTGGGTCCTGGATCGGAATGAACGACTGCACATCACCGATTTCACCGAGCCCCCACCATACGGATGGAGTGGTGTCATGACCTTACCCCGTGTGCTTTCGCTCGATGGTGATGGGTCCCTTCTTATTAAACCTGTTGAAGAACTGGAGCGGCTGCGCTTGCGTGAAAGACAAGAGCGGAACATTAAGGTCGACGACGGTAACGCAATACGACTCGACGGTATCGAGGGCAACACGCTCGAACTCGCCGTGACCATCGATCCCGGAGATGCCGATATCTTTGGTCTAAAGGTGTGCGTATCGCCGGACGGTGAGGAGCAGACACTCATCGAGTACAACCCATCGAAGGGTGAGCTGACAGTGGATGTGGCCAGATCCACACTGGACGAGTCCATAGAACACACCTGTTACACCATGTTCTTTCGCGCCGGTGAGGAAAACCCGGTTGTCACTAAGCAAGTCGCACCGTTTGAGCTGAGGCCGGGAGAGAAACTGGAGCTGCGTATTTTCATCGACCGCTCGATCATCGAGGTCTTCGCCAATGAACGGCAGTGTATCACCCAGCGTATCTATCCAACCCGCGAAGACAGTAACGGAATCGAACTCTTCAGCAAAGGCGGCTCGATGACGGTCGCATCGCTTCAGGCATGGGATATGGCACCGACCAATCAATGGTAGATGAGGCAATGAGTACAGCAGAAGACAAGAGCGTCGAGGCACAAGACGAAATACGAAAGGCCGAGATTGAAGCGTCTGCACGGGCCACCCGCAAATTCAGGGAACGGATCCTGACCGATCCCGGCCGCCCCGGTTATCACTTTGTGATGCCGGAGGGTATTGCGGCACCCTTCGATCCCAACGGCGCCATCTACTGGAAGGGCCGCTATCATCTGTTCTACATATTTCAGGATAAACGATCAGGTAAGAAGTCGGATCATTGGGGCCATGTCTCGAGCACCGACCTGTTTCACTGGCGCCACCATCCCACAGGTCTGCTCGAAGGCATGTATAGCGGAAACTGTTTTATCAACAGCGACGGTGTACCGACCATTTGCTACCACCAGGTTGGTCAGGGAAACGCTATGGCGGTGGCCGTGGATGACGACCTGAACGAGTGGAAAAAGCTGGACACGAATCCCATTACGCCAAAGACCGAGCAAGGCGATGAGCACCACGAAAAATACAGGTCATGGGACCCGTTCGGGTGGTTAGATGGAGATACCTATTACGCTATTTTCGGCGGCAAGAATCCGGGCATTGCGAAGTCGCCTACCCTCGGTGGCGAATGGCAGTATGTGGGAGACCTGTTCGCGCATGGTGTCGAGGGGGTGTCGCTGGACGAAGACGTATCCTGCGCCGAGCTCTTTAAACTTGGCAAAAAAGATGTCCTGCTGTGTATCAGCCACCGCCTCGGTTGTCGGTACTACCTGGGCGAATGGAAAAACGAGCAGTTCTATCCTGAGTCCCACGCGCAGATGAGTTGGGTCGATAACGAGTTTTTTGCCCCGGAAAGTCTGCAAGACGACAAAGGTCGACGCATCATGTGGGCCTGGCTGATGACCTATGAGGAATTCGGTTTTCGTTGGGATAAGGGCTGGGCGGGCACCCTGAGTCTGCCGCGCGTATTGTCTCTCGATGAGAATGGTCAACTCCTTATGGACGTCCCTGAGGAAATCGAAGCCTTGCGCTACAGGCCCTTCAAAAAGGACGACTTCGCTGTGCAACCCGGCGCTGATCTGGTCATCGACGGCGTCAGCGGCAACAGTTTTGAGCTCGCCATCGATATGGAAAGTTCCGAAGCGTCAGAATACGGTGTCAAAGTCTGTGTTTCACCGGACGGGCAGGAAGAGACGATCATTTCCTACGACGTGTCCGAGGGCAAGCTGAAAGTCGATACCCGAAAATCCGGTTCCACGGAAACGCCCCGGTACGTCGAGGCCGGTCCGTTCGAGCTGCATGAAGGAGAGCGGCTGAAACTTCGCGTATTTGTCGACAAGTCCGTAGTCGAGGTGTTCGCGAACAGCAGACAGGCCGTTATGCGGCGCATCTACCCTTCACAATCCAACAGCGTCGGTGTAAGCATGTTCTCCATCGGTGGCACAACCCAGGTGCACACGTTTGAATCCTGGGCTATCTCGCCATCAAACCCTTTCTGACGAGCAGGAATTCAGACTTCTTCGCGGTCCGTCAGCGAAAACGAATACACCGTCGCTTCTTTGAACGCGAATTGAAGTCGGGCTCCGTTCGGACTGATCTTGCTCAGTGCGCTCTCGTCCCGCCAACTAACTTTCGCGTCCGAAATATTACCGCTCAGCGGCTCGGATTCAGCGAGCACCAGCTGGTCATTGCCCAGTACACGCACGACGAGTTCGCCGCCGCTTGCGATATCCGCCGAAACCCGGAGCGATGCCGTGCCGTCAAATACCGGAGTTGTCGTTACCGTCGCCGACTCCACCGCTTTGTAGCCGGCAAACCCGTCCGGGCGCAATGTCGCCATGCAGAGAAAACCGTTGCGCCAACTCGTGTGAAGCCCATCGCTGCCGCCGTAGTACAAACGAATCTCATCTTCCAGGAAAACCGGATTTGCCGCAGCGTACGCACAACCCCAGTCGTAGTCGCCCTCTTCCCCATCATTTGAGATGAGTGGGGTCCCGGGAAGAACCCGATGCCACGTTGTTGTGTCCGGGCTCCACGTCAACTCCGTCCAGACGCGGTCCAACTCCTGATCGTGAATGGCGACCAGGCCGAGGTACACGCCGCCATGATAGAAAACGGGCATCGCGTAGGGCTGCTGGTTTGTATCCAGCCCCTCCATAACTATCTGCGTCTCCTCCCAATTGACGAAATCGGCGCTCGACGTCCGCGCAACCTGGCGCACATATTGGCCAGACGTTTTTGTCCATTCACGTGTGATGCCGACATACCTGTCGAGCGTAGGCGCCCAGAAGGCGTTGTTGTGTGTGTCGCCAGCGCTGTTGGCTTCCGGACACGCAATGGCCGGATCCCAGTGAATGCCGTCAGCGGAAAACGCAACCGAAAGAATCCCGGACTTGAGCAAAGCCTTATAGCGGCGACTCGGATCCGGATCCCGGAGGTCTTTGAAAATGCCCGTACCGTGCGGACCCCACTTTTCGACTCCGGTGTCCGCGTCACCCCGCCATACGATATTGTTTGCTTTGCTACCCTCGTATTCGACAAGCCCCAGCTCAGGTTTGTCCCAACTTAGGCCGTCTTTAGATGTGGCGTAGCAAATTCCCATTTCCTGTTCATGCTTTGGATATTGAGTTTCCTTGCGTTCTTGAATGGTCATCCCGAGTGATGATTTCGACACTATGAAAGGGCTGTACCAGCACTTGTAAATCTCATCCTCGTCGTCGTAGATGATGTTGGCGTAGAGGTTGTCGAAGCGCCTCTCCCACGGCTTATCCTCACCGAACAGAGGATTAGCACTGTGCTTCTTGACGGTCCCAAGCGTGAGTTCCGCGTTCTGCACGTCTTCCACAATCCGGGTATCGAGCAGGAGGTGCCGATCGGCTGATTGCGTATCAACTACAGGCGAATTCGCCGCTTGTGTGTTCTTACTTGATGTCATAAGAGGTCCCAATGTCATCGCGGCCATTCCCAGCAATATCTCTCGACGTTTCATAAAGCTTCCCTAGAATGGATATTTTCGCGTGATTTTAAAAACAAAAGCGTGTTCACAAGGCTTCTCGTCAGGCATGTCGATTTCCAGGCCTTCCCGCGTCATCGACCAGTTCAATTCTCGGTCGACGCCCAGCATTCTGACCGATACAACTTCACCGGGTTCGAGCCTCTTCATCGTCGTGAAGCTCGACGACCGATCCTGGTTAAACGGAATAGTGGCTTTCTCTCCGGGCCACCCAAGACAGGTGGCATAGAGCACGTTGTCCCGACAGGTGAAGCGGATGTCATCGGGCGTGTACTCCATCTCTTTTTTCTCACTGAAATGCCCTGCCTTTTCCATGACAGTCGGGCCTTCTCCGTAGGAGACCCAGGGCGAGGTTTCGAATATGGCTTCGCCGTTTATCTTCAACCAATCTCCCATTCCCGCGAGGCATTTCTTGGCGCCATCGGGGATGGAGCCGTCGGCTTTGGGACCGACATTGAGCAGCAGATAGCCGTTCTTGCTTACGTTGTCTATGAGGTTGTGGACGAGCGTGCTGACTTTCTTGAAACCGGCGTCCGAAACAAACGACCAGGCGCCCTGATCATCAACAGAGGTATCGGTTATCCAGTCGTAGTAGGTCAGCTCGTCCATACTCCCGAGTTCATAATCTACAAGCGCGGTACCCGGCGCAAAATCATGGCCTTTATAGGTCACCACCAGCTCTCTGCCCCATTCTTTTTCCTTGTTGTAGTAATCGGCCAGGAATCGCTTCTTGTAGTCCTCCTGTAAAAAACGGATGCCGAAATCAAACCAGATGAGATCGGGCCGATAGCCCTCGATGAGTTCATCGATCTTGCCGCGCCAGGTATCGAGAAATGCTTTGCTAGGTCTGTCCTGTGCCGTCCAGTCCTGCCACCCACCTTTAGTTCCCGGTTCCAATCCGTCCAGGTTGTGCATCTCGCCATACAGACCCGCGAAGTCGGGATTTGACACGTCGCAGTCGCGGCGCCAGTGAGGATAGAACCACCAATGCTCTGCGTGGTGAAGTGCGACCATGAATCGCAAGCCCCGGGCCCGATAGGCTTTCTCAAGTTCCCCGGTAACGTCACGCTTCGGCCCCATCTTTGCCGAATTCCAATCATTGAGTTTGCTGTCCCACATGGAAAAGCCATCGTGGTGCTCAGCAACCGGCCCGGCAAATCGTGCCCCCGAAGATATGACGATATCTGCCCACTCATCGGCATCAAATTTTTCGGCTGTGAACTTCGGTATCAGATCCTTATAGCCAAACTCCGACACCGGTCCATACGTCTTTTCGTGATACTCGGCCTGATTATTCCCCGGCCGATAAATGTTATGGGCATACCAGGAACCGTTGGGGCCGCAGGCGGGCACCGAATAAATGCCCCAATGGGTATAGATGCCGAACTTGTCATCCTGAAGCCACTTTGGCGTCCGGTGGTTCCGCAAAGACTCCCAATTGGGTTCGTATGTTGTCATGTTCATTCCTCTCGAGATGCAGTCAAATCCTGCGACGTTCTCACCTCGGCAACGAGGTTTAGTCAGGTGTGAGAGGTTATCAAGAAAGATCGGCAACGCGGCTTTCCAACAGCCATTGGAAGTTTTTGCAGGCGAGTTTTCCCCCAAAATTCTTGGGCTAACGCCTTCCGCGGTAACCTGGATAATTATTCCAGGTCAATCATCACCTTCATCGCCTTGTCACCTTCAGCGTCGATAAACGCGTAGGCTTTCGCGAAGTCTTCGAAGGCAAAGTGTTTCGACACCAATGGATCGGTCTGCACTTCCCCGGAAGCGATCCACTTCACTGCCTGCTCAAAGTCCTCGTGGCGGTACATCATGGAACCTTTCAACGTCAGTTCGTGCTCGCACACGACGGACATGTCCACCGCCGGCTTGTCGCCGAAGACACCGACGATCAATAGCGTTCCACCTTTTCCAATTCCGGCCAGCAGCGCACTCAGGCTCGGCTCGACGCCAGCCACTTCTGCGCCCACCTCAAATCCCTGGTCGCCGAAGACACGCCTGGCCGCCTCGGCAAGCGGCTCCTGGGTCACATTGCAGACAGCGTCGACCCCGACCGACCTCGCAACCTGCAGCCGGTAGTCGCTCACATCCGCGATCAAGACTTTGGCAGCACCCCGGCACTTGCAGGCCTGCGCAACGAAGTTGCCGATCGTGCCGGCGCCGGAGACCACGACGTTCTTCCCGGTCAGGTCGCCTGCCCTGCCGGTCGAGTGCACCGCCACGGCCACGGGTTCCACGAAGGCGCCTTGTTCAGGACGGAAGTCGGCAGGAAGCTTGATGATCTTGTTAGCTTCCGTAACAAAGAAATCCTGTGCGCAACCCGGTGCCTGGAAGCCACGCACCTTTAACTCCTCGCAGGCGTTGTACTGGCCACGCCGGCAGGGCGGGCAGGCGCCGCATACCTCCTGTGGCGTAGCAGTCACCTTGTCACCAACGTTCATGCCGACAACGCCGTCGCCCACAGCATCGATCACGCCGGCATATTCGTGCCCCTGGATCAGCGGATAGGTCACGAAGGGGTGCTTGCCATGGAAAACATGGATATCGGAGCCGCAAACGCCAATTCGCTGAATACGAATCCGCACCTGCCCCGGACCGGCGACCGGTTCCTCCGCTTCATTAAACTCAAGTTTTCCCGGCGCAGTTACTACAGCCTGTCGCATGGTTCAGCTCCTTCTGTCATTGAGTATCTAATGGCAAACCACCGTTTCCGAGCGCACCGCGTCGTGTGCTTGCCACGATGCTTTGAATTTCGTGTAGTTTACGCGGGTTTCGAACACTTGGCTGTCATCCCACAGCAAGCGCCAGTCCCCGTCCGTCTCCGGCCATAGGAAGACCTGCCCCCAAATCAAACGGTTGTTGCAGTCGATCCCCGGATGATCGGTAGTGCCATCGCCCGAGATGCGAAGCAAATGCTCGTCCGTCAGGATGTCTTCCGTTGCCGCTCTTAAGTTTTCGAGCATCCGCTCCGAGTTCGTCGACATGGCCACGAACCCGCCGCTCTTGTTCTCGCGCTGGCACGCCCAATTCAGACAGACACGCCCAGGCGAGATCCCGAGTTCTCTGGCAATCTCATGGATGACAGGGTCCGCCATGTCGGCCTGGTGCTCCTTGAACGTATCGCGAGCCGGCCGGTGCGGGGAGCCCAGCGCCATGTAGCCGCTGCAGACGATTCCTTCCGATTCGAAGTTCCGCCGCAACTCTGTCTGCTGCAACAGCGGGTGCATTTCCATTTGGTTCACGACAGGTCGCTCGTCATTCGCAACGTCTCTGAGCAGCAGCTTCATCGTCGCCTCTGTATGGTTAGACGTGCCGATATCGATCAGCTGCCCGGCTCGCTTAAGTTTCACGATCTCGCCCCATGTCTCCAGAAACTGCTCGTGAATGTAAGGCACGGCGTCCGGATTGCGCTCATCGGTGGCACAGCCCG